>JAESFT010000533.1_pt1 | contig 21079 bp, 19 predicted proteins | sample 9269451 | NCBI WGS metagenome assembly JAESFT01 (sample SAMN14502557, study PRJNA617106) | algae metagenome | isolation source: Scytonema hyalinum WJT4-NPBG1 and co-occurring heterotrophs from well... | place: USA: Mojave Desert, Joshua Tree National Park, California | collected 2006-05-25
TTGCACTGATTGATGGTGATCCATGCCAGCCTCCATGCGACGTCGAGAAAGCCAGTATAGGACTGTGAATATCAGAAAAATAATCGAAGATTTCGATGCGATGCAGGGCACTGATCAGGGCAGGCTACTTTGCATCATGGAAAAGATATCGCAAATGGTTATTTCCACCACGATATAAATTGCCGTTTTGATGACGGAATCAGTCAACATTCCTGTGTTTACGCACCCGATATCCCATATTTATAGGAGTGCGAAGATGGTAGAAATGGGTATATTTGAGGACGCGTTTGTCTCCGCCCCTCGCTGTCATATCGGTTGTACAACTTCCGTTTTGGTTTACGCGTTTCACATCGTTTCATTCCCGTCAACCCGGAGTCCAGATTGAGTCCATTACAGGTTTGCAAGCAGTATCTGGCCGCAGCCAACAGAGCCGATCTGCCAGCAGTATTGTCGTTTTTCACCCAGGACGCGACCGTCGTATCTCCCTTATATGGCGAGATGAGCGTCGAGGAGTATCACAAGATGCTCTTCAACGACACCAAACATTCCATCATCCGACTGCAGAACATTTTCGAAGCGATCAATGACGATCGGGCAATGGCCCTGCAATTCAACTACACCTGGGTGCTCAAAAGCGGCAAATCGCTGAACCTGGAGCTGATGTCGCTGTTCGAGCTGGCGCCGAAGCGCAACCTGCTGTCAAAGCTGACTTACATCTACGACACGGCCCAACTGCGTACGCATCTTTCCGTAGAAGCAGTGTGACCGTGCCGCGGGGACGCCCGGCATCCCCTTGCAAGCACATCAGCTGCCGAACAAACCGCGCAGAATGTTGATCGGGTTCGGCAGGCTCGGCGTGACGCCATCGCCGCCATTTCCGCCATTTCCGTTATCACCGCCGTTATCCGGACTGTTTCCCCCGTCACGCCCGCCCGAACGACGCCCCTCCACGCCGTCCTGCATGCCCAGCATCGTCATGCCGGTCGATTTGATACGCACGCGCGCCGTCCAATCCGGCTGCCAGCCCGCCGGCGCCTTGGCCGGACGCTCCGGATGCGACAGGTTGAGTTCCGGACCGTAAGCGATCATGTTCAGCATCGCGCTCTCGGCCTGATCGAAAATGCCTTTCGGCACGGTGCAATTGACGGTCGAGGGCGGCAGAATCACCTTTTGCTGAAGAAGCTTTGCAATCTGTGCCGGCGCCTGGTATGTCATCAGCGACCAGCCGTTCTCAGGCCGTTCGCTGGAACTCCAGAAGATCATGTCCTGGGCACCGCCCTGCCCGGCAGCGCTACCCTGCGCATGCAGGAAATAGCCTTTCGCGTTCTGCATCGATGTCCAATCCACCTGTACGCCGTCCTTTGGCATGCCCTTGGTGGTCATCTGGACCTTCGGCAGGAAATCATGCTCTGCGCCGACCGTGAATTTCAGGCTCGCCGGAACCCCGTCGCCGCTGATCGCATGACTGCCCTTCAGCGATGCATTGTCGGGCACCGGCTTGCTGTCCCGCTCGTTCGGCCATAGTGCATTGCCAGGCCGGTTCTGCACGCCGTGGCTGGAAGCACCGCCGCTGCCGGCGAAAAACTGTGAAAACTCGCGGTAATCCTGCTTGCCGAAATCCAGCACCTTCGGCTGACCGGCCCGAATGGTACTGCCGCAGCCCCAGTACAGCAGGATGCGCCCTTTCGGCTTTTCGGCCGGCTGGTCGCCGGAGCGCGTCGGCGTATGAGTCGCCTGTTTCGGCTTGTTCGGCAACAGCAGCAGCGACTGTCCCATATTCATGTCCGCCGGGATGGCATGCGTGCCTTCCACTCCGGAAGGATGGGCGCGCACATGCAGTTCGGCACTCAGGGACTTGCTGCCGGATGCACCCATCATCGGCGACCCGCCGCCCATGATGCTTCCGAGCAGACCGGCACCGAGGCCGCCGCTTCCTATATCCTGCTGCATGCCCGGCATGGAGACATTGTTGGTTGCCAGGTCGACCCAGTATTGGGCGGCAGGACCGCGCGACTGGGCATGGGCTGAGAACGCCGCCAGCGAAACGCAAAGCGACAGGGTAAAGCGGGTGCTGCCTGACATGGTTTACTCCCGGGAAGTGAGTGCAACTGGATTATTTTTATGGGCACCGGAAAACAAGCGATCCGGGCTGCCGCCGCGAATTTTGACATTGACAACAAAACTTGTCATCGTCGAAACAACAAATTTGCAACAAACCGGGCCGATTGAACGAGTTCAAGAGCAGCGCCGCGGCCAGGACGCCGGGTCGCGAAATGGCTTGCGACCGCGTTCCCGTCCGGGCCGAGCTTCCTGGCAGGAGACGACAGTGCCTATTCGAATCATCAAAAACGCGGCATGCATGCGCGCCGCAATACGCCACTGGCATCGGCTGCTGCTGGGGATCTGCGTGTGCGCGCCGTGTTTGTCGCCGTTGCCCGCCGTCGCCGACGATGTGCTGCGGATCGGTTCCAAGCGGTTCACCGAATCCTACGTACTGTCCGAAGTCATCGCCCAGACCGCCGCTCCTCATGCCAGGGTCGAACAGCGCCAGGGATTGGGCAATACCGCGATCGTCTTCGAAGCGCTCAAGAGCGGCAGCATTGATATATACGCCGAATACCTAGGCACGATCGACCTGGAAATCCTCAGGCACGCGGCGCCGACCTCGCTGGAACAGATCAACCGGGAACTTGCCCCTTCAGGCATCGGCGCGGCGGTGCGCCTTGGCTTCAACAATACTTATGCATTGGCCATGCGCGCGGGCGACGACAACGGATTGCGGAACATCAGCGGGCTGGCTAAAGCGCCAGGCCTGAGGCTGGGGCTGTCGCATGAGTTCCTGGGGAGAGCCGACGGCTGGCCGGGATTGGCAAGTCGCTATCGGTTGCCGCAGAAGCCGTCCGGTCTCGACCACGGCATCGCCTACGAAGCTCTCGCCGCCCGCCAGGTCGATGTGATCGACATCTATTCGACGGACGCAAAAATCAGGCAATACGGCTTGCGGGTTCTGCCGGACGACGCAGGCTACTTTCCGCGCTATGACGCACTGCTGCTGTACCGGCTCGATGTCGAACGCCGCTTCCCGGCTGCGTGGCAGGCACTGCGGCGGCTGGAGGGCCGCATTTCCGAAGCGGACATGATCGCGATGAACGCGGCAGCCGAACTGGAAGGCAAGTCCTTTACCGAGGCGGCGAAAAGCTTCCTGTCTCCGGACGCAGGCAAGGCGCCGGCCCGTGATGGATTGTGGCGCAAGCTGTTCGATGACAGCCTTTGGCGGCTGACGCGCGAGCACATCCTGCTGGTGCTGGCATCGGTGGCCGCGGCGGCGGCCATCGGCATACCGCTGGGCATCCTGGCAGCCTATCGGCGCCGCCTGAGGCAGGCCGTGATGGCCCTGGTCGGTGTCTTGCAGACGGTGCCCGCCCTGGCGCTGTTCGCGATGCTGATTCCCTTGCTGGGCGCGATCGGCACCCTGCCGGCGTTGATTGCGCTGTTCCTGTATGCCCTTCTGCCCATCGTGCGCAATACCGCCACCGGCATCGAACAGGTGCCGCACGGACTGCGGCTGGCCGCTCTGGCACTCGGCTTGACGCCGCGCGACCGGCTGCTGCACATCGACCTGCCGCTGGCACTGCCGGTGATCCTCGCCGGACTGAAGACCGCCTCGGTGATGAGCGTAGGCACCGCCACGATCGCCGCCTTCATCGGCGCCGGCGGCTATGGGGAGCGGATCGTCACCGGCCTGGCATTGAACGACAACGATATGCTGCTGGCCGGCGCCATACCTGCGGCGGCACTCGCCTTGCTCACCCAATGGTTGTTCGAGCAGCTGGAAAAGCGGTTACTGCCGAAGATGCACGTCGATTGACTTCGCAAACGGGAGCTTGCTACAGTGCCGCAGCGCCGTCCGCCGGCATCCAGGGAAAAGTAGTCATGAATAAGAAAAGCCAGCCGTCCGGCACCAGGAAGGTGCTCGATTCAACGCTCGTCACACCGGTGAAGCTTGCCGGCGACGTGATCGACGAAACCGCAAGCCTGCTCAGGGAGAGCGGCGAACTGAAGACTGGCCACGGAATGGTGACCGGCGTGCTGGCGCTGACGCTGGGGATACTTTGTTTTCTCGGCGTGGTCGCGTTTCACTTTCCGGAGTACCTGACCACGCCTCAATTGCGCAAGCAGTATTCGGTGGACCTGCTGCGCCAGATATTGTTCTTTTCGCTGATCATCGCGGGCGGCCTTTCCATCGCCAACATTCTATTCAGGCGCAGGCGCAACCTGAACATTGCGGCGCTGTGCCTGGTGCTGGCGGCGGTGGCGCTCGGCGGGTCGGAAGTTCCGGTCGGCGACTTCCCCGACAACACGCCCTATATCGGTCTTGACTGGTTCATCCTCGATCTGCTCGGGTCGACGCTGATCTTCGTCCTGATCGAAAAGATTTTCCCGCTGTACAAAGGGCAGGCGATCTTCCGCAAGGAGTGGCAGACCGACTTCGTCCACTTCGTCGTCAACCATTTCCTCGTCGGGCTCGTGCTGCTGATCGTCAACTTCCTGATACACCGCGTATTCGGCTGGATGGTGCGCGGGGAACTTCAGCAGGCAGTGCAGGCGATCAATTTCATTCCGCAGCTTTTGCTCTGCATCCTGGTGGCCGACCTGATGCAGTACTGGACGCACCGCGCCTATCACGAAGTGCCCTTCCTCTGGCGCTTCCATGCGATCCATCACAGCGCCAAAACGATGGACTGGATCGCCGGATCGCGCATGCATGTATTCGAACTCGTCTTGACCCGTGTACTGGTGCTTGGACCGCTGTATGTGCTCGGATTCGAGAAATCGGTGATGGATGCCTACATCATCGTCGTAGGCTTCCAGGCGGTGTTCAACCACGCGAACGTGCATCTGCCATGGGGGCCGCTGAAATACCTGGTGGTCACTCCCGACTTCCATCACTGGCACCATTCCTCCGACGACGCGGCGATCGACAGGAACTACGCAGCGCATTTCGCATTCCTCGATTACTTCTTCGGCACCGCCGTCAAGACCGACAAGACCTTTCCGGAGAAGTACGGCGTGGTCGGCGACTATGTGCCGGATGGATTCGTAAAGCAGCAGCTCTTTCCATTGAAGCCGGGACGCGACTGAGTCAGTAAGGCTTCCTGTACGCGGTACCTTCCTCGAACCGGCTTTCCCAATGGCGCAGGTAGTGTGCGGCCAGTTCCGGGTTGTGCCAGATGACGATGACGTTCTCGCTGTTGGATTTCGCGGCGGCCTGGCTGTAGTTGAAGGAACCGGTCTGCACATGACGCCCGTCGACGATGACGTACTTGTCGTGGTGGATGGCATATTTGCCGTTGAGCCGCGTCGGAATGCCGGCTCCCGCCACCAGGTTGAGCGCCGCCGCGCCGGATTTCAATTTCGGCCCGCTGTTGTCCGCCACCACCCGCACGTCCACGCCCCGACGTTTCGCCCGCAGGAGTGCCTGCACGACTTTCGGCGATGTGAACGCATAGGCTGCCAGCCGGACGCTTTTGGTCGCCGAATCGATTGTTTTCAAAACCAGCCGCTCGGCATCGCCGTCCGGCGAAAATCCGGTCTCTATTTCCGCGCTTGCCGGCGCCTTTGCGGTGCGCGGCGGAAGGAGTTGCCGCAGCTCCTCCTGCAGCCCGTCGACAACGGATGGCTGTCTCGCCGAAGCGGACGAGACGGCACAAAGGGAAAGAATAAAACAAGCGGCACAACGAAAGCGCATAGGTATGTCTACAACCGGTAACCGCCCTGCTGCCTGACAGGCTTGTGCAACAGGCGTAAAGTAATGGATCGCAGGCCCGAAACCTGCGGAGGATGGCAAGCAAAGCTGCGCTTGGCGACTTGTTCTTGAACCGGAAAATCAATCAGGAGACTCAAATGAAAAAGCTTTTGACGGTATTGCTGTTTTCAGCCTCATCGCTGGCGTTCGCGCACAACTGCCCCAATGAAATGAAGACGATCGACGCGAGATTAAGTTCCGCAAGCGGGGTCAGCGCGGAGAACATCAGCAAGGCAAAAGAATTGAGAGCGGAAGGCGAAAAGCTTCACAAGGAAGGCAAGCATGCCGAGTCGATGAAATCCTTGCAGGAAGCGAAGAAGCTGCTGGGCGTCTAAAGGAGCGGCACACGCAAGATGAATAGCCACCCAGGGGGTGGCTATTTTTTTGACAAGATCAGTCGCGCTGGCTATGAAACGCGAACCATCCGGCCAGTACGGTGAATGTCGCCACGATGCCAACCACGATCCAGAAACCATCGCTGTTTTCGGCCAGCGGCACGCCGCCGACGTTCATGCCGAACAAACCCGCGAGAATATTGATCGGCAGCGCCAGCACGGTGACGATGGTGAGCACGAAAAGGCTTCGGCTGTTTTCTTCATTCACGCGGGCCGCGATCTCTTCCTGCAAAAGCTTGATCCGCTCCTGCAACGCTGCCATATCATTGAGCACGACCGAGAATTCCTCCGTTGATTGGCGCAGGTCCTGCGAGTCCGACTCCGCCACCCAGTGAGGCGGCCTTTGCAACAGCCGGAACAATGCGGCAGGCTCCGGCGCCAGCAAGCGCCGTAACCGCACCAACACCCGCCTGAGCTCCCCGAGGTTGGCACGCTTGGTCCGCAGTTTTCCCGCCAGCAGATGATCCTCTATTTCATCGACGCGCCGTACGCAGTCGCGGACGATGTTCACCAGCACGTCGGCCTGATCGCGCAGCAGGTGATTCAGAAGTTCAACAGTGGAGCGGATCGGCTCCCCCTTGCTGACGGCGCTGCGCAGCCGGTCTATCGACTGCAAGGGCTGGCGGCGCGCGGTGATGACCAGGTGCTCGTCCAGGCTGGCCCACAAGGTGGCGATATCGGACGGATCGAAGGAAAAGTCGAACACCACATCGTTCACCACCGCAACCAGCTTGCCGTTCGCATGTTCGATGCGCGTCGAGCGGGAACCTTCATGCAGGGTCTCATAAAACTCTTCCGGCAACCCGCCGTGATCGAGAAGCCATTTTTCGCTGCCCGCGATGGCCAGGTTGAAATGCAGCCAGAGGAATTCGCCTGTCCGCCGTCCATCCCGGCGGTCCCGCAGCCAGTCGAGCGTTTCCGCGGTACCGACAAGATTGCCTTCGCCTCCGTCCCTGAAAAGATAGCCGCAGATCAAGCCCGACGGCTCGGGACCGTACGAAAATGAAGTTGATACCATCCATGCTCCGATTGCCTCATCAAACCCGTTGCATTGTATAGGGAAGGCCGGCGGAATTCCTGCGGATGAACAGGGACATATCCTTGACATTCCTAAGCACGGCCGAACGACTATGCCGGCAGGCCGTCAAATATGCTTTGTACAATTAGCGATACTGCAAATATGGCGCTTGATCCGACTTTCTGGCTTTCACTGGCAGTCCTGATCGTTACGGCCATCGTGTTGACCGATGTCGCGCTCGGCGCACGGAAGATCGGGCAGCTCGCCGACATCCTTCCGGTCCTCGGACCGAATCCGCCGAAGGTGTCGGTGATCGTACCGGCCCTGAATGAAGCGGACACGATCGAGCCGGCATTGCGTTCGCTGCTCGCGCTGCACTACCCCAACTTCGAAATCATCGCCATCGACGACCGCTCGACCGACGCCACGCCGGCCATACTCGACCGCATGGCGGGGGATTATCCGCAGTTGCGTGTGCTGCACATCACAGAGCTCCCAGCCGGCTGGCTGGGGAAGAATCACGCGCTTTCCTGCGGCGCGGCGATCGCCGGCGGTGACTACCTGCTGTTCACCGATGCCGATGTGGTATTCGAGCCCAGCGCCCTGACACGGGCGGTCAATTACTGCGAGCAGCATGGCGTTGATCACCTGACATTGTTGTTCGACGTCGTCGTGAAGACGCAATTGCTGCGCATGCTGGTGCTGAGCTTCTCGGTGAATTTCATGGCGCGCTTCAAACCCTGGAAGGTGGCCACCTCGCCCAGGCACTTCCTCGGCGCAGGCGGCTTCAATCTCGTGCGCGCCGGAGCATACCGGGCCATCCGCGGGCACGGCGCCATTCCGCTCGCGGTGCTGGACGACATGATGCTTGGCAAGCGCATCAAGACCGCCGGTTTCCGTCAGCATGTATTGTTCGGCCGCGACCTCGTCGGCGTGGAGTGGTATCGCAGCGCATCGGACATGATCAACGGCATGCAGAAAAACATCTTCGCCGCCTTCGACTTCCAGCTAGGCCAACTGATCGCCGTCACTGTGGCGATGCTGCTGCTGCGCGTGTGGCCGTGGATCGGCCTGATCGTCACCGAGGGAGCAACCCGTTGGATCAACGCCGCCACCGCAATGACCAGCCTGCTGCTGTTTGCCGGCAGGCTGCATATCGCCGGCTGGGGCTACCGCTGCCTGATCTTTACGCCTTTCGTCAGCCTTCTGGAGCTGGCGATATGGTGGCGCGGCAGCCTGACGGCGCTGCTGCGGGGCGGCATCGACTGGCGCGGCACACGCTATGCGCTGGATGAACTGCGACGTCATCAGAATTGAACTTGCATCCTCGACATTGCCTGTTTAGAATCGGTTCCGGCGCGACACATTCGCGCCACGTCGCTCGGACGGTTCCGGGCGCTTACGTGAAAGAACACCATGACGCAATCCCGCACGCCGCGCAGCTTTTCGCGCATCAATCGCCTTCCCCCTTACGTTTTCAACATCACCGCCGAACTGAAGATGGCCGCGCGCCGTCGTGGCGAAGACATCATCGACATGTCGATGGGCAATCCCGACGGCGCCACGCCACAGCACATCGTCGACAAGCTGGCCGAAGCGTCCAGACGTCCCGACACCCATGGCTATTCCGCCTCGAAGGGCATCCCGCGCCTCAGGCGGGCCATCACCCATTGGTACAAGGACCGCTACGACGTGGACCTGGACCCGGATACCGAAGCGATCGTGACGATCGGCTCGAAGGAAGGCCTCGCACACCTGATGCTGGCGACGCTGGACCGCGGGGACACGGTACTGGTGCCGAATCCCAGCTATCCGATTCATATCTATGGCGCGGTGATTGCCGGTGCCGATATCCGCTCGGTGCGCATGAGTCCCGAAGTCGATTTTTTCGCCGAGCTGGAGCGGGCGATCCGGGAAAGCTACCCGAAGCCGAAGATGATGATTCTCGGCTTTCCGTCGAATCCGACCGCGCAATGCGTGGAACTGGATTTCTTCGAACGCGTGGTCAGGCTGGCGAAGGAACACGACATCCTGGTGGTGCATGATCTTGCCTATGCCGACATCGTGTTCGACGGCTGGAAGGCGCCGTCGATCATGCAAGTGCCCGGCGCACGCGATGTGGCGGTGGAGTTCTTCACCATGTCGAAGAGCTACAACATGGCGGGCTGGCGCATCGGCTTCATGGTCGGCAACCAGGAATTGGTCGCCGCGCTGGCCCGCATCAAGAGCTATCACGATTACGGCAGCTTCACGCCGGTGCAGGTGGCGGCGATCGCGGCGCTGGAAGGCGACCAGACCTGCGTGCAGGAGATCCGTGACCGCTACCAGCGCCGGCGCGATGTGCTGGTGAAGGGGCTGCAGGAAGCCGGCTGGCCGGTGGAATTGCCGAAGGCGTCGATGTATATCTGGGCGCGCATTCCGGAAGCGTACCGCCACCTCGGTTCGCTCGAATTCGCCAAGCTGCTGCTGGAGAAAGCCAAGGTATCGGTGTCTCCCGGCATCGGATTCGGCGAGTACGGCGACGAGTACGTGCGCTTCGCGCTGATTGAAAACGAGGCCCGCATCCGCCAGGCGCTGCGAGGCATCAAGGCCATGCTGCGCGCCTGACGCGGCGACGGTCGGGGCCATGGAGCGGGGATTGCACGGTCATTCCTTCCATGGCAGCCTGTTGCCCTGAATTTCCGTCAATATCATGACCCCAGTGCGCGGCATCGCCATCCTGAAAGGATCAGCATGATCACTCTCTATACCTTCGGTCCGGCATTTGGCCTTCCGGACGCCAGCCCGTTCGTCACGAAGACCGAAACCTTGCTCAAGATGGCGGGCCTGCCCTACCGGACCGACCCGAATGGATTCAGGCGGGCCCCGAAGGGCAAGCTTCCTTATATCGAGGACGACGGCGTGGTGGTGGCGGATTCGACGTTCATCCGCTGGCACATCGAGAAAAAATACAAGATCGATTTCGACAGGCACCTCTCGGCAGAGCAGCGTGGCATCGCATGGGCGGTGGAAAAGCTTTGCGAAGACAACCTGTATTGGGCGGCATTGCACTGGCGCTGGCTGGACGACGACAATTTCGCTCGCGGTCCGGCGGTATTCTTTCGGAGCATACCTGGCCCGATACGTCCGCTCGTGCAGAAGATCGTGCGACGAAAGGTGGCCAGCGCCACGAAGGCGCACGGCATCGGCCGTCACACGCCCGATGAACAACTGGCGCTTGCGGCGCGCGGCATCGAGTCGCTGGCGGCAGCGCTCGGCGACAAGCGCTACCTGATGGGTGACATGCCCTGCGGCGCGGATGCCACCGTCTTCTCATTCACGCTTGCGCTGCTGTGTCCGCATTTCGAATCGCCTTTGCGCAGGGAGAATGAGCGCCATGCCAACCTGGCCGCCTATGTGGCCCGCATGCGCGAGGAATACTTTTCAACCACGGAGAAGCGGCACGAAGGCGCGGAACGACCGCGTTCCGCATCGGCCGCCGGATAAGGATCGAATGAGCTTCACCACCTGGATCACCTTTTTTGTCGCCGCCTGCATCATTGCCGTCTCGCCCGGATCCGGCGCAGTGCTGTCGATGTCCCATGGTCTTTCCTACGGCGTGAGAAAAGCGACCGGCACCATCATCGGCTTGCAGGCCGGTTTGCTTCTCGTGCTGGTCATCGCCGGCGCCGGGGTGGGCTCGCTGCTGCTGGCGTCGGAGCTTGCGTTCAACATCGTCAAGATTGTCGGCGCCTTGTATCTTGTCTATCTCGGCATCAGCCAGTGGCGGGCAAAGGTCGACGTGCAGAGCAATGGCGATATACCGGCCGCGCCGGCAGAAACCACCGCCGCGCCGACCCTTCGGCGCCGCTTCCTGCTCGGCTTCCTGACCAATGCCACCAATCCGAAGGGCATCATGTTCATGGTTGCCGTGCTGCCGCAGTTCATCAATCAGAACGCGGCGCTGTTGCCGCAATTGACCATCCTCGCAGCGACGATGTGCGCCATCGATCTGGTGGTGATGCACGGTTATGCATTCGCCGCATCATCAATGCAGCGCTTCTTCCGCGATGCCCGGGCGATGAAAAATCAGAATCGCCTGTTCGGCGGTGTCCTCATTGCAGTCGGCGCGACGCTCTTCTTCGTCAAGCGCACCCCCCACCCATAAGCCATCCTGCGCCGCTCTGCCCGGCGGTCGGTCCAACCGGCATACATCATGTGTCAATGTTGCAACATCCGGACCGGCACGGTATGCATCCCCACCCATCAGCACCGTTGTTACTGGAAACATAAATGGGGCGTAACTAGAAAACGGCATGCGCCGACGTGCTCAGGCAGGGTAAGATAGCCTCATTGCCCATAAGAAACTAAAATCCGTCGACCCAAATGCGTGTCCTCCGAGGGAAAACGGCGTCGGCGCATAATAAAGAATCAAGAGACAACATGAATGCCAGCAGCTTTGCACTGTTCCCCTCCAACGATCGGGATCAGGAGCTCCGCCTGAAGCGCTTCCTGATCGCGTCCGGCGCCTACGCAATGAATATGTGTTTCGTCCTGGTGTGCTGGGCGATGGACTATTTCACCACAAGCGAGGTGACGGGCTACGTGCTTCTGGTGCTGGCGATCAATGTCGGCATCTACCTGACGATCCGCACCGATTTCAACAAGCGCTTCGCCGACCCCAGCCTGACGTTCGTGCAGCTTGCCCTGGCATCGCTGTCCGGCCTCTACCTGATGTATTTCGGCGACGCGGTGCGCAGTACCTTCCTGCTACTTGGCGTAGCGGCGTTCGTGTTCGGCATGCTCCGCTTCAAGACACGCGGTTTCATTTATCTGAGCGCCTTTATCCTCGGAGGCTATGCCATCCTGATCGCCCTGCTGGTGCAATTCCGCCCCGCCGATATCACCTTGCGCGTCGACGTACTGCAGTGGATGGCCTTGCTGGTGACGATGGCGCAGTTCACCTATCTCGCCGGATTCATCGGCAACCTTCGGCGCAAAGTGCGCGACAACAATATCGAACTGGAAAAGCGCAACGGCGAACTGGAAGCGGCGCTGAAGCAAATCAGCGACATGGCCATCCGCGACGAGCTGACTGGCGTCTATAACCGGCGCTACCTGATGGAGCGCATCGCCGAGGAAACCCAGCGCTGCATCCGCAACGGCTCGGTATTCTGCATCTGCATCATCGACATCGATTTCTTCAAGCAGATCAACGATACCTACGGTCACCTCGTCGGCGATGAAGTATTGCGAAAGGTTGCAACAACCGCGTCCGGCGCATTGCGGCAGACCGATTTTTTCGGGCGATTCGGCGGCGAGGAATTCGTGATGGTCCTGACCGACACGCTTGCGGAAGGCGCGCTGACTTCCGCCGAACGGGTGCGTAAATGCATCGAAGGCCTGGCCTTCCCGGACGTCAGCGACAAATTGAAGGTCACCATATCGATCGGTATCGCCGAACATGCGAGGCGCGGCGAACCCGAGGCCACGTTCAAATGCGCGGACGACGCCCTGTACCGGGCAAAGGAAGGCGGCCGTAACCGCTGCGTGGTGGCTGTGGTCGAACGAGGCTGAATCTGCGGCATTGCGGGATTGCGCATAGAATGCCCGATCCCCATTCACCGTCCGAGGACCTTCCATGACCATCTCCATGTACGCCGCATCGATTCCCGTATTCAGGCAAATGCTCAATAGCCTGGACGCAGTGCTTGCGAAAGCGGAAGCCCATGCCACCGAGCGCAAGATCGATCCGAATGCATTGCTGCACGCGCGGCTCTTTCCAGATATGTTCCCATTGTTGCGCCAGGTCATGATCGCCACCGACTTCGTCAAGGGTTCGGCGGCCCGGCTGGCCGGTGTCGATGTGCCCAGCTATGAGGATACGGAGCAAACGTTCACCGACCTGCATGCAAGGATCGCCAAGACGATCGCTTTCATCGACAGCCTTCGGCCGGAACAGATTGACGGCAGCGAAGAACGCGAAATCACGGTCCAGCCCGGCACACCGCGCGAACGGAAATTCGCCGGGCAGCCTTACTTGCTGCACTACGCCCTTCCGCAGCTTTTCTTCCATGTCACTACCGCTTACGCCATCCTGCGCCATAACGGCGTCGATATCGGCAAGCGTGACTTTATCGGCAGTTTCTGATGCGCCCCGGAGCAGGTGACTGCCACTGCGCCCCGGGATCTTTTTTGCTTGGTTGGGATGTACCGAACCGGTTCGCCGGTTCCGAAATAACTCATAGTTGGTTATGACGTCAGCCTAAATTATCGCGCTTGAAAGTTGCATAAAATTTAATTGCGACAGCGTGAAATTTCTAATTTGCTATAGCTGCGAAGTAGATTAGAATAAAAAAATTAACATTTCGTAACAGGCAACATTTCGGGTCGATGCCAGCGGCAGATCAGACCGAAAGGTGCCGGTGCCTCCTGTTTGTTTTCTGATGAATAGGGAAGTCAGCGATGGACCGTTCTATCTTTCAGCGTCGCAATGATCCGGAAGCCCGCGAGCCTGATAAACACACCTTCAGATGGCTGTCCACGCTGCCGGCGCATGTGCGTCCGATGGAACTGGCAAAACGCTATCCACGCATCGTCAATAGAATCGCGCTGCTCTGGTATGAGCAGCCGCTCTGCAACAAGTATCTCGGCAGCCTGATCCTCGACCGCAGCAGGCCCGGCCGGGCGGGTTTCCCGGCGCCGATCGCAAAAGAAATCTATCACCTGCACGAGTACTATGTCGAACAGGTTTGCCTGTGGAAGTTCAACGAGAAAGAGGTGTTCGGCTTTACCGTCCGATAGTCCAATAGTCCGATGCAGCTTTCGGCCGGCGCGGTCCGGCTCTACTTCAATACATCAAACAGATTATTGAAGTCATCCGTCCACACTTCCAGCCCTGGTATCGGCTTGATGGTCGTTGCGACATCCTGGATCGCCGCTTTCTGAAGCACGCTTTTATCCCTGGCGACCAGCACCCAGTCGGTGCTGTGTTCGGTGGTACCCACGCCTTCATCCTCGATCAATACCGATTCCAGGCCGCGGTCCGCCGCCAGGCGCTGCACTACCGGCGCCAGGAGCAGAAACTTGTTGGTGACGTGGAAGGCAATCACGCCTTGCGGATGCATGTGGCGCAGGTAGACATCCATCGCTTCCCGCGTGATCAGGTGAACCGGAATGGAGTCGCCTGAAAATGCATCGACGGCCAGCACATCGAAATTCTGCGGCGGCTCCTTTTCGAGCGCGAGACGTGCATCGCCCAGCACCGTATCCACTTTCGCCTTGCTGTCGCGCAGGAAGCTGAATTCGCTCTGCGCGATATCGATCACCTGCGGATTGATTTCATAGAAACGGTAGACATCGCCCGGTTCGCCGTAAACGGCCAGCGTGCCGGCGCCGAGGCCGATCAGCCCCACTTTCTTCTGCGGCACCCGGGTATGCGCGATGGCGACGCCGATGCCGGAGTCGCGGCCGTAATAGGTGGTAGGTTCGGCACGCATCTCGGGCGTCAGATACTGTTCGCCGTGCCGGATGGCACCGTGATAAAGCTCGCGCACGTTGCGGCTGGCATCGAAGTACGTCTTGTCCACCGTGCGCAGGCTGCCGTAGAAACTGCGATCGATGCGGCGCGCATCCTTGAAGTCGCCCGATATTTGCAGCACAAGGAAGTAACCGCACAGCACCGCCACGCAGAACGCCGCTGCCGCGACGAGGCGGCGGCTGCGCAAAACGATGACACCGAGCAGCCCCACCACAACCAGGCCGATGCCGAGTTCGTAGTAGGCCGGCAGCACATTTGGTGCGACCAGGCCGACGGCGATGCCGCCGAGCGCGCCTCCCAATGACACCATCAAGTAAAAGCGGGTCAGGTAACGCGGCGCAGGACGCATCCTCGACAGCTCGCCATGCAGGAACATGCAGAAGAAAAACAGGCCAATCACATACATTGGCACCGCGAGCTTGATGTTCACGCTGATATTGATGTCCTGCAGGCCGTATGCGCATACCGCCATTGCTGCCGCGGTGGGCAGCAGGAAGACCGGCCGCGAATACCAGCGGTCGCTTTCGAAGCACAGGATGAAGGTGAACAGGTAAATCGTCAGCGGCAGCAGCCAGAGAAAAGGAATGGCGGCGATGTTTTGCGTGATGTGGTTGGTGACGGCGACCAAGAGCCATGACCCCAGCGCCGACAGGCTGATCCACAACAGGTAATCCCGTACCCGTGGGGCAGCAGCCTGGGCCTTGGGCGCGGCAGCGGACTCGCCCGAATCATCAGGTACCGCGGAAGCCGACGAAACCGGTCCCGCATGGCTTGCAAAGTACAGCGCGGACCCGGCGCATAGCAGCGCGAACAGGCCATACACGACAGACCAGGCACGCGCCTGCAGCAGGATGGGCGCATGCGGCTCGATCACGAACGGATAGCAGACGAGCGCAATCAGCGATGCGAGGTTGGAGAGCGAAAAATAGCGGTATACGCGCGCGTCCGCCAGCGTACGGGTCACCCATGTCTGCACCAGCGGGCCGGTGGTCGAGAGCAGGAAATACGGCAGGCCGATGGTGGCAAACAGCAGGAGCAGGATGCGCACCATCGGATCTTCCGCGCCTGCCGGCTTCCATGACGACGCCGCGACGATGGGCAGCGTGATGAGGCTGACTGCCAGCAGGATGACATGCAACAGCATCTGGCGGCGTGGTGGCAGATGGCGTGCCACCCAGTCCGAGTACGCATAACCGAGAAACAGCATGACCTGAAAGAACACCATGCAGGTGGCCCACACCGCTGCCGACCCGCCAAACCAGGGAAGAATCTGTTTCGAAATCAACGGCTGGACCAGGAAAAGCAGAAAGGCGCTGGAAAAAATGGTGCCGGCAAACAGAAGTCGGGTCATGGCGGGAATTGTCGGGATGGAATCGACCTATTCTCCACCATGTCGAATAATCAACGCCAGTTTCCAATGCATCAAGTTTGATGCTTGCTTGATAAAACACAGACTGCCCTGTCCATGGGCGGGGACAAGGCGTGATCGCATGCAACTTCTTCGATAGAAAAAAGTGTTGATTTACTGAATCCGATTGCTGAAGGCGTTCGTATATTCCTTCGCAGTTCACATTTAAATCAATCGCTTACCCGCTTCACTACAGGAGAGAACACCATGCGCAAACTGACTTCCGCCCTCATCATTGCCGCCACACTGGCATCCGCCAGCGCCGCTTTCGCCCAAAACGCCGTGATGGTCGGCGGGCAAAGCATGCTGCCCAGCAAGGACATCATCGACAATGCGGTGAATTCCGCCGATCACACCACACTGGTCGCCGCCGTGAAGGCCGCCGGCCTGGTGGACACCCTCAAGGGCAAAGGCCCGTTCACAGTATTCGCGCCAACCAACACCGCCTTCGGCAAACTGCCTGCCGGCACCGTTGACACGCTGCTGAAACCGGAAAACAAAGGCGGGCTCACGAAGGTCCTGACCTATCACGTCGTGCCGGGAAAATATGACTTCGACGCACTCCAGGCGGAGATCAAGAAGCAGAACGGCAAGGCGCAGCTCGCAACCGCAAGCGGCGGCAAGCTGACTTTCGCCATGAACGGCGCCCACAACATCCATGTCATGGATGACAGCGGCAATACAGCGAAGATCAGTACTTACGATGTGAACCAGTCGAACGGCGTGATCCACGAGATCGATACCGTGCTGTTGCCGAAGTAAGTCTTGCCACCCCCGGAGTGACGGACGGTTCCGGGCGCCACCACCTGGCGCCCGGATGCCGCCGGCGCGATCGGAGTTGCAGCGAAACGGTATCATGGCCATTCGCCGGCCGTTCACTGTCCGTATTACGGCCTTACTTGCCTGACCGCTCTTTTTATCCCGATTGAACAACGCCTGCATTCAATCGGGCCGGCATCAATGGAAACCTGTCCCCTATGCGGTAGAGAGTTGATCGACGGCCCGTCGGTTAATGATCATCATCTGGTGCCGCGTGCCTACCGCGGCCGCGCCACGGTGCGCATGCACCGCATCTGCCATAACAAAATCCATTCGGTGTTTTCCGAGAAGGAACTGGCCGACTACTACCATACCCCCGAACGGCTTCTCGAAAATGAAGAGATCCGCAAGTTCGTCAATTGGGTGCGCAAGAAGGACCCCGGGTTTTACGACAGGCATCGGGCGATGTCGAAACGTCGCTGAATTTCAACCCTTGCCACATCGTTTCGCAGGCAAGTTTCTGCGTTGATTCCGGTGCGGAAACCGCCGGGATGCTATTCGTTCATATGTGCAAATGACCCTGATTTCATTCCGAAATGCAGGAATAAGCTACTCTATGCTTCGTTTCGCATCAATTTTCGTTCAAGTTTTCATTCGGGCTTGGCGTCGCGGATGAACTTTCTGCTTCCCAAGAGTCTTACATATCGCTTTATCAACTTAGCCCACACAACTATATGAACCCGATTTCCGTTGATAACGTCGTTACTACTTATCGCTTCTATGCTCCTTTATATGACCGTTTATTTGGTGCCGCATTTGAACCGGGCCGACGTGCGCTGACCCAGGCGGTGCGCAATCTGCGCCCGTCGTCATTGCTGGAAGTCGGGGTCGGTACCGGACTGACACTCAGCCAGTACCCTTCCACCTCGCGTATCGTGGGCATCGACATCTCCACCCACATGCTGGATATCGCACGCGAACGCGCCAGCAAACTGACAAACCACGACATCAAGCTGGCGGCGATGAATGCCGAATCAATGGATTTTCCGGACGGAAGCTTCGATTGCGTAGCAATGCCCTATGTTTTGTCGGTAACGCCGAATCCGGAAAAGCTGGTAGCTGAAATTCGCCGCGTCTGCCGCAAGGGCGGCACCATTCTGATCCTGAACCATTTCAGCGGGAGCCGCTTCTGGTGGTTCCTGGAACAGGCGGTGCGCTCTCTTGCCGACAAGATCGGCTTCCGCTCCGACTTCTGCTTCGATGAGCAGATCCTGAAATACGACTGGGAAATCGAATCGGTGAAGAAGGTGAATGTATTCGGGCTGTCGAAGCTGGTCGTGATTCGCAATACTTGAAAACCCGTTTTCCTGCGTGCTCTTACCGGCTTTGCCGGTGCTGACGCCAGAACTCCGCAAAGGATTCCGGCGCGATCGGCTTGCTGAAATGGAAGCCCTGGATTTCGTCGCAGGCATGGCTGCGGAGGAATTCGACCTGCTCTTCGGTTTCCACGCCTTCGGCGACCACCGTCAGGCTGAGTGTTTTCCCCATCGCGATGATGGCCTTGGTGATGGCTTTGTCTTCCGCATCGCCCGGGATGTCGCGGATGAAGGAACGATCCACCTTCAGGGTATCGATCGGAAACCGTTTCAATTGCGCCAGCGACGAGTAGCCGGTACCGAAATCATCGATCGCCAGCCGCACGCCCATGCTCTTGATTGTGGCCAGCAGCCTGGAAGCCCGATCCGGATGCTGGATCACCATGCTCTCGGTCAGTTCCAGTTCAAGCAGGGTCGGATCCATGCCGGATTGCGCCAGCGCATCCGCGATGGAGTCGGGCAGCGAGTCGTCGGCAAACTGGCATCCCGACAGATTGATTGCCATGCACAACGGCGGGAAGCCCTGTTTTTGCCATGCGACGTTCTGGCGGCAGGCTTCGGCCATTACCCATCTCCCGATCGGGATGATCAAGCCGGTTTCCTCCGCCAGTGGAATGAATTGCAAAGGCGGCACGATGCCAAGTTCCGGATGGTTCCAGCGCAGCAGCGCCTCCACGCCGGTAATCATGCCTGTCTTCAGGTCGAGCTTGGCCTGGTACAGCAGGAAAAATTCCTGCCGCTCCACCGCGTGGCGAAGGCTGGATTCCAGCGCGAGCCGTTCCAGCGATTGCGAGCGGATATCTTCTGAATAAAACCGGTAATTGTTCTTGCCTTCATCCTTGGCCCGATACATCGCCACGTCGGCATTCTTCATCAGCGATTGCTCATCCTGCGCGTGGGACGGGAACATGCAGATGCCGATACTGGTCGTGACGCGGCACTCCTGTCCATGCAGCACCACCGGCTTCATCACCACTGACAGGATTTTGTCCGCCACCGCAGCGACATCGCGTTCTTCGTCGACTTCCTGCAGCAGTACCACGAATTCATCGCCCCCAAGCCGTGCCACGACATCGCTGGTGCGCAGGCACTCGGTGAGGCGTGTGCTCATCGTCGTGAGAAGCAGATCGCCGGCGTCGTGCCCAAGCGTGTCGTTGATGAGCTTGAAGCGGTCGAGGTCGATAAACAGCACTGCAAACTTGCGCTTGTAGCGACGCGATGTATTGATCGCCAGTTGCAGGATTTTGTTGAAGAGCGCGCGATTCGGCAGTCCAGTCAGCCCGTCATGAGTCGCCAGGTACTGGATGCGCTCTTCGGTCACCTTGCGGGCGCTGATGTCCTTTCCGATGCCGCGATATCCGCAGAAACGCCCCTGCGCATCGAATACCGGCCGTCCGCTGATCGAGATCCAGCGTTCATTGCCGTCGAGGTCTCGCAGCTGCAATTCGAGTTCATGGAACGGCTCATGCTGTTCAAGCTGCATGCGGTGTCGCGCCCAGTCTTCCTGGGTCATGTTCAGAGCCGGCAGGTCCCAGCGGAATTTCCCCATGCGGGCCTCGGGATCGAGTCCGGCCTTTTCCTTCATTGCCCCGTCAATGAACGTGGTCCGGAAATCCGCATCCTGTTCCCATAGCCAGTCGGATGACAGCTCCGTGAGGCTGCGGTAGCGCTCCTCGCTCTGGCGGAGCTGGCGGCGTGCCTGCACGAGCTGGAGAAACTGGCTGATCTGGTCGCCGACATAGCCCACGCAAACCAGCAGATCGGGATCGGGCCGGTGGATATCGCGGCTAAACATTTCCATCACCCCGATCACCTTCGTCCCTCTCCGGATCGGAAATGCGAAGGCGCTGTGAAGTCCTGCCTTGGCCGCGGTGGCGGCACGGCGGAAGGTCGGCTCCTGCACCACGTCACGCAGCCAGACGGGTTCGCCGGTGGCCCAAGCGGCCCGGATCAGACCGGCAGGCGTCTTATCTACCCGCACCTCGTGTCGTCCGGCCTGCAGAAATTCTTCGATGGGAAAAGAGGCGACGGACCAGCTTTCGGCGCAGCACAGCATGTCGCGCGCCTCGTCCACACGCCAATGCGCGCCGCAGGTCCACCCCAGGGTTTCGCAAATCACCTGGATGATGCGGCTCATGCACCCGGCGACATCCTCCGACGAAGCGAGGATGCGCGTGACCGCGTGCTCGATGGTGCGCCGCATTTCAAGCTGAACCTGCTGGGTGACATCCTTGCCGATGCCGCGATAGCCGCGGAAACGTCCCCCGGCATCGAAAATCGGCTCGCCGCTGGTACTGAGGTACTGCGCGCGGTCCTTGGCGCGTATGGTTTTGTAGATGAAATTGGTAAAGGGCTGGTGCGCCTCGAGCATGGCCCGGTGGCGCTCCCAGCTGCCGTCCAGGCTCACCGCGGTACGGTTACCGTCCCAGCGCCTCGTTCCCATCAGCAGCCGGGGATCGATATGGGCGTTTTGCAGTCCCTTTCCGGTCATGACCGTGAAGCGGAATTCCTCGTCCTGCTCCCAGTACCAGTCCGACAACAGCTCAACCAACCCGGCAAGCTTTTCCTCCGCCAAGGAAGGCGCAAGAGATTGGTCCTCGGAAGCTGTCATCTTCTCTATTCTCATAATGGATGCCGCTGGACGCCGGATCGGCAATAAGTATTTCCCATGAGAATAACATTGCTTGATAACAATATGTTTTTCTCCGGATTTTCGTGGCGAAAAGGCGCCAGTACCTGACACCGGCAGAAGCAGGAGTGTTTGTGACCAACAAGCAGTTCTCACATTGGCACCTGCG
>JAESFT010000534.1_pt1 | contig 21056 bp, 22 predicted proteins | sample 9269451 | NCBI WGS metagenome assembly JAESFT01 (sample SAMN14502557, study PRJNA617106) | algae metagenome | isolation source: Scytonema hyalinum WJT4-NPBG1 and co-occurring heterotrophs from well... | place: USA: Mojave Desert, Joshua Tree National Park, California | collected 2006-05-25
CTGCTGGCCGCGAACCTGGGCGAGGACGCCGACACCACCGCTGCTGTGGCCGGGCAGCTTGCGGGAGCTGTCTACGGGCTGTCCGGCCTACCGCCGGAGTGGCTCGAGCGCCTGGCCTGGCGGGAGAGGATCACAGAGACGGCAGCATCTTTGTTCTCAGACAGATCATGACGAACGCTTACTTCAAGCGGTGAGCTGGCTCCGGCCGCGTTGAGGCGCAGGCGCATGTCCTTGCCGGTCTTGAACACGGGAATGACCTTTTCCGACACGAAGACGGTTTCGCCCGTGCGCGGGTTCCGGCCCGTGCGCGCGTCGCGCTTCTTCACCGAGAAGGCGCCAAAGCCGCGCAGCTCCACCCGGTCGCCCCGGGCGAGCGCATCCACGATGGTGTCGAGGATCGCGTTCACGATGTTCTCGACGTCCCGCTGGTAGAGATGCGGGTTCTGCTCGGCGATCTTGAGCACGAGTTCGGATTTGATCACCCCGCCCCTCCTGATCTCCACTGAGTTCTCAGCAGCTTGGCCGCGATCTAACCGCCGCAGCGGGTCACACTCAAGCGTAAAGGTCTGCCCGGGAGGCAGGCAGCCCCGAGGCGCCCTTGGCGCACTTAGAGGCGAGCGTCTGGTTGACGCCGATCACACCTCGCTCGAACCCAAGCGACACCCCAGCGAGGTACAACAGCCAGGTGCGCGTCTTCTCAGGCCCCACTTCGGCTTCCGCGACCCCCTGGTTGGCCCTCAGTTTCTAGGGCTTGGGAGCGTTCACGCGCCGGGTGATCCCTTTCAGTCCGTGCTGCCCCGCAGGCGCGGGTCGAGGGTATCGCGCAGGGCATCGCCGAGAAGATTGAAGCCGAACGAAAGGAACAGGATGGCGAGCCCCGAGAAGATTGCGCTCCAGGGTGATAGCATCAGGAAGTTGCGCCCTTCCGAGAGCATCAGGCCGAGAGAGGGTGTCGGAGGCTGAACGCCGAGCCCTAAGAACGACAGCGAGGCCTCGACGAGGATGGCCGCCGACAGCAGGAGGCTTGCTTGAACCAGGATGACGGAAGCGAGGTTCGGAAGCACGTGGTGGAGCAGGATCCGCAGGTCAGATGCCCCGATGGCCCGGGCACCGGCCACGTATTCGCTCTCGCAGATGACAAGGGCCGGCCCGCGCAGGAGCCGGGCGAAGATCGGCGTGTAGACGACAGCGATCGCGACGGCGGCGCTCTCGGCCCGTGGCCCGAGCACCGCAATGACCCCGATGGCCAGCAGCATGACCGGAAAGGCGAAGAGGACGTCCATGATGCGCATCGTGACCCGGTCAAGCCAGCCGCGGTAATAGGCCGACAACAGCCCCAACGCTCCGCCTACCAGGAGGGCCGCTCCGACGGATGCGAGGCATGCCATGAGCGACGTGCGATAGCCGTGGAGGATGCGCGTGAGCACGTCTCGTCCCAATTGGTCGGTCCCGAGCCAATGGGCCGCGCTCGGGGCCTTGAGGCGCGCGATGATGCTCTGAGCGGTGGGATCATAGGGGGCGATCCAGGCAGCCCCGAGTGCGAGGGCCACCTGCAGGCCGACGATGGCAGCCGCGAAGGCGAGCAGCCGGTTGCGCAAGACGCCCCTCATCCGGCCCTCACGCGGGGGTCGATTAGCCCATAAAGCAGGTCGACCACGAAGTTCACGAGGACGAAGCCGAAGGTCACGACGAGGATCGTCGCCTGGATCAGAGGATAGTTCCGCTCGGCGATGGCGCCGAGGATCAACCGTCCCAGGCCCGGAATGGCGAAGACCTGCTCGATCACGATCGCTCCGCCCAGGAGATAGCCCGTCGTGATGCCAACCGAGGTGATGAAGGGGATCAGCGCGTTGCGCAGGGCATGCTTGTAGACCACGGTTCGCTCCGGCGCGCCCTTGGCGCGGGCCGTCCTGATGTAGTCCTGTCCGAGGGCATCCAGCATCGCACTGCGGACAAGGCGGGAGAGGTTGGCGAGGATCGGCAGCGCCAGCGCGATCGACGGCAGGGTCATGCGCTGAAGGTTGCCGACGGGATCGGCCGAAAACGGAACGTATCCGAGAGAAGCAAAACCGGGTGCCAGGGCTGCAAGACCTAAGATCAGCACGATCCCGAGCCAGAAGGACGGCACCGTCAACCCGACGATGGCGGCGACCCGCATCGCGATGTCGGCCCCGCGGCCCCGCATCTGCGCCATTAGGCATCCGAGCGGAACGGCAAAGCCAGCACCGAGGAGGAGGCTGAGCAGGGTGAGTTGTAGGGTCGGCCAAAGATGCGTGACGATCTCGTCCGTTACGGGGCGCCCCGTCCACAGCGACACGCCAAGATCGCCGCGCACCGCGCTGCCGGCCCACCGCAGGTACTGCATCACGATCGGCTGATCGAGACCCATCCGGCTGCGCAGTTCCGCCATGCGCTCAGGCGTCACCTCCGTGTTAGCCCCCAGCATGATGGCGATCGCGTCGCCCGGAATGAGGCGGATCATCAAGAAGACGATGACCGAAACCCCGAACAGGACGACGGCAAGATCAAGAAGGCGGCCAACGAGAAGGCGACGGACCATCGACAGGGCTCGAAGAAGAGCTCGGTCTCGAAGACCGAGCCCAAGGCAGCATCAACGAGAAGCGGCCGTGTTGCGCAGGCTCGACAGGGACCGATTGGACAAGATGTCGAAGCCCTGAACCCCGTTGCGTGTCGCGGTGAACAGCGTCGCATAGGCAAGGTGCGCGGCCGGGCCCGTGCAGGCCAGGGTCTTCTGGACCTGATCGTAAGCGGATTTGCGGGTTGCCGGGTCAAGGGTCGCGCGAGCCGTGTCGAGCAGGCGGTCGACCTCGGGATTCGAGTACTTGAACACGTTCGTCGAGCCATCCGTGCGGAACGTCCTGAAGAAATACTCGTCCGGGTCGGGGCTGCCGGCATTCGTGGAGGCGAAGAGATCGAAATTGCTGTTGCGCCAATCCTGGATGAACTGCCCGAGCTCAAGGTTCTTGAGCTCGACCTCGATTCCGACCTTCTTCAGCTGCTCCTGCGCGACCTGGGCGAGGTCCTTGATATCCTGACGCGGAAAGACCGTCATGCTCACCTTGAGCGGCGTCGTCACGCCGGCCTCCTTCAGGAGTGCCTGCGCCCTCGCGGGATCATGGCGATAGCAGCCGTACTCGCTCGTCGGCAGGGCCCAGGCCTTCAGGGCCGGCGACAAGGGGCCTGCAGGAACGCCGGCCCCGAACAGAGCTGCCTCCACCATCTCTTGCCGGTTGAGCGCCGTGTTCACGGCCTCGCGCACTTTAGGATTGTCGAAGGGCGGCTTCGACACGTTCATGCCGATGAGCGTGTAGGCGAGTTCCAGCGTCTCGGCGAGGCGCACACTCGGCCTCCCCTTCAGCTGCATGGCGGTGGCGCCATCGATGCTCGGAAGCATCTGATACTGACCATTGGCGAGACCGACCTGTCGGGTGGCGGATTCCGGCACGATGTTGAGCTTGACACCCGCGAGCTTCGGCGCCCCCGCCTCCCAATACCGATCATGCCTGCCAAGCAGGATGAAACCGTTCGGCTGCCATTCTTGGAACTTGAACGGGCCAGTGCCGACCGGGGTCTTCTGCAGGGCCTCCTTGTTGGCCTCAAACGCTTTCGGAACAACCGCGAGGGTGGCGAGCGAGGCGAGGAGCGGCGCGGAGGGCTCCTTCAGCTTCACTTCGAGCGTCTGCGCATCGACGGCGCTGGCGCTCTCGACGGCGGCGAGGCGGCTCGCGAGGGGCGAAGCGATCTCCTTCGACTGAACGCGCCGGATCGAAGCGGCGGCATCCTCGGCCGTCATGGGCGATCCGTCGTGGAACATGACGTTCTGGCGGAGCTTGAAACGATAGGTCCTGTTGTCGTCCGACACCGTCCAGGCTTCGGCAAGGCCAGGCACGATGCGCAGGTCCTTGTCGATGGCGGTCAGTCCCTCGTAGATCGTGCCGTTCACGACCTGAAAGCTGGCAAAAGCCGTGGTGATGTGCGGATCAAGGCCAGCCGGTGACGCGTCGACGGCGATCTCCAGGACCTGGGCGGCAGCCGGCGCAGTGGTGCCGAGAAGGCCGGCCAAGAGGCCGGCGGTGACGATGGCGTGCTTCATCTTGCTCCTCCCTGGAGACCGGCGAGGCTAGACGAAGGTCGGGCCGCTGTCATGGCCCAAGTGGGACGGCTCTGGACCGGGTCCGGCACCCTGCCTATAGTTCCGTCCGGCGCAGTCCGGCCGTTGCGCCGGATCGTGCAAGTTCCCCTCCCCTGGCTCCCCGACCATCAGGCGGTTGTCAGCCCGATGCTTCCGCCCCTCCTTCGCGTTGACCACCTCTCGATTGCAATGGGAGGCTTGCCCGTGGTCGAGGATCTCTCGCTCTCCTTGAGCGCCGGCGAAATGGTGGGCCTTGTGGGAGAATCTGGCTGCGGCAAGACCGTGACGGCCCTCTCGATCATGCGGCTCATCCCGGAGCCGCCGGGCCGCATCACGGGAGGGCGCATCCTGTTCGAGGGAGCCGATCTCCTGTCGCTCCCGGGTGATGCCATGCGCGACCTGCGCGGCAACCGGATCGGCATGATCTTTCAGGAGCCCATGACGTCGCTGAACCCGGTGTTCACCGTCGGGCAGCAGATCGAGGAGGCGGTCCTGCTGCACCGCCCGGTGAGCCGGGCACAGGCTCGAAAGCGAGCCGCCGACCTGCTCGACCTTGTTGGCATCCCGGCTCCCGCGCAGGCGCTCCGCCGCTACCCGCATCAGATGTCCGGCGGCCAAAGGCAGCGGGTCATGATCGCCATCGCGCTGGCCTGCGAGCCAAAGCTCCTCATCGCCGACGAGCCGACGACGGCCCTCGACGTGACGATCCAGGCCCAAATCCTGGACCTCATCGACGGGCTCCGCCGGGACATCGGCATGGCGGTCCTTCTCATCACGCACGATCTCGGCGTCGTGGCCGAGTTCTGCGACCGCGTCGCCGTCATGTATGCCGGGCGCCTCGTCGAAGAGGCTCCGGTGCAGGAGCTGTTCGCGCGTCCGGCGCATCGCTACACCAACGCTCTTCTCGCGACTATCCCGGCGGCGAACCCTGCAGGTCGGCCCCTTCCGGTCATCGCGGGCACCGTTCCCCCACCGGGCAATCGCTCATCCGGCTGCCCCTTTGGTCCGCGGTGCGATGCTCCTGTTCCGGCCTGCGAAACCGTCCTTCCCTCCGTGACCGCAGGCCAGCACCGCCATCGCTGCTGGAATCCCCGCTCCGGCCTGCCGGCGCCGGACGAGGCTGGACGGAGCACCGGCCGTTGAACGCGCTCTCCGGCCTCACTGTCCAGACGGCGTCTGACGGTCCGCTCCTCGAAGTTCGCGACCTGACGAAGCTCTATCCCTCGCCGTCCGGCAAGCCCGTGGCGGCGCTCGCTGGGGTCAGCCTCGCCGTCGCCCACGGCGAGGTTCTCGGCATCGTCGGCGAGTCGGGCTGCGGAAAGTCGACCCTCGGCCGGGCGATCCTGCGCCTTATCGAGCCGACCTCAGGGTCCGTCCGCTTCGAGGGACAGGATCTCCTCGGGCTAAAAGGCGATGCCCTTAAGGCCCGCCGCCGGGATCTCCAGATCATCTTCCAGGACCCTTTCGGTTCGCTCAACCCCCGCCACAGGGTAGGAGCGATCCTCCGCGAACCGCTGGACGTTCACGGCGTTGGGACGCGTTGCGAGCGGGAGGACCGCGTTGTGGATCTGCTGCAGACCGTGGGTCTTCCGCCTGAGGCAGCGCGGCGCTACCCGCACGAGTTCTCGGGCGGTCAACGGCAGCGGATCGCCATTGCGAGAGCCCTGGCGCTCGAGCCCAAGCTGATCATCGCGGACGAACCGGTCTCGGCCCTCGACGTGTCGATCCAGTCCCAGATCATCAACCTAATCGCGGAGCTCAGGGCACGCCTTGGCCTGTCGATCATCTTCATCTCGCACGACCTTTCGGTGATCCGGCACGTGAGCGACCGCGTGGCCGTCATGTACCTCGGCCGCATCGTCGAGACCGGGCCGGTCGCCGAGGTGATGGCCAACCCCGCGCACCCCTACACGCAGGCCCTGCTTTCAGCCATCCCGAGCCCCCGAACCGGCGGAAGGCGGGAGCGCATCGCGCTCATGGGCGAACTCCCCGATCCGGCCAGCCCGCCGTCCGGCTGCGCCTTCCACACCCGCTGCCCGAAGGCGACGGCACGCTCTGCCGCCGAGCGGCCGCTTCTCGTCGAGCGCCGGGCTGGCGAGGCACGGCGCGTGGTGGCGTGTCATCTTTATGAGGCGACCGGTGATTGAGGCTGCCGCCGACGCCGCCTTCGAGGCGGCAAGCACGGCGATCCGGGCGGGCCGAATCCCGGGTGCAGTGCTCGGGATCGTCTCGCGCGGCGGCGCGCGGGCCGTCCGATTCGCAGGAGCGGCCCAAATCGTGCCCGAGCGAGCCCCGATCCGGCGCGAGACGATCTTTGACCTGGCGTCCCTCACCAAGGTGATCTTCACCACCACGACGGTTCTCGAACTCGTCGACCGCGGTCTCATCAGCCTCGATGATCCCCTCACCCGCGCAATCCCCGACTTGAGGCAGTACAACGTCGATGCAGTGGAACGGACCCTGACGTTTCGGGACTGCCTAACGCACCGGACGCACCTTCCGGCCGTCGAACCGCTCTATACCTATGGCCAAGAGCCCCGGACGTTGCGCGCCTTCGTCCTTCAACGGGAATGGCGCCCGGGTCCTCCCGTCTATTCCGACATCAACTTCATCCTGCTCGGAATCGCCTTGGAACGCCTGACCGGCAAAGCGCTCGGCGACTTACTCCTCCACGACGGCTTTTCGTTCACGCCGGACCCGGCGCTGTGCGCCGCTACGGAGCACTGTTCCTGGCGAGGGCGCGTCCTCAAGGGCGAGGTGCATGACGAGAATGCCTTCGCGCTCGGCGGAGCGTCGGGCCATGCCGGCCTGTTCGGAACCGTCGATGCTGTCCTGAGCTTCGCCGCGTCGCTGATAAATGGGACGGGTTTGAGCCAGCAGGGTTTGCGCGAGATCCAATCCCTAGCGCATGGGCACAGGACCGTTGGGTGGGAAGCGGCTCATCAGGGCTGGTCAGGGGGTGATAAGTGTCCCGATGAGACCATCGGCCATACGGGCTTTACGGGCACGGGCCTCTGGATCGACTTTGCCCGCGGATTGGCCTGGACGCTGCTCACCAACCGAGTCCACCCGACCCGTCACGTCGAGACCGGCATCGCGGAGCTACGCAGGGAGACCAGTGATCGATTGATGGTCTGCTGGTCCGAGTCCTGCATTAGGGCAGAGCGGGAAAGTTAAGGACTCGATGCCCGCTGGCTGCCCACAACGGTGGCCTGCGCTGACCCGCGCCCGAGCGTGCCGCGGATCATGCCCCGAGATGTGACACGGCCAGAGGCGTTCACGCTCTCAGGACCGCCATAGCGCACCTCACCGTTCTGGATCACTACAGGGAACCGGTAGGCCCGGTCGCAACTGCCCTTCTCGGTGATCACCTCGACGTGCCGCGAGACGAGTCGTGATCCTTCAGCGGCGCTTCTTTGCTGCCCCGCTCCGCCGACCACGCCCGCGGGATGCGTCCTCTTCTCTGGACCGAGGGGCTGCGCTGAAGTTCGGGATCAAGCTCGCCGTCATCGCGGCCAGGGCTGACGTGGCCTGCTGAAGGGTCTCAGCTGTGGTCTCGGCTGCGCTGGAGGCGGCTTCCATGCCGGTCTCGATGGCCTGGCTGATGACTTGCGGCCGATGGCGGATGGTAGCGGCAGCAGCCTCCAGAACATCGGCCAGGATCTCGCGACCCAGCGGCGAGCGCGCCAAGGTGGTGAGAGCACCAAGCCAGCTCTCCGTCTCCTCGAGCTCCTGCCTCTGGCGGCGCCCCTTCTGAGCGCCGCGCTTTGCAGGCGCACTCTTCTGCGCTTCACCTCGCTTCGTCCCGACGGGGCTTTTCTTCGGCCCTGTCGCTACCTTCGTTGCTGCTCTCGCCATTGTGCCGTTCCTTCGATGTACCTGGGGACCACAAGTAGTGGACCGCTGGCCACTGTCGAGCTTATGGGGAGCAGCGCTCACCTTGAGGATGAACAACTGTTGAGCTTGCGCGTTCTCCTAGTGGCACAACCGGTGGAGATGGTGTCATGCGCGCAATCATGGTGGGCTCAAGCTCTGCAATCGTTGCCCTCACGTCCCTGGTGGTAGCCGCCAGCGCCCAGACAGCGCCTGCTCCAGGCCCAAGCCCCGCAGCACCTGGCGCTTCAGGGGCGGCCGGCGGCATCGGCGACTACTGGTGGCTTATTCTCCTCGTCCTGCTGGCTGCAGCGGCTGTCTGGTACTTTACCCGGAGGCGAACCGGAACCCGCCTCTGAGCAAGGCTGCGCGTTCAGCATCAACCCTGGCTCAAGCTATCGCAGCTATGGAACGTGCACGGGTCAAGCGTTGCGTACCGAGACCGACCATAACCGGCCCGTTCGCTTCCTCAGAGCCGTCGCACCAGCCGCTCGTTGTGCAGGGTGGCCAGGCGCTTGAGCACCATGAACTCTTTGTCGAGCATTACGAGGAAGGGAACGCCCTTCAACTCGGCCGGCAGACCCAGTTGCTCGTCTGATGTCGAGTAGAGGACGGTCGGGATTCCAGAGGCCGTGAGACCCCTGCAGATGCGAAGCGCGTCGCTGGTCCGGCTCAAGAACTCGACAACGGCGACGTGGGGCGTGTTCTGGTCAAGCCACGCGGCGGCCTCAGGCCAGCTGTCGTGGGGACCCACTGTCGCAAAGCCGTAGCGGCTCAAGACGCTTCTCACCTTGGTTCGTGCGGCCTTCTCCTCCAGAGCAACGAAGGCAAGCGGCAGGGGAATGGGGTTCAAGACGCGACTCTCATCGGCCTTCCCTTAAAAGGCTTGCGTGAAGAGCGCCTTGAGAGTCGCTATGGCTTTCTGTGCCGGCTTTGGACAGCCAAAATCAGCGAGGGGGCCGCGAGATGGAGTTTCCGCTCTGTTGAGCCCTGCACCTCGGCGCTCTATTTGATGACGCTATGCAAGACGGTACGGCCACATCCGAACTGACGGGCGAGCTCGTCTCCACCTGGTCAGAAGCATGGCGCCATGAATGCGAGCGCGGCACGTCCTCGCCATGGTCCGCCCGGAGCGCGAGGCCTGTTTCAACGGAGTGCAGTTAGCGGCGACCGGGGGATCGTTGACACCCGTGGGGTTGAGGCGGCCGAGAGGTTCAAGGCTGACCTCGTGGCGAGGAAGCGGGCTCAGTGCTTCCAAAAGGTTGAAGGCGCATAGCTGAGATCCCGCGCGCTATCCTAACGCGCTATTAACTACTCTCGTCGAAGCCGATCGAGTTTTACGCCTTCTTCACTCAACGCGTGCGCTGTTTCCCCTGCGTCATGGGGCGCGGGCGAGAGAAACATGCGTCTGTTTGGGTGTGTTGGTGTCACTGTCCTTACATTGCTACTCGGAGCGGCTCCTGCGAGCGCCGAGTGGGTCATTGTCAAGGTGACGGGCGAAGCGTGGGTGACCCCAAAGAACGCGCCGGCTGTGCGCGCTTTGCCCGGCATGACCATTCCCGACGAGGCGACTTTCACGACCAGCCGCAATAGTCGCGCCAGGCTTGAGCGGAATAACGAGAGCATCGTCGTAAGCCCTGGCACAGTGCTATCACCCGACACCTCCATCTTCGGCTGGACCACCATACAGCAGCAGTCCGGGCGCATCCTGCTGGATGTCGAGAAGCGTAACGTTCCGCACTTTGCCGTCGAAACGCCTTACCTCGCGGCCGTCGTGAAGGGGACTCAGTTTACGGTCTCGGTGGGTCAACGCCGTGCTGACGTTCATGTCGGCCGCGGTCTTGTGGGCGTGACTGAGTTCAGGAGCGGGCAGTCAGCTGATGTGGCGCCTGGCCAAACGGCGTCGGCTCTGGCCAGCAGGACAGGCCTTCAAGTTGGTGGAATTGGCAAGGCACCTGAGGTGCAGCAGGGCCAAGCTCGTGCAGCGCAGGTGACCTCGGTTACCGCTGAGGTGAGCCGTGCGAAGGCCGCACAGAGCGCAGCAAGCGCAAAGGGCAACCGGAGCGCGTCTGCAAACAGCAATGGAAAGAGTGCCTCCAGCAAGCGTCATGGCGACTCGACTGGACCTTCCGGCGGCACTGGAAACAGTGGGCACGGGAAAGGAGGAGGTCAGGCCAGTGGGAAGGGCGCGGATAGTAAGGAAGGCGGGACGGGCAGTGAGGGCCGTGGTGGAAGCGGCAAGAGCGGTGGAAACGCCGGCGATAGCGGCCAGGGCAGCGGCGGAGGCGGCAAGGGCGGCGACCGTGGCGGTCACGACAGCGGAGGTGGAAGCGGTGGCAGCAGGGGCGGCAAGGGGAATGACAGCGGCAAGGGTGGCCGGGGTCACGACTGAGGTTTCTTTTCATTGCCGGGATGAGTCATTCAAGTTGTCTTCAATTCTCCCGCAAACTGTTCAGACCTTCAGGGTTAGTGAGCCCGGAGCATCTGCTGCGATGGGTTCACCATGTTCCTTGTCCCACGGTTCACGTCAGCTGCTCGCCTGGGCCTCAGGGACGAGAGCGGCGCAACAAGAGTTCCCAGGGCGGCGCCGAGGCGCTTGTACCGCACTAGCGCCGCTCCGCGAGGCAGCGGGACTCAGATTAGGGTCTAGACGCTGGATGATCGCCACAGGCGCACTGGTCAGGTTCTCTTATGCGGTCGGCTGCGGCTCGCTGTTCGAGAGGTTCAGCGCTGGTACCTTTAGCAGTTCCCGGTATTTCGCTTCGATGGGGAACTCACCGTAGAGGTCTGCTACACTTCTGTGAGAATGCCCGGTGATTGCATTGACAATATCGCCCGCAAGGCCGTGTCGCCGTCCCAGTGTTTTGAAACGATGACGCCAGGAATGGTTCGGCGACAAGCGACCATCGGTGAGCCCGAGCCCACGCACCCACCGACCCAAAGTCTTGGTAGCGTTGCCGCCGCGACGTCCGAACTTGTCTGGCGACAGATCCGCGAACAGCGGTCCAGTTTGCGTACGCTCCACAAAGGATAAGAACCCCTGGTCGAGAACCGCTGGGTGCAAAGGCACGATCCGCTCGGAGCTTCGCGTCTTCAATGACCCAGCCTCAGCGTCGATCTTGAAACACCAAACTCCTTCGATCCGTTGCACGTCCTGCTTGCGCAGCTGACACACCTCGGCGAGCCGGGCGCCAGAATAGCAACACAGGAGGGGAACCCAGCGCCGCACGGGATCCTTTTCCTTCGTCGCTGCGCGGAGGATAATAGCCGCTTCTTCGTCGGTAAAACTCCGCTTGCCCTCGCCCGCCTTCACTCTCACGTCGAGCGTGACGCGATCGGCTGGGTTGGTCGTGATCTGGCGGTTGTCGGTGGCCCACTGCAAGACGGCGCGAACCGGGGTAAGCTTCGCATCGCGGATGGTCTTGGGTCGTTGGCCAGCCGCCACCAAGCTCTTTTTCCAGGAGATCAGGTTGTCGGGCGTTAGCCGGCGAGCATCGTCGTGGCCCAGGAACTCGGCCAGCTGCCGAAATGCTCGCGTCCACTCGTACACGGTTTTCGGGGCTGGCGACCGCTCGGCCGCCCACGCCGCGATCAACGACGAGAACGTGACCGGAGGCGCCGCCACCCGGCTGAGCAGCGCGCCTTCAGGCTGCGCGAGGCGGTCGGGCCAGCGGCACCCCTCGCCCCGCGCGAGAGCCTGCAACGTTACGCTGGCCCGATGGGTGGCCGAAGCGATCGCTCTTTCAAGTCGGTGACGGCTCGCGTCATCAACGACGAGCCCGCGCTCCCGCAGAAGGGCGTCTGCTTGGCTGGCGCACCACTCCCGCATTCGCTCCAACGCGAGAGCTGCCTCATCGAATAAGGTCAACGACACCGCTGGGGCGGTGATTCGGAATGGGTTGTTGCTCGCTGGCCAAAGCTGATCGAACAGATCCGGACGCCAAGTGGTCTGAACGCTCGGGTTGTCCTGGTGGAGCGCAATCCAGCGATTCTCGACCGGGAGGGCAATTCCGGCTGCTTCCTTCTCCGTGAGCTCCGTGGGCCCTCGACGCAGCTGGGCCCAGCGCTCATCAATTTGGGCGAGTGCGAGCGCATGCCGACGCTTAGCTTCGGCAGGATCGCGTGTCTGGAGGCTCTGTTTTTCTTCGCGCTTGCCGACCAACGGCCGCAATTCAGCGGGAACCGCTCGGCGGAGCCAGTAGATGCCCGTTTTCGGATGTTTCCAGGGACGCGTCATCGCAAGCGGCATTGTACCACCCCTTTGTACCACTCGGGCAGCGACAAGCCACTGATTTCACTGATCTTCCTTAGCGATCAGCCACTTGAGAAGGAGATGGTGCCCAGGGGCGGAATCGAACCACCGACACTGCGATTTTCAGTCGCATGCTCTACCAACTGAGCTACCTGGGCGTCCAACGGCGGCGCTGGCGCCTCGTCGTCAGAGGCCGGGTGTATAGCCCACCCGCTTCGCCGCTGTCCAGACCCCCGGACGGTCCTTTTTCGCGGAGGCGCCCGCCCTCACTTCACGATGCGGATCTGCTTGTCGGCGGTCTTGACCTCCTGCGGGCATTTCACCACGAGCCGGATGTCGTCGTAATCCCGGTCGCTGCTGCCGGTCGGCGGGCGATCCTCCCAGCCGAAATAGAGGTACTTGCCCTCCTGGCATCCGCCCGAGGCCGTGGCGGGAGTGCGGCCGGTCTCGTGGTTGTTGGGCAGGATGCCGCCCTCGCTCTTCGGCCGGCAATCCTGCCGCGTGTTGCAAAGGATCGTCTCGAGGATCGGGTTCGCCTCCATGTCGATGGGGGTGGGCGCGCCGGTGCGGTAGATCCGGCCGCCGCTCATCCGGTTCTTCTGCACGCGCGTCGCGCGGTCCATGGTGGTGTCGGTGTAGTACTCGTAGACCTCCTGGCCTGCGGGCGGCAGTTCGTCCTCCGCATTGCCCCACTTGGTGCTGTCCGAGCGCGCATTGCGGATGTTGCGCAGCTTGTAGCTGATGATCTCGCCCGCGCGGCAGGTGGGCAGCGTCGCCCTGCTGTAGTCGAGCCCCGGCCCGCCATTGTCGGCGATGGCCGTCATGGCGCGGCGGCCCTTGTCGGGCTCGTTCCGACGCTCGTCGTCGTAGCAGTACATGTAGAGCCGGTTGTAGTCGGCGGCCTCCGGCGACAGCTGCGACAGTTCCGGCGGGAGGGTGGCGTATTGCGGCGGCACCAGCTCCACGACGGTTTCGACGCTCACCGGCGTCTTCGCCATCATGCCGGGGACCGCTGCGAGGATCGTGTTGCGAACGTCGGCGCTGATCACCACCCGGTAGTTGCCGCTGGTGATCCAGTCGCCGGTCACGTCGAGGTTTTCCACCCGCGTGCCGTAGCGCTCGGCCACCTTCTCCTTCGCCCTCGCGATGGCCGAGGCCGAGGCGCTCGTGTTGCTGGCGACCGTGAGGGCGGCGGCGTCGCTCTGGCCCCGCGCATATTCCTTGAAGGTCAGGGCCTGCGAGTAATCGACGGCGACGCCGACGAAGCCGAGCGTCGGCAGGAGAGCGAGGCCGAAGATGATGGCCACGTTGCCCCGCTCGTCCCGGGCGAGGGCGCGCAAGGTCCTGCGCAGCCGGCGGTGCAGGATGCTCATGAGGATCTCCTCGGATTGCAGCGTTTGCCGTTGTATTCGACGTCGTCCTCGGACCGGTTCGGCCAGGGCTTGACCTCGGACAGGGTGAACTCACCGGTGAGGGCGTAGCCGACCATGGGCTTGTGGCGGCTCTCGACTTCCGTGAGGGTGAAGCTCGCGCCGGGAACGTCGAAGCCCGGCGGGATCTGGGTGACCACGTCGTCCTCGGCGCGCCCGAGGGCGAGGCCGCGCCCGCGGCCCTCGACCTTCCGGCTCCAGCAGACCCGGGCTTCGGCCCCGCCGCCCTGCCCGTTCGCCTGCCCGTTGCCGTTGCCGGAACCGCCGCGCGCCCGCACGACGACGCTCGACACGGTGACCTTCAGGCCGGACGCGTCGAAGGGCGCCATGATGGTCTCGGCGACCCGCATGATCTGCTCGAGCTCGTCGGGCGAGAGCTGGGAGACCTTGCCCATCATGTCGGCCACGGTGTTGGCCGCGATGTTGACCTTGCGGTCCTGCATGAGGGCGACGGTGAGTTCGGTCATGCCGAAATACATCGTGATCATCACCGGCAGGATGAGCGCGAACTCGATGGCGGCCACGGCCTCGACGGCGTCGCGGAAGCGCACCAGCTCCCGCTGAAGGCGCGCGACCGGCGGCCAGCGGAGGGCGGCGGCGACGGCTTTTCGCAGGGCCGCCCTCATGGCTCGGTCCTGAAGGCGGCGGTCGCCATGATGAGGCGCCGGTTGCCGCTGAGATTGGCGAGATGCGGGCTCATCAGCGCCGTGAAGACGGGCTGGGCCATGGCGGCCCGCACCACCACGAAGGCGTTGCGCTGAGGCGCCTCGTAGCCGCCGAAATCAGGATCGATGTCGCCGTCCTTGACGGGCGACTTGAGCCCGCCTTCCGGGAAGCGCGCATGGGTCGTGATCTCGACCTTGAGCCGGCCCGGGCAGTCGAACAGGATGGCCTTGCCGCAGACCTCGTCCTTGAAGAGCCTCTGCAGGGCGGCGCCGTCCCGCACGCCCGGGTTCTGCCGCTCGAACTCGCCCGAGTAGATCTTGCGGGAGGCATCGGCGACCGCGTTCTCCAGGATCTGCGTGGAGAAGAACACGAGGCCGGTCTCGATGATCGCGAACAGCATGGCGAAGAACGGCAGGGCGACGAGGCTGAACTCGACCGCCGCCGCACCGTCCTCGTCGCCGGCAAAGCGCGCCCCCCGGCGGACGAAGCGACGGCCGAACCGTGCGAGGAACGATTGCGGAAACCGGAGGAGCCGACCAGCGCGCATCTGCCCTCCCTCTCGGGGCATCGGGGTTGAGCTGCCCCCGTTCTACCGGCGGTTGCCTGCGATTCCGTTAAGTCAATGGATTCAAAACCCTCTTTCTTAGGGGACCGTTAGCCAGCACGACGATTGGCATTTCACGGCGGGCGGCATGCCCGGGCGGACGGTCAGGTCAGCCTGTTTTCCAGGCGCGCGATGAGGCGCACGAAGGGCCAAAGGAGAACCAAGTAGATGATGGCCACCATGACCAGGGGCGACGCGTTGTAGGTGAGCGATCGGGCCAGATCGGCCGAGTGGAGCAGTTCGGGGACCGAGATCACGCTCGCGAGGGTCGTCAGCTTCACGAGCTCCACGGTGTTCGACAACAAGTCCGGCAGGACGTTGCGGACCGCCTGCGGCAGAACCACGTACGCGAAGCTCTGAGCCGCTGTGAGACCTGTCGAGCGCGCGGCCTCGATCTGCCCACGGCCGACGCTCTCGATGCCGGCCCTGTAGATCTCCCCATAGTAGCTCGACGAGTTGAGGAAGAACGCCACGCAGATCGCCGGCAGCGGTTCGAGCCGGATGCCTGCGAAGGGCAGGCCTGAATAGATGAAGATGAGGAGAACCAGAGGAGGAAAGGCGCGGAAGAAGTCGATCAGCGCCAGGGCCGGCCAGCGTACCCCCCGCAACGGGCTCGTCGCCAGGAGGGCCGCCCCGAGCCCCCCGAGAACGCCGATGGGGACCAGGATGGCGCAGAGCAGGAGTGTCTGCCCGAGGCCCTTGAGGATGAGCGGCGCGACCCGCCACATGATTTCGATGTTGAAGAACTGGTCGAGAAAGACGTCCATCAGGCCCTCCGCCAGCCGTAGCGCCGTTCGAGCCAGCGGGACGTGAGGACCAGCGGGATGAAGACGAGGATGTAAAGGACCGCTCCGATGGTGAGCGGCGTCGCATTGCCGGAGAAGGCCTGTGCGGAGGTGGCGCGGCCCAGGATCTCGCTGACCCCGATGGCGCTGCCGAGCGCCGTGTTCTTGGTGATCGAGATTGTGCGATTGGTGAGCGGCGGGATGGCAAGCCGCACCGCCTGCGGCAGGATCACCCAGACGAGGCTCTGCAGGAAGGTCATGCCGGTCGCGCGGGCGGCGAGCCACTGGCCGCGGTTCACCGAGGTGATGCCGGCCCAGAAGACTTCTTCGGAAAACGCGGCGAGCACTGCCGAAAGGACGAGCCACAGGACGACGAAAGACGGCAGCACGACCCCGACATTCGGCAGGCCGAAATAGACGATCAGCAGGAGCACGAGGGGCGGCAAGGCCCGCAGGATGTCGACGAAGGCGACGACGAGCCAGACCACCGGCCGCCAAGCGAGGGCTCGCAGGACCGCGAGGCTCAGTCCGAGCGCGATGCCGGTGATCACGACCGCAATGCCGGCTGCGAGCGTGACCCCGACCCCCGCCAGAATGTCCGGAAAGTACCGAGCCGCCACCACCGGATCGAGGAAGGTGGCGACGAACCGCTCCCAGTTCGACATGGCGATCTCCTCAGGCGGCGGTCAATGCACCACCTCCTGCAGGAAGCGGCGGGTGCGTTCCTCGCGCGGCGCGGCGAAGATCTCCGCAGCCGTTCCCTCCTCGACCACCGAGCCGTGATCGAGAAACAGAATGCGGTCCGCCGCGTCCCGGGCAAAGCGCATCTCGTGGCTCGCGATCACCATCGTCATGCCGCTGGCCCTGAGATCGCGCACCACGGCGAGAACGCTGCCCACGAGTTCGGGATCGAGCGCGGAGGTAGGCTCGTCCATGAGGATGACCTTGGGATCGAGGGCGAGCGAGCGCGCGATCGCGACGCGCTGCTGCTGCCCGCCGGACAATTCCGACGGGTAGGAGCGCGCCTTGTCGGCCAGGCCGACCCGGTCGAGATTGGCAAGGCCGATGCGTTCGGCCTCGGCCCTCGGGAGGCGGGCCACCTTGCGCAGGGCCAGGGTGACGTTCCCGAGTGCGGTGAGATGGGGGTAGAGGTTGAAACTCTGGAACACCATGCCGATGCGCTGGCGCATGCGGTTGATGTCGGTGCTCCGCGCCAGCAGGTCGACGCCGTCCACGCGAATGGTCCCGGCGCTCGGCTCCTCGAGGCGGTTGCAGCAGCGCAGGAGCGTGCTCTTGCCGGAGCCCGAGGGGCCGATCAGGAAGACGAGCTCCCGCGGACGCACGAGAAGGTCGACTCCCTTGAGCACCTCGTTCGTCCCGTAGGACTTGCGGATGCCGCGCGCCTCCAGAAGGTACCCAGCCCCCTCCATCAGCAGACGGGTTTGGCGGCCGCGGCATCGTAGCCCGGCATGCCCGGAACGCCGGTGCCCGGGTAGATCGTCGTGGTGGCCGAGCCCTCCACAGGCGCCACGCCGAACCATTTCTCGTGCAGTTTCGTCAGGGTTCCGTCGCGCTTGATGCACTCCACCGCGCCCTCGAACTGAGCCCGCAATTCCGTGCTGTCCTTACGGAACGGCATCGACCAGACGAGGCCGGTGCGGTGATAGTAGGAGTTCTTGAGGCGAGGGTTGTTCTTCACCACCCAGGCGACCACGGTGGCGGCCGAGACGGTGGCGAAGGCGCGGCCCGCCATGACGGCCTGAACGCCGTCGGTGCTCGTGGCGTAGGACTCCGCCGTCCAGCCGACCTGCTGCGCCTGGTCCTGCACCCACTTCTCGTAGATGGAACCTTTCTGCACGGCGATGACCTTGCCCTTCAGATCGGCGAGGCTCTTCACCTCCGGCGCGTCCCTCAAGGTCAGGAAGCGGAAGTCGGCATCGACGAACCCTTCGACGAACAGCATCTGCTCGGCGCGTTCCGGCGTCACTGTGACCACGGCCGTGAGGAAGTCATAGGTGCCGGCCTGGAGCGCCGGGATGAGGCCGGCGAACTGCCCGCCCTCGACGGTGATGGGCCGCTTGATGCGCTTCGAGATCTCGTCCACGACGTCGATGTTGAAGCCCTCCAGACCGCCCGAGATCTTGGGCATGGCATGGGGCGCGAACGTGCTGTCGATGGCGGAACGCAGCGGCCTGTCCTGGGCCGGCGCCCCCTCGTTCAGCAACAGGGCGCAAAGGGTGAGGGTCACGATCCTGCCGAGCACGTGCGGTTCTCCTGGTCCGATGAGGCGGACCGCCGCAGCTTATCGCGCTCACCCTCGCCCGCAACCCCGGACGGCGTCTCTGCAGGGGACGGCAGAAGCGATCCGCTGCCGCCGAGCCCCATCCCCGCTCACCTTTCCTCGTCGCCCGGGTCCCGTCCCTTGTCCTCCTCCACGACGGGGATGGCGTAGCGGCCGGAGAGCCAGCGTTGGAGGTCGACGTCGGCGCAGCGTTTGGAGCAGAAGGGCTGGTAGGCCGGTTGGGGCGGCTTGCCGCAGATCGCGCACCCGGGCGCCTTGGGGTTGTTTTCGTTCGCGGGCGACATGCGGACGATATGGGGTGTTAGGCGGCGTTGAGCCAGGTGAAGCGCACGGGGTAGCCCTCCCCGTCGAGGAGCGCCATGGTCTCGTAGAGCGGCAGCCCCACCACGTTCGGGTAGGAGCCCACGAGACGCACCACGAAGGTGCCGGCAAGGCCCTGGATGGCGTAGCCGCCCGCCTTGCCGCGCCATTCGCCGGAGGCAAGATAGCGCTCCATCTCGTCCCGGGACAGGCGCTTGAAGCGCACCCGGGTCTCGACAAGGCGCTCGCGGACGGAGTCCTTGGGGGTGACGAGGCAGATCGAGGTGTAGACCCGGTGGGTGCGCCCGGAGAGCAGGCGCAGGCACGCCGCCGCCTCGTCCACCACCTCGGCCTTCGGCAGCACGCGCCCGCCCGCCACCACGATGGTGTCGGCGGCGAGGATGTAGGCGCCCTTGAACTCCTCGCGCTTGCGCGCGGTCTTCTTGGCCACCTCCGCCTTGGTGCGGGACAGGCGCCGGGCGAGGTCGCGGGGGTTCTCCGAGCGCAGGGGCGTCTCGTCCACATCCGCCGGCAGGAGCGCGTCCGGCTCGACGCCCGCCTGCTGCAGGAGCGCGAGGCGGCGGGGCGAGCCCGAGGCGAGGATCAGCTTCGGACGCCAGCCTTGGGCTGAGGGCTCGGACGCAGACGCCACGACGGTCTCCTGGTTGGCCGGCCGGGCCGGCTGATCGGGTGTGGTTACGCCAAGGCCGCCGTCTTGTGAACCGCCCTCAGGGGGCGGGCGGCGCCTCGGCGGGGGCCGGGACGGCGGGCCCCCGCTCCCGGTCGGCCCGCTCGAGCTTGCGGTAGCGCGCAACGCTGATCGGGATCGTGGCGAGGAACAGGATCGTGCCGACCGTGAGGCTGGCGAAGGGAAAGCTCACGAGAAGCCCGAACGCCGCCACGGTGAGGATGAAGATCGGCAGCACCCATTGCCGCGGCACGTGCTTGCCCATGGTCTTCCCCGAATAGGTGGGGATCGTCGAGACGGTCAGGAAGGCGAGGCCGAGGACGTAGACGAGCACCACGGGGGCGAGGGCCGGGCCGACGGGCAGGCCGAGGAAGGCGAGGTAGATCGGCAGGAGGGAGGTGATGGCGCCGGCGGGCGCCGCCATGCCGGTGAAGAAGTTCTTCGTCCATTCGGGCCGGTTCGGGTCGTCCAGCATCACGTTGAAGCGCGCGAGACGCAGCGCCATCGCCATGGCGAAGATGAGCGCCGCCGTCCAGCCGAAGGCCGGGATGTGGTGCAGCACGAAGGTGTGGAGGACCAGGGCGGGCGCGGCGCCGAAATTGAGGAAGTCCGAGAGCGAATCGAGCTCCGCCCCGAACCGGGACGTGCCCTTCAGGAGCCGGGCGAGCCGCCCGTCGACCCCGTCGAGGAACGCCGCCACGAGGATCGCGTAAACGGCGGGCTCGAGCCGCCCCTCATAGGCGAGCCGGATCGCCGTCAGCCCGAGGCAGAGCGCGATGAGGGTGACGAGGTTCGGCGCGATGACCCGGAACGGGACGGGCTTGAAGAGCCGCTTGCGCGGCTCGTGGGCATCGGGCGCGAAGGGAGGAAAAAGGTCGCTCATGGGCCGCGACCTTATGAGCGGCGGGGTTGAGGAGCAAGGCGGAAGCGCCCGCCCGGGGCTCCGATCCGAGCCCCGGGGAGCGGCGGGCGCCTACTGCGTCCGGAACTGCCGGGCCGGCTCGTTGGCCTTGAGGTCGGCGAGGACCGTTTCGCCGGCCACCGCCGCCTGGCCGAGGCCCACGAGAACCTGGGTGCCGAGGGGGAGGAAAATGTCGACGCGGGAGCCGAAGCGGATGAGGCCGAAGCGCTCGCCGACGCCGAGGCTGTCGCCCTCCTTCACGAAGGAGACGATGCGGCGGGCGACGAGCCCGGCGATCTGCACCACGCCGACCTTCGTGCCGGAGGAATCGATCACCATGGCGGAGCGCTCGTTGTCCTCGCTCGCCTTGTCGAGCTCGGCATTGAGGAAGAGGCCCGCCGTGTAGACGATCTGGGTGATCCGGCCCGAGACCGGCGCCCGGTTCACGTGGCAGTCGAACACGTTCATGAACACGGAGACGCGGGTCATGGGCTCGGCCGGCAGGTCGAGCTCGGCCGGCGGCACCGCGGTGGTGATGAGGCTCACCCGGCCGTCGGCGGGCGAGATCACGAGCCCGTCGCGGACCGGCGTCACGCGGGGCGGATCGCGGAAGAAGTAGCACACCCACACGGTGACGATGCCGAAGATCCAGCCGAGCGGCTGCCACCAGGAGCCGAGGAGGAACGTGGCGATCGCGGCGATCAGGATGAACGGGTAGCCCTCCTTGTGGATGGGCACTATGAGGCGTCGGATGGATTCGAAAATGTCGGTCATGGGCGGGCTTGTAGCGGGGCGCGCCGTTGGAGGGAAGCTGAACGCTCGCGCCGCGACGATAGAGATGCTTGCGCCAGCGCCCCTGTCCTCGCGGCGGGCTGCAGCGAGGCTCTGGCTCGTTCGGGACCCTCGTTGCCGAGGGCGGGCTCCCTCCGGAGAGGGTGAGTGCCCCTGTGGGGCAGCGGGACGCCGTGGCGCCCAGGATGGGCAGGGCAGCGGGCGAGGGCGGCCCAGGCGCCCCGGCATCCCGCACGGCTCTTTGCACCGCAGCCACCGCCCCGCACTGCGGCTCCGGGTCCCCCGGGCCGTGCTGCCGTTCAGCGCCTGG
>JAESFT010000535.1_pt1 | contig 21034 bp, 22 predicted proteins | sample 9269451 | NCBI WGS metagenome assembly JAESFT01 (sample SAMN14502557, study PRJNA617106) | algae metagenome | isolation source: Scytonema hyalinum WJT4-NPBG1 and co-occurring heterotrophs from well... | place: USA: Mojave Desert, Joshua Tree National Park, California | collected 2006-05-25
GATTATTGTCCAATTATTTAGTTCAGCAACTAAAACGCCCGAATGTTCCCATGTTTATTGTCTAGTTGTTTGGCGCTCGGTGCGGCGCAGCCGCACCGTCGCTTGTGACAGTTGCGTAAGTCCTGATATTAAACACAAAAAAAGATAAAGCCATACTGAAGAAAGCGTGAAGTAATTGTAATCGCGCATAAAACAAAACCACCCCCTCAACGATGGGGTGGCATCTAGCGACAAAGCAAGAGGGGTTACTACGCTGGAAACTCTTCCCCTGTCTCCATGTCGCGAACCGCTTTTATGTATCCCCTCTCATCGTCAATCCGCTCGTAGGTAAGCACTCTACCTTCACCTTTGATTTGAACGCTTTCATTAGGATGGCTACCCAAGTAATCAATGATATCTAAGGTTGTCGCTGTAATCGGAAGCTTGGTTATTTTTTTAGGTTTGCTGATAGGGGTAACTTTAGCTGCTGGCGCGTCCGACGGTTGGTCTTTTTCCCACAGCTTGACCAAATCCGTAACCTCAACTCCCTTATGACGCTTGTTGTGGTACTGACCTAACCCGTACTTGTTGTTATGGTCATCAACGGTTAGCTGATGTGTTTTGACCCAATGCCCAATCGCTTGCCTATTGCATCCTGAAACTTCACTAAGGGTAGTTGTGCCGATATACCAGCGGTCGTCGTTGCTTGGTGCGTTGTCGTTGTAGTCAGCGATCGCACGAAATGCCCGATAAATCTTTTCTTCCACCGCGCCAGCTACTTTCATATTTCTTAGCTGGTCATTCGGGATAGATCCCCAATCGATATCCTGCTTAGGCTCAGGTAACTTGCGGGCTGGTTCTACTTTCTCCTGTGGTACTGCTGCTGGCACTTCCTCTCGTGGTTTTGCTACGGTCGCAACACCAGAACTCATCATCTCCATCATCTGCTGCATCATCTGTTCTAGTCGTGCTGTTTGTGCTTCCAGCTTGTCGATGCGGTTGTCAGATGCGGTTTCTGTTGTCTCTACTATAGAAAGTTCAGTAACAGGTGCGACTTGTTCTTGCTGGTTCATGACTTCTACTTTCTCCTTTAGTTGCTGGTTTTCTCGTTGTAAATGAGCCGTCTGGTTTTCGTAACTGGTTATAATTTCTTGTAAATAATCAATTTTTTGCTGAGATTCAACCAATCGGCGCTCCAACAATTGAATATGGTCTGTGGATTGCAGTAACCGATGAACCACATCTTTTTGTGTGCTTAAGTTCCAACTTTTCTGCAATTCCTTGACTTTTTCTAAATCTGAGATTAATGCTTTGACATTAGCTAGTTTTTCTGTTTCCACTTCAACAAACCTCACTGGCTTTGTAACGTAATAATCGCTATACCCGATTGATGTTGCTAACTTGCCTAATTCCCTGTCATCCTCTTTTTTTGGGGTGTAGTGTCCTAAGATTCGGGAGGCATAGAGGATTTTTGCACCATAACTCCCTTTGATATCTCTTTCAGTTGCCAATATAGAGTAGGCAGCGCGTAGGGCTTTGTTGTTGCTCTGATCGTCACCGTGCCGAAAAGCTAGCACGGGTGTCTGTTGCCCTTTATCGCCAAAGTAAGCACGTACTACACGGCGCAAAGATTGACCACGTCGATTGTCAATTTCTACGTTTTGCCGGGTGATGCTTTTTGGAAACTGTGCTGCAACTTCCTTAAGTAGTGACTGAGTACTTGGTTCCTTACGTAGCCTTGCCAAAGCTTTGACTACATAGTCACCAGGATAAAGTGTGGGAATTTCAAAGACAGGGAGTTGACCGCGTTTTTTGCCTTGTCCTGAAAAGAGGAGGTGATAAGGCTTATCCTTAATAACTGCAAATTTGGCACGGGCAATAATCTCATGGGGTCGTCGTCCGGTTGCGGCGATTAACCCAACAGCCAATTCGTGAGGGTCTTCAGAGGCTAGCAGCTTACCCGTGGTTTCCAAGTAGCTATCTGGTTCAATTTCTGTGCTGTTCTCTAGTCGGTCAATAACTCGTGTAGACTGGTTGCGCTCGTTCCACTGCTCTTTATTTAACCCACACAACAAAACTGCATAATGCTTTAGTTCAGTTCCCTTGACGTTTCCCTCAGCATCATGCTTGGCAACAACTTCAGCGTTTTTACCTTGCTCTGGAGGAATGCCTTTGAATTTCTTGTAAAACCCATATGCACTCAACTTAGTTCCTAGTGTGGCTTGGCTGTAGCTTTGGTCGTTTAACCACTCGTTAAAGCGATCGCAGTGTGGCTTAATTTCTTCAAAGCTCATGAGGTCTTTGGTTGCCTGGAATAACTCGTCAATCTTCTCCTGTAACGCCTTGCTCATTTCATCCCCTCCTTAACTAGTTATATATTATCGTAACGCGTTATTTAGTGTCAATAACTAGTTATCAAGTTGTTCTGTCGTTTTCACGCTTGGTTGTACTTGCGGCTCCTTTATCGATTGCCCTATCAGCATCCCCAACCCCACAAGCGCTATCAGTCCGCCAGCGATCGCCCGTTTAGGAATGTCCGCAAACGTCCAGACTTTGACCTCATGCTGAGACATGAGCCAATGTAGATAAACCATCTGCCAAGGATACAAATCAAAATACTCTCGTGACTTTTTGAGTTTCACGTTTGAATTTTTAAAAATTTGGTGCAGCCTGGTTTCTACATCAGACATACTTTCAACATAGATAACTTTGATGAGTTTGTAATCACAGCAAGGTTGATTAGAATGTAGAGTATCTAGTCTTTGGTCTACGTCTCTACTCAAACCGATTTTCACGCGACGCAAAATACAGCCTGGGTAGATACCGTGATAACCTTCGGCTTCTAGAACATAAATCCAGCCTGGGACGTTATCATCACGGTACTCGTAACGTTTTGGAAAGCGTGTCATAATTGCAGAAATTCCTTTATGAGAGTGTCAAGGGATTGCAGAGGCACTGGTGATTGTCCGTCGTCCAGTGCCTTGTGTTTTAAAGGTTGTTCATGCCCAAGATGTTGATAACCTCAGGATTCTCTAATACCTCGAACTGACCGTTGTTGATGGCATTAGTCACTAGCTCTTGTAGTTTGTCGCTTATAATGCTCGATGCAAATCCACCACCTGTACAGAAAACGGAACCGCCACCAACTAACACTTGGCTTGATTTAGTTAAGATGTCGGCAATGCTTGGGTTGTCTGATATCCAGTTGCTAAGACCATCCAACACACTTTCTGCTATATTTTCGGTCTTGTTCCCGACGCGATACGGTACTAGGTGTTCACCGTTCTCATCTCTCCGGCAAGCCTTAAGTGCTTCAAAGATGCTGCCTAAACTTTTGGTTTCTCCGCCAATGTCTGTCTTATTCAAACTAATAAAAATCTGACGTGCTAAATCCTGCATACCTCCACCGGATGCAACACTCCTATTTAGTACTTTGGGTAAGCTTCGTCCGACTTTGTAAGAGGTTAGTGTTAATGTGCCACCGCCTAGATCTAACACTGCAAAACTATCAACACCTTCACTCAAGAGCTTCCTAGCCGTTAATGCTGCCCCGTAACCCTCGGAATAAATGAACTCTGAATCAAGGTTCTTGAACTCAATAACAAACTCACGACCGCGATAAATAAACGTTTCTATGCCCTTCAGTATCTTGGTGATGTCCCCTTGCTTGTTGCTCGACAACGAAAGCAGCTTAATGTCTACAGCTAACCGGATAGGTTTTGACTTATAGCGGTTTCGCTTGTCCTCCAGCAACTCATCTAAGAAGTCGGGGTCACTGGTCAAAGCACCTAGCAGCCAAATGTCCAGTTTCTTTATCTTGTTGTCCTTCTGTGCCTCGACTAGTTCACCCAGTACAGCATCACAGCCGCGACCTACTACATAATTCTTCCCCTTGTAACGGAAACATCCCGCCATGCCCGATGGCAGTTCCCCTTTGATTTCTTTGTAGATGCTGTCTATGGTGTTGGGGTAGTTGTTCAGTAAACATTTGATGCGCTTGCTTCCAGCGTCTAGCACCATGGAGCAACTGATTAGCGGGTTCTTTGATTCACGCTGACTCTTCTTTTTGCTAGGAACATCAGGTAAAGAATCTACAATCTCAAATTGCTGTAAGTTCTGCGCTGGCTTTGTTCCGTTGGTCGATACTTTCATTGTCATTCGTCCTTTTTTGTTTTGTCATCCGCATACTACGCGCAGTAGTACGCTTAGTTGCGAAACCCGGTTTTCTATTAGGATTCAACTGTTAGGAGAAAATAGGATGTTTCCTAACAGTAATTACTGAATTGGTAAATCATATGGATATTCCATAACGCCTTTGAGTCTGTTAATAGCGTCTAAGTCGTTAGGATTGCTGTAGCGCAAGTATCTGCTACCAGAAGTGTGGGTAATCTGCACCGCTAAATCATCTCCGTTGTGCATTCTCCAATGAATAACGCGTATCTCGGATAACTTAATAGACCAATCTGAAGCATGAAGATAATCGTCAGAATCAAACATAAATTAATCTCCTATTTCTTAGTAGTAACTAGTTTGTCGAAAATCCCGCTATTAGAGCGTTGATTGAGCGTTCTGAGGGTTCATAGAGGGTTGGGGAGGGTTCATTGTCCAACGCTGCTTGAACCCGTGAACCTTGACTATGTAATAGATTGAGAGAATTGGGAGCTAACCAAAAAGTTCATTTCAGCCGTTTTTAGGACAAAGTTCCAAAACCCTGGATTTTGACCAACCCAGCGAACCCAAAGCAGAAAGCTGTGAACCCGGTGTTTGCAATGCTTTTGGGTTCATGTGGGTTCATCGCTCAACCCAGTCAACCCTCAGAACCCGGTGTTTGCAAGAGTTTGAGTTTTTATTAATCAAAACTCTTCAAATATTCCGAAATTTCATCTTTGACGCGCTTGTATTCGTCTGACTTAGATGCTTTAAGTCCTTTGACTATCTCTATCAGCCTAGATAAGCCACCACCCGTTTTGATATTTACGATGTGCTTATTTCGTGCAATTAGCTCTTTATCAGCGTCCGTCAAAATGCCCGTTTCAACTGTTGCTAAATAAGTCTTTTTACCAATAGTTACAGCATTCGGTTTCATGCCTGCTAAGCCAATTGGGGGATTACCAGAATCTTGATATTCCTTGTACGTCGAGTGCGTTGGATGTTGGCAAGACTGAAATCTACCATTTATACCTATCAGCACAGGGTACGCACTAGACCTTATCCATTCCTCTTCGTACTGCTTTAATGCAGGTGCATTTGGCATATTGATGCGCGAAACGGCTGCACCAACTAAGAACAATTGATAGAACGAGTCCCTAAACTGTGAATCCATGTCGATGGCTGTTGTAGTTTGGCTGTGATTCCCGATTAGGACAATGACATTGAACTTTCTGCCTTCCACGGCTGCTTGCCGCAACACCTCCATCACGTCCAAGTCCTTTGGCTCGTCTTTTAGAATTCTGCCAAGTTCGTCCACAGCAACAATCAGCGTTTGCCTTCTGGTCTTGTCTTCACCTCTAAGTTTCAATTCGATATCGAGTTGTGCGATCGCCTCATAGATATCTTCCAAGTCGTTGATTTCCACAAAGCCGGAATCTTCAAAGCTACTCATATCATCAGCATGAGGGTTCAGCGCTAGTTTCATAGAATTCTCATTACCTAGCCATTGGGCGATAGCCTTCATGGCACTGGTCTTGCCTGAACCGGGATGACCAGTAATGAGGAACCCGCGCTTTGACTTACTGACCAGTGACTTGCAGTCTGGAATTTTAGCAACTAAGTCATCTTTGGTTGGCTTCGGCTTGGTCGCAAGCTTAATTTTAGTTTGGAGCAATCCGTACTGCCCGTTGTAGGTGAAGTGTGGAGGATCTAGCAGTAAATCAACGTGTTGCTGTAGCGCTTCACTGAACTTATTAATTTCATCCACCTTCACCACGTCGTCAAGTCGGTTGGCATTGAAGTAGAGAATCGGCTCATAAGGGTCGTGGTCAATAAATGCCCGGTCAAGTCGCACCCCTTGCCGCCACAGGTAACGGATAATCAAGTTACCTACCTTTTGAGCGTCCAAAATATTGCTACGCCATTCAATTGGCTTTTCTAGTTCGGCTATCTTATTGGTTAAATCTTGGATAGTTTGCTCCATCTGCTGCATCCGTCCGATGGAGTACTTAGCCGTGTTTAGTGCTTCAGCGAACTCAGTTTCGTAACGGTTGACGTGTTCCTCATTGCTAACGACCCACTCTTGAGCGAGCGCTCTTTGATTAAGCTGGTGTTGCTCCTTAAGTAGCTCAATCTGTTCTCCTGCTTTACTTGCAAGGTTTTGGATATGAGTTTCGTAGTCGGAGAACGGGACAGAATCCTCAATGTAGCCGGACAAGTACCTGATAACGATTGTTTGAGCCTTTACTTTGAGTTCGGTGCATCGGTCTATGATACGTTCCTGGAACTCTAAACCAATGTCCAGCAATTCATTGAAGCTTTCCAGCGTCTCGTATTCCTCAAGCTGTCTACTAAACCGCAACCGCAAGCTATCAACTTCAAGGTAAAGTCCCTCAAGTTCCTCAGCAACATAAGGGTGATTTCGTGTCAAGGCATTAAGTAAGCCTTCGAGTTTCTTGACACTGCGGTCATAGGTTTTGCGAACAATTTGATGAGCTTCCCCGGTGGAGAATCGCCCAACGTCCCGTAGTTTATCCTTCAGTTCTGCAATAGATGCAGTAGCAGCGCCTAACTCAATGTTTTTGGCAGTAACAATGCTTTGGGTTGTATCGAGTTCCTCTTGCAATGCAGTAACAACAGTTTTCCCGGCTGTAACTTCTGTAAGCAACTTATCAACTGTGGCTTGGAGCAACCTAATCTGCTGCACTTTCTCAGTTAGGTCCTTATCCAAATCCCGTTTTGTTTCCTCTATCTGGCTTGTCGCCCTGCCCGTGACCAGTTCCCCGTAGAAGACACCAGCAACAGAGACGCCTAAGCCAAATGTCCCGATGGTTTTAACATTGGGGGTGGGGTTGAAAATTGCGACCGTGGAAGCTAGACCCAAGCCAAAGGACGCAAGAAACAGTTTGTTCTTGAGCGAATCGATATTCATGTTAGATAAAATGCCTAAATATGATGAAGTGATGGGGGGGATTGCACCCTCCCTTGTTTTAACTAGACCGCACCTTGAATAGAATCTTTAAGATATTTCTGAATAATGTCGTTAGTTTGCGCTCGAATGCGTTGTATCTCAGCCGAGCGCTTACCTTCCAAAGCTTCAGTTTTCTCGATTAATTGTGCTGTTTCGTTCTGTGCTGCAAGCGTCTTAACCTGTTCTTGCTTTAACTTTTCGTTGGCTTGGTTAAGCTTCTCTTTATTGCTTTCCAGGGTGACATTAGCAATGTCAAAATTAACAATTTCCTGCTTAACTTTAAGTTCTTCAATGACACCTTTAACAATGCTGCCTTGAGCCTTATGCATTGATTGCTTGGTCTTGCCAACTTCCTCAATATATTTGTATCCGGCTTGGAGTAACTGTTGGGCGCGGGTTCCTGCTGCATATTCAGCTAATCCTGCTGTTAACTGTTCCGGAGTCGCTTTAAGCTCAATTTGGGGATTAAGCAGATCAGTAGGAACTAGAGATTGGATGTCAGTGGTTGGTATAGTCACGCCGCCATAGGGGTCGCCTGTGGTTGTTAGTTCTCCAGAGGCTCTATGCCCCGTGTATCCCTTGAACCCAGCTAGGGAACCCAAAGCTTGAGCCGTATTAGTAACAACCTGTGAAGCCTGTGCCGCACCAGATGCGACAGTGTTTGCTGCATTAGAAACAGTTTGAAACGCAACGCCAGCATTGTCAGCTACCTGCTTAGCCTTGTCGCCTACAGACTCAAAACGCTCTTTAACTCTTGCTCGTGCCTTCTTGTCTGTTTCCTGTTCCGCCTTGTACCGTGCTGAACCCGTCAAGGAACCGTTCTCTTTTTTTCGTACAGCCATGTGATAATAATCCTTAGTTTCAATGAATGGGAACTGTACCGGGTAGATGTTGGATGTCTCTCCCGGTTTCAGATTTAGAGTTTTGGACTAGAGAAATATTGAACGACCCCGCCAGTAGTAGCGCGTATATCCTGGCAGAATTGAGATTGATTTTGACCGCAAGACCAAGTGGCTGAGAAAGAAAACATCACCGCGATCGCACTCAAGAAAGCTGCATTCAAAGCCACGCTTGATAGTTGTTCACCCCAAGTGTAAGGTCGTGATTCAGCGTGTTGTTCGACTTCTTTTTTACGCTGGAAATAGCGAAGGGCGTTCAACTTTTCTTCAGCCGTGCCTCTACTTACTTTGTCGTAAAGGTCTTCCTCCAACAATTCAACAATGTACTTCCGGCTTTCTTTTGCTTCCTCAAGTCGGCGATGCTCTTTCATATGAAGTGAAGATTTATGCCATCCCTCATAAAAGAGTTCGGCTGTTTCACGGCAGAAGTAGCCTACGTTGAAGCGCTTTGGTGTGTCGTGGTGTTGGTCTTTGTCGTCAGGTATCATTGTCATATCCATTGGTTTCTACAGAACAATTGGACAGGGTGGCGACCGCTCGGCATGGTAAACTTTGCGGTCGTTCGCTCTTAAAGATTGTTGAAACTTTCAAGTGATGCGACGCTTACAACAGACGGCAAGGACTGTTGGCTGTTCTGGCGATCGCGTTCATAGTTCCAGTCCAAAAATTCACTGAGACCCATACAAACATCCCCAATGCTCACGTCATGAGTTTGATTAAAATCCTGGCAATTACGCAATCTGTCCAAAACTTCCCAGCACTCTTCTAAAAGCTGTACTTGTTGGCGTGTAAGCATTATTTGTTCTCCTTTTGGTCGTGGTCAGTATCCCAAGTGCGAAGCCAAGTGAATTTCCTGTGGGTTTACCGCTGGGCTTGTTCGTCCTGGTTGGTCGTTGATAGTCCTGAAGATTAACGTGATAACGAAACTAAGAAGGGTGATTGATAGCAAAGCTTGAACGACAATTAATCCCCCTATCCCATAAGCGAAGCAAGCTTGTCTTTGAGTTGCTGCTGCGTAGTCTTGACGGATACTTGAGCTTGCTGGCGTCTCTCCAACTGCTTGCCCAACTCGGTCTTTTTTTGGGCGATCGCCTCCATCCGCTCAGTCAATCCTTGGTTGCGAAGTTGCTGCTGTGTGATTTCACCTTGGTGGAACAGGGTCCACACTTCGTTGTAAGAAGTACGGAAAGTTTGAATATCTTCAATGGCGGACACTTGACCGTCTAGTGCAAAATCTTCAGAACGGAGACGGGCGATCGCTTCCAACACCCCATAGTGAAAAGCTTCAGTTACCTTGGGGTCTACAATGGCATCTTCTCCAGATAGGGTAATCTCGCCCGTTGTCTCTGGAAGCGTAATGTTGGAGATTTGGGCGTATTCTTCAGCCTGTTGTTGAACAGTGCGTTCAAACCCGAATGGTAGGTCAGTGTTGGCGGTGAATTTCTGCCCAGGAAACTTGGCTTTGAGTTCCGATATAAGGTCTTTGGTAGTTACGCCGTATGTGTGCGCCGCTTCATTTACTTTCATAGTCCTCTCCTTCTCTAGAATAAACTCTGCTGAATTGCTTCACCTTGTACTGTTGAACCGCGCTGTGCTTGATATCCGGGTACTAGATAGCCCTTGCGAACTGTGTTTTTGTTCAGAGTGACATCAGCCTTTTTGCGTTGTCCTTGGAGACATCGGAATTGATATCTTGGGTAATCAGTTCGAGCGTAGGGATCGGGGTAGAGGTATTCGTAAAAGACGCCATCAATTCGGTAAATCGCCCCGCGCTGCAATTGCTCTGCGTGAAAGATAGGTCTGAGGTTTTCCATGTCTTTAATATGTTGGCTAATTACTTGGCTATCCGATCTCGTCGTCATCGTCTTCTTCTTCTTCCTCCACACCCCGCAACTTTGCGCTAGCCTGCAAAACCGCAGCCTTTGCTCCGAGTAGATGTTCAGTGACCTCTTTCCAATCCTGACGGCTTTTGGTGTATTGTGCGAGGGCATCTAAAATCTCTGGAAATGAGTAATGCTGTGTTTTCAACGCGGCGATAATTTGCTCGATTAGTTGTACCAATGATTGCTTTTGAAACTCGGCAATAATCTTGACAAAATCTTTCACAACGTAAACTCCCATAACATCCTTAAATTTGTTGGCTGGTTTATCTGACTATCCGAGATGGTCGTTTAAGTCGCCTTCCCGGTCGCGACGTGAAGCCATCTCCAACAGCACTAGACGCGCAGCTTGAAGATGTTCAGCGGCTTTTTGCCAGTCATCACCGCGACTTCGACAATAATGTATTAGTGCTCCTACAACTTGTTCAAATCTGTAACGTTTCAACAAGACAATAAGTATTTGCTCAATGAGCTCTTGTAGAGCCATTTCTTCAAATTCGAGTATTGATTTTTCGAGAGAACCAAGTATGTGCATGAGTTTGTGTCTTTCTTAGGGGCTGTTAAGAGAGGCTGGATTACCTCTCATGACAACCGTGGGGTTGCTTGCAAGCATGGCAATCAAGACGCTTGCGCCGCGACACCTATGCAGTCCTCTGGGGAGTTCTTACCACTCTCAAGTTTGGGTTGGAGTGTGGCGCGGTTGTTTGGCGCTCACATTTACTAATGTACACTCTAAGACTCATATCATGTGCATAAAACATATACAGAACAGTTATATGAACACAGAAAATTAATAAGCACACAATATATGTTTTTATGCACAAAATACTCTTGGAGAAGCTACAGTGTGTATATTGAACACAGAAAAAGGTAGTTTATATGTATATGACTGTATGCAACGAGGAAAAACGTTTAGTGGGGCGACCAAAAAGAGACGACCGAACCGAAAGGGCTAATTTGAAGCTGAACTCTGAAATCAGGAAAATCTTAAAAACTTCAGCCATTATGAATGGCAGAAGCGAAAGCGCTCAGGTTGAGAGGCTCGTGATAGAGTCTGAAGCGTTATCTAAGTTATTGAAGAAAGATTCTGAGTTAGCGGCTAGGTTACTCCCAAGCCTAAATGAAGAAATCGCCTCATTATTAGATCAGGTGATTGAGAATGATTAAGCCGGATAGAAGAAATGTTAGAGAGATTTGTACGGCGAACTGCCGATGGTTACCTCTTCCCGGTCGATATTTTCTCCCGTTCTCCCGTTGAAGATAGGAGCATCGGGAAATGCTAGTTTCCCGATGTAACTCCAAACTGCGACACAGCAACATTTTCAAGCGACTAAATACCCACGACTCACAGGAGGTGAATCAATAAAATCAATGATACTTGTTCAATGCTGCTACAACATAGTTGTATAAAAGATGGAAGAAGTTACTAACGAATCTGCAATCAGAGTTATAAAAAACTTGCCCGACCTAAGAATGAAATACTCGGGCTTGATTTTACCTCGGCATTCCAACGATACTAACGAGCAAAAATTATTGGACAGCATAAGAGAGAGCCACCATTACCATGCAGACTGGCTTGAGTACTACTTGCTGAATAAGGTAGATTTACTCCCAGAATTAACTTTTACTAGAAAAGTACACTTTAAAGCTTATGCAGAACGTTCATACAGTTATTTGAGGTTAGCGAGGGAAGTCTTGCTTCGTTCTGAGGATGCCCAAGAACGAAAACTAACACCCTTGTTATGGATGTTACACATAGAGGTTAAAAAATGTGATACACGATTGAAGAACAGTTACTACGCTCCGAGTGACGCACCTTTAGGGAAAAAAGAAACATACGACTTAACAAAAGGTTATTACGATGCCTTACAGCACGAAGTCGGTAAAGTGTCACAAGACACTATCGAAGAAAAAACCGTATCATCTGCTTTACAGGAAGCAACAACCATTACTGCTGAACAGTTTTTGGAGTGCGAAGCCAGCAGGTTAGCGAGATCAGACCCGGAATTTCGTAATACCTATTACGCATCCTACTGCAAAGAACAAAAACGGTTTGCCCGACAAATCCGCGATAATAAGCGGTTTCATTTTATATATATGGATGAAAACAGTGAGCTACAAGAACTCACCAATGGAGTACGTCGAGGAGATAAACGCAAAAGGGCATCTAAAGGATTTGGTTGAATTTAAAGATTTTTCCAAAAGCTTCCTAAAGGTTGCAATGCTTTATTTATAAGGATTATTGTCAAATAAGGAAAAGGGGGTAGTCCTTTAGCTTTCGGGTACAAGCTTGCCTAGCAAATATACCAAGAACGATTACTAGTCGTTCAGCCCAGCGGTAGAACCACCACCGCTCGAACAAAAAACTATTTCCAGGCTAGCAATCTTGAACCACAAAAGCTAGGGGTATTCCGCCACAATACAAGGAATACCTATGAAAAAGCGAAAAACCCCTTGCACAGAGGGGCTTCTCAGAAGAAACGCGATTCACAATTTTGATATTTTCATTATATCGTACTTCGATAATGAAAAACTACTTTGTAATTCGCATCCTACAGAATTTTCACAATCTTCTAATTGCACTAAGCTCATTTCTCTAGTGGAGGGAAAAAGCCTCACTGAGTGCCTTGAGTGCTTGGAAGATGTAGGGGTAGCAAGTGAATTAGCGCTCTTTATTCTTGCCAATTTCCAGCAGGGGGTGGCTACATGAACAATTCCCTTCAAGAATGGCTCACCCCCGCAAACCTGACCTACGTTGCCGAGTGCCTGCAAATTTGCGCCAACGGTCAGATGGTCGCAGACCTCCGAGGATTTATCCCGCCCGAGGCATTGCGACAAGCAACCGCAAGATTGTCGCCAAAAAAGCGAGAACAGATTAAAGCTTGGGTTTTGGCTTTGAATTCGGCACGGGAGGTAGCTCAATGAGCAAGCTTACTCCCTCCAGCAGAAGCAATCCGTGTTTTTGTGGCGATATCAAAGGAAGATGCCGCACCAACGGTGACATTTGGATGTGTATGCCGTTGGCTGATACCCGCAAATCCGAGGTTCTTGGTGGATACAAATGCATTTCGCACAGCAAAGATAGGCTTTGGGCTGTTTTCAAGCCGGATGATAGTTACGAGTGGACCGAAGAACGAAAGCGACAATGGGAAACTCTAAAAATCCAAAGGCAGCGCAAAGCCGAAGATGACGAACAGCAGCAGCGCATTAGAGCGCTCTCGGCTAGCGATCGCCACAAGTGGAACTCACTCATTCTTGCCAGCTTACCAGTTGATGCTGATTTGATTGAGGATTTGAAGGGGCGGGGATTTAGCCAAGAGGAAATTGCTGCTTGTGAATTCAAAAGTCTAGACAAGTGGCAGAAACTAGATTTTGAAGTTCCTCGAAAACTGCCAGGTATTGGCAAGGATGGTAAATCGCTCGTTGTTGGAGGAAACGGCTATCTTTGTCCAATTCGCGATTTTGACGGGCATATACTTGCTTTCCAAGTAAGATTACACCAGCCACAGGACGACAACCGTTATCGCTGGCTGTCAACTCCCGAGTCTGCCACGCTGAAGCTGTACCCAGAAGGTGAAAATCCTTTGGCTGTGTTTCGTCCCGTAGGTCAGGCAGAAGGAATTTCGCTTGTTGAAGGGACTGGCGCTAAACCATTCCTTACAAGCCACAGACTTAACCAATTGGTTATCGGCGCAGCTGGTGGTCAATGGGCAAATTCTCCCAAGCTTCTTGAGCAATATCTTGAGCGATCGCACTTGGAAGTCGGGGGAGAAAAGCTAGTTGTTCTTTATCCTGATGCAGGTGATGTTCGCAACAAGCAAGTAATTAGCCGCTGGCGCAAGATTTGCGAGTTGCTCACAGATTTGGGGTGGTCTTTTCGATTCGCTTGGTGGGGGCAAACTGCCAAAGAATGTTTTGATATTGATGAACTTGAACCAGCGGATTACAGCCTGATTCAATGTATTAGTCGAAAAGAATTCTTCACCATAGCAGAGTTGGAAATTAAGAATGCTGAAGCGCGAAAAGAGCAAGAGCAAAAGCGCGAAGAATCCCAGCAGGAATTACAAAGACTAACTGCTATTAGAAACAAGCTAACTCACATTACCGAAATTCCTCACAAAATCGTAAATGTTTCCCATATGGGAGAGGTTCTAGAAGACCTTATTGAACCAGGAACTACTAACTTACTTGAGTCAGATACTGGCACAGGTAAAAGTGAAGCTGCTCGTCCTTTAGCTAGGAAATCTGATGCTGTTTATTCATGGCATAATAGGATTTCTCTCGGCAGAGCAATGAGCCGCGAATTGCAAATTAGCTATAAAGACGATAGCTCAAATATTAATAAAAAGAAAGCAAGTTTTTGTTCTCCAAGTGCATACCAATTTGACCCCAAACACTTATCAAGTAAAGGCTTATTATTGCTTGACGAATGCGACCAAGTCTTTGATTTTAACTTTGGTTCGTTGTGCAACAAAGATGGAATTAGACCCCTGATTTTATCAACTTTGGAAGCTCATTTTGAATCAGTTATGGCAGGTAATGGGACAGCCCTTTGCATGAGTGCCGATGTTACCCAAAAAGAAATTGATTATATCAAAGCGATCGCACCAGAAGGTACACCAGTCCGGTTAATTGTCAACAAGTACCAACCAAAGCGACCCGAGATACAGTTTGATGTTTCACCAACTCCCGACGGTCAGCTTGATATATTAATTAAAAAACTACAAGATGGAGTGCCTTGTTTCGTCATGGACGACATGAAAAATGGCGTTCGTGGGTGTAAGTCGCTGGCTGAATACGTTCGTACCACAATGCCAGAAGTTGCTGATCAAGTACTAGAAATTCATGCCGACAATTCAAATGACCCACGGGTGCAAGCGTTCTTCAATGATAAGCCAGACGAACAATCTAAAAAGTACTTACTAATTGCTTGTAGTCCAAGCATAATATCGGGAATTTCCTTAAAGAATCAGCGTTTTATTCATGGTGTTTTTGGCTTCTGTAATGGTATTTTAGTTGATAGAGAAATCAAGCAGTTTCTCAACCGAGTCCGGGGGGCTGAAGATATTCATCTTTGGGTAGCTGAGGAGGGTTTCCCTGTTCGAGGCGTAGATAATGACTTATGCACACTAGAGGAAATAAAAGACTATTATCAGCGCAACCATAACGCTAATTCAAAACATATCCTTAGCATGAAAACTGAATATCAGCCTCTTACACAAGAGTGGACAAGCCCTCACTTCGAGTTATATTGCAAAAACCTGCTATATCGCATGATTACAATGAAATATTTGCGTCAGTTTACCGCAGATCACTTGCGAGAAGTAGGGTATCAGATTATTGAGGTAACGCCTACACCAGAAGGTGGTACAAAGGCAATTGAAGATAGGTTAAAAAAAGTTTGGCAAGGGATAGAGATTGCTGAAGCAGAAGCAATAGGGGCAGCGCGGTTTCTTAGTCAATCCGAGATGGAAGCTCTTGAATTCTCTACAGAGGTGATACCGCCAGAACTTCTGCCAGCCTACCGCAAAACAAAGCTGCGCGATTATTTCGGCGAAGAACTTATTGAGGCAACCACGTTTGAGCATAAATCAAAACGGAAATTCACTGGTTATGCCGCGATGGCACTTAAAAACGTTCGGGGTGATTACGGACGGCAACTAGAAGCATTTTACCTCTTGAACCAAGATGTTACGGAATCTGTTGCCAGGGATATTGCAGCAGAGCATCGGCAAGAGAAGCGGGGTCATGGTCGTTTTGCTGGAGACGTTCGGTGGAACACCCGAAAACGCAAGTGTCGCGAATCGCTGGGCTTAATTGACTTTCTTAAGCCAGGGCAATGGTGGGAGCCAAAAGATTACAAATCGATGACCGAGAAAGCCAAGCAGTATTCTCGGCACGTTAAGGACGCACTCGGACTAAACGTTGAAAATATCACGGCTGGTCAGATTTTTGGTGAATTAATGCGTCAGGTTGGATTGTCCTTTGAGACAAAATCGGTTGAGGGCCAAAAGTGGAAGCTACGCAAGATTAAAGATGAGGATTGGCAGTATACTCAAATGTTCGTCCGCCATAAGGAAGCACTGAAAGCCAAGGAGCCTCAAGCACAAGTAGAGACAACGGTACAGACAGCAGTACAGACGGTTGGTTTTACTCCTGAAACATTGGCAGAGGTTTTGACAAACACCGTTGACAATCGAGAAATGTATGAGGACATACTAACCTCTAATGAGAAGTCACTGGTTGATGCAGCATTGGCTTTAGTGAGTCAAGGGGTACGCGATCGCATTCTAGCTTTCTACCAAGAGTCAGAACCAGTGCAGATGACTCTTCATGACATCAAGATGACAGACAGTAGTGTAGTTACAAAAGAAAATCAATTCCAAGAATTTGTGGAATCCAACACTGTGGAAGACTTGATCCAAGATCTGGTTAAGGTTGATGAAGAAATCAAAAAATCTGCTCCACTTTGCAACCTACACAAGATACCCTCAACTGATTTGTGGATAAGAAGGCTGAACCGGGCAATCTTAATGAGCCAGGAAATAGCAAGGGCAATTTATCAAATGATGCCACAACAGATTTTGGATGAGGTTTGGCGATCGCTGAGTGGAGGGGTGCAAAATACTTACTGTGAATTGTTTGCTACTGGATGAGCATATTCTGATTGATTATGATTGAAGTGACTCCTTTTTGATTAGTTTTGTGGCAAAACCACTCAATTCACTTCAATTACAAGCCGCTGAATTGATTGCCCGTGGTGCTTCCGAGGGCGAAGTTGTTGCTGCTTGTGGTAAATCTCGTAGTTGGGTGCAAGCGCTTAAGCGTCGGGAGGATTTCCAAAAAGCTGTAGCGGATGCCAAAGAAAGAGCCAAGCAAGTCATAGAAACTCATTCTGAAAAATCGCTAACGCAAGATTTAGAGACATTTAGAAAGCGGTTTGTACAAGCAGCAGATTTACTTTATGAGTCGGCGACTCTTTACTTAGAGAAGATGAAAGAGCGCATCGACTTGGATGACGTAACAGACCTGCCACCATCAAGAATTGCTCAGTCGCTAAAGTTGGGTGCGGAATCACTAAACTTGGCTTTAGAACTGGGTCAAAAAGCTCTGGGACTGGACGAAATTATAAATACAATTCATGACTTCAAAGAAATTAGCCCAAATGGGTCAAAGGCGACTAATGGGCATAAATCCATTAGTACAAGAAGTGAGGTTAATTAGGGGCAAACTTGAAGATGGATTGGCTAATACTTTAAAGCCAGTGCCTGAGCGATGGGAGGATTTTGTGAAACTTTGCACTATTCGCAGTGGTGGAAGAATGGTGCAATTTCACCCGTACAGATATCAACAATTGTTGTCACATTTAATGGATAAGCACAACAACATTGTCGCTGTAAAATCGCGCCAGCTAGGAACGACGCAGCTTGTGGTTTCCAAGCATCTTCACAAAGCATCACTCAATGAAGCTGAAGTTGCCATGAGCTTTATGCGAAATGGCGAGGATGCAAGCGCCATTTCCAGACGTGCTAGACAGATGCTGCAAGGCTTACAGGAATACGTCCAACCACAAAATGATAATGTAGGTCTGCTAAAACTAAAAGGCTTGGGTGAACTGCACTTCAAAAATAGTAGTCGTGAGGGGTCGCGATCGTACGACTCGGTACTTGATTTTTTGTTTGATGAATGCGCTTTCAGCCCGAATATTGAGCAAATTTATGCTGCAAGTAGCCCATCTACAGCTTTGGTAGGTGATGCCGTCACAAAGGTCGTTGTTTCCACTCCTTCAGCCAAAAGTGGCTGGTACTGGGGGAAGCTCAGCGAAAACAACGGACACTTGGATATAGAAGAGATTTGTAAGTTAGTGGCTGCGGGGGAACTTTATAGTGACGACCTACCCGGTTGGTATTGGTTCGTCGATACCGCTGGCGTGGTCAAGGTCGTTATCCATTGGCGATGCCACCCGGTCTATGCCCAAATTGATAGAGAGCACCCCGGCGGCTATCTAACTTACAGGCAGCAGCAAGACGGGACCGACTCGGAAACTGTGCTGCGCGAATATGATTTGAGATTTGTGGATTCGGCAGTCAGCGTTTTTGGTGCTGATTTTGTAAGAGCTAGTGGAAGAGGTCATTTTGAAGATTACAGAGATAGAGACGCTAACTATTACATTGGTATAGACACTTCAACATTAGGAACGGATTACTGTGTAGGCATCGTACTCAAGGTCAAAGAAGGTCAATATTCTGTCGTTGCAATGTACAGAAAGCGCCAGCAAACATCAGAATATAACCTTTATAATTTAGGGCTTTTAGTTGAAAAATATCAGCCTAAAATAGTGGGTATCGAAACCACTGGCGGAGTAGGGGTACTTTATATTGAAAAATTGAGCAAGGAATTCAAAAGATATAGATTTGAAGGCATCCATACCAATGGCGATTCTAAGCCAATGATGGTTTCGGCTCTATTGCTGGCTCTTGAAAAAGGCATATTGTCCTTTCCCCAAGATTCACCAATTACCGAGGAGCTATTAAATTTTAGAAGGTCTGGTAAAAAGCTAGAAGCTGCAAGCGGTAAAAACGACGATTGTGTTCTGGGGTTGTGTTTTGCGCTGCTAGTTGCTGAAAAAGATAATAATAATTCATGGGATTTATCCAATGTACCAAAACTCTAAAACGCAAAGTTATGCTGCAATTACTGTAGTTGCTTGTTTTTATTCTTATACAGAATCCTATGTTCTTGTAGGACACGTTGGTCAACTCCAGGTTAATAAAAAGTTAGTTATTAATTCTGGATATTCTTGCCAAGAAATGTTGCCAGATGCTATGGCGCATCAATTACAAACTCATAAACATCCAATTTGGATTAATAAAAGTTTATCCCTAAAAACAGCATTACTTAATGTTTGTAATGAACTTGATTTTGACCCCATTAATGAATTAGAGATACGAGAGTTAGAAGGTTTGTTTGAGGGGTTAAAAAAAGAGGAAAGGATAGTTATTGTGGGCGATGTCACTCTTGATAATACTGATATCTGTACGAATGCTATGAAAATTCTTCTAAGAGCTTTATCCGAAAACTTGTGGACACAGGCAAGAGTTGGGCGCACTGCAATAGCTGGAGGAAATAAGCTTTTAAATCCATTCGGCTCCCCGAATCCTAACTCAATTAGGTGGTAAGTGCGACGACTAATGCTAGAGGGCTGTAGCAACGTTTGCTGCCCAAACAAATACTTTGATAATGCCTTATCAAAGTATTTGAATATTTTCTGCTACTTTCAACAAAATATCTTTTATATTTTCAACAGAAGTATCTTCTATAGGCTCATCTGACAAATATTCTAATTCTATAAAACCTTTCTTAGTTTTCATTCTTAACTTTACTTCGTATACATAGTACTGATAGCTTTGATCTAACGGATTTTTTTTCACAACTAAAAATATGTTTTCTTTGTTTGGTACCTTATTTTGGACATTGCTGTATAAAAAAGTTTCACGAGATTTGTATATTAATAAACTTGTATAGCCACTTCCTCCAGTAGCTGTGGGATTTTTTGCAAAACAAGCTATTCCTTGATAAGTTCCATTGTCAACAAGTTGCACCGAACCGTTGGTCCTGCCTATTGCTCGATAGTTAACTGGGATGTCTATAGCAATTCCAAACTTATCTAATTTCAAAGTTTTATTTAATTGTGAAGCTTCTTCTGATTCAAAAGCACAAGAAACAGGGTTGGCACTTGTAAGACTTGGTACAAAAAAGCTAGCAAAGACTATTACTAAAGACAAAGCTAAGACATTAGCAGGCAAAATTCTAAGAGTACGATTAAAATAAAACATACTGAACATAAAGTAATAGATAACACTTCTTTTCTATTATTCTTCCTCATATCTTTCTCCCGCAAGGGTACGGAAAAACAAATAAAGATTTTGCAGGTTTTCTAGTTCATAATTACTAATTGGTGAGATTTCTAGCGCGATGCTCCGGAGGACGCAAGCAGCTTGTAGGCGATTGTGATGTGGGTGGTTTTGCTTAAGTGCGATGTCCGGCGAAGGAAGGCGATTGCACTTTCTTGCCAGATGCGATCGCCAACTACAACGACAACGCGCCAAGCAACGATGACCGCTGGTACATTGGTACTACTACCCTTAGCGAAGTCTCAGGATGTAACAGGCAAGCGATTGGAAGTTGGGTGAAGAGTCATCAGCACATAGTTAATGACCACAACAACAAGTACGGGTTAGGGCAGTACCACAACAAGCGCCATAAGGGAGTTGAGATAACGGATTTAATGAAGTTGTGGGAATAATCATTGTTTGCCCTGAGCATGGCAGGGAAAGGCTCAATCATAAGCAAAAATACTAGACGATTTGATTGATCAACCAAATTGAGCTAAACTAGGCACGGCAATCGCCGCATCGCATCACGACGCAGCTCCTCGTCAAAGCAATATTTTAGGAGCCAAGTATGCCAAACAAAAAGCCCACTAAACAACTGGTGGCAGTTTTTGATGCGTTCAAAGCTAATCCTGAACGCTGGCTATCTGTTCGCGAGATAGCCGAAATCGCCAAAACCACGCTTACGACCACGCAACGGCACGTTGGGTATTTACGGAATCGCGAAATTCTAGATACCGCTGCAATGCATCCTGCACCTTACTACAAGCTCAGAGATAACGCACAATCCGTTGAGTTAGCTCAAGAGTTGGAAGGTTTGAAGGAAGTGGTTAGCGAGTAAGTAGTACCCCACCCCATCAACGATAATGGGGTGATTTTGCTTTAGTGCGATCGCCCTATCGCCTTGCCCACCTCATTGCCCATAGCCCATAGCCCTTCCCTGTGAGAATGCCTTTGTAGGATGAGCAGGGGAGGGGTTATTTTTTGTTGAATGATGAAAGTATCACACAGAGGTAGTAGGCAGCTTGTAGGCGATTGTGGCGTGAGGTGGTTTTGCTCTATGCGATGGGCGAAGCCCCGCCAAGGGCGATCGCATTACCCATCACCAAGTCCGATTAGTAGTACTTGTCGCGTATGTAGTTTTTGGGATTTTGTAGTATGTTTTGGGCTGAAATTGGGGTAAAAAGCCAAGGAGGTAGGTTCCACTAGGGATGCTGTTACCCCCTCTAATTTTGCCCAGCAAGCAGGGGGTAGCCGAGAGAA
>JAESFT010000536.1_pt1 | contig 21025 bp, 15 predicted proteins | sample 9269451 | NCBI WGS metagenome assembly JAESFT01 (sample SAMN14502557, study PRJNA617106) | algae metagenome | isolation source: Scytonema hyalinum WJT4-NPBG1 and co-occurring heterotrophs from well... | place: USA: Mojave Desert, Joshua Tree National Park, California | collected 2006-05-25
GTCGAGCCAGCCGGTAACGGTGTCGGGCGGCACCACTTCGTGCGCGCTGCCATAAAACAGGCTGCGCGCGCCGATGCGCGCGATTGCCCATAAAGCAAGGGTGTCCGTCTGCGCGGGCGAGGGCGATGCCGTTGGCTTGATGAAACGGTCGAGAAGCCAGTCGCCGATCTCCGTCTTGTAACTCGCCGGAATGCGTTCGAGTGAGGCGACGAGACGCAGCATGTCGTCATGCGTGCCCTTGGCGAGATGGGGAGGGCGGTGCTTCAGTTCCGCTTCATCTTCCTGCACATTGAATGCGAAATCATCCAGCAACCGAAGCTGCGCATCCTTGTCCAGTCCACCGGCGACACGCCGCCACATCGTCCACCATTCCGCCGTTACCTGCGGATCATTGCCATATTGGACGCCGGTTTCGAAAATCGGCCAGAGACGTTCAATGCGCCATTCGTCGAGCGGATAGCCGAAGCCCGGCCGCAGGCAATACCCGGCCAGGTTGAACCAGATCCGTTCATGGTCGGCGGAGCGCCTGCGTGTGTTCGCCCGCTCGATGAGCGCATCGAACAGTTGCCGCAGCAAAGGGGTGGGCCATTTTTCCCGGCGGCCGATGAGCTGTTCGAGCTGTGCCCTGAGCTGCCTGACCTCCTTCGGCATGACTTTCTGCGAACGGGTGCCGAAGATACGATCGATCTTGCCGATAGCGTCGGCCAGGCGCGGTGGCAGCGCATGCTCGGCCGGCTTCCCGGCCGCATTGCCGTCGTCGTTACCGACCTCGCCCCGAAGCTGAAATTCAAGCAGCCATCGCTGATTTTCATCGTTGGCGCTGACACAGTGCATTTCAAGCGTGCCGACTTCCATCAGCGTGGTCGCCAGCCGCACCGGGACCTCCTGCTTTCCGGCAGCGCCGGCGGAGCGGAGCACGGTGGCGATGGGCGGCAGCGGCGAGTAGTCGCCTTTGTCGAGATCGACCAGTTCGCCGAGGCGGGGCGGCGGCCCATCGTCGGCGGTCGTCGAGAGCAGGTGGAAACGAACCGGGCGACCCAGGCGCAGGGCAAACGTCCGATCATGCAGCAGCAATTCCTTTCCGGTTTCGCTGCCGCGAGGCAGCACGCAGATACCCCTGTGCGACGGGGTTGCCGCGGCAGACTGTCCGGATTCCTCCGGTGCTTCGTTGCGGCGTGCAACTTTCGCATCGTTGTCGACCATCAGGAAATAGCTGCGGGGAGAGCCGCCGCCGATTTTCGGCGCGCGGCCCTGCCTTGCGAGGGAATAGGCAACCGCGCCGCGTGCGACGGCGACATCGGGGTTTTCGTTATGGAGCAGCCGCAGCGGTTCGCCGCGCCAGGCGGCGAGCGTGCTTTCCAGCCGGGCAGCCAGTGCAGGCGCGCGGAATACGCCGCCGTTGAGCAGCAGCGTATCCGGGACGGGCAATGCGTCGTCAGCAGTATCCGCGGTTCCCAATGCCTCGCGGGATGCTCCTGCATGCTGATGGAGGAAGCTGGCGAGGTGGCGGGTGACCGCCGGATCGCTTGCATAGGGCAGGCCGAATTCGACGATGCCGCTGCGCCGCTGCCGCGCGTGTTCGGCCGGCGCCACCATGGGGAAGAAGCCATCGACGACAATGCGTTCGACCTCAGCCCGCTTCAGTTCGACGGTGCTCGTGCCCCCCACCAGCCGGGAGCCGGCGCCAAGCAGGGTGACCAGGGTCTTCTCCGGTGCGTCCCTGGCGAGCAGTTGCTCCTTGGCGGCGCGGCAACGTTCCAGCAACTGTGAGAGGCTGCTGGCGGACAGCTTCCTGCTCGTGGCGCCCGCGCCCTGACCGCCGGTCATGCCGGCCTCCACGACATGGGCCAGTACCAGGTCCATGTTGTCGCCGCCCAGCATCAGGTGCTTGCCGACGCCGATGCGGGTCAGCACCGGCTCATTCTCCTGCAGTTCCACCCTGATCAGGCTGAGGTCGGTGGTTCCGCCGCCGACATCGCAGACGAGAATGAGACGTGTCCGGGCGAGTTCGGCGGCAACACTGTCCCGGTGCCGGAACAGCCAGTCGTAGAACGCGGCCTGCGGTTCCTCCAGCAGCCGGAACTGCGTCAATCCCGCCTGCTGCGCTGCCTTGACGGTCAGCGCCCGTGCGCCTTCATCGAATGAGGCCGGTACGGTCAGCACCAGGTCCTGCTGTTCCAGCGGCGCATCGGGAAAGCGCCAGTTCCAGGCATCGCGCACGTAAGCGAGATAGCTTGCGCTGGCATCCACCGGCGACACCTTCAATACATCGTCGCCGGCACCCCAGGGCAGGATGGGCGCAAGACGGTCGACCGCCGCATGCGACAGCCAGCTTTTTGCACTCGATACCAGCCGTCCCGGCACCTGCGCGCCGAGCCTGCGGGCGAGGAGGCCGATGACGGCCGGATCCTGTGACGTTGCCGATGTCCACGGAAGCTGCAGGTCGCCCGCCGGTATCGCGCCGGGCGCGGGATGAAAACGCAGCGACGGCAGCAGGGGCGCGGCCTTGACCTCTCCCGGCGCGATCAGCTGTTCGATGTCGAAAAGGCGGATATCGTTGCTGCCGGATTCGGCATAGGCGACCACGGTGTTGGAGGTGCCGAGGTCGATGCCGACCGCAAACCGCTTCATTGCTACTGTCCGCCGTGCGCTGCGCTATGGGATTCGTTATGCGATTCGCTGTTGCCGCGCACGTCGAATTCGACCTTCCAGCGTTCGCTGCCGCTGCGCGGGACGGCGGACAGCTCCAGCGTACCGGCTTCAGTGACCTTGGCATTCAGGCGCACCTGCACCACTTCGCCCGGCTGCCGTCCTTCGGTCGGGAGCGTCGCCTCGATCTCGTCCAGTTCCTGCAGGTCGTCCGGCTGCCAGAAATCGAGCATGGTGCCGATCTGGTCCTGGCGTCGCGTCGAGGACCCGAAGAAGCGGAAATGCACCGGTTCGCCGACCACCAGGCCGAATTCCTGCGTCTGCAGTTCGGCTTCGGTGCCTTCCTCCATGCCGAAGGGCGCGACGCACAGCGCCTGCATCGGCGGCTCCATGCCGGGGATGGCCGGCATGGCCGATTCCACCCCGACGTAGAACGAACGCGCGGTCCCGCCGCGAATGCGAACGCCCTGCCCACGGCGCACATAACCGTAATAGGCGGCGCCCCGCGCGACGGCGAGATCGAGATCGGCGCCCGACAGCAGACGCGCCGGAGGGGCGTTTTCAGCGGCCAGCCAGCCGTTGACGGTGGCGAGCGTGCGCTGGGCCAGGATGTCTGACTTGAACACGCCGCCGTTGAAGAGTATCGCGGTGGGATGCAGAAAGCTGCCTCCTTGGGAGGTCTGGACTGCGAATCCTTCTAGTTCACTTAATGCCGCCACCTGACGCCCAAGGAAGGCGGCAAGATGGCGCGTCACGGCGGCGTCCTGGGCGAACGGCAGGCCGAGCTGCGTCAGCGCGGCCCGTGTGCGCGTCGCCGGCCGCGCCGAGGCGTCCACCTGGGGGAAGAAGCCATCGAGAATGACGGCGGTCACTTCTTCCCTGGTCAATTCCGTCCGGATCGATCCGCCGATGAGCCGTGATCCCCGGCTGGGAACGACGATCGGCATGGTCTGCACATCCGAATCCGACAGCAGGTTTTCCTTCGCGGCGCGGCAGCCGTAGGTCAGCGCGCGCATCTGCCAGGGATCGAGCTGGGTACCGTTCGCAGCCAGTTTTCTTGCCACGACGTGGGCCAGCGTCAGGTCCATGTTGTCGCCGCCAAGCAGGATATGCTCGCCCACCGCGACGCGGTGCAGTTCCAGGTTGCCTTCGCGTTCGACGACAGCGATCAGCGAGAAGTCGCTGGTGCCGCCGCCCACATCGACGACGAGGATGATGTCGCCCGGCCTGACTTCCTTGCGCCAGCGGCCCTGGCTGGCCTGGATCCAGTTGTAGAGGGCGGACTGCGGCTCCTCCAGCAGGGTCAGCGCGTCATAGCCCGCCAGCCGTGCCGCTTCGGCCGTCAGTTCACGCGCTGCCGGATCGAAGGAGGCAGGAATGGTGACGGTGACGTCCTGCTGACCGAAGGGTGCATCGGGATGCGCGTGATCCCAGGCATTACGCAGATGGGTCAGGTAGCGTACGGACGCTTCCAGGGGCGACACGCGGGCGACTTCGGGTGGAGCATCGTTCGGCAGAATTGCCGCCCGGCGATCCACGCCCGGGTGGCACAGCCAGCTCTTGGCGCTCGATACCAGCCGTATCGGCGTGGTCGCGCCTCGGCCGCGGGCAAGCTCACCGACGACGTCCCGCTCTTCGCCGCTCCAGGGGAGACCCAGCTCGCCCGGGGCCAGTTCGTCGGCATGCGGCAGATATAGGAAGGAGGGCAGCAGGGGCTGCGCTTCCACAGCGCCCGGCGCGGTCAGCTGGGGAATGTCGAGAACGCCGTGGATGGTCTTGTCGTTGTCGCTGGCATTCATGTCGGTATAAGCCAGCGCGCAGTGCGTGGTACCGAGGTCGATGCCGATGGAGTAGCGCGGTGTATTCACAGTTCCACCTCTGCCGGTGTGAGCACCGTGGCGTCATGGGTGCCGGTAAGTTTGGGAAGTTTGACGTCGCTCGCGCGCCAGCCGCGATGCGTGAGCGTGCCGCGAAACGGCGCCGACCCGACGACATTGCCGGTCAGCCGCACCATCGCCGCATCGAAGCCTTCCGGCAAGGTGATGTTGCTGCCTTCACTCTCCTCGCGCACCGGCGCGATGACGAAATGCTCGCCCAGGACCTTGCGGCAACCTTCGTGCACCACCCGGGCGGCCGCGCCCACTTCCGCATCGGAATAATTCTTCAGATCTTCCATGGCGAAGTCGATCAGGCGTGCATCGCGCTGCAACAGGCTCAAGAGCTGGAGCGCCGCCTCGGGGGGTGTTTCCTTCAGTGGAGGCGGCACCGGTTTCGGGGGTTCCGGCGGTGGCTCCGGCGTCGCGGCTTCGGGTTCGGGCTGGGCCGCACCCTGCCGCAGGCGATCGATATGCGTCGCATAGTCGACGTCGGAAAAAGTGCGGAAGAACGCACCGATGGCGAGGGGAATCCTGCGCAGGAATGAGGGTTTCGCGCCGGTTTCCGGATTTGCCTTCGAGTCAGCCATTTTTATTACTCCTGGTTTATTTTGAATCGCTCCGGACAAGGTCCGAGCCGCCGGAGTATCCGGCAGGCATCTTGCCCATGTTGTGCGCAGGCGCCTGAAAAGCAAGGGGCGGGTCCTGGTACACAAGCGGCACATGGCCCGCATGCGATGAACTACTTCAGATTCCGCCGAAAAACGGATGGTTCACCGCAGTGGAAAGAAGGCCGGTTGCCCGCAGCGAAGAGTCTGGAAACGGGAGGCATATTGCTGCTGCCGCATCTCGTTTTGCAGCGCACATTATATTTTCATTCACCTTCGCCCGTCGACCGGTGCGTTTCGCCGCCGGAAGGATTTCGTCATGCCGCCTTACTAACGGCACGCCATTTGCGGTAAGTCAACGCGCTTCATGGTGCCTGAGGGAAACTCACCCATCCGCGAGGTGTTTGGCTGACTACAATGATTATTCGACGCCGGTTCCATCAACGCCATCGCGGCCCAGCGCCAGTCGCGCGACGACGGCAGGCACGTATAACAAAAAAGACGCCGGAACCACACTCAGCAAATGCATTCTCCGATGACACTCGACACTTCAGGCACCGTTCGCACAACCGATGAGGCGGCGCTCAGTGCCTTGCTCGATGGAGACCTCCGCGACCCGTTTTCAATCCTTGGCATGCACGCGCTGGATGACGGTCTGGTCGTCCGCGCATTCCTTCCGGGTGCGCGAGCAGTGCGGTTGATCGATGCGGAATGCGGACAAGACCTGGCGCCAATGCATCGGCAGCAAGGCACCGACGTATTCGCCGCTTTTCTGCCGGGGCGGCGCAGTAGGTTCGCCTACCGTTTCGCGGTGAACTGGGGCAGACACGAATCCCTGCTCGAAGACCCATACCGCTTCCCACCGGTGCTGGGGGAAATGGATGTCTGGCTGCTTTCCGAGGGGACGCACCGGCGTCCCTATGAAAAACTGGGCGCCCATCTCGTCGAAATCGACGGCGTGGTCGGCGCCAGCTTCGCGGTTTGGGCGCCGAACGCCAGGCGCGTGTCGGTGGTGGGCAACTTCAACCAATGGGATGGCCGGCGGCACATGATGCGACTGCGCCATGAATGCGGCGTATGGGAAATCTTTGTCCCGCACGTCGGCGCCGGCGATCTCTACAAATACGAAATCCTTTCCGCAGACGGAGGACGGCTCCTGAAAGCCGATCCGTTTGCCTTCCGCGCCGAATTGCGGCCGGCAACCGCATCGGTGGTGCACCCGATGCCTGCGCTTTGCCTGCCGCGGCCGGAACGGCGCGCGGCGAATTCGACCGGTGCGCCGGTGAGCATTTATGAAGTGCATCCCGGTTCCTGGCGACGCAAGGAGGGAGTCGGGCCGGGCTGGCTGAATTACCGCGAACTCGCCGGGCAGCTGATTCCCTATGTGCGCGAACTGGGCTTTACCCATGTCGAATTGCTACCGGTCAGCGAGCATCCCTTCGACGGCTCATGGGGCTATCAGCCGGTCGGCATGTACGCGCCGACGTCGCGGTTCGGCACGCCCGAAGACTTTCGTTTCTTCGTCGAGTTCGCGCACGCCAACCATATCGGCGTCATCCTTGACTGGGTGCCGGGCCATTTCCCTGCCGACGCGCATGGGCTGACCCGTTTCGACGGCACGCATCTCTACGAGCATGCCGACCCGCGCGAAGGTTTTCATCAGGACTGGAATACCCTGATCTACAACTACGGACGGCGGGAGGTCAGCAATTACCTGGCCGGCAATGCGCTCTACTGGCTGGAACGTTTCGGCATCGATGGCCTGCGTGTCGATGCGGTCGCATCGATGCTGTATCGCGACTACAGCCGGGCGGATGGACAGTGGGTGCCGAACCGCTTCGGCGGGCGGGAGAACCTTGAAGCAATCGATTTCCTGCGCACCGTCAACGACCTGATCCGGACCGAACGGCCGGACGCCGCGGTGATGGCGGAAGAATCGACCAGCTTTCCGGGAGTGTCGCGCCCGGTACAGGAAGGCGGGCTCGGCTTCCATTACAAATGGAACCTCGGCTGGATGAACGACACGCTGAATTACATGGTCAGGGACCCGATCTACCGCAAGCATCATCACGACCAGATGACGTTCGGCCTGGTCTATGCGTTCAGCGAAAATTTCGTGCTTCCGCTCTCCCACGATGAAGTCGTGCATGGCAAGGGCTCGATACTCGGCCGCATGCCGGGCGACGAATGGCAGCGCTTCGCCAATCTGCGCGCCTACTACGGCTTCATGTGGGGACACCCCGGGAAGAAGCTGCTGTTCATGGGCAGCGAGTTCGGCCAGGAAGGCGAGTGGGATGCCGAGCGCAGCATCGACTGGCATCTGCTCGACAAGCCGCTGCACAAGGGCGTGCAGCGACTCGTGCGCGACCTGAATGCCGTCTATCGCGCCTATCCGGCATTGCATCAGCTCGACTGCAACAGTGCCGGTTTCGAATGGATCGCGCACGACGACCGCGACAACTCGGTGTTTTCCTTCATTCGCAAGGACGAGCAGGGCGACTTCATGCTGGTCATCGCCAATTTCACGCCCGTTCCCCATCATGCCTACCGGATCGGGGTACCGCGGTCCGGCAGCTACCGCGAGATCATCAACACCGACAACGTCGTCTATGGCGGCAGCGGCTTCGGCAACGGCATGCTTGCCGCCGAGGACATCGCATCGCATGGCCGTCGATATTCATTGACCGTCGCCGTCCCGCCACTGGCCACGGTGATGCTGCGGCTGGATGGATAAAAAGAAGAATTCGAAGCAACTGGGATGCAGGTTTTAAGACAAATAAAGACGATACCTACAAACGATACTTAAGAGAGACCGTGATGGACCAAACGATAGATAAACTGATTATTGCCCGCCAGCTTCCAAAGCGCACCGTCGCGCTCGTGCTGGCCGGGGGCAGAGGTTCCCGCCTGCAGCAACTGACCGACAAACGCGCCAAGCCGGCGGTGTATTTCGGCGGCAAGTTTCGCATCATCGACTTCGCGCTGTCGAACTGCATCAACTCCGGCATCCGCCGCATCGGCGTACTGACGCAATACAAATCCCATTCGCTGCTGCGCCACCTGCAACGCGGCTGGAATTTCCTGCGCGGTGAGGCGAATGAATTCATCGACCTGATGCCCGCGCAGCAGCGGGTAAACGAAGCGTACTGGTACCGGGGTACGGCGGACGCGGTTTACCAGAATATCGACATCCTCCGGTCCTACGGTCCCGAGTATGTCGTCATCCTCGCCGGCGATCATATCTACAAGATGGATTACTCGCTGATGCTGCTCGATCACGTCGAGCGCGGCGCGGATTGCACAGTCGGCTGCATCGAAGTGCCGCGAATGGAAGCGACCGCGCTCGGCGTCATGGCCATCAGCGAGGACCGCAAAATCACCAGCTTCCTGGAAAAGCCCGCCGATCCGCCTGCCATGCCCGGCAAGCCCGATACCGCGCTCGGCAGCATGGGCATCTATGTATTCAATGCCGATTATCTTTACAGGCTGCTCGATGAAGATCTTGCCGATGAATCGTCGAGCCATGATTTCGGCAAGGACATCATTCCAAAGGTGGTCAGCGAAGGACGTGCGCTCGCGCATCCGCTGAACCTGTCGTCCGTGCCGCGCACCCCCGGCATGAAGCCGTACTGGCGCGACGTCGGCACGGTGGATGCGTTCTGGTCAGCCAACCTCGACCTCGCATCCGATATGCCGGAACTGAATATCTATGACCGCGACTGGCCGATCTGGACCTACCAGGAACAACTCCCGCCGGCGAAGTTCGTGCCGGATGAAAGCGGGGCGCACGGCAAGACGGCCAACACGCTGGTTTCCGGCGGATGCATCGTATCCGGTTCCGACCTGACCCAGGCGGTCCTGTTTTCCAATGTGCGCATCCATTCCTATTGCACCGTCACTCAGACGGTGATCCTGCCGCATACCGAGATCGGCCGTCATTGCCGCCTTCAAAAAGTGGTCATTGACCGCGGCTGCAAGCTGCCGGAAGGACTGGTGATCGGTGAAGACGCAGAGGAGGATGCGAAGCGCTTTTATCGCACCGAGAACGGCGTTGTGCTGGTGACGAGCGAAATGCTGGCGAAGCTGAAATGATGAAGCGGCTCGAAGACTGAGCAACAGTTCCTGCGATGCAACAGACGTCCGCCCGGCACGACCTTTTCATTTGCGGGCAAGGGTGCAAGAACTTGTCGATCATCATGCCGTCCTGCACCATTTCCAAATTAACTTTGCCTGCTGTTAAACTTGTTAATCGCTTCGTAGTCAGAATCTCTTCGACCGCTCGACTGTTTCTTTGCTTTAACAGTTGTCTTACAAAATCAAGCATTCGCATTGCAGACCGGAATGACTTCCGGACCAGATGAACGGATGCACTCGCTTGGACTAAATGCATGAATAAAACAGAAGGTAGCCAACTGGCTGGCGTCATCACAAAACATCACAATGAACTGCTCGCGAGCTGGCTCGACAGCATGCAGAAACGGATGGTAAGGCGCGACCCCGGCGCCGAAGCCGAGATGCGCCAGCAGGCCTCACGATTTCTGCCCTTGCTGGCAAAGTCCATCGAGACCGACAGTACTGCCAATATTGAGTCGGGTGCGTGGGAAGAGACCCGCGCTTTGCTGGCCGATATTTCCCAGTCGCGGGCACGACAGGGTTTTTCACCAATCGAGACCGCCAACTTTGTCTTTTCACTGAAAACGCCTTTGTTCGCCTACCTGCGCACGGCGCTGGCCGAAGACCCGCAGGCATTGTCGGCGGAGACGGCGAAGACCAGCGTACTGTTTGACGACCTTGGTCTTTACACTATCGAAATCTTTCAGAAAAGCCGCGAGCAGGTCATCCTGCGCCAGCAGCAGGAATTGCTCGAACTCTCTACGCCGGTCGTACAACTATGGAAGAACGTGCTGGCCCTCCCGCTGATCGGCACACTGGATAGTGCGCGCACCCAGGTCGTGATGGAGAACCTTCTGCAGAAGATCGTCGATACCGGCGCATTGATCGCCATCATCGACATTACCGGCGTGCCGACGGTCGATACCCTGGTCGCGCAGCATCTGCTGAAGACAATCGCCGCCGCGCGCCTGATGGGCGCGGACTGCATCATCAGCGGCATCCGGCCGCAGATTGCGCAAACCATCGTGCATCTCGGCGTCAACCTGGAAGATGTGATTACCAAGGCGACCCTGGCCGATGCCTTCGTCGTGGCGTTGCGCCGCACCGGCTCCAACATTGCGTACGAGAAGCACTCGGACTAAGGCCGTTATGGACCATATCCCCATTCTGAAAATGGGCAGCCTGCTGCTCGTCACCATCCAGGTGGACATGCATGACCGGCTTGCGATGCAGTTGCAGGACGACCTGACCGAACGGATCGTGAAGGATCGTGCAAGCGGCGTGCTGATCGACATATCCGCGCTGGATATCGTCGATTCCTTCATCGGACGGATGATCAGCAACACGGCGTCGATGGCAAAGATACTCGATGCGCGTACCGTCCTGGTCGGCATGCAGCCCGCCGTGGCAATAACCCTGGTGGAGCTTGGCCTCACGCTCGACGGAGTCATTACCGCGCTGAACGTCGACCATGGCATCGAGCTGCTCAAGCGGCCCGGCAGGGCGGGCAATCGCCTGCTTTCTCTTTGATGGCCCCGGCAGTATCAATGTTGCGAGAATTCGATTCAACCAATAAGTCCGTGGACGATACGATCGTGATGCCGCTGCGTAGTGACGAAGACGTCGTGCGCCTTCGCAAGACGGTGCGCGAGTCGCTGGTATCGGTCGGTTTCAGCCTGATCGAACAGACCAAGATGATCACCGCGGCCAGTGAGCTCGCCCGCAATACCGTGACCTATGGCGGCGGTGGCGAATCGCATGTCATCAAGGTGACGCAGGGCAGCCGGCGGGGTGTTCGCCTCGTGTTCATCGATCACGGCCCCGGCATCGCCGATGTCGGCCTTGCGCTCACCGACGGGTATACCACCGGCAGCGGCATGGGCCTCGGCCTGAGCGGCGCCAAGCGGCTGGCCGACGACTTCGACCTGCAAACCGAGGTCGGCAAGGGCACGACCGTCACCATCACGAAATGGAAACTCTTTTGAGCAACGGGCATCATCAGATCGGGCTGCACGTCGGCGAGACGAGCGAGATTGCGGCGGCGCGGCGCGCCGGCAACGATCTTGCCAAATCCCTCGGGTTCAACGAAACCCTGGCCGGCCGGGTCGCGCTTGTGATTACCGAGGCGGCAACCAACATCATCAAACATGCGCAGGCAGGAAAAATCCTTCTTCGCCCGGTGTTCGACAATACCAATCCCGCGTCCGCCGGCGTCGAGATCCTTGCCATCGATTCCGGTCCGGGGATGAGCAATCTCGCCGCCAACATGCAGGACGGGAATTCAAGTGTCGGAACTTACGGCGTCGGGCTCGGCACGATACGCCGCCAGTCGGACGAATTCGATGTCCATACCGCGCCCGGCGCCGGCACCGCGCTCTACATGCTGATATGGAATGATCCCGGCGTCGATCATTCCCGGCGACGCAAGGTCGGCGTGGTCTGCCTGCCGCTGCAAGGGGAGGATGAGTGCGGCGATGCCTGGACCGTGGCGGACACGGCTGACGGATTGACCGTACTGGTGGCCGACGGCCTCGGGCATGGCCCGGAAGCGGCGCGGGCATCGCGTGCCGCGGTTGCGGCAGTCATGCATCGGCCGGACTCCGCGCCGGCGCACCTGATGCACGATCTGCATGACGCCCTGCGCGGCACACGCGGTGCCGCGGCGGCCGTTGCACGCATGGATTTCACGGCCAGGGAGTTGCGATTCGCCGGCGTAGGAAACATTGCCGCTGCCGTGCACGATGGCGATGCCCGACGCCATCTCGTATCGCACAACGGCATCGTCGGCAACAACATGCGTAAGGCGCAGGAGTTTTCCCTCGGGTGGCCGGACAACGCGCTGCTGATCATGCATTCCGACGGCATCGGCACCCGCTGGGACCTGAAAAACTATCCCGGTCTGGCTTCCAGGCATCCCAGCCTGATTGCCGCAGTCCTTTACCGCGATTTCGCGCGTGCAAGAGACGACGCAACCGTGCTCGTCATCCGTGAGCAGTAAGCAATGCGACGATGACAGCACGTATTCTCACCGTCGGCATCAAGGCCGAAATGGATGTGGTGGCGTCGCGCCAGCGGGCACGGCAGATCGCTTCCCTGTGCGGCTTCCCCGCACAGGACCAGGCACGCATTGCAACCGCGGTATCGGAGCTGGCCCGCAATGTGTTCAACTATGCATCGACCGGCAAGGTCGAGTTTTCGATCGAAGGCGGCACTGCGCCACAGGTGCTGCTGATCCGTATCGAAGACAAGGGACCGGGCATCAGGGATCTCGACCTGATCCTTTCGGGGCGCTACCAATCAACGACGGGTATGGGCATCGGTATCGCCGGCGCACGGCGGCTGATGGATCAATGTCACATCGACACCGCACCAGGCAAGGGGACCTGCATCGTCCTCAAGAAGCTGCTGCCCAAGGAGGCGCCGCTTCTTGCCCCCCGTGAGATCGGGGAAATCGGTGCGCGTCTGGCCACGCTGCCGTCCAACATTACCCTGTCCGAAGTGCAGGAGCAAAACAGGGAATTGCTTGCCGCGCTTGCGGAATTGAAGGCGCGGCAGGAAGAGTTGCTGCAGCTGACGCGCGAACTGGAAGACACCAACCGGGGCGTGGTCGCCCTCTACGCCGAACTGGACGAAAAAGCCGGGCACCTGCGGCGAGCCGATGAAATGAAGTCGCGGTTTCTGTCGAACATGAGCCACGAGTTCCGCACGCCGCTCAGTTCCATTCGTGCGCTTTCCAAGCTGCTGTTGAGCCGTGCCGATGGCGATCTGAGCGCGGAGCAGGAGAAACAGGTCGGTTTCATTCTCAAGGGGGCGGAATCGTTGACCGAACTGGTGAACGACCTGCTCGACCTGGCGAAGATCGAGGCGGGCAAGGTCGATGTCCATCCGGTCAGTTTCGAGATCGCCGACATGTTCAGCGCATTGCGCGGCATGCTGCGCCCGCTGCTGGTGAGCGATTCGGTGGCGCTGGTTTTCGAGGTGGCGCCGGACGCCGGCGTCCTTTACACCGATGAGGCCAAGGTGTCGCAGATATTGCGCAATTTCATTTCCAATGCGTTGAAATTTACCGAAGCCGGTACTGTCAAGGTGACGGCGGAGCGCCTGGCCGATGGAGAATCGATGCGGATTTCGGTGTCGGATACCGGGCTGGGCATCGCACCGGAGAACCAGCAGATCATCTTCGAGGAATTCAGCCAAGTTGAAAACCGGCTGCAGAACCGGATCAAGGGTACCGGACTCGGATTGCCGCTCTGCCGCAATCTGGCGCGGCTGCTCGGCGGCGAGGTAGGCGTCGAAAGCGTTCCGGGCCAGGGCTCGACGTTCTGGGTGGTGCTGCCAGCGCGCTACGCCGGCATGCAGGTCGACGCGGAGCCAGAGGCCGAGGAACTGCAACGGCCCCGCGATCCGGAGAAGATTCCGGTGCTGGTTGTGGAGGATAATCAGCAAGTCAGGATGCTCTATGAGAAATTTCTCGATGGCACGGAATTCTGCGCGGTCGCGGCGCGCAATTTGCGCGAAGCGGACGAATGCTGGATCACCCATGAACCCGCTGCGGTCATTTTGGATATCATGCTCGTCGGCACGGATTCGTGGCGCTGGCTGGCCGAAATGAAGAACGATGACCGGCGCAGCAAGGTGCCGATCATCGTGGGCACCGAGGTCGACGACCGTCGCAAGGGTTTTTCGCTTGGCGCGGATGCTTATTTCGTCAAGCCGGTGTTCCAGGACGAACTGATTGAGACGCTGCGCAAGCTCACGGGGCGGGCGGAGTGATAGATTGATAAAAGCACAAAAGTACTTGTCCGGACCAACCCGAACCGGACGATGCGCGCGACGCCGGTGTGCAGCTGCGGCAAGAACTAATGATGACAACCACTTCCACTGATTCCCTGATTTTGAATGTCGACGATAGCGAGGGCGCTCGCTATGCGAAGACGCGCACGCTCACGCGGGCGGGTTTCAGGGTCATCGAAGCGGCCAGCGGCGGTGAGGCGCTCGAGCGCGCCGAGAACGAACTGCCCGACCTGGTATTGCTCGATGTGAAATTGCCGGACATCAACGGCTTCGAAGTATGCCGGCGTCTCAAGGACAATCCAAGGACGCAACCTATCCTTGTCCTGCAGACGTCCGCTTCCTACATCGGCGTCTCCGACAAGATTCGGGCGCTGGAGGGCGGGGCGGACAACTATCTGTTCGAGCCGATCGAACCGGAAGAGCTGGTGGCCAACGTCAGGGCGCTGCTGCGTCTGGGCCGGGTCGAGCGCGAACTGCGTGAAATGGACCGGCGCAAGGACATTTTTCTCGCCACTCTCGCGCACGAACTGCGCAACCCGCTGGGCCCGATCCGCAACTCGGTGGAAATGCTGCAACGGCTCGACCCTTACGTGCCGGAGGTGCAGGAAAATGCACGCCAGACGATCATCCGGCAGACCAACCACCTCGTCCATCTGGTCGATGATCTGCTCGACGTGGCACGCATCACGCAAGGCAAGATCGTGCTGCGCGAAGAGCCGGTCGAACTCAAGACCTTCATCGACGCCGCCATCGAAACCACCAAGCCGATTCTCCAGTCGCTGCAGCATGTGCTGACGCTGGAACTGCCATCCAACGCGGCATGGATCAACGGCGATTCGGTCAGGCTGGCGCAGGTGGTGGGCAACCTCCTGCACAATGCCGCCAAGTTCACTCCGGCCGGCGGCAGCCTGAACCTTACCGCAAGCCGCGAAAACAATGGCATCCGCATTTCCGTGACCGACAACGGCATCGGCATCGATGCCGAGGACGTCAGCTCGATATTCGAACTTTTTACGCAAGCCGGACACGCGCCGGATCGCGTTCAGGACGGATTGGGCATCGGTCTGTCGCTGGTAAAAGCCATCGTCGAATTGCATCGGGGCTCCGTCACGGTGACGAGTCCCGGCCAGGGATTGGGAAGCACGTTCAACCTGTGGCTGCCGTTGCTTGCGGATACGTCATACGAAACCGGTGCCGCCGCGATGAACGAATCGAAAAATGCCGGCCGCCGCGTGCTGATCGTCGACGACAACCGGGATGCGGCCGACATCCTCGGCGCGCTGGTCGAACATGAAGGGCATACCGTCCAGATCCGTTACAACGGCACCGACGCGATCGCCTGCGCGCGCACTTTCCTGCCCGAAGCGGTGTTCCTCGATATCGGTCTGCCCGACATGCCGGGCTACGACGTCGCGGTGGCGCTGCGGCAGCTTCCGGGCATGGAGAATGCCACCCTGATTGCGCTCACCGGATACGGACAGGACAAGGATCGCTTGCTTACCTCGGAAGCCGGATTCAACCGGCATGTGGTGAAGCCGATCGATTTCTCGACGCTGTCGAAGATGCTCAACGGCGCATGAAGTGTTGGCTTGGCGCGGCTGGAAGGTGGCTGGCTGATTATTGAAAACGCCGGCACATCGCTTCTCCGCTGCCATCATAAACCGATGCTGTTGCCCTGAAAAACGCTAGAATCTGCGGAAGCATGGGGCCTGCCGCCCCACCAGCACTTTTGATTGATCATCGAGGTATTCCCAGTCATGCCGGTGCCTTACTTGCGTTCGCTTACGGCTGCCGAGCGCAGCCAGAAGGCGAATCAACATCTAGCTGCCTATCTGGCGTTTATCGCGGGTGCTGCCAATGCGGGCGGCTTCCTTGCATTGAACCAATACACATCCCATATGTCGGGAATCGTCTCCGCCATGGCAGACAACATCGCCCTTGCAAACATTTCGCTGCTGCTCGATGGGTTAGGCGCCCTGGTATCGTTCATAGCCGGATCGGCAGCGTCGGCAATCCTCATCAACTGGGCCGGGCGCCGGGAACTGCGCAGCAAATATGCAGCACCACTGCTCCTCGAGGCCGCACTGCTGGTGTGTTTCGGGCTGCTTGGCGCTAATCTTGAACAGCGCGAATGGCTGTTCGTGCCCCTGACGATTTCCGTGCTGTGTTTCGTGATGGGCCTTCAGAACGCGATGGTCACTAAAATTTCCCGATCCGAAATTCGAACCACGCACATAACCGGCATGGTCACGGACATCGGGATCGAATTGGGGAAATTGTTGTACTGGAACGGCGGCGATCAACATACCGGCCAGCCGCGCATCGTTGCGAACCGCGCCAAATTGATGCTGCTGAGCGTCCTTGTCGGCCTGTTTTTCGTCGGCGGAATTATTGGCGCGCTCGGCTTTAAACACATCGGTTTTTCTTCGGTTTTACCGCTTGCGGTCATCCTGGCAGTGCTTGCGCTCGTGCCGGTCAGCGACGACATACGAAACCGGCTCCAGGGCCTCAAACCCTGAATCCACGGTTGCTGGTGGTCGCCACTATCCGTAGAGCGGTTTTCAAGAATTGGGTAGTGCTGCGTAAAAAATCGATGAGATGAATTCCAGTATGCCTTTCGCCGACGACCAACCTGGCCGGAATCAGCTGTGGTCGGCAAGGACCGCCTCGTCGATTTCCCCATTCAGCCGTTTCTCGATGACTTCCGCTTCCCGTTTCAGGGCCGCAGCGAGCTGATGTTCCCTCGACGTGATCCGCTCCGATAAGGCGGCGATGCTGAGTGCCGCCACCGGACGTCCGTTGCGGTCTTTCACTGCGACGGCGACGCCGCTGATCTGCGGCACGACAGCGCCGACCAGCAGGGCGTAGCCGTCGCGTTTCGCCGCTTCGATACTGTCCTTCAGCAATTGCGGATTGATGCGGGGATACTGGGAAAGGCGGGGCGGGATCTGCAGCAATGCGGCCTCGCACTCGGCATCCGTCATCGCCGCCAGCAGGCTGATTCCGCCCGAGCCGACACCCAGGGTGCGCCTGCTGCCGAGCTGTTGAAAATTCGCCTGGATCGGATAGCTGCCGGACTGCACATCGACGCAGACGGTTTCCACGCCGCTGAGCGCCGCCAGGATGCTGGTGTCGCCGAACTGATTCGCCAGGCGCGTGAGGCTGGGCCGCGCGACCATTCTCCAATCGGTGCGCTCATGCGCGCATAGCCCGATGCGGGCAATCTCCGGTCCGAGCATGTATCGCTTGCTTACGGGATCGCGGCTGACCAGGTCTTCCTTGATCAGGGCGTCGAGCACCCGCATCGCGGTGGATTTCTCGAAGCCGCAATACTGCGCGATGTCGGTCAGGCGGGAGTTTCTCGGGTCGGTCATCGCCTTCAATATGCGGCACGCCTTTTCGATGGCGCCGGTCGACGAGTTCATTTCCCGGTCAGCTGCGGCTGATTTGTGGTCGGACATGCGGTCACCTTTGAAAACGCTGTTGAGCCGCCGTGGCGATCATAACCCCCTCGGCGGAATACAGGATGTTGCTCATTATATATACCGCCAACGAGATGTAGTTGCGTACAACGCAACCAAAATGGAAGTGCTCCGACCGATACGCCGATTCCTTGACGGCGAGCGAGCATTTTCCCGTTGCAGGGCATCATTTTGAACGGTAATATCTTTTTCGAAAACGACAAAATGCTTGTTGCGGTGTACGCAACTCGAAACTGCTTTGTCCATATTGCTTCATCGCGAGTCTGCGAAGGAACAGCCATCTAAACAGGCATCTCCGGAACAGCCGTAACTGCGGCAATACATCGACCAACAAAAACAGAGGCAGGCAACATGCGGCATGCACGGTGGCGGAGGAAATGCAGTGGTCGATGATCTGATGAAGCCCTATCAGGGCATCAAGGTGCTTGACCTCAGCCAGGGCATTGCCGGCCCGTCGGCGGCCGGCATTCTTGCCAGGCAGGGTGCGGAAGTCCTCAAGATCGAGCCGTTCTCCGGAGACTGGTCGCGCCTCATGGGCGGAGGCAGCGACGGGATGACGCCGATGTCGGTTTCGTCGAATCTGGGTAAAAAGTCCGTCTGCATCGATGCCACGACGGAGGACGGCGCGGCACTGCTTCTTCGCATGATCCGTGAATCCGATGTCGTCCTGGAAAGTTTCCGGCCCGGCGTCATGCACAAGTTCGGCCTGGACTATGACACTGTCGCCGCCGTCAATCAACGCATTGTCTATCTGTCCGTGTCGGGCTTCGGTCAGGACGGGCCGTCCCGGAATCTGCCGGGCGCGGATTCCGTTGTGCAGGCAATGAGCGGCATGATGGTGATGAACCGGGATGCCGAAGGCAATCCGCGGCGGGTGGGGATGCTGGTGGTCGACGCGGCCGCCGGTGTCTACGCAGCGCAATGTGTCGGCGCCGCGCTTTTTGCACGGGAACGTACCGGGCGGGGAAGATATATCGATCTCACGCTGCTGTCGGTGGCGGCGGCGCTGCAGTCGGTGCCGGTGATCGACGACTTCGTTCACGCCGGCGCTGCCAAGCCGCCTGTGACCGTTCCATCTGGAACCTTCCGTACCCGCGACGGCCTTGTGAATCTCACCGCGCTTCGCGACAAGATGTTTTTCGCCCTGGCGCGGGTCATCGGCCATGCTGAATGGGAGACTCATCCAGACTACGCGACGAATCAGCTTCGCCTGATCCATGCCGCCGAGATCAACGCACAGATCCAGGCGGCGCTGTTGAACAACGACACCCGGTACTGGGTAGAGCGTTTTCAGCAGGAGGACGTACTGTGCGCGCCGGTACTGGACTACACCGCGTTCCGCGCCCATCCACAGGTGCTGCATCAGGGCGCGTTCCATCAGATTTGCCAGCCCGGCATGGGCAGCATTCCCGTGCCGGCATTGCCGGGGATCGATGCCGCCGATCCGGTTTATGCAGCGCCTTTTCTCGGGGAGCACACGGAAGAAGTTCTACGGTCGCTCGGCATGCAACCGGAGGAGATTGCGCAGTTGGAAGAAGGGCGGGTTATTTATATACGTCGTGGACCGAAGCAATGAGCGTATCAGGCACGACGGCATGAAACGAATCGAGGCTGGATGGCTTCGCCAGGACAAGATCACCAATAAGACAAAACTCCAAGCAAATAAATAAGCGGCTCACATAAACACTAATCAGGAGACAACAATGACATCGAATCGCGCCCCAAACCGCATTTATCGCAAACGCTTTGCGTTCGCCGCGCTGCTATGCAGCTTACCCTTGCTGGCATACGCGCAGACTTACCCGACCAAGCCGGTCAAGGTGGTGATTCCGTATCCGCCGGGCGGCCCGACAGACATACTGGGGCGCATCGTCGCGCAGGGACTGAGTGCGAAGCTGGGTCAGCAGTTCGTGGTGGAGAACAAACCCGGCGCCAGCGGTATGATCGGCGCGGACCTGGTCGCCAAAGCCCCGGCTGACGGCTACACGCTGCTTGTAAATGCCTCCCTGCATGTGATCACGCCAAGCTTGTTTGCGAAGATGACGCATGATCCGATCAAGGACTTTGCGCCGATCACCCAGATCGCACAGGTGCCGCTCGTGCTCGTGGTGAATCAGCAGAACCCCGCCAGGTCACTGAAGGATGTGATCGCCCAGGCGAAGGCGCAGCCGGGAAAACTGGCATATGCCTCATCGGGCAACGGCACGGCGCCGCATCTCGCCGGCGAAGCGTTCAAGATGGCAACCGGCGTCGACGTTCCGCATGTACCCTACAAGGGCAGCGCCCCGGCGCTCGCCGATATCATTGGCGGCCACGTCACCTACATGTTTGACTCGCTGCCGTCGAGCACCAGTTTCATCAAGCAAGGAAGCCTGCGTCCGCTGGCCGTCACGACAAGCAAGCGGGTAGGTTCCCTTCCCGATGTGCCGACAGTTGCCGAATCCGGCATTCCGAATTTCGACATCAGCACATGGTATGGCGTCTGGGCACCGGCCGGCACCCCGAAAGACATCCTGCGCAAAGTCTCCAGCGAGATCAGCAGCATCCTGAAGGACCCGGAGGTCGCCAAGCGGCTCGCTTCGATGGGCTCGGACCCGGTCGGCAGCACGCCGGAGGAATTCGATGCCTATGCACGATCCGAGCAGGTGAAGTTCGACCGCATCGTCAAGGCGTCGGGCGCCAAGGCGGAGTGAGGTTCATGTTCCGGCAAGCCAATCCCTGTCGCTGCCGCCTTTTTTGAACTCGATATGACAGACACAAGTTTCGACACCCTCCTGCTGTCGCGGCAGGATGCAATCGCTACGATTACCCTTAACCGGCCATCAGTGCGCAACGCATGCAATGCGCAAATGTGCAGCGACCTGATTGCCGCCGCATCGCTCCTTGCCGGGGATGCGACGGTACGGGTCGTTCTTGTCCGCGGAGCCGGCAAGGCGTTTTGCGCCGGACTGGACCTCAAGGAGCAGCAGGGACTGGCGCCTTCGGAAAGACTTGCGCGCCGGGTGCATGGCTTCACCGCTTATGCCGCGATCGAACGGATTCCGCAGGCGGTAATCGGGATCGTGCACGGTCCGGCATTCGGATCCGGATGCGAGATTGCCGGCGCATGCGACTTCGTGCTGGCCAGTTCGGATGCGACATTCTGCTATCCGGAAGTGGCGCGTGGCATCGTCGGCGCGACGCAGCGCCTGCCGCGTCTGGCCGGCATGCGAATGGCGAAGGAATTGCTGTTCACCAGCAGGGTATTCGATGCCGCCGAGGCAAAGGAAATCGGTCTCGTCAATCATGTCTACAAGCTGGAAGATCTTGATGTCGCCGCCGCTGACATGGCGCGGCGGATTGCATTGGCCGATCCGCAAACGCTTCGGTTGACCAAGCGTTGCGTGGAGCAGGGACTGGAAACGACACGCGAAGGCGCAATGGCGCTGGAACTGCTGTCGATCGAAGAAAGTCTTCGCAATACCGGGTCGGAAAAATCGTAATGCATGGCGGGTGAAACAAGCCG
>JAESFT010000537.1_pt1 | contig 20992 bp, 27 predicted proteins | sample 9269451 | NCBI WGS metagenome assembly JAESFT01 (sample SAMN14502557, study PRJNA617106) | algae metagenome | isolation source: Scytonema hyalinum WJT4-NPBG1 and co-occurring heterotrophs from well... | place: USA: Mojave Desert, Joshua Tree National Park, California | collected 2006-05-25
TGGGATCGCAACTTCATCTCCTACCACGTCGATGATGAGGGAGAAGACCGCTTTCGCCTCACGACGGCGGGCCTCGACGCACTTGCGTCAGCGATGGAAGCGGCGAAGCCGGCGAGACCGGAGGGCTCGGCCCGAAGGCGAGAGCCCGGCGGCGTAGCCGGACGCCCTGAAAAAGAAACCCCGGGCTCACCCGGGGCAAGGTGGCGTCCCCCGATCAGGCGTTAGGGAAGGGTTGGGTCCGCTGGCGACTCAACCGGAGACGAAAACAACCGTTCCGGTCTACAATCCTGCCTTTAGGATTTGTCCCCGCTGTCCACGGGAGTCACAGGGCGAGAGAGGGTGGCAGCCCGGTTGATGGCGCGTCGAAGGTAAAATTCTGCCTTTTCGAGATCCTGCTGCATGTTGCCCTTGTGAGGGGCCCGGGCGCAGTACTTCAGGATGTTGCCGAGATAGTAGGCCATCTGGGGGTCGGCATAGCCCGCCACCGTCTGGTCGATGAAGTCGATGACTTCAATGGAGCCCTTGGTGTAGTGGGCGGGGCGTTTCACGGGGTCAGCCATGAAAGGCATCCGATCCGGGTTTTCAGAGCCGGGCAAAGACACGACGGAGGACATAGCTTCTCCCGAGGCTGACGAGGGTGAAACAGGCGCCGATGAGGAGGTTGTCGGTGACAGGTAGGCGAACCCCAAAGAGGGGGAATATCGCCATCTGTGATCCAACAGCGATACCGTACCCGATCCCGACATTCGCGCAGCTCTCCAGAAACGACATGCGCCTAGTCTGCATAGAGTTGTTCCAACTCTGTCATGTCGTAGTGCTTCGCTGACAGTATCACGCCGCCCTGTATTCGCAAGAGGAAGATACCGTAACTCCACCCCGTTTGACTGAGGCCGCTGTACTTTTCCACCATGTTCATGGGCATGGAGGTGCCCAAATTCAGAATTGTTACTTTACGTTGCTGGCCCACTTTGCTAACGTTCATGACATTGGCGCGGTGAGTATGGCCGAAGACGAGGGAGCGCAGGCTTTTGTTGCCGATGTTCCGCTCGACGTTCTCCCCGCCCATCTCCCGGCCCATGACGTTGAGGGGGCAATGGACGAAATCGACGCCGTAAAGATCGAGGAACTCGCCGAAGGGACGGGTCTGCCACCGATAGCGACTGAATACCGTGTCGAGCCTTATGGGCAGGTCACCACACTGTTTCGGCTGCCGCTGAGCGGCACGGACGGCTCTATGCTCGTGATTGCCGTGGACCTGAAAGACAGGAACCCCGCCGACCGGAAGCTCTTTGTGGAACACGGAAAGGCTCTCATCGAGGCTATCCAGTTCTTCGTGAAACGCCGGGCGCTCCGCGTCACTCGCACTCCCGGGGGTCTCATGCGTGCTGAGGCTGTCGAGGGAAGCCCAATCCCCGATTGAGACCACCGCATGCGGCCTCTTCTCGGCGCATAACCGCCCCATCCAGAGCGCCCGGGTCTTGTCCCGTCCGGGCTTGTCGTGATGGTCTCCGATGGCCACCACCGTATAGATCGGCTCGTCCCGCGTCTCCGACGTGACCGCCTGGACCCGGATGCGGGGTTTTCCCAAATTGGGGAGTTTTGGGAGACTCTCTTCCGTTACAGACACCCCCTCCCCGTCCTGTCTGTAACGCCCTGATGCTATGGCCGCGAGACGGCTTTGCATGGTGGACCGGGCAATTCCCAAAGACCGGGCCATCATCTCGATATTGCCCGGAAAGCGGGCAATGGCGGCGTGTGTCTCAGCGATCTGAGATTGGCTCAGCGGCGTTCCCACTAAACGCGCGCCTTGAAGGGCAGCCATTCGTCCAGGATATGGCAGGGCACCCGGGCGAACTGATCCGGGTCGAAGAGCGGATGAAGGCCCTTCTTATGGATCGTGCAGGTCTTTTCCAGCTTGGAGGGGCCGACCGGCTTTCGCTTCTTGGCCTCTCGGGCAACGGCGCCCTGTTCGTAGATGACAAGGCATGCGACCGCAGCCGCGATCAGCAAGATCACGAGACCTTTCATGGGGCCCCCAATGAAAGAGAGGTTCGGCCTTTTGCGGCTCTTCAGGATTTGATAGAGTTCGTGCGGGGCGCGGCCCGTTCCTGCGGATGCGGGGTCAACCGGATACCCAAGGGCCGGGGGTCGTCCCCAGCCACCGCGCCCTGCCTTCAGACCCAGCCCATTTTCTTGGCGAGGAGTTCAAGTCCCGCGTAAACGGCAGCGCCGACCCCGGACCCTGCCCCGCCGGCATAGAGTGCCGTGCGGTTCTTGGTATTGGCGAGGAGGGCTTGCGCGTCCTCGATCTTGACGACCCGGATTTCCAAGGCTCCGTGATCGTTCTCAAGGGCCCTGACGATGGGGTCCAACTCCTTGCGGGAGACCGTGTCCTCGAACTTGCGGGCGAGCCCGTCCAAGGCCATCACGGCATTCTTGTGCCTGTGGTCGGCGGCTTCCTTGGACGCCTCCTGCCGCTCCTCGATCCGGGCGAGCTTCGTTGAGAACTCGCCTCTCATCTCCGCGATGGCCACCGCCACCTTGTTGATGTCGTCCGTCACTTCGTCCCCCATCCACAGCGGGACATCCCGAGCTTGTTGTAAGCGACCGCTTCAAGGCTCTGCTGCTCGCCCATCGCGGCAAGCTCGGCATCCGTGTAGCGACGCGGGGAATTACTCAGGCACCATGCGTCAGCGGGGGCGTGAGAAGTGCTTGCGCAGCCACTCAACCCGATCAGCATGAGACATACCGGCAGCCTCATCATCGGCCCGGCCTTTCTCTTTCAGGAGTTCGATAGTGCCTTCGGCCCGGTCCACGCGGGATTGGTCTCGGGAGGCTCGGAAACGCCAGTACCAGACTGCCGCCCCCACCAACGCGGTGAGAAACGGCAGAGCACTGGCGAGAAGAGCGGTCACGCCGCTTTCTTGATGCCGGGCAGAACGCCCGCCAGGATCACGCCGGCGCTGGTCACGACGGCATTGAACGCGGTGGCGGCTTCGGGCGAGCCAAGGAAGGCGGCGAGCTGCGGCTTGCCGAGAGCGCCCGCAATGGTGGCGATCACGGCGAGAACGGCGGCGATGACGCCGGGGGAGAAGAACTGCATGGAATGTCCTTTCTTACGCGTGTCCGAACCAAAGCTTGATCCGGCTCCAGAGGGAGGGGGTGGAAGGGGTGGAGACGAGCCCGCGCGCCACCGACGCTAGCTCGGCGCGGGCGGTGTCGTTCACGTCGGAGGGGGCAAGGTTCTCCGGCCACGCGAGGCTCGCCATCTTCAGGGCTTCGCGCTCGACAGAGGCGACGCGGCGGGACCATCCCTTGCCGTAGGTGGGCCAGGACGACAGGCGCCGCATGAAGGTCAGCCGGTCGGCGCAGATGCGCTGGATGAGAGCCTGCGGATCGGCCTTGATGGCAGCCGCCAAGGTGATCGGCCCCATCTTGCCGTCGTCCGCGAGGTTGAGCGCCCGCTGCAAGCCCATGATGGCTCGCGCCACGCCGCTATTCACCGCAAAGTCGAACAGGCAGTAGTCGAGACCCGAGGGGAGTTCGTCGCCCCGGATCTTGCCCCAGTAGTCACGGCGATAGAGGGCCGCGGCCTTGGCGAGCGTCAGGCCCGCGATGTCGGTCGTGGGATAGGCGGCGGCGGAGATCCCGTACTTGGTGCCCTTGATGACACCGAGGCCGATCTTGCCGCCGGTCCAGTTGCCCTTGTCCTTGGGGTCGTCGGTGAACCCTCCCTCATGTCCGAAGACAAGCGAAAGGATCCGCTCCAGATTGGCAGCGGCCATGGCAGGCTCCGATTGTGAGAGCAGAGTTAAACGTCGATCTGAGAGGCGGTGATGAACAGCGCGTCGATCTGAGCGGGCGTCAGGTTCAGCGAGGCCCCAAGGCTCACGACGGGAGCGGCGTTGCGCTTCCACACCCCGGCATCCGCGTACCAGATGCGGGTTTCTTCATCGGCGGCGGAGACTGCGGCTTCGACCGCAGACAGAAGCCCCGCCCGGGAGAGGGCAATGCGAGCCTGGGCGCGGGTGACCCTCAAGGGGCCCTCCTCGACCGGCGCCTCGCTCTCAACGACCGAGAACAACCCGCCGTGCTGCCGAACGATGGCCTCCACAATCGGGTGAGCGGTGGGCGCCGGAACGCCCACGGTAAGCCGATGGGCCTCAACGGCCGCCTTGTGAGCCAGTACCGCAGCCGGCAGGCTGAAGCCAAGCGCGTCGGCAGTGGCCTGATTGACGATCAAAGCCATAGGTTAGACCCCCGCATATACGATGAAGTTCAAGACGATGGTGGGCTGAACGATGGGGTGGGCCTCGCCCCCGCCCGTGTTCTGCGTCGTCGTGGAGTTGGTGTTCTGGGCCGATTGCGACATGGCATCCGACCCGCCGCCCGTGAGCGTGCCCGTGCGCAAGAGCCCGTGGTTGTGGCTTGGCATCTGAGCGGTGGTGAGCGTGTGCCTGTCCGCTCCGCCCGCAGCGCCGAGCGTTGCGCCTGCAATGCCCGGGTTGCCGGTGCCCGAGTTGGTGAGACGCGAGGCGGCCGAGCCGCCCATGTCGTCCTTGCCCGCCACCACGCGGCCCCTCAAGTCCGGGAGCGTGAAGGTGGTTGAACCGTCGCCCGAGCCGTAGGTGGTGCCGAGCGCCGTGAACAGGGCCGAATAGGTGGTGCGCGAGACGTTCTGCCCGAAGCAGAACAGGAACTTGCTGGGGGCGCTGGTGCCGGCATAGGGCACGATCATGCCGACCGGCATGGCGTCCGGGATGGACGGCACCGCCACCGTGGGGTTGAGCACGATCCAGGCGCCGGCCGAGGCGTTCGCGGCGCTGTCGTACTGGAGGAGATAGTGGCCGTTCGCAACGAGATCCCCCGCCGCCACGTCGGCCTCCGACCCGCCCGTGAACTTGCGGAGCTTCTTCGCCCCGAGCCCGTTCACGTTCAAGGTTGCGGACGCCCCGCAGGTCACGTTGGCGGTGACGGACAGAGTGACCCCATCAGCCAGCGTCGTGAACGAGCCGTTGTTCGTCACCGTGTAGGCCGTTGAGGTGCCTGCCGTGGTGAGCGTACCGCTGATGTCATCGCGCCACTCGGCAATCTCGGTCATGGACGCCCGGCCGGTGTCGTTCACCGTGGAGGGCGCCTGCCCCTCCTGCCAGTTGATCCCCGACGCGATGTCAGCATCGTCGTTGTCGGCCGCGGTGCGCGACCAAGCGTAAATCGGCATTCATGCCCCCTTGATGTTAGGTTCGGTCCGCGCCGTATGCGCCGCCATTGCCGTGCGGGGAGTCGTTGGACGGGCCGCCCCATCCGCCGCCGCCGAAGTCGTAGCCACCGCCGCCACCGCTGCCGCCGTAGCCGCCAAGGCCGCCGCTAAAATCGATGCCGTCGAGGTCGTGCGCGTTCCAGCCGCCCCAATCCGCGCGGGTGTCGTATCCGCCGTATTGGTAGCCGGAGCCGTCGTTCAGAGCGCCCGAGGAGTCCCGGCCGTTGCTGACGCCATATCCCGGCTGGTTGGGCGCGATGCCGATGGTGGGCGACCACCCGGGCACCCCACCATGGAAGCCCGTCACGCTGCGGGCCGCATTGCCGAGTACCTGGCCCGGCGTCGGCAGGCCAAGGGTGCTGAGGATGCCGTTGGGCGCATAGTGGCCCATCGCGGCGCCAAGACCCGCGCCGACGAGAGCGCCAAGCGGGCCGCCCGCTAGAGCCCCGCGCAAGCCGCCTGTCAGGCCACCCTTCACCCCGCCCGGCAGCTCGCTATAGAGATCCCCGAGGTTCTTGGTGGTCGGATGGCCCATGCCCTTCGCGACCTCGTTGCGGAGATCATCGAAAGCCACGGCCGCGTAAACATCGTCCCCAAAGGCTTTCTGCCCCCAGGCGGTGTTGTAGCCCGATGGCATCGACGCCTTGCCGGTGCGAATGTCCGCCATGGCATCGAGGGGATGCGCGTACCCCGCATACGGGCTGGCGGGCACCTGGGGTTGAGCCTGCGGCGCCGCCATCGTTGCCGAGGGGAGCGCGCGTGTGGGCTGCGCTTGCGGCCGGGCGGCTGCGACCCCAGCCGCCCGCGCCGCGGGGGTCGCGCGCTGGGCAGCGGCAAGGGCCGCCTCCCGCTTGGCGACTTCCGCCTTGGCCGCCTGGAGTGCCTGCGTGTTGGCGACGGATCGCGTCGCGTACTCGTTCGCTCTCGACATCATCCCGCGCTCTTTGGGGCTGTCGAGACCCCAGGACGGGTTCGCGGTGTAGCTCTGCTGGACGGTGGCGGGTGTTGAGGCAAGTCGGTCCTTGGCCGCGTCAAGCGCACTTTGGAGTGCACCGAGATCGGCGCGGGGCTTGGCGTCCACCGCCGCGAAGTCCATCCGGGGCGCGGGCGCGGTTTCTTCCTCCGCGATGTCGCCCTGCGCAAAGGCGATGGACGGGTCCATGAAGCCCACATTCGCCCATTGATCGGACGTGGGGCGGCCGATGCTGAAGCTCTCGCGGGAGGCGGGGGCGCTGAAGGACCGCTCTGTGGGATTGAACGACCCGAAGCCCGGATCGGAGAACCCGGCTTGCAACATGCCGGTGTCGCGCGGCCCGGCACGTCCGGCGGGAGACGGCATCCCCTCGCCTGCGAAGCGCCCGCCGAAATCGACCGGAGAGAACCCGAGATCGAGGCCGGCGGCTTGCCCCCACCCGGCGGCTGAGAGCGGCGCGACGCCATAGCCGAGCCCCGTCGCCTCATCCATCGGGCCGTTGAAGCCGAGGGTGACGTTCCCCATGCCGTTCGTGAACACATCGCTGAACGTGTCCTGTGACATCGGGGCGGGCCCGGCCGGAAAGCCCTGATCGAAGACGCCGTCAAAGGCCGCCTGGCTCATCGGCGCCGGCGCGAAACTGTCGTCCAGCACGTCCGCGAACTGCCCGCCGAAGGGCAAAGAAAAACCCGCCGAAGCGGGTTGGGCAGGACCGAAGATGTCGAGGCCGAACGGGTCGGGCGGCGCGTCAAAGGCCGGCATGGCCTCATCGACCATCTGCGTTTGCTGGTCCCGGATAACGTCTTGGAAGGACGGCATCCCGGCAATGTCTTTCGCGATGGCGCCGAGCTTCGCCGCCTGGTTCTTGTCCGTCGCATACGCGGACTTGTCGAGCGCCGCGACTTGTTCCCGGGTCGTGCGGGCCTTGCCCACCTCCGGGAAGTTCTTGTTCATCAGGTTGGCGTAGTCGAGCAGACTCGCCATCTTGGACGGATAGGCGCGAAAGCTGTCCTTGATGCTGACGCGGCCCTGCGGGGTGTCTTCCCAGGTGCCGACCGTGACGCCCTTGCCCTTGATCCCCATCATGTTGTTGCCGGCGGTCTTCTTGCCCCAGCCGCTTTCCAGCGCAGCGTGAGCGGCGACCAACTCCGGGTTGATGCCCGTGCGGCGCGAGACCTCGGCAATCATCGGGCCGAAGTTCTGAATGAAGGCTTCCTTGTGGTTGGCAGCGCCCGAGGGTTTCGCCTTGCCGCCCATGTAATCGGCCTTGATCGTGCCCTCTTGGACGGCGCGTTCGGCTGCCTTACCACGCATCCCGGCGCTCAAGCCGAGATCATTGCGCGAGACGGCCCGATCACTTCGCGCGAAAGTGTCGTTGAAGGCTGGAGCGCCGCTCAGAAGCTGCGTCATGTCCTGCGAGAACGCCAGTTCGCTCTTGGCCGTCGGGGAGAACCCCGTGAGCGGCGTCAGGTCCGTGCGGCCGTTCTTGATCCCCTGTCCGATCCTCGCTACGTCTCGTTCGAGTTCGTTGCGGTCGTACCAGCCGGGCTGAACGGACCCGTAGCGGGCTTGCCGCTCCTGGCTAGCTGACAGGTTTCTCTCGTTCTCAATGTCGAGCGCAACGCTGATCTCTTCGGGCGTAAACCCGGCTTGCGCCAACGTCTCGACATAGGCTGAGATGTCGGGGCCGAGCGCGCGCCGGTCCTCAACCAGATCGGACGGACGGTAGCCCCCGAAAACCTCGCGCCAGTCAGCCATCAGCGTGCTTTCTCTTTATCGAGCGGAATGCCGTAGTGCTTCTTCAGGCGGTCGGGCATGGGCTCGTTGCCCATGTAGCCGCGCCACATCTCAAGCGCCTGTTCGGCAAGGGACGGCTCGTCCCGGCTATCGCGGAACGTGCCGTCCGGTGTCGGAACCTGCTTCAGTGGATCATGAGGCGGCTGTGGGATCGGCTTTGCCATGGCGGGGCTCCCGAGGGTCAGAGCGAGAATTGGCAGGAATGCACAGCGGAACATGGCACCTTGTCCTCCAGCGGGCGACCGTGCCAAGCTAAACCGAATCTTGTTACAAAAGTGCACAGAATGACGGCTGTTGAACGCTTCCGCTCCATGCCCTGGCCCAGAAAACTGGCCTTCGGGCTGATCATGGTGGCCGGGTTCGGCATCATGATCGCCTACATCACCCTCATCACCGTCACGCTCAGAAAAGCGTTTGAACTCGCGACCCCGTGGGAGACCGTGCAGGTGTTCCTTATCGTGACCGTGGCTCTCGCTGTCCTTGCAAGAGTTTCGGGGCTTCACGAGACGCGATGAGGCCCGTCCGCGTGGCGTGATCCAGCACCCGGGAGACCGTTTGCTGCCGGACCCCGGCTCGGATCATGGCCTGGATCAGGTCGTCCCGGTCCACGCCTTGAGCGACAGACACCCGGGCCAGCTCCGTCGCGAAGCGATTGGCGCGAGCCTTTCCGAGTTCGCCCATGAGCATGCCGCCAATGGTGCGGGCTCCGCGCACGACAGCACCGAAGACCGTGAGGTCGCCCCCTGCCCCGCCGCCCAGAGCAGAGCCATTCTCAGCCCGGTCGAGGGCTTCCTGGAAGGCGCGCGTTGAGGCCGTGTCCGACCCGCCCGTCACCCGGTTGGCGGTGTTCTGGAACGTCACCTCCCGGTCAACGGCGTCCGTCACCTGCCGCGCGCGGTCCTCGCCGAACAGTTGGCCCATCTTCTGCGGGTTCCAGTCGCCCTCGGCTTGTGACCCTCGCATCGTACGTTGGATCGCTCGTGCGTCGTTGCCGTTCGTGCCGATCACGCGGTCGATCTCGGCGCGGAGCCCCTGCCGCATCCGCATCGGAGTGGCGGACGGGCCGACCATCTGGCCTTCAGGTTGTGCGCCCTGTTGGATCTCCTGAGCCAATTCCTGCGGACGAGGAGCCGTCCGCCCTGTGTCCAGCACGTTGGTGCCTCGGGCAAGCCCGCCGGATTGGCGCGACAACTCCTGGAACTGGGCGTCGATCTGCTTGATGCGCGGCACGTTGCGGGCAAGCTCCGCATCCACTTCGCGCCGGACAAATGTCAGCATGCGGATGGTGTTCGGGTCCGCCTCGGTCGCAAGCATGCCGTCGATGGCCTGCCGCGTGTTGAGCAGGGTCGCGGGGTGCATGTCCAATGCGTCGGGGTCCCGCACAGAATTGAGCATCTGGCGCACTTGGGCCGCCGCGCGCTGAGCCGGTCCGCGCTCCCGGTTCACGGTCGCGTCGAGACGGCGCGCAAGGCCCCGCGTATCCACGGGCGTGGCGTTCTCAAGGGCCTCTTGGTAGGCCGGCTGAAGCGCCGCGCGGCTGGCCTCCAGCCCTTCCTCCACCTGCGAGGGGATCGGGGCGGGGCCAATGGCGGCGTCCACGTCAGCCCGCAGGCGGGCGTTCGAGCCAGCGTTGCGGCCCTGAAGCGCGCCCACCACCACCTCACGGGAGCCGGGTCGCGCTGCCGCACCGCGGGCGACCATCTGCCATTCGGGAGACACGTCGGCCAGCATACCATCCGGGCCGAGCCGCTGGAGATCCTGCTGCCACGCCTGAGTGTTCTGTGGGGTGGCGAGTTCACCCACATAGCGACGGGCGCCGCCCGACAGACCCGACAGGGCATCGCCATTCCCGGCGAACTTGTTCAATGCGGCGCTCCCGCCGCGCCGGAGATATTCAAAGCCGAGCGGAATGGTGCCGCCAAGAACGCCGCCAATCGCGGCTCCCTGACCCGCTCCCGCCGCGCGATCCACAAAGCCACCCTCGGCATCGCCAGAGCCCGCTGCCGCGCCTTGGAGGACGCCTGCGGTTGCGCCGCGAGCCACTGCTCCCGGAAGCGTTCGCGCGCCGAGGCCAAGGGCCGTTCGACCGACGGTCGCAGCCACCCCCGCACCGGCCACCGCAGGCGCGGCAAGTGCCGTCGCGCCCACGCCGCCTGCAATGCTCAGCCCTGTGTCGAGGTACGGGTGCTGGTCGGCGAACGCTCTGTCCTTCGCCCGTTCGGTCTCCAGGTGCTCCTCGTAGGAGCCTCCCGTCTTGCCGAACCCCTCCGGCAGAACGCCTTCCGGCAACATGGACCGGAATTTCGCGGTCGCCTCGTCCCGATAGGTGCCGATGAAGGGAATGCCGCGCAGCAGTGAGCGCGACACCGACCCCACAGACACGTCGCCGCTGCCCTCGGGAGCCTTCGCCCTCTTCGGGTTTGCCTTCACCCATTCCTGCGCGTTCTTAATGGCGGTATCTTGGTCAGGCGCGTTTACGTCGATCTCTCGACCGTCCGGAGATTGAATCGTGAAGACTGGCATTAGCGCTCCCTCACCCCAATCACGCCCCAACCCTTTTGCTCAGTCGCATTGCCGGACAGCGGAGCACCGCCCATCAGGTTCTCGATGATCTTGCGCTCCTCGTCGCTGCCGAAGATGGACCGCTCCTCGATCTCAGCAACTTTGGCACGCGCCTCCGATGCTGAAAGGCGACCTGTCTGATATTGAGCGGCAATGCGGGACTTCTCGCGATCGATGGCTGCCGCGCGCTGCAAGGTGCCTTGAATGATCTGGTTGCCGCCCGGCGTGGCCGATAGATTGGGGAGCGCCGAGAGGAAGCCGGCGAGTTCCGCATCCGACTGAGAGCCGGAACCGGGCGCGCGCAGGGTGGGTGCAATGCGGTTCGTGATGGCCTTGATCGCGTCCGCCTGTGTCTTGAGCGTTCCATCTGACAGGCCGAGGCTCTTGCCGATCCCGTCGAGTTGAGCGCGCAGTTCCGTACTGGACCCAGTCGGAGTTTTGGAAATGATGCTCCCGAGTGTGTTGAGGTCGGCGCTACGCTGGGCCACCGCGCCGCTCTGTCCCGCGATGTCGTTCAGGTATTTCGCCGCGCCCTGAGCCCGCAACTTCTCCTCTTCCTTCTCAATCTGTGCCGGGATGTTGTTAATGGTCGTATTGGTCTTTTTGGTCTGCTGCATCCACTCGCCGAACGGGATGACCTGCCCGCCTTGCGCAGCCCGCTGCTGCATGTCGAACTGGTACTCGCGCATGTCGTCGGTGGCCTTGAAGCCCGACTGAGGCTTGGTGAACTGTTCTGGAAGAGAACCGCCGGGGGTTGCCCAGGTGTAACCCGTCTCGGCCGAACCGATGAGTTGCGGCTTGTTCGCCGTCTGCTGCTGTAACTGATAGGTGCGGTCGTTGTTGAGTTGAGATAGGATCATCTGGGCGACTTGCGGGTCGTCCACGTCCTTGAACTTGTCGCCGCCGAGCGACTTCAGCGCCAGTTGCGTTTGCGCAGACTGCTTCTGCTTCTCGGCCTGCTCCATCCGCATCTTCGCGGCGAGCCGGTCGTTCTGCTGGCCCTGCATCATGCCCTGAGCGCCGCCGAGGCCATAGCCGAGCAGCATGCCGCTGTTGGCCGACAGCCCGCGCCCGAGGGACCCGAGGATGCCGCCCGTGTTCTCCTGGTCGTAGCCCAGCATTGATAAGAGACCCATTCTGTCAGCCCCTTACAAAAATGATCCGAGGAGACCACCCCAGGTCGCCAACTGCTGCGCGCCCGAGGGCTTGGCCGCATAGGCCGTGGAGGTCGTGGTGGTGGGCGCCATGCCCCCTGCCCCGGCGAGAGCGCTCCCGTACCAGCTCAAGGCATCCCGGCCTGCCGTGCGGCCTTCCTGGTCAAAGCCCCGCATGACATCGCCGACGCCCGCGAGCTTCTGTGCGTTCCCGTAACGCATCTCATCCACGGTCGGGGCCACGTTGAGCCCTTGCAGGAACCGCCCGTCCGCCGCGCCCTGAAGCGAGCCGAGGAGCCCCGACGCCTGAAGCTGCCGGTTGCGGTCGCTCTCATAGGCTTGGGAGATCAGCGGGTTGTTGGCCGCCCCGATCTGCTTGGCGAGGAAGGCCTGATGCTCCGGGGAGCCCGAGGCGCCCACCGAGCGCGCGGCGCGGGACGCTTGGCCCCCGACGAGCGAAGCGTTCTGCTCCATCATGCTCATCAAGGCCGGGTTCTGCCCCGCCTGCGATCCGTCCGCCATGCCGCGCAGGAGGCCCATGCTCTCTTGGGTGCCGGCCGTCATGCCGTTATTGCCGAGGAACCCCTGAAGGTTGTTGTAGCCCGTCTGCGCCAGTTCGTTCGGCTGACCCGCGAGGGTGCGGATCTGGTTCATGGCGGTGGTCTGGTCCTGGTTCATGGGCGCGACCCAGCCGCCGTTCATGCCGGTCTGCGTGACGCCCTTGGCCTGATCGAGGCCCCACTGTGCGTAAGGCCAGCCCTGGCTCTGGCTGGAGCCCGTCGTGGTCGAGGGGCCTTGCTGGAAAAACGAGGAACCCATTTAGGCTAATTCCTTCACATAGGTTGCTTCGCGGGGTCTCAGGCCGTGTTGGGCAAGCCCCCGCTTCCACCCCAGCCGTCCATGTACGAGCAAGCGAACGCACCCCGCCGCACGGGCGTGCGCCTCCAGATCCGGCATCACGTCGAGGATGGCCGGGAAGCCCTCACCCCCACACCAGACGATCTGGCCGCAAGGGTTGTTGTTGATGTCGTGAATGATCCGGGTGCCCACGCTCGCCACATGGCGGGGGCCGTCCCAGATCAGATGTACAGTCTGTACAGAACCTTGGATCTCAGCGAGGGTTGCGGGGCCGTTCGCCATGCCGCGCGCCACCACCCTCTCCAGATGCGGCAGCCACATCGCGGAGAGCGTCAGGGCCTCATCGCGGCCCAAGGTGGCGAGGTTCATGCCCGTCTCGGGTTCCTCACCGCAAAGCTGATCGTCCGCACCGTCGCGTTGTTCGCGTGCGTGATGGTGAACTGGTCCGTGTCTTTGGCTGACACGTAGGGCCGCGTCGTCGCCCACTCCGTCGCCATCGCGGCATTGGTGGGCTCCAGATCGATGTGGCTCTTGGCCGATACGCCCCGGAAGTTCACCACCGTGGTCGTGCTTCCCGGGGTCAGCGTCACCTCCCCCACCATCATCGACGCGCCCTGAAACAGCGCCTTGGTGTTCGCATCGAGCGGGGTCGCGACCCCAGGAAGGCGCCTCTCCATCACTGCCTCCCGTCAGGCCGCAGGGAGGGGCGAACGCCCTTGATGTAGGTCCACACCTCGCCCGCCGGGATCGTCACCTCGGGGCGCATGGTGCGGGCCGACAGGCGCGGGAAGAACCGCCCCCGGGTGTTCGACAAGGAGGAGGTGTGTTCAATCGCCCCGTGCAGGCTGTTCGACCGATAGGCGATCCGAAGCGTATGGCCCGTGGCATCGGTCGCCACCTCCAACTCGCTCAACGTGGCCCGCCCGCCCGGATTGACCTCGGTGTCGTCGCCCTCGATCACGGCTTCCAGGTTCGGCCCGTTGGCAAAGCACAGCACACCGGCACTATTGATCGACGCAAGGGAGGGATTGTCCCCTTCCCACTGGCGGGCATCGAGAGAGGCCGAAAGGCCGTCGATGCTGCCCGAGATGCTGTCCAACTGCTCCAGGGTCGTGCCCGGGGCTGCAATCGGCCCCATCATCTGCGCCTGGACGTTCGCATACGTCCATTGCTGCTTTTGCCAGTTGTAGATGAGCTGCCGGTCGAAGTACGTGATGCCGGAGGTGCTGTAGAACTGCCAGATGATGTGCGGCTTGAAGGGATCGACCGTGGCGATCACCTCCTCGAGCCTCGCCCCGTCGCAGGTGTCGAAGAACCATTCGTTCACCCATTCCTGCCCGATGGGGTTGATGCCCTGGGGCCCGAGTTCATAAAACCCGTCCTGAAGGAGAGCGAACACGCTCTGGCCGAAGGAGACGGAGGAGTAGGGCCCCAGCCCGCCCTTCACGCCCTCCACAAGATCGATGTCGAAGAGGAAGTCGCCCGCCGGGATCTGGGCAAAGCGGCGCACCGCCTGCTCCTGGATGATGAAGCCGGTCTCTGACCCGTGCATCGACAGAAGACGCCCGCCCGTGGGGAAGTCCCGCTCCGAGGCGCCCGTGCCGGAGGGATCAAGGTCAAAGTCCAGGCTGTCGCCATCCGCCGACCATTTGAGGCGCTTCGGCGTTGTGGCGATGCCAAGCAGGAACAGGTAGCCGCCCAGAGCCCTGACGACGCGCGCCTTGGGTGGCGTGGGAACGGCAGGATGAGCCGAGAAGGCCGTTGCCGCCGTGTCCACGTCGATGGAGTAGAGCCCGTCCGTCGTGTTGGTGACGATGAGGTACGAGCCGAACTGCGTCGCGCTCCAGTAATCCCCATCCGGCACGTTGAACGTGACCGCTCCCGAATAGTCGCTCCAGGCGCCCGAGACGAGCTTATAGAGCTTTGTTTTCGTGCCCGCGAACGCCAGCCAGGAGCCCGAATTGGTGCGGGCGAAGAACAGCCCGAGGCAACGGGAGGGCAACGCCGCCACGCCGTAGGACGAGAACGACGGCATGGGGCCAAAGCCCCGCCCGGTCGCATAAACATTGAGCGCCTTGATCGAGACGCCGCTGTCGAGCGAAGCCTTGTCAGGGGCGAAGGGGCCGAGCAAGATCATCAGGGGGTGTGACCTCCCACTCGCATCGCCACGCGCGCATAGCGCCCCCGCTGGTCGGAGGCGCGCAGGCCCGCCACTGCGGTCGTGAACATCTGCGCCCACAGCGCCACCCGCGCATCATCCCCCATGAAAGGCGCGGCATGGGTGAGTGATCCGAAGAGGTAGACGTTCGGCGCCTTGGCGAGGAGCCAGTTGCTCGTGTTCGTGTCCGACAGCGCCGGGATCGTCTGATAGTAGAGCAGCGTCAGCTCAAGGTCCGCCCCGCCGAGGACGCGAAGCGACCCGTCCTGGATGGTGAAGAACCCGGCCCCGGTCTCGCCGTTGGTCTCGCGGGTCACGAATTCGTCCGGGGTCAGGAAGGCGAGCGGGTAGCCCGCCACCTGAACCGAGCGGTATTCGAGGTAATCCTCCGGCAGGTTGACCGCCCCGTCCGCGTCGAGCGTCAGCGTCGCAACGGCTTCCATCTCCCGCACCCGAAGCGGCGCCATTTCCTGCGAGCCGTGGTTCAGCAGGCTCTCGGTGAAGGCGACGAAATCGGGCACCGCGGATGCAAAGTCAGGGTCGCCCTGGCGCACCGCCCAGGTGGAGACGCTGCCCTGCAAGCCCGCGTAGGAGGTGATGGCCATGCTACAACTTTCCCCGGAACGTGCGGAAGTCGCGGAAGTCGGAGTCGTTCAGCTTCTTCTCGATGTATTTCCGGTCGCCTTCCTTGGCGGCCTGCCCGAAATGCTCGAAGTAGAAGTTGAGGGGGATCGAGGCGACGACCTTGCCGTCGCCGAACGTCTTGCCGTTGCTCTCCGTGCAGGCGGCGCGGTTCTGGTCCACCAGTTGCGCCGTGTGCTTGAAGGTGCGGCGCACGGCGAGGTGGGAGCCCAGGTCCATGGTCTCGACCAGCATGTCGGGGTGGTCGTAGAGAACCTGCCAGTCGCCGGTGAGGTAGTCGGGCTCCGTGCTCATTGCTTGGCCCATTTCAGGTGATTGCGCCCATAGACGATCCAGAGAGCGAGGTTCATGGGGATGAGGCCCCACGATGCGGTCGCTACGATCCAGACGAGCCAGAGTGCTTGATTGACGAGACCGAAGAGCCAGGCCTTCGGATGCTTGTTGCCAGCCAGCACGGTCATGTAGATCGTGATGGCCGACAGGAGCCACGGTAGGTACGTGGCGATCATCTAAATCAGGTCCGCCGTGATCTGGGCGATGCCAAGGTCAATGCAGCGCTTGGCTTCCGTGCGCGGCAGGCTCAGCACCTCGCCGGCCCAGCGCTTGATGTAGATCGGGGACTTCTTGTCCCGCTCCAGAACGTCATGGGCCCATTCCTGGACCTCCGCGCTCTCGGGAACGTAGTTACGCAGCAGGCGGACTTCGATCAGCTTCTCGGCCACGGCCTCAACCGGGGCAGCATCAGGAGTTGTACGGGCCATTGGGGACGCACCTTGTTGGCTTCAGAAAAGGAAAGGGCGGCCCGGAGGCCGCCCTGGTGAGTGTGTATTCGTGTGTATTAGGAGGCGGCGGTCAGCCCAAACAGGTCGGCGATCACACCGTGAGCCGCCTCGTTCTTGCAGAGGAGCGTGACCTCGGTAACGAGCACGCCAGCCTTGGCGTCCGCGTTCGGGGCCACTTCCGAGTCCTGCGCGATGGGGCGCAGCTCGCCGATGGCAAGCTTGCTCGGCTCGATCAGGAAGGCGTTCCGGGCGAGCGTCGCGCCCACACGAGCCCACTGGCGGTTCGGAACCACGTCGATGGTGCCGAAGTCCGACAGGTACACGTCCGCCGCCGCCACGATGGTGGACTGCTTGGAGGCGGACGCTTGGAAGCGCTGCGCCGCCACGTTCGAGTCCGACATGAAGGACGAGAACACGCGCTTGAGGTAGGGCGACAGCATCAGGACGGTGGGGTTGCCGCCGGCCTGATAGACGCTCTGGATGTTGTCATCGAGAAGCGCCTTGGTGAACGCGCGCTGGGTGCCGTTCGTGGCGGCCGTGACGAGACCGCCCGAGAAGCCGCCCGAGGCGCCGCCCGAACCCATGGAGTCGTTCGTGGCAAGCCACGCGCGAAGGCCGCCCATCTGTCCGGCGGTGGCGCCCGACGCCGCGATGGACGCCTGGTTGAGAGCCGCCGTGACCTCGATGTCGGTCTTCAGCTCCATGCCCTTCTTCAGCTTTTCGCGGTTAAAGTCGGACTTCGGGCCAGCCTTGGAGACCACTTCCTGCGTCTTGGCGACCAGGAACTCCTTCATGAGGATCTGCGTGTGGTTGCCCACGCGCGTGGTCGGGGTGATGGCCGAGTAGGAGTACTGATCACCCTGCGGGCGCTTGTTGGTGACGGACGGGGTGGCAAGAGCGTCGAGCGACCACTCGGGCTTCACGCCATCCACGCTCTCTTTCCCGATGAGGGAAACGAGCGGGGTTTCCTCGGGCGTGATCATGGAGATCAGGTCCGAGAAGGTCTCGCGGTTGCGGTTGGAGTTCGAAGTAACGAAGGTGTTGGTAATCGCAGGCATGGGCTATCATCCGCGCGCCGGGATTGGACCGGACGGACGCGGCTCCTTTCAGTCGATGGATTGCATGAGAGCGAGAGCTTCCTCACGGGAGATCCCGCCGCGGGCTCGCGCCTGAGCGAACAACTGCGACCGTTCCTGAGCCTGCTTTTCGGCAGGGCTCACCCGCCGTCCCGGGGTCTGGACCTGGACGGGCGGGGCATCCTTCACCTTCTCCAGAACCTTGGACTTCTCGGCCTGGAGCTTGCGGTAACGCATTGCGTCCTGCGCCATCTCAAGCTGCCACGCATGCTTGATGTCGCCCAACTGCTCGGGCTTGGCGCCGTAGGTCTCCGTAGCAAGCCTCACGAGGTCTTGCTTGAACGCCTGCTGCTTCTCAGCGGGGCGATGCTCGGGGAACCGGGTCAGAAAAGACTCAACTTCGGCATCGAATTGAGCCTTCTGGGCTTTGGCTGTCTCTTCCTGCGCTTTCTGGGCCGCAGCCTGTTCAGCTTGGTTGAGTTGTTGCCATTCCCGCGCGTCGCGCTCCCATTTTTCCTTCTGCTCGGTGTAGGTGAGGATGTCGATTTCCCCACGCTCCACCGCGCCGTAGTCGGGCCTGGGAGAGAAACGTGCCTGAAGGACGGCTTTCGCCTGCTGGATGATGCGGGCGGTCTGCTGTTCGGTCTGCGCGATGTGCGCCAGCTTCGCCTCGGTTTCGCGCGCTCTGGCGTCGATCTCGGCTTGCTTGACGCGGTATTCCTTGGCCTCGTCGTAGGCTTTCTTGAGTTCGCCCACGGTGACGACGGAACCATCCCGCAGGCGGGTTCGCGCGTTGCCGTGGAGGACTTCAGGTTCCTCGGCTTCGGCGTCAGGAAGGGCGTCCGGCGTATCATCTGATGATACGTCTTCGGCCGGGTCCGCTTGATCCTCTGGCGGCGCAACCTCAGTTGGCTCAGGGGCAGCGGGTTCGTCCTGGGCATTGAGAGACGCGAGAGCGCTCTCCATGGTCACAGGCTCAGGGGCGCTCGCCTCCGCGGAGGGAGCGGTGTTCTCTTCGTTGTCCATGGGTCACTTGTGGTTCCACGCCAGGGGATCGGACCCTGGGTGAGCGGGCGCACCGCTTCGTGGGATGGGGACACGGCCCCCGGTTCGGCTTGCGGGCTCTAGGCTACCGGGAGCAACTAGAACAACCACCGTGTCATGGCCGTATTAGGCTACGGCTGGAGCCTTACGGGCGCTCTGCGTGCCGACCGTTATGGCCGTCTGCAACGCGCTTCGTAACCGGCGAATGGCGAGGATCTGAAGCCTGCGGTCCTGAACCTTGAGCGGGTCAGCTTCCACCAGAAGGGCCTCATATTCCTCCCGCTCGATCTGCTCGAAATAGGGCTTGGTCTCGTCCAGAAGCCGTTTGGCCTCTTCGGCTTTGCGTTCGGCGTCTGTCATGGTCTCTCATCCTCCCGCCCCTTCCATCCCGGGGCGGCCCCGGCCGCCCCGGAGGCGTTGAGCCTCGTGAAAGGAGCCGCCCGGAGGCGGCTTGACGGGGGGTAGGTTCCAAGGTTCGATGCCGCCATGAACCGGCAGCACCGCATTCCTCAACTTCTTGTCCGGGCTTGGCCCTTTCCGAGGGGCGCGGGCCGGATCATCGACCGCTTCTTCCGAAACCTTGAGTTCCGCACCGATTACGACCGGATCGTCACCACCGATGGGTTTCCCATGTCGGTGATCCCGTCCGACCTCATCGGGCGGCACCTGTATCTCTCGGGCGAGTTCGACCGAACGACGGTTGAAGTGCTGCTCATGCACGCCCGCCCCGGCGACATGCTCCTCGATGTTGGCGCCAACATAGGCTACGTGAGCGCCTGTTTTCTGGCGAAGGTGCCGGACTCGACGGTTCTGGCCGTCGATCCGCAGCCCAAGATCCTCGACCTCCTAAAGACCAATCTCAATCAGTTCGGCAACCGCGCCAGGATCGCGCCCGTTGCCATCTCGGACCACGACGGCGCGGGCCACATGGCCGTGAACACCGAGAACCGAGGCGCCAGCCGTCTCGTGAGTGAGCCGACAGAGGATGCGGCCCCGGTCGATATGTGGTCCCCGGCCCGCCTGTTCGACCATTACGAGGTCCAGAAGGTGGACCTTCTCAAGATCGACGTGGAGGGCCACGAGGAGAGCGTATTCCGCGCCCTGGAGCCCTTTCTCTGTCAGTTCAGGCCCCGCGCGATCATGTTTGAGGACCACGGCACCCAAGCGGCCCCGGATGCCCCCATCGGCGCCCTGCTGCGGCGCTGCGGGTACACCGTCCAGGGGGTCAAGAAACGCTTGACTCGGTTGGATTTCCCCCCCATCGCCGCTGCTGCGGACTGCTGCTATAACGATTACGTGGCAACACGGGTTTGACCGATGCTCTCAGTTATTGGCCTGCTCTTTCTTGCGCTTCTGTTTGCTGGCGCCGGAACCTACGCTTACCAGTACTCCACCTTAAAACGGGCTGACCGTGGCCGGGTGCTCGGGCGAACCCTTCTCTATCGTCGGATTTACCGGGTCGAGTGAGAGCCCGCTACCTGAACCGGATGCGGGTGTAGGAAACCCCGTCTTCGGTGCCTTTGATCACTCCGGTTGCGCGTGTGCCGATCCACACATCCCCGTAGGTGTCCATGTCGCCGTCAATGAAACGCAGGGCGTCGTAGTTGCCTGTCGGATACTCGGTGTAAGGGCCGGGCAACTTCGTCCAGGACGATGCCATGTTGATGGAACGGTAGACGCTCGGCGTGTCGCCCGTCCGTGCGCCGAGGGCATAGAGCGCGGGGAAACTCTGTCCCGGGGCCGCCTTCCCGAACCCAAGCGCGTGCATCTCGGTCCAGCCCGAGCCGCCCATGTCGGTCCACGTGGCACCGCCGTCCGTCGAACGCCTGATGATCGCGGGGTTGTCCCCGTTCGGCTGGTAGGGGCTGATGTTCCCCGAGGGGCGGACCACGCCGAGGTTGCTGCTCTGCCCGATCCAGAAGAACCACAGTTCACCCGCCGCATCGGGGCGGGCGATGATGCGCCCATAGGTCATGCCCGAGAAGGTGCCGGAGACCTTGGCGAAGGTCTCGCCGCCGTCCGTGGACTTCCAGATGCCCGATGCATTATCGACGAGGTAGAACACCCCGGGCGTCACCTTGTCGGCGACGGGATAAGAGCCCCCTGGCGTCGGTGTCCCGCCCGTGAAGCTGCACAGGGTCCAAGTCGTGCCGCTGTTCTTCGTCCACTTCGGCATTGCACTGTTGGTGCCCGAAACGACGATGTTGGGAAGCCCTGAAGCGTTCAGCGCGACGTGGTAGACATTGACCTCGCCCGCGCCGCTGTTGTCGTAGGGCTGCGTTGCGCATTGTGTGACGGTCGCATAGCCACCCGCGCCGCCATCCGTGAGATAGTACACCGAGCGGCCCTGCCCATTGACGGCCGCGACATTCAGTGTCGCCAGGACAACGTGGTCCGGCGCCTGCCCGGCATAGTCGCCACCCGTTCGACTGTAGGCGTGCATCAGGCTCCCGCCCACGCCCCCGCGATGGCCAACGATTTGCGGGGGAGCGGGAACATTGGCGGCCTTGGGGAACGCAAACCAGGCGCGGTCATGAAAGCCCGCGAAGCACGGTCGACTGCCCGGCGGCTTGAACACCTGCTCGGGGATCAGCTCCTCGTTGCCGCGCGTTAGCTCCGTCCAGGTCGGCTGCCCATCATCCGTGCGGGGGTGGCCGTACCAGACGCCGATACCCTCATAAAACCA
>JAESFT010000538.1_pt1 | contig 20986 bp, 20 predicted proteins | sample 9269451 | NCBI WGS metagenome assembly JAESFT01 (sample SAMN14502557, study PRJNA617106) | algae metagenome | isolation source: Scytonema hyalinum WJT4-NPBG1 and co-occurring heterotrophs from well... | place: USA: Mojave Desert, Joshua Tree National Park, California | collected 2006-05-25
ACAAAAGTACACCGATTCAAGTAACCCCAAGGCGGTAATGGAACAAAGCGACTAAAGTCGCACGAGTCGTATTTCCTCTCAGGTCTGAAGACGCTGAGTTTCCATACTTCCCACGAGGTCTTATGACACAGCTATTCCACACACGACGCACCCGTATCCTAGAGCCGTCTCCCATAGCGCCGGAAGAAAAAAGCCGCCGTCAAGAAAAACGTGATGCCCTTGCAGCCAAATGCCGTGTCGTTTTCGAGCGCTTGCGCCCGCAACTTATCAAAACGCACTACAACTGGCATATTGCAATCGATCCTGACACAGAGCAGTATCTCATTGACCCAACCTTGAAAGGGATAACGCAAAAAATCCGTGATGCCTATGGCAACCTTAACGAGGTAAAGCTAACAATCTTTCGGCTAAACGACACAGGAACCTGTGGCAGGCTATGGGTGTAGGTTCTTTTGGCGATAATGGCGAGTTGTACTTTAAAATTCAGCTTGTTGCCGCCAATGGTGAGGAATTCCCTATTGAAGCCTTATTAGATACTGGGTTTACAGATGGATGGTTAGCCATCAATACCCAAGATCTGGATGCTTTGGGGTGGGCATTGCTTACTGCACAGGTTGAAATGACGACAGCACGAGGGAATGCACGGTTGGACATCCACGAAGGCAAAGTGATCATCGACGGAACCGAAGTTATCATTCCCGTCCACGTTGGTGATGATATCCCTGATACCATCATGGGTTCGTTGTGGTTGGATATTATGCAACTTGTGGTTAACAAACCGAAAGGCATATTGACGCTTGAAATGGTGGAGAGCGATTAAAACAGGTTTGGGCATCGCCCTATTTAGTGCGATAGCATTTTACTGAGACGATAAAAGTTATAAATATGACAAAATTTTGTGGTGAAATTTAGCTAGCCTAAATCTTTCTGCCGTGGCTTGACACGACCGTAAATCTAAGCATAACAGCTGCAATCGTTCTTTTTGCTCATGGTTGTATGTCAAATTATTACGTTTAGCCACACTTTAGCAAACGACAAGTCATTTGCCCTGTGAAACGTTTCACAGTCTCTTTGGTAAAATGCCCTTTAGTTTCCGTATACGGAAACTAAAAACGAGGTAAGTCATATGCACATCAAGCGCCAAACGAAGAAAGATGGAAATACATATTTGTATCTTGCAGAGGAGCGTTACAGCCCAGAGAAAAAGCGTGGCGAGACAAAGATAATTAAATCTTTGGGGGTAGAGGAACCCCCCAGCCGAGGCAGCATGACCGAAACATTTGCCGTGGTCTGGGCAGAGGGCAGAACACTAGGCAATGCTGTACCATTTAGCGATCGCATTACAGGGCAGTTTCCAGAAGCAGAGAACGGGGAAGGCGTAATTTTACCCTGTGATATTGTGGAGTGCGGCAAGTTTCGCAACGGAGCGCAACGCTGGTGGTGTCGCACCCATCAAGTACATTGGGGAACTAAAGCAGACTTGCAGCAAGCAGCAAAAGAGGGTGAAGAGGGCATCAGGTGCGCGAATGCCAACTCTGCGATGCATTACACCAAAAACCCCAAGGTCATTGACCTTGATGAGTATGAAGGGGGAATTGGTATCTGGGCGGCGCTGCCAACAGCTATCAACACTACAGACGAACCAGACATTGATAAAGTCAAAGTTCACTTACACGCACGCCCCAAACCAGACGGTAAGAAAACCATTGATGCTAACTTTGATGCAGTGGTGGTGAGAGCGAACGATATATTACCTTTGCTCGGTGTCACGGGTGATAAAAAAAGAGTTGTTATCGCTCCACCGTCAGCATTTGCCTATCTAGAAGCATTAATCAACAATCTTCCCTTGGGTACGCTTAACTGCAACAAATGTCACCACCCACACTTAGACTTGGGTGATTTTGCTTTGAATCCGCATAAAAAACATTTCTGCGGCAACTGCGGCGCTGATTCTAACTGGTCAAAAGAACCAATTGTCAGCAGTCCCCTCTGGGAAGTAGCAGAGCAGTTTACAAAAAATCGAGACTTCATTGAAAGCGATCGCACTCTTGACCTCAGAGACTATCAGGACTGTCAGGTAAAGGTGTGGTCATCAACCCCGGCAATTCTCTGGACAATTGACCAACCCCAGGAAACGGGCGTTCACGTTCACGTCTACCAAAGTAAAAAGAAAATCGTTGATGACACTTTCAAACAGGTAACTTGGTTTGATGGTTCTGCTCTTGAGCGTGACAAGCTACTGACAATCATGCTGGATAAAACTAAGAAAATTGCCCGCTGATATCAACAGCGATATCAATATAATGGACGCAGTGCGAAGATTGCGGATGTGGATAGGACGGGCGATCTGCCGTTCGCGTAGCGTGCGCTTTGCGCTTAGGCAGTAGCGAAGCTATCGCTTCAACACAAAACCCCAGAGAAATATTTTTCTGGGATTGTTCTGAATCTTGGGTTTTACACTTGCCTACTAACGCTTTACGAGTAGCAGGCAATGTACTCCTTGTCCCGTCGCCTTTAAGATAGTGTGTGCAAGTAAGGGAAAGTGGAACCTTTATAAATCGTTGTTAATGATAATTAAATCACCAGTACGTATGACCAAGCGCACAACCATTTTATGCAAAAAAATATACCATTTTTTAAATTGTCAGAATTATTATCCGTAGCAAAAAATATAAGATGATTATCCTGCACGACGGAACCAGTGGTGATTTATCCCACGTTGAAGCAATGGCTAACCTTGACGAAGGCTTTGCTTTATTTGATTACGTCCGCATTGAGCAGCAACACGGAAATGCTTGGATTGGACAAATAGTTGAGCCAAACCGCAACATCTCCACTGTAAATAGCAATAGGCTTGACCCAACAATTCTTCATGGGTTGACGCTGATGCAGAATCACCCTAATGTACAGTCTGTAGAGTCGGTGCAGGTTTTTGAAATAAAAATTTTAGGTGAGTATGATGGGAGACAATTACTTACTCCGCGTCTACGCCCCTTACCTGGAGCGATTGTTACCAGGCTTGATGCAAGTGTTACTAGTCAGGTGATAGGGATACCGCAGATAAAACAGCGTGAAGATGGCACATCCAATGTTATAGGAGAACTTCTCAATGCAGCAGACGTACCTCTGTGCATTGATGTAAATAAATTTAATTACCACATTATGGTTGCAGGGGGTACAGGCTCAGGTAAATCAAATGTCTCAGCTAATTTAATTGATCAAGCGTTAAAGTTTGGTAAATGTGTCTTACTCCATGATGCAAAGCCTGATTATGGGTTGGTCAGTCTAGCAAACACGGACTCCAACGTAACTGATATTTGGCGATTATTTCAGCAGTATGGCTTGCAACCACATAATGCAAGTAATCTTAGGCGAGTAGGATTTTATAGGGCGTGTAATCCTGACAGTGTAGATATCGTTGTAGGTTTTTACGCATCAGATTTTTCGCCTGAAATGCTAGCTGGATTATTTTTTACAGGAACTAACGAGCAAAACCAGTTTGAAGGTTTTGCCAGTGCAGCAGATTCATTACGAGAACTTGTTAGGAGCGGTGATCGCCAAAGCTACTCCTTGGATGACATCTTACAAATCGTAGAGCGTCGGATGAATCCAGAACAAACTCCAGACCCACGCGAACAGCTACATAGCAGCACCGCAAATACGATATTACGAAAGGCGAGAACTCGTCGTCGGGCGATGCCTTGGCTAGATGCAGTTGGACAACAGGTAACTACTAGACAACCTACTGGTCGTCTTCAAGCTTCTCGCAGCCTTAATGGTGCTAGAAACCAAGGTGTACAATCTTTCAATCTTGAACAATTTGTTCAAAAAGGTAGATTGCTAGTGCTTGATTATTCCCAAATGGATGAACAATCCTATGCCTTGATACTGTCTTACTTCCTGCGTATTTGCCAAAGCTACCGTAAACGGCGTGACTCCAACTTAGTAGGTATTGTGCAGATGGTAGATGAGGCACATCGGATTTTTGACAATGATTCTCGCCATAGTGCAACTTTAGCAGGTGCATTTGAGCGAGTTATGCGGGAAGGTCGTTCTGTGGATCACTCAATTATTCTCAGTCTGCAAAATGCCTCACAAATACCGCCGCGTGTTATGAACAACCTCAACACAAAGGTAGTAATGCGCCAAAACAGCAAGGCAGAGGCGGACGCAGCAACGCAAACAATGGGCAAAGAATTTTCTCCACAAGCTATGAGATTAGGTACTGGTCATGCCCTTGTAAGTATTTACGAATCTAAGGCTACTGTTCTAGCACAAATGGCTCCTTCACCATTTGAGTTAATGAGGAACGATAATACAGGTTCTAACGCAAATAACACACAGCCAGCATTAGCAACCGTAGGGGATGACATTGACTTTTGAAACAAGAAAAATTCAACCAGTAAAATCTGAAGATAAATTTGAAACTGTTAATAATATTAATGGTTCTATTTCGGAAATTTCAGATTTATTTGGAGACGTTTTTAATCGCTTTCACAGTGTTGTAGACAGCAGTGCTTTTTATGAAGCTGCTGAATCTATATTGTGCAATATTGAGCAGCCTAAATACCTTGCTAAATGTGCTACCCTAGCTAGTCTAAGAGAACCTGGAGGTACATTTTACAGAGCGAAATTATGGGCAAAAATCAATAACTTGTTAGCCACTGAAAATAAAGCTAATAAGAAGGAATTAACCTTTGGACAGGTATGTAAACAAGTTAGTGTGCATCCTACAACAGCGAAAGGCTATGTTATTCAAGGTAAAGCAATTGAATATGTTGAAAAAGCTTCTATTAGTACAATTCATTTACGTGAAGCACCAACTGAACTTTTCAAATATGCTCAACGTCAAAAAGAGCGTGCGGGCGAGTATTTAATCGCCGCTGCAAAGTTTATCAATAATAAACCTAATGCTACTCTAGCTCAAATTCATAGAGACTGGTGTCTGAAAAACGGCAGTAGAGCAGCTAACTTAGACATCATTAAGCCTTCTGATTGGTGGGCTTTTGGTAATCCAAAATGGCGTCGAGAAGACAATTTTCTAGGTTCAATTCCCGGAGAAATATATGCCAATGCCTTATATTATTTTGCTCCTAAAGTTGGTATAGCTGTAGACCCAATGGCGGGAAGCGGAATGTTAAAGCGCGTCTATGATGACCGTGAAAGATGGCAGAAAGATTCCGCGTTTGAGCTTGAGATACATTTGTTTGATTTACATCCCTGCCGTGATTTTATTAAGAAACACGATGCTCGAAAACCATTACCAATAAAAGCTGATTGGATTTTCATTGACCCCCCTTATTTTGGTCAATCCAAGCATTTATTTTATGGTGACTTAGCATCCGCAAAAGACTATGCCGAATATTTGATATTGATAAAAGAACTAATTCAGGCAATGTCTAAATCTCTGAACCCTGGTGGAAGATTATGTGTATTTTTACCAAAATGGAGTGGATTGCGACCCGAAAATCCAAATCATGATATTCCGGCTGATGTTTACTCATTTGCTATTAATGAAGGTTTAATTTGGATTGATGCAGCTTTTGTTTCTCGTGGTCGTCAGCAAGAGCCTGGTAGTGCTGTTAAAAATAATGCTGCAAAACGTAATCGGAGAATGCGTTCTGATACCTGTGTTTTGAATGTTTTTGAAAAGCCCGGAGTTTAAAATGTCGAACACATTTAGAAAATTAGTTAATCAATCAAGGCGTATAAATCGTGATGAATTTGCTATTAGCTTCGGTGGTATAGCAGATGATGTTGTGGAAATGCTTGATAGCGAACAAGCGCGTGAAGTTGTACGAGAAGCTAGAGAGGTTATGGAATCAGCAGAACTTCTTTCCAATGGTAGACAAAGGTTGCGTCAAATTGATTTTGGTTTGTTTAGTACAGCGTCAGAATTAGAAAGAGGAGAGGTTGCTGCAGTAGATGGAACTAACACATTACCCATGCAAATGTACTCAGCAGGGCAAGCATTATCTGTAGGGGTAGGCAGTATTTCATACCGTCGTCCTCTACAAGAATCTTTACATTATTGGTCAAGTAAAATAGAACTTTCTCAAGCAGAAGATAGTGATGATTTTATTAAAAGAGAGGAAGAAGGACTATATGGTATTTCTCAAACAGCTTATTTACGATATTATGAGGTATTACATGGTCTAGAAATAACTGAACCATACATACTTTTTGATGGGACATTAGTATATGAATGGTTAGGAGCTACTCAAGAAGGCGTTCAGTTATATTCCAGATTATTTTCAAGCGAGAAAAAATGTTTGGGTGTGATGAAAAATGTAAAGGCTAATCCTGTATTTGCCAAGTTTGCTCGCGCCCTTAGACAGGGAGAATTGTATATAGTAGAAACTTTAGAACAACATCTAAGTCAAAGTAATGTACCAAATAAAAATCATGGTGAGACTCGAAATCGCTATGTTTTAGAAGAATTTAAAAATGGTACGGCAAGGCAGATACTTAGAGGACTATTTAAACCGAGAAAAAAAGCTTTTGGTTTTGAAGTCCATGAAGACCATTTGGAGGATATGCTGCGGATAATGGCTGCTGACTGCCAGTTAAACAACGTCGGTCACGAGATACCTTTTTTACTTAATCGTATCGATGAGGAAGTGCGTAAAAACTTCAATCCTCGTATCCTTCAAGATAGAATAGCTGTTCAAATGGCAATCCAAAGCGAAGAGTTATTTTTTGAGGAGACGAACGAACGCTCTTTCCGTTAAAGGAACCATACCAGGATAACTACGAAAAGGAACACCTGTTAATAAAGATTAAGAACTGTTAGCATGGAAAATTATGAGAGCCACACAGTTAAGTTTTGTGAAACTTTTATCAATTTAAATAATCAGATAATAATACAAAATACAATGCATATAAAATTGACTAAATGATGGATATTGGTTAAAAAAACGTATAAAAATATTGTACTTTAAAACGGTATTAGTCTCACATTTACTCCAGGCATTTTATCTAATTCAAGCTTACAGCGCTTTTCAAGTAAATAAACCACGCTTTAGGGGCTGTTCTGTGCCGTGCACCTACGAAAATCTGTGGTTCAATTAACTGAAAATAGCTGTAAGATATTTTATTGTAATGATCCAAGCTCAGGAATTTGTAGAAGCTGCCCGCAATCGAGGCTTTGAATGATACGCTGGTGTACCTTGTTCCTTTCTCACCCCTTTTATCAACTACGTCATCAATGACGTTCAACTCAGTTCCTCCGGAAAGTTCATCTGTCGTCCTGAATGCCTTCTGCCGGAGGGCTTTAGCTATGATGAGTTTCACGACCAAGTGAAAGCGCACGGCTATGTGATTTATGCTGGTCAGAGAACTTTAGCTCAATCTATCTTTCGAGTCTCGACAATGCGAGCGATCGCCCGTGCTGACATGGAACGCTTTGTTGGTGTTGTCAAAGAAATTATATTGGGAAGAAAGCGAGATAAGAGAGTACAAGTAGGAAGGCGATGCCCTTCTTGTTTGCCTTAAGTTAAGGACAGATACTGTAGAGTCATCCGCTTTATCTGACCCTAATTGTTCGTCCATTCTCACATTTGTACTCTCTGCCATTGACAGTGGCGGTTGTAGTCACTTGGTCATCTGGTGAGTTGGAGGAACAGTTAAGTTTAACTTCACCATTCCTGATTTCTGTTGTTTGATTGACTTCTGAAGAGTTCGTGTCACTAGAACTTTCATCCTTACAGGCAGTTGTCATTGCTAGCAAAGAACAAAGTAAGCCAAATACAACTATTTTGTTAGCAAGGCTTTTGGGCATTATAAAATCCCTAATCGTTGTCAGAAACCTCTATCTTCTATTGTAGGAACTATTGTAGGAACTGAGCCGAACGTTAGTGCAGCGTGCCTCCTCTAAAAGGAGGCACGCTAATAGAATGAGATGTGTAACTTAGGAATTTGTGCGATTGTGTAGTAAGCTCAAGCCTCAGACTAGCTTCCCATACCCAATAGCGCCTTCACCGATCGCCCGATATTTGTCGGCTGCATCGCATCCATTGCAGCAGTGGGTTCATAACCGCAATGTACCATGCAATCTCTACACTTGGGATTACCACTAGCGTGACCGTATTGCTTCCAATCTGTTTTTTCCAACAGTTCTTGGAAAGTCTTGTAGTGACCTTCATTAAGAAGGTAACAAGGCTTTTGCCAACCAAGGACGCTATAGCTGGGACTACCCCAAGGAGTACAATCGTAGTCTTTCTCACCAGTGAGAAAATCTAAAAACAGTGGGCTATTAAGAAAATCCCAGTTTTTCTGACCTGCCTTTTGAGGAGCAAAAATTTGCCGGAAGAGTGCCCGTGTTTGTTCGCGCCCCAGAAAATGCTCTTGATCCGGTGCCCACTCGTAACTGTAGCCTGGGGAAATTGTCATGCCATCAATACCCAAACTCGTGAGGTAGTCAAACAACTCCTGCAATTCTTTAGGATCAGCCCCTTCAAAAACCGTAGTGTTTGTAGCGACACGAAATCCTCTCGCTTTTGCCGCACGAATCGCTTGAATTGCAATATCAAAAACTCCTTTACGATCCACACACTTATCGTGCCATTCGCGCATCCCGTCTAAATGGACACTGAAAGTCAGGTAAGGTGAAGGTTGAAACTTATCCAAGCTCTTCTCTAACAACAATCCATTAGTACACAAGACAATAAACTTTTTGCGTTCAACCAAGCCTCGGACAATCTCATCAATTTGAGGATGTAGTAGGGGTTCGCCGCCAGGAATAGAGACAACTGGTGCGCCACACTCTTCCACTGCAGCAAAGCATTGTTCAGGAGTTAAGTGTTGCTTAAGTATTTCTTTAGGATGCTGAATTTTACCACAACCGGAACAAGCCAGATTACACCGGAACAGCGGTTCCAACATCAGAACCAGAGGGAAGCGTTTGCGACCCAACAGACGTTGAGTCACTATGTACTTACCTATTTCAATAGCTTGTTGTAATTGAATGCCCATAATTCTCCTCTACACCTTGATATGGACTCTAGCTGTCAGCAGTCTGCACTCAACGAATTAGGCAAAATATCTGATGACAATTTTGTATGCTTATGATAAACCACAGAAAAGTCTCTATTTGTATGCTAGCTCAACGTATTTCTGAGCCACAAACCAATTTACGGCGTCTTGTAAAGCTGTTCTAATTGGGGTTTGAGGTAAACCCAATTCTCTGACGGCTTTGGAAGCGTCGTAATACATCGGTTGATGCGACATACGAACACCATCCAAAGGAATCGAAGGGGGTTTCCCCAAAGGCGCGAGAATTCGCTCATCAATCCAAGCTAAACTTAGGGGTATCCACCCTGGGATAGATTTTTGAGGGGCACTCAAACCTGTGATTTCGGCAAGTTGATCAAGCAATTCTTTGAGAGTAAGGTTTTGGTTGCCTAAGATATAACGCTCTCCTGTTTTTCCTTTATCGAAAGCTAATAAGTGTCCCCTCGCCACATCGCGCACATCGATAAAATTCAAACCCGTTTTTGGGTAAACAGGCATTTGCCTTCGCAAAAACCGCAGAATAATCTCCCCCCCAGTGGGAGTTGGTTTAATGTCCCAAGGACCAATTGGAGTGCTTGGATTGACTATCACGATATCTTGACCCTGTTTTACCGCTTGTTTCGCTTCCTGTTCAGCCAGATACTTAGACTTCTTATAGTGACCAACAAGTTCCTCAAGCGGACTTTGATGTGTTTCATCCACTACCTGCCCTGGTTCACCTACCCCAATAGCGGCGACGGAACTGGTATAAACAGTCCGTTCAATCCCTGCTTGACGGGCAGCTGCTAAGACATTACGTGTTCCCAGGACATTATTTTGGTACAATAGCTCTCGGTCAGCTTGCCAAAGAGAATAGTGAGCCGCAACGTGAAATAGTACCTGAGTTCCCTGCATTTTCTGGTGTAAATTTGGCTCGTTTAGGTCGCCTTTCACAATCTCTACGTCTAAATCTTGTAAATTGTCCAAGCGGCTGTTAGGACGAACTAGCGCCCGGACTGCATAGCCTTCCTGCACAAGCAACCGTGCCAAGTTAGCACCAACAAAGCCTGTAGCACCAGTCACAAACGTGCGAATTGTCATAAGTCGTATACCCTGCTATAACGCTGTTAAACTTAATACGCATAGAAAAAATATAATTCCCTCAAGTATGGAAAAACATAGGGCTGAGGATAAATACATTGCTTTTGATGCTTACGAAACCCTAGCAGAAGCTTATGCAGCGTTAATTGATACTAGTATGTATATTCAAGCGATAAAAGCTTAATGACAATCCCTGTTGATGCCATTCTGGTTGCTCAAGGACCAGAGTACAAATCTGTTTGCAAAGGATTAAATCGCGTTGCGGTTCCTACGCCGCCCGTTTTCCCCATTCCTATGGGTCCATCAGCATTAAGCAAATATTTAGAACAATGGCTACAAGCTGGACACCTTTTTCATCATTCGCAACCCAGAGTTTTGCTAATGGGTTTGTGTGGAAGTTTGTCGCCCAAATACAGGATTGGAGAGGCTGTACTGTATCAAAGTTGCGTTTATGCCGTTGCAGAAGAAAATAAGATTAGTGAGGTTTTCTGCAATTTTAAGTTAACAGAGATACTACAAAATAAATTGCAATCCAGAGTTTTCACGGGGATTGGGTTGACGAGCGATCGCCTCATTTATTCTGCTAGTGAAAAACTGCAATTAGGTCAAGCATATAATGCTGATGTTGTAGATATGGAAGGATATGCAGCCTTACAAGTTTTGAGTGAGTTGGGAATTGCCGTAGCAATGCTGCGAGTTATCAGCGACGACGTACGCCATAATATTCCTAACCTCACCAATGCATTTGATGATGGTTCTTTGCAGACGTTTCCTTTAGCAATGGGGCTACTTAGACAACCAATTGCCGCAACTCGCTTAGTTTCTGGTTCTCTTAGGGGATTGCGTGTTTTACAAGATTTAACAACTTTTTTGTTTAGCAAGTAAGCTTGGTTAAACAACATTGAAGGTGGCGTTTGTTTTAAACTAACTATGTCGTAAATTCGACAGAGCGCTTGGTAATGACACAAATCACATTTAAGGTTCAAGCTTTCTGGGATTGGGAAGCACAAGTTTGGGTTGCAACCAGTGAAGACGTGCCAGGATTAGTAACGGAAGCTTCTAGAATTGATATTCTCACGCAAAAGCTTCGAGAAATGATTCCAGAACTCATTGTTCTCAACAGTATCTACCTATGACATCACCATCAGCAGTTGCTATTTCCATGTGGACTCCCCTGCGTCAGCCAGTGTTTCGTGCCTTGTGGGTGGCATCGGCGGTGTCAAGTATTGGGACTTGGATGCACGATGTCGGCGCAGCATGGTTGATGACAACTCTTGCACCCAATTCACCGTTATTAGTGGCGCTGATGCAGGCGGCGTCTAGCTTACCGTTTTTCTTGCTGGCGTTACCAGCAGGAGCGATCGCCGATGTTGTTGACCGCCGCAAGTTGTTGCTATGGACGCAGGGCTGGATGCTGGCTATGGCTACTCTATTGGGTGTGCTGACAATAGCTAACATCACAACTCCGTGGATACTCTTAGCACTGACCTTTGCCCTGAGTCTCGGCAGTTCGATGAATATGCCTGTTTGGCAAGCTGTCACCCCCGAACTTGTACCAAGAGAAGAACTGCCGCAAGCTGTGACTCTCAGCGGCATTGTTGTGAATTTATCTCGTTCAATTGGTCCAGCGATCGCCGGGATAATCATCGCCACATCTGGAACAGGTGTTGTTTTCCTGGTGAACGCTGCCTCATTTGTGAGCGTGATACTTGTGATTTATCGCTGGCAACGCAGGCATGAAAAGAGCGCCTTACCCACAGAACGCGTCGTAGGAGCAATGCAAGCAGGGATACGTTACATCCGTTATGCCCCAGTTTTTCAGTCTGTGCTGATTAGAACTTTTGCCTATATTTTCTTTGCCAGTGCCTTGTTTGCCTTGCTACCACTGCTGGGGCGTAAAGAGTTGGGGCTGGATGCGCTGGGGTACGGTATAGTTCTTGGCTTTTGGGGCATTGGTGGTTTAGCAGGAGCGTTCATTTTACCCAAAGCACGGCAGAAGCTTTCCAGCGACAGGGTGGTGGCGATGTCTTCCCTGCTTATGGGCGTGATGATGCTGGCGCTGGCATTTTTCCGCATCGTACCACTGGTTTGGGTAGTGATGCTGCTGGTGGGAATTTCGTCCCTCAGCGTTATGGTAAGTCTCAATGTCGCAGCGCAAACAGCGGTTCCTACGTGGGTGCGTGCCAGAGCCTTATCTGTGCAATTGCTGGTGTTCCAGGGAGGTATGGTGCTGGGCAGTCTTTTGTGGGGTGCTTTAGCCCAACGGACAAATATCTCAATAGCCCTTGCCTGTGCCGCTGTGGGATTAATTGTGTGTGTTTTGCTAACAGTGCGTTATCGTCTTCGCTGTGCTGAAAAATTGGACTTGCAAGCGTCCCTTCACTGGGAGCAGCCACGCATCGCTTTTGAACCGTGCCCAAATGATGGTCCCGTCTTAATTACCCTGGAGTATCGCATTGATCCAGCAAACGCCGAAGAGTTTACCAAGGTGATGCAGGCACTCAGTCAAATTCGTCGGCGTGATGGCGCAATTCAGTGGGGTTTGTATCAAGATTTATCAGACCCTGGTCGCTTTGTGGAAACAGCGCTTGTGGAGTCTTGGGTAGAACACAAAAGGCAATTTGCGCGGGTGACGAATGCGGATAAACTGATTGAGGAACGAGTCCGCGCCTTTCACATTGGCGATGAACCGCCTAAGGTTTCGCAGATGATTTATTCAAATCCTGACAAACATCCCTGTTAGTTGGTGCTGATTCTATCCGGCTGCAATCGGGAGGATGAGAACCGCTGCGCTGTCTTCGAAGGGATGAAATCCGAGTCGACGGGTTTTAACCCGGCGTTTCTCTACTTTCCGCGCTGATTTTCAATGTACTTTTTGACTACCTCGGTACTAACCTGACCTGTTGTCGCCACAAAATAGGTTGGTGTCCACAAAGCGGGTAGTTTTTTCAATTCGGGGAATTCCTTCCTTAAATGGTGAAATGCCCTACCCTTTACCCATCTTGCAATATCTGCGGCTGATTCATTAGTGGGGGCATTGATGAAAAAGTGAACGTGCAAAAACGCATGATTTCTAATGCGATCATCTTCCATCCATGCTCTGCCACCAACTCAAAAATAATTTCTTGCAAACGTTTTGCCACATCTTGCAACAGACCGCCAATTACGTTTGTCGGTCTGCTCAACTGGATTGATTTGATTACACGTTGTTAGGATTTGGTGCAGGGTAAGCGCATCTAATTTTGTGCTTAACAATAAATACAGACTAGTGAGCGAAAATATGAGTTTGTGCCTCAAATTTAAGTATGAAATGGGCTTTCTGCTATTAACCTTGTAAGCGATAACTACAAACCCATACTTCATCCAAATGACAACCGGGATAACCCCACCTAGACAGCAACTAGGTGGGGTCTTGATGAACAGGACTTACGCAGTGAAACGAAAAATGAAGGTTTTTGAACGAATGTACGGTGAAGGGAAATGTTTCGGCTGCGGGCTTCCCCGGTGGGCAGTTGCTACCCGGAGGGAAACAGCTACGCGTCTACTTTGTGTCTACAATGCAGGAAGGAAACCTCCAAGGACGGACTACCCTCCCGTTGAATTGAGTGGCGTGCTAAAGGTGTAATGGCTTGCGCCCTTACGGGTGTAGGGAAAATGCCACAATCCTCACTACACTTCCACACTTCACTCCCCACTCCCAGTCTTAACAAAAATTTTAGTGCGTAGGTTCAAGATTAACGGAAATCTTCAAGGAAAAAACCTGCCGCTACCGCGATCAGTTTCGATGGTCACAAGATGCTCCCTAATGATCTAGAGGGTTTCAATTCCATATACAATCAATGAAATGGAAAACAGGAAAATAGGATAGTTCATCGTCAATGGCAGCGGCAAATATGGCGCAAGCTCAATTAAAAGCCTTTTTGTAACAATTTATAAAGCAAAGTAATAATATTAACGCCTAAAGGACATGAAATTTTTCCGTAATCATTTGGCATTGAGCAGTAGTCATAATTATCCTCGCCAAAGTGAACTTCTGCACAAGTGAATGCTACTGTTGATTACGACCACATCTTACCCAGCAACGGATTTAGGGTACTTACTGCATAAACACCCAGACCGCTGCCAATCTTTTTCTCTTTCCTTTGGACAAGCGCACGTCTTCTATCCAGAAGCCAGTGAGCAACGATGTACTGCGGCGCTGCTTTTGGATATTGACCCAGTGAAGTTGGTGCGTGGACGTAGTGCAAATCTGGAACAATATGTGAACGATCGCCCTTACGTCGCTTCTTCATTTTTAAGTGTGGCGATCGCCCAAGTCTTCAGTACTGCGCTTGCAGGTCGCTGCAAAGACAAACCAGAATTAACACAAACTCCTCTACCTCTGGTTGCGAAATTGTCTGTTTTACCTTGTCGAGGTGGCGAAGGATTCCTGCGGCAGCTCTTTGAGCCGTTGGGCTACACTGTAACTGCCCAAACTCACCCCTTAGATGAGAAATTTCCTGAGTGGGGACAAAGCAAGTATTACACCGTGGAATTGCAGCATACCCTGCCCCTTGCCGACTTACTGAATCATCTGTACGTACTGATTCCCGTATTGGATGACGATAAACACTATTGGGTAGGCGATGACGAAGTAGAAAAGCTACTGCGTCATGGAGAGGGTTGGTTAAGGGCGCATCCAGCACGAGAAGCAATTACCCGTCGTTACTTGAAACGACAACATCGTCTGACTCGCGCTGCGTTAGCACAACTAGCAGAGGAAGACGAACTTGATCCAGACAGTGCCGAAGAAAGCCATGCAGAAGAAGAAGCAGCTGTAGAAAAGCCTATTAGCCTCAATCAGCAGCGGTTGAATGCTGTAGTTGCTGCTTTGAAAGAAAATGGTGCAAGACGAGTTATTGATTTAGGTTGCGGTCAGGGGACTTTGTTGCGTATGCTGCTCAAAGACAGCTTTTTTGAGCAAATTACAGGTGTTGACGTTTCCTATCGGGCGCTAGAGGTAGCACAAGAGCGATTAGACCGCCTACACTTACCTAGCAACCAATCGAATCGCCTACAACTGATTCAGGGCGCACTCACCTACCAGGATAAACGTTTCACAGGATACGATGCTGCCACGGTGATTGAGGTCATTGAGCATCTCGACCTACCGCGCCTTGCTGCTTTTGAGCGGGTGTTGTTTGAGTTTGCCCAACCTAAAACTGTGGTAGTGACTACACCGAATATAGAATACAACGTTAAATTTGAGAACTTGCCTGCTGGCAAACTGCGACATAGAGACCACCGTTTTGAATGGACACGCCAAGAGTTCCAGACTTGGGCAAAGCAAGTTGCAGAACGCTTCGGCTACATGGTGCAATTTCAACCTATAGGAGTGGAAGACCCAGAGGTTGGTTCTCCTACGCAAATGGGGGTATTTAACCGTGAACGTTAATGAACTTAATAGCAAAATGCGGATATTTGAGACAGCACACGACCACTGTGTGCTGCCTAAACTTTATCAGGTACTACTCCCAGTATCCACAAGAGGCAGGTAAAATGACCCAGAAGCAAAAAGATGTGCGAAGCGATTCTCGCTCCACTGAAGAACTCATCCAGATTGCACTAACTGTAGACAACGAAGATACAGCTTGGGATGCTGTCATGACCTTGCAATTTCGCGGCGATAGTCAGGTTTTGGAAGTCGCATCAATGTTGTGTGAAAGTCAAAACCCCCAGGAAAGACAATTAGGAGCTGATATATTAGGTCAACTTGGGATACCCTATCGGACTTTTCCTGATGAGTCTTTGACAATTCTATTGAGATTACTTGAGCGAGAAGAAGATACAAGTGTTCTGCAATCAATTGGAATAGCGTTAGGACACCTGCACGATGCTAAAGCAATTCCTGCATTAGTTAAACTGAAAAACTACACGAGCGAATCTGTTCGTTTTGGAGTTGTTGTAGGTCTTTTAGGGTATGAAGAGGAATTAGCAATCACTACCTTAATTGAACTGTCTTCTGATGAGGATACAGAAGTACGAAATTGGGCAACTTTTGGACTAGGTTCGCAAATTGAGACTGATACAACAGCTATCAAAGAAGCACTATTTGAGCGTTTTCTCAAAGAGAATCCCGATGAAAATTATGAAATCTATGGAGAAGCTCTCGTTGGTTTGGCTAAGAGAAAAGACGAAAGAATACTAACTCGACTGATAGAAGAATTGTCCTGTGACTGTGTCGGTGTACTGGCAATTGAAGCTGCAGATGAAATGGCAGACTCAAGGCTCTATCCAGCTTTGATGCGATTAAAGGAGTGGTGGAATGAGAAAAGTGACTTACTGGAAAGCGCTATTAGTAATTGCAAAGGGGAAACTTAATGAAACTGACAATTCCTGAACTTTCCCTGGTTGTCCTCATTGGTGCTTCCGGTTCCGGCAAATCGACCTTCGCCCGCAAGCACTTTCAGCCTTTTGAGATTCTGTCCTCAGACTTTTGTCGCGGCTTGGTATCTGATGATGAAAATAACCAATCTGCTTCCCATGATGCCTTTGAGGTGCTGCGCTATATTGCCGCAAAGCGACTGGCAGCAGGTAGAATGACGGTGATTGATGCTACCAACGTCCAACCAGAAGACCGTAAAGGATTCGTGGCATTAGCACGGCAGTATCATTGTTTTCCCGTGGCGATCGCCCTCAACTTACCAGAAGAACTGTGTCACCAACGCAACCAGCAAAGAAGCGATCGCCAGTTTGGTCCTCATGTTGTACGCCGTCACACTCAGTGTTTGCGGCGTTCCTTGCGAGGGTTGGAAAAAGAAGGCTTCCGCTACGTCTACGTCCTCAATTCCCAAGAGGAAATAGAAGCCGCCGAAATTGAGCGTCAACCTCTGTGGAACAACCGTAAGTACGAACACGGTCCGTTTGACATCATTGGCGACATTCACGGCTGCTGCGACGAACTCGAAGCATTACTACAGAAATTGGGCTACGAGAAAGGGCAGAGGAGCAAAGAGGAATTAGAGTTAACACTCTCCCCTGCATCCCTGCACCCCTGCACCCCTGCACCCCTGCACTTCCCCACCTATTATCACCCCGAGGGACGCAAGGCAGTTTTCCTCGGTGATTTAGTAGACAGGGGACCGCGTATTTTAGATACGGTTAAGCTTGTGCAAAACATGGTTGCAGCAGGTACGGCTATTTGCGTTACTGGTAATCATGAGAACAAGCTCTTGCGGAAATTACGAGGTAAAAATGTCAAGAGCAATCATGGGTTAGAGCAAACCTTGGCAGAAATTGAGGCGTTGCCAGAGGATGTACGCAAACCCTTTACTAAAGAACTGTATGAGTTTCTCGATTCCCTCGTGAGTCACTACGTTCTCGACGCAGGGCGGCTTGTCGTTGCCCATGCGGGGTTAAAGCAGGAAATGCAGGGACGCGGATCTGCGGCTGTGCGCGAGTTTGCCTTGTATGGCGAAACTACCGGAGAAATTGATGAGTTTGGCTTACCCGTTCGTTACAACTGGGCTGCGGAGTACCGGGGTGAGACGATGGTTGTCTACGGACACACCCCTGTTTTAGAAGCCCAATGGCTCAATAATACAATTGATATTGATACAGGCTGTGTTTTTGGCGGCAAATTGACTGCGCTGCGTTATCCAGAGAAGGAACTAGTCAGCGTTTCTGCTGCCCGCACTTACTACGAACCTGCTAGACCTATTCAAGGGTTGAGTAGAGATGTTGCATCCGAGAATTCTACAAGCCTACAGCAACAGTTAGATGATGTGCTTCATATTGAAGATGTACTTGGTAAGCGCATCATCACCACCCGACTTTCGCCCAACATTAAGATACGGGAAGAAAATGCGATCGCCGCCCTAGAGGTGATGAGCCGTTTTGCTGCTAACCCCAAATGGCTGATTTACCTGCCACCCACAATGTCGCCTGTAGAGACATCTCAAGAAACAGGATATCTAGAACATCCAACACAAGCCTTTGCCTACTACCAAAACCAAGGAATCACTGAAGTTGTGTGCGAAGAAAAGCACATGGGTTCACGGGCGATCGCCATTGTATGCCGAGATGAAATAGTTGCTAAGAAACGCTTTGGCGTGGTAGATGAGGGGATTGGTATCTGCTACACCCGCACGGGAAGGCGCTTTTTTGACAATCCAAACTTAGAGGCAGAATTTTTGGCGCGGGTGAATGCTGCCCTCTCCCAAAGTGGGTTTTGGGAAACATTTAATACCGACTGGGTTTGCCTGGACTGCGAACTTATGCCTTGGTCAGCGAAGGCACAAGGGTTGCTGCGGAAACAATATGCAGCCGTTGGGATATCGTCACGCCTTGCTCTTGGGGATGCTGTAAGTGTGTTGCAGCAAGCACAGCAGCGGGGTGTTGAGGTTAGCGCCCAACTGAGTCAATTTCAACAACGTGCAGAAATGACACAGCAGTACGTCAGTGCTTACCGCCGCTACTGCTGGTCAGTGACTGATATATCCGACCTCAAACTTGCTCCTTTCCACATTTTGGCAACCGAGGGAAGCGTCCACACAGATAAAGACCATCGCTGGCACATAAAGCAAGTAGCGGAAATTGCTCAGTGCGACCCGGAGCTACTGCTAGCAACGGCATACAAGGTGATAGATTTGACTGACCCCAGCAGTTTAGCAGAAGGAGTTCATTGGTGGGAAGAACTGACCACAGCAGGGGGTGAAGGCATGGTTGTTAAGCCGATGCAATTTATTGTTAAAGGCAATCGCGGTATTGTCCAACCTGCTGTTAAGTGTCGCGGACAGGAATATCTGCGAATTATTTACGGTCCTGAGTACTCAACGCCTGAGAATTTGCAACGTCTGCGCCAACGCGGGTTATCGCTGAAGCGGTCTTTGGCTATGCGAGAATTTGCCTTGGGTGTTGAAGCGTTGGAGCGATTTGTTGCTCATGCTCCTCTGCGTCGCGTGCATGAGTGCGTTTTTGGTATTTTAGCGATGGAGAGCGAACCTGTAGATCCAAGATTGTAAAAACTTTTGTAGCCACTAGCTCATTTTGGGGGAAAACAAAATTTGTCTGCAAGTCTTGTAACGTAAGTGTTTTGAGGAGCAGATGGCACTTACCCCTTTTAGAGACATTAGTGGAAAGCTGGTTGGGAATTCATCCCTAAGACCAGTTGAATTGAGGCTCTGCTAGCTTCCCAAGTCGATTCCACCAAATACTCGCTAATAGTCGCCATCATACCAAAGCTGCCTGGGGCTACCTCTAGCAGAATTTCTAATATCACCTCACAAATAATCGGCTTCCAGTAGATTCGCATAGCCTTGCTCCAACAACCATCTGAATATAAATACAGTGACTTTTGACAAGTTATGCACCCTGGCTTACTTTGATGAGAATGAGATTTTTGTCATATGTTCTTGAGAGATGTATTTTCTAATTCAGATTTCCTTGAGGGAAACTCGTGATTGTCTACGACATCCAGAATTTGGTGAAATTCTATCCAGGACAAACCCAACCCGCCAATAAGAACATTACACTGCAAATTTATGAGGGTGAAATCTTTGGGATTTTGGGCGATAACGGAGCAGGGAAAAGTACCCTCATACGCCAGATGGTGAATTTGTTGTCTATTGATTCCGGGGCGATCGCCTTCTTCGGACACAATATCATCAAGGCTCCCCATCTTGTACAAATGAATGTTGGTTATATGCCGCAGGAAAGCGGGGCACTCAACAATTTGACGGTGGGTGAGGCGCTGTTCTTCACTGCCCATTTGCGCGGGATGAGCCGCACCGATGCCCGCAAAGAGTGTGATGCGTTGCTGGATTTATGGCAAATTCAACAACTGCGTGACAAACCGAGTTCCCGGCTATCCGGTGGGCAAAGGCGATTACTCAGGTTAGCTGTAGCAATGGCAGGTTCGCCACCTGTGCTGATGCTGGATGAACCTACAAATGACCTTGATCCCCAACGCCGCAAGCTGGTTTGGGACAATTTGCGCCGTATCAACCAGGAACAAGGCACTACTATTATTCTGATTACCCATGATGCGATTGAGGCAGAAAAGGCAATCCAGCGAGTGGGAATTCTACGTTCTGGGGAACTGGTTGCAGTAGGTCGTCCCAGCGAACTCAAGCAGCAAGTTGACCGAATGCTACGCTTGGAACTCTTTTTTTCACCAGACAACCCGCCAACTCTACCACCTGGTCTAACCTTCATTCCCTTACAAACGGGTCATTGGCGGGTGTTGTTGGAATGGAACCAAGTCACTTTAACCCTCAATTCTCTAAATTTCGATATGGTGGATGACTTTCGCCTGTACTCAGCAACTCTAGAAGATTTGTATCTGCATTATGCACAACAAGCGTAACCCTCCCTCTTTCCTTGTGCAACTGGTGGACTTATTTTTCATGGAGCTGACAAACTGGCGTTGGTCATGGCGGGCTATCATACTCACGAGTTTCGTTGCTCCGATGCTGAGTATCATCGCCCTCGGTAGCTTTGCTCAAGGAACTGGACAGGAAACGCTAGGATACATCCTGACGGGAAATCTTGTGATGACGCTGATGTTCGGTAACTTAAACAAAATGGCAGATCGATTTGCCTATATGCGATTTTCTGGAACCTTGGAATACTATGCTACTTTACCAATTCGCCGAGAAGCTTTAATCATTGCTTCAGTCCTAGCATTTTTTCTCCTCTCCCTACCAGCACTGTTAGGCATCCTGGGGTTTGGTATCCTGTTCCTCAAGCTTTCGGTGAGTTTAAACCCCATCATTCTATTGGTGATACCCTAGGACTTACGCATTGACAAATATTTAATATTGTGTCTTCAAAAGAAGGTGGGAGCAATCCACATTTCATTTCTTAAAAAGAGAAAGGATAAAAATTTCCGAAAAGTCGCTACAGTAAGGTTTTG
>JAESFT010000539.1_pt1 | contig 20985 bp, 18 predicted proteins | sample 9269451 | NCBI WGS metagenome assembly JAESFT01 (sample SAMN14502557, study PRJNA617106) | algae metagenome | isolation source: Scytonema hyalinum WJT4-NPBG1 and co-occurring heterotrophs from well... | place: USA: Mojave Desert, Joshua Tree National Park, California | collected 2006-05-25
ATCCCAAACTGTGGGTACAGCATTCGGGAGAGCAACTGCCTGGCTTATGTTTGTGCCATCCATCAACCAAATGGCGTTTTGTCCTGTCGTCTCATTGCGCCACAAGATATCAGCGTTCCCATCATTATTGAAATCTCTGATGGTCGCCGCATCTTTGAGTAGGGCATTAGGATTAGGGTTGACTGTTGCTGACATACTTTTTCTATGTAAGTACTGACCAAAAAAACATCATAAGCATAAGCATTTTTCTCTGTGCAATTTTTTTAATAAAATCTGGAAACTTCACAAAATCTTTGTCATTTTTAAGCAGCTTTCCGGAATGCATTACTACTATGATGTAGCTAGTATCAAACCTCAACACGCTTCAAACGAAATAACTGACATGAAGTAGTCGTAAAGAACCGTTGCACAGAAGGCGGCGGATGTAAATTGAAGAAAATCACAAACAACTAGGCAGCTTTGCTTAAAGGCAGCTTAGTTAAAAAACTTTTGAACAACCTATATCTACAAGCAGCTGTCGTGTGAACGTTAGATGCGGGAATTTGCACAGGCGAGGACGGGGATATATTTACGTCTTTATCTAATGCCAAAACAGATAAGTTTATCTAATGTCAAAACAGATAAGCGCAACTGGCTAGAAGTAAACAGGCAGGCACAGTTGAGCCACATTGAGGTTTGAAAATTATGCAGAAAAAATCAATACTGTTAGCTGAGAATTTAGCTTATCAACTCAGCGCTACGAGGAGTTTATTTAAAAATGTTCAGGTGAACATTGGGGAGGGCGATCGCCCACGCATTGCCTTAGTCGGTTCCAATGGTGTTGGTAAATCTACTCTGTTAAAGATTCTTGCAGGTCAACTTAACCCCACCACAGGTTCTGTGACACGAAATGGAACCGTTTACTATTTGCCTCAAATCAGTACCATCAAACAGAACATCAAAGCAGATACAGTACTCGATTTTTTGAGTTCTGTTTCTGAGGAATGGTGGAAAATTGAGGAGATTTTGCAGGCGCAATTCAGCACTACGCTTAACTTATCCTTACCGCTTTTCAATTTAAGTGGTGGGGAACTCACAAAGTTATTTCTGGCGATCGGTTTATCTTTTGAACCTCAAGTGTTACTGCTCGATGAACCAACAAATCATATGGACTTGATGGCGCTAGAAAGTTTGAGAGCTTTTCTTAACGACTTTGAGGGAGCGTTTGTCATTGTTTCTCACAAGCCATTTTTTCTAGACCAAGTTACTGATATAACTTGGCAACTGACACCAGAAGGAGTGAAAGTTTATGGAGGAAATTTTTCTTTGTACCGAGAGCAAAAAGAAATAGAGTTAGAGGCGAGATTGCGATCGCACGAAGTGGCGAGAAAAGAACTCAAACGTGCTAAAACTACCGCGTTACAGGAGCAGCAAAGAGCAGCCCAGTCTCGCAAAAAAGGCCAGCAACTAGCGGGTAGCATTCCTAGAATTGTAGCTGGAGCAATGAAACGAAGAGCAGAGGTGACAGCAGGAATTGCCAAACAAAAACATGAAGCAGCAGTAGCAAACGCTACTCAAAAAGTTACACAGACGAAGGTAAGAACGACGAAGGCGACGAGTATTCAACTTGAACAAACAAGCCAAAAACGCCGAAATCTTATTGATATTCAAGGTGCAAATCTTTGGGTAGGTCAAAACCTGCTGGTTAAGAACATCCAGCTTCATACCTCCTCCGGTGACAGAATAGCCATTGCTGGCGCTAATGGTTCAGGGAAATCTAGTCTGGCAAAGGCAATTTTGCACAGGCATACTACAACAGCGCTTTTGGAGTCAGGTAAGATTTTACTTGCTCCCACAATGCAAGCTGTGTACCTTGATCAAACTTATGAGCTGGTTAATCGAGAACAAACGATTCTGGAAAATATGCAAGCTGCCAATCGCAATTTAAATTATCAGCTTTTACGCCAGCAGTTGGGACACTTCCTTTTTAAATACGATGACGTACACAAAAGCGCATCGGTGTTGAGTGGAGGTGAATTGGCAAGGTTGGCGATCGCCATGATTAGTATTTCCCAAATCGACCTGCTAATTCTCGATGAGCCGACGAATAACCTAGATATTGAAACGGTTGACCAAATGGTAGAAGGTATCAACGAGTACCAAGGTGCGCTTTGGGTCATTTCCCACGATTTGGATTTCTTAAGCCGAATTCATATCACTCAGGCTTACAAGTTGAGTGAGCAAGAGTTGCAACAGACGACATATTTACCCAGTGAATTGGAGGAATACTACCAAGAACTACTAGGCTGCCAACATGGATAATTTCGATTAGGATTGACATTTTCATCAATCAGATATTTCAATGCCATTTGCTTGTTTCTTGGCTTTTCTTTCTGCTCTAAGTTGGCGAAGTTTTTCGGAAACTGGTGGGGGATTAAGTCGCTGTCCTTCCCTCATTCTGTGACCGTGTTCTATCCAGTTTTTCATATAAGCACTTGCAAGTTCTTTGTTTTGTAAGTAATAAAGAATTGTTGCATAAACTTGTTCTAGGCTCAAGGATGTGTATATTTGAGCAATTTCCTCTGGAGTGTGATCGCAATCAATATATTCATAAAGAATTGTTTCAATGCCAATTCTTGACCCCTTGAGGCGAATATCACCAGGAGTTAAGAAGTTGAAATAATCTGTTATTTGGGTTATAGATATTGTTTTTCTCCTTGGTGCAAAATGCTGTTGCAGTCAACTATAGATGAAGCGATCGCATTCCATTGACTGCTTGCATTTGTCAGGCGATCGCCTGTGGCGGGGGCTGCGCGCCATCGCACCCTTAGCTAAGCAGGAGAAAGGATAGTGCGATCGCCTGTGGCGGGCGCTCCGCGCCATCGCATTTACCGCCACCCGTCATTTTTGGAAAACTCCTTTGATGAAAGTCTGAATGTTGGAAGTCACAGAAACACTTTCTGCATCTACAGAAACAACTTAATTTTTATGTCTCTACTAAATCCGTATTTACTACATTGTAGCTTTGGTTTGACTTGTCCCTACTAACTTCCAGTCTTCAAGTTGGGCATAAGCCTACGATCTATTGGAGATTGGTAATTTGTACTACAAAACAAGAATTGCCAAAAATGGGCAAAGCCAAATTTCTGTCCTCACGGCAATCCAGCACTTAGGCACAAGCATTCAAGCATCTGGGCAAGTTATAATTTTTTGCAGATGAACGTAACAAAAATTTATGAGTGACCCCCTTTTACAAGCATTTTTCGTTGGTAGAGCAGCTGCTGAGGTTCTTACTGAGAAGTTGGAGTTCGCGTTGACTGATGCTCTCTCGGAACTCGGCAAATGGGATGCTGAAACCAGAGAGCAACTGCGCTCCTTTACAGACGAAGTCCTCGAGCGAGCAAATCGTGCAGCCGAAGCTGCTGGTGCTGATCAAACGACAAGCTATGGAGAACCTGGTTCAGCGTCAGTTGACTTGCAAGCCACGATTGATGATCTGCGAGCAGAAATTGCCACATTGCGAACAGAATTACAACGCTATCGCAGCAGTAATTCTCTGTAGAGACGTTGCATTGCAACCTTTCTACGAGAAAATGAGAGATAAACAGTTTTGGAATCAGAGTGTCTTTTCTTCCTACTGACTCGGTCAAAAACCAGCGGTACGCAAATCATATGGAAAAAGGTTATTCAGATAAGGCATACCGTTGGAATCGCGAAAGCTACTCTCGTAGACGGCGCTTTTTAGACATTTGGTCATTTGTCTTGCTTTTGATGTTCAAGCTTTGGCGATACAACAAATCTTGGAGTTACCCAGGAGGAGTCACCGAAGCCAAACAAGCTGCTCGACGTAAATCTCAAGCAGTATGGATTCGCACTACCCTGCTAGATTTAGGGCCAACCTTTATCAAAGTTGGGCAACTGTTCTCTACCCGTGCTGATATATTCCCCAGCGAATATGTCGAAGAACTTGCCAAACTACAAGATAAAGTGCCCGCATTTAGCTATGAGCAGGTAGAAACAATTATTGAACAAGAACTAGGCAAGAAAATCCCCGAACTCTACCAAAGTTTTGAACCCATACCCTTGGCTGCTGCTAGCTTGGGACAAGTACACAAAGCTGTGCTGCATTCCGGGGAAGCAGTTGTCGTCAAAGTACAACGCCCCGGGCTCAAGAAGCTATTTGAAATTGATTTACAAATTCTCAAGGGTATTACTCGCTACTTCCAAAACCACCCCAAATGGGGACGCGGGCGAGATTGGCTCGGCATTTACGAGGAGTGTTGTCGCATTCTTTGGGAAGAAATTGATTATCTCAATGAAGGTCGCAACGCTGATACTTTTCGCCGCAATTTTCGTACCTACGAATGGGTGAAAGTACCGCGTGTCTACTGGCGTTACACTTCGTCGCGGGTGTTGACGCTAGAGTATGTGCCTGGGATAAAAATTAGCCAGTATGAAGCAATAGAAGCAGCAGGTTTGGATCGGAAAGTCATTGCCCGCCAGGGTGCCGAAGCTTACCTGCATCAGTTACTTAATAATGGCTTTTTCCATGCTGACCCTCATCCAGGCAATATTGCCGTTAGTCCGAACGGTGCTTTGATATTCTATGATTTTGGGATGATGGGGCGCATTAAGACCAACGTGCGTGAAGGACTGATGCAAACGTTGTTTGGCATTGCTTCAAAAGACGGCGATCGGGTTGTCAAATCTCTGGTTGATTTGGGGGCACTGGCACCAACAGAGGATATGGGACCTGTGCGGCGTTCAGTCCAGTATATGTTGGATCATTTTATGGATCAGCCGTTTGAAAACCAATCAGTGGCTGCCATTAGTGACGATTTGTACGAAATAGCGTATGATCAACCATTTAGATTTCCAGCGACCTTCACTTTCGTGATGCGAGCTTTCTCAACACTTGAAGGTGTAGGGAAAGGGTTAGATCCAGAATTTAACTTTATGGAAGTTGCTAAACCATATGCGATGCAGCTTATGACCAATATGAATGGTTCTGAGGGGAATAGCTTTCTCAATGAATTGAGCCGTCAAGCAGTTCAGGTCAGCAGTACTGCATTAGGACTACCACGCAGGCTGGAAGAGACACTAGAAAAGCTAGAACGGGGAGATGTGCGTGTGCGTGTCAGATCTTTAGAAACAGAACGCTTGCTGCGACGCCAAACCAATGTTCAGCTAGGCACGACTTACGCTGTGATTGTGGCTAGTTTTATGCTTTGCGCCACAATATTATTGGTAAAAGAATATGTATGGTTGGCAATGCTTGCTGGTTTAATCGCAGCCGCAGTGTCAGGCTTCCTGATTCGACTACTTATGCGCCTCGACCGCTACGACCGTATGTCATAAATGTTGTAAAAAGTATATGAAACTTAATTTCACCGGTGTTAGTGATCCGGGACTTATTCGTTCTAATAATCAGGATGCTTACTACATAGACCCAGAGGGGCGTTTTTTCATTGTCGCTGATGGCATGGGTGGTCATGCAGGGGGGGAGCAAGCAAGCCGCATTGCTACTGGGCAAATAGAGGCGTATTTGAGTGGTAATTGGAATTCCTCTAAGCCTTCTGGGCAGTTATTACAGGAAGCTTTGTTACAGGCAAATGAAGCGATTTTGCTCGATCAGCAAAATCATCCTGAACGCTCGGACATGGGGACAACGATTGTAGTCGTTATCTTTCGCTCTAAAGAGCCGCCTTTGTGCGCTCACGTTGGTGACTCAAGGCTGTACCGCTTTCGTAATTACCAATTAGAGCAACTTACGGAAGACGATACTTGGGTAGCACGCGCTCTGAAAATGGGTGAAATTACGCCAGAAGAAGCGCGGATTCATCCTTTTCGCCATGTATTATCCCGCTGTTTGGGACGTGAAGATCTACGTCAGATTGAAGTGCAACAACTGGACGTGAAACCGGGCGATCGCCTGCTGTTATGCAGTGATGGTTTAACAGAAGAACTCGCCGATCCCAAGATTGCTGACTATTTCAAAGAAATCTCTTTGGTAGAAAAGGCTGCTCTCTCCCTCGTTGAAGCTGCCAAAGAACATGGTGGACACGACAACATCACAGTCGTTATAGTCGCACTGAACTAGGAAATAGGGCTAGCGATGATAGGTTTTTAGTTTTAGGGTTTCGGTGACAGGTTTTTCTCTGTTACCTGTCCCCTATACTTTGTCACCTGTTCCCTATACCTACTCAAAATTTGTTCAATTTGAGCATTTTTCCAATTTACAATTTGATACATATAGTTTTAGCCTCCCAAATTTCCAACTTAGGAGGCTAATTAAAGCGTTTTGTGTAATTGACATCTTGCACCTTATAAAGTAAGGCGAATATAATTCAATCTTACCTACCTTACATCCCTTAAGAAGACAAGGTGTAGAGGACAAGGGCGCAGTGGCTTGCGCCTGTGTCACTGTTGCAATGTAAAATTAGTGACATTGCAAATCCTACAGTTGGTCTCAAGCAGGGAAAAAGGAAGTTCCAGCCACCAGAAATGGTATAAAAACTTATATTTTTCCGAAATCTGCTGCAACAGACTTGGGATGTATATCAGTAGGCTGAGGAACAAGGTGTATCAACTGAAAAATTACCCATTAGGGTGTGGGCAATTAGTCAAACAATTGTTATCTTTCGTAATACGGAGGTACAAATGTCCGGCAAACAAAAGTCCTCTTTTTAACCCTATTGGTCTTCAGACAGCTATATCACTTTTACTTTTTTGCTTTTAGGAGTTAATCATGAACCAACCTATCCAACTAAGCCTTGAACAACAATTCAGTATCCATTCATTTGCTACTCAAGTGCAGCACATGAGTCCTGATCAGGCGAAAGACTTTTTAGTCAAGCTCTACGAACAGATGATGGTGCGCGAAGCAACTTATAAGGAGCTTCTCAAGCATCAGTGGGGGCTAGATTCTGGTTCCACTTTGGCATAGAGTTGTAGCGCCGTAGTGGGCGACCTCCTTCTCTTGCTAAGTTCCAACGAGGAAAAGAGCTGGGGATGTCGGGGCGTCAACTAAAATCAGCGATTGTGATTAGAGAATCAACAGATGATAACTCGTCTAACCAAATGAATTAACTGCATGCCCTATATACTTTAAATTGACATTGGGAGTCACTGCTGTGTGTATTCACCAAACTGCTGCTTTTCCGCACGCTAGCATTACACAAAGACCTCTGCCTGTTCTTTTCAAACAATGCTTGACTCATCATCAAACGTAATCACAGCAATTAGTCTATCTAAATTTTGCTGCTTATATTATTTATATTTACATTTCTTATAATTTTTTTGGCAAGTACTTACATAATGTTTAACAATAATTAATATGAATGATGAGTCATACTGCACGCTTTGCAGCGCCGCTGGAATAATCCTCCCTTTGAAAAAGACGTAAAAAGCTTATATAGTAAGTATTTGGATCTTATAGCCTTAGATGCCGCTGCCTTGTTAAACTAGTTACATTGGAAAGTCTATTCCCTCTAACCGGAAACATCTAATGGGGAATCTGTATCAAGTGCTTGTATCTTTGTCAAAATTTGAGGCTTAATCTTTTCGTATTCGGCTTTAAGTAAAGTTTTACTAAGTTGCGGTTCAGCAGACGATACTAGCTTGTTGCTCATCGTCTCCCACTGTTGCAGCCGCTGGTGCTGCCCTGAGGCAATACTTGAAAGTAATACATGAACACAACGATTTGGAGCTTCTCGAGTAAACAACAGTATACGGTAGAAACCTGTTTGTCCCAGCAAGCGAGTTATTTCTTGCCCGAAAGTTGTTTTCAAGTCGAGGTAGTATGGCAACCATTTGGCACCATACCTATGGTTGTAAATCAAGGTAATCCACAGCAGCATCGGGTGAGGGGCAGTAATGAAAAGAAATTGATTGTAGCGCGTACAAACTAAACGTTTTTGAATTTCTAAAACTGGTAGCATCACCCACAAAGCTGGTGAAACCTCTCCATTAGAAGAGAGGCGACTGGGAAAGACGATATCGGCGATGGGTTTATTCGCCGGCCAAGAAGCTTGCTTCGCGATTTCATCAATGAATGCAGATGTTAGCGTCGGTTTTGTAGTCTTGTGTTCAACATCTGTCTTTGCTGAAGGAAGGGTAGTGGATGGTTGATTAATAGGTGGCAAAGTTTTGCTTGTGCCATAGCGCTGTTCCAAGGATGCCAGAACCTTAAGAATTTCGTCTATACTTTGGGGTCGTGAGCTTGGTGCCTTGGCTAAACAACTCATAACCAAATTTTCTACCTCTTTTGGGAGTTGTAGAGCGGGAGCAACCTCAGCAACGGAACGTGGTTGTTGATAGTGGTGTAGTTTATACCAGACTCCAAAAGAGTGGCTTGATGCTACAAAGGGGATTTTACCTGTAAGCATCTCAAACATCATCACTCCCAAACTATAAATATCAGAACGGTTATCTAATTCCTTGCCATCCATTTGTTCGGGAGAAGAATAAGCAAGAGTACCTAAATAGTAGTTAGTATGATCGGTATCTGACTGTAGTAACTTAGCGATCCCAAAATCTAAAACTTTAACTAATTCGCCGAAACTATCGTCTTGAATGACAAGCATATTGCTCGGCTTAATATCGCGGTGGATAATTGGGTAGATTTTCCCATCAACAGGGATGCCATGATGAGCGCACTGTAACCCCAAGCAAATTTGACGCACCATGCTCAAAAATCTTGGTAAAGACAGTTGTTGCTTGCGGATGACATTGCTCAGGCTTGCTCCTTGTAGGTATTCCATCACATAGAAGGGAATATTATTCTCGTCTACGCCATAGTCCATGACTCGGACAATGTGGATGCTTTTTTGCCCCAGTAAGGCACAGGTTTTCGCTTCTCGCTCAAAGCGCTCCTGCACTCGCAATTGTTGATTTTCCATTGATACAGCAAGAAATTTAACCGCAACGGGTACGCCTCCCAACAAAAGATCCTTAGCACGATAAACTTTACCCATTGCTCCAGCACCAATCATCTCCTGGAGTTCATAGCGTTTGCTGAGTAAACGACCAATGTTGGGGTCTAACATAGAAAATTCGACTCCAATGTTTAACAATCCTGGGAGATACCCAGCCTACAAGTTGTCAGTGTTTTGGTTTGCAAGTGCATTTAGATAAACGGGGTTAGCACACTCACTCAGAAATTTTGTACTAACCCGTACTTTTGCTCTTATTTAGTTTTCCCAAATTTGACCAGTGAGATAACTTGAGGCGTGTAAAAAAATGGTTTTGATTCATGGGCTGACCAATAGGATTTGAGCTATCCTACAAATACTCTCCACAAGCTGCTGCTCTGTCAGTTCCCCGTAACCAAAGATAAACTCACCTTGAGAATGTGGTTTGAGATAATGAGGTGCAGCAGAGAACATCCCGACACCTAGCAAAGCAGCACGCTCAATAATCTCTTCATCCGTGAAAGGCGTGTGTAATCGCACCATCACATGAATTCCGGCTTTTTCTCCTAAAATGGTTGCTTTCTCCCCAAAATGAACGTTTAATGCTTTGACAAGAGCTTGACGACGTTTATCGTAGAGCGATCGCATTTTTCTGATATGGCGTTCTAAATGCCCTTGTTCGATAAAATCTGCAAGGACTTGTTGTTCTAGTAATGGTAAGTGGCGATCGCTCAACCATTTGGCACGAGCAAAAGCAGAAACCAAACTTTTTGGCAGCACCAAATAGCCAATCCGTAGCGAAGGAAACAGCACTTTTGAGAACGTACCGATATAGAGTACAGAATCACTGTGATCCAAGCCTTGCAAAGCTGGAATCGGTCTGTCACCATAGCGGTATTCGCTATCGTAATCATCTTCAATGATGAAAGCCCCGGTTTGCCTTGCCCAAGTGAGTAATTCTAATCGTCGCGGTAGCGAAAGTATTGCACCTGTGGGAAACTGGTGAGAAGGTGTCACGTAAACAAGCCGGACTTGTTCACTGGAATAGTGAGCTAAGTCTTTAACCAGTAAGCCACACTCATCCACAGCGATCGGTAAGAGTTTAGCACCCTGAGTCTGAAAGATCAGCCGTGCGCTTAAATAGCCTGGGTCTTCCATAGCAATAACATCATTCGGTTCGATGAATAAGCGCATGATTAAATCGAGTGCTTGCTGCGTGCCATTGACGATGATCACTTGCTCTGGTTCGCAGTTGACAGCGCGGGAACGAGAGAGGTAACGGGAAATAGCTTCCCGCAAAGGTTTGTACCCTAGAATATCTGTTGTATAGTCGAGCCATTCTAAATCAGAGCAACAGTAACGAGAAAGTAGCCTGCGCCACAACTTAATCGGAAATTGGTCTAAGGCTGGTCGTCCGTAGCGGAAGTTAATTGGCATTTCCGCTTCAGTAATTCTGGGGACATCTTCCGCCTTAATTAAATACTCACCATACTTAGAGAGCTTGACTGGTGGACGAACCATTTTCCCAGTCGATTGAATTGGCGTTGAATTTAGTAAATCATCAGGAAGTTGAGTGCAAACAAACGTACCGGAACCGACGACAGTTTCTATGTATCCCTCACTTAAAAGTTGGTCGTAGGTTTGAGTTACAGTAGTGCGCGAAATCCCCAGAGACTTGGCAAGCTGGCGTGTGGAAGGAATACGTTTTCCTGGTAATAACCTTCCGCTAAGAATGCAGTAGCGCAGTTCTTCGTAAAGCTGTTGATGAAGTGGTAAAGGAGAATTGCTATCCAGCGTAATGACAAAATCCATAACTTCACAGCTATGAAAGTGGACTTATATCAAATCATAAAAGTGGCTCTTGTAAAAGACCACTTTGAAGAATTACGCTGATATTGGTTGAATTAAAAGTCTTTAAAAATGCTGATAGAGCAACAAATCACTATCAGAGAAGCAACTCAACAGGAAGACTCACTGATTGCAGAGCATTTTTACCAACTGTGGCAAGATATTGGCGTTCCTAATGACGCTATTAACTCAAATTGGCTTGAGATAACTCTCCAGTTTATAGAACAGGCTCGTCGGGATTTGTTTTACAAAGCATTTGTTGCAGAGGTTGATAGTGCAGTTGTTGGATCTGCGAGTTGTCAGCTCTACTGAGGTTTATACCCGAATGTTCTCATGCCACAATACCGGAAATATGGATACATTTGGGGCGTTTACGTTGAACCAGCTTACCGCAAACAAGGAATTGCCAAGCAACTGACTAGCGCGACGGTTAATTATTTGAAAGCAGTGGGTTGTACGCGAGCGGTTCTCAACGCCTCTCCCTTAGGCAAACCAGTCTATGAAAGTCTTGGTTTTTCCAATAGCAATGCTATGCAGTTGGATTTATGAAAAATGAAAATTGCTATTAGAGAAGCGACTCAACAGGAAGACCCAATTATTGCAAGGCACTTTTACCAGATGTCGAAAGACCTTGGTGTTCCTGATGATAATATCAATCCTGACTGGCTTGATATTATTCTTCAGTTTATAGAACAGGCTCGTCAATTATATTACAAAGCGTTTGTGGCAGAGGTTGATGGTGCAATTGTAGGTTCTACAAGTTGTCAACTCTATACAGTGAAAGGTCTTTACCCAAATATTCTTAAGCAGCAATCTCGCAAAACTGGTTACATTTGGGGCGTTTACGTTAAACCATTTTACCGCAGGCAAGGAATTGCCAAGCAATTAACTAGCGCGACGGTTAACTATTTGAAAGGAATTGGTTGTACGCGAGTACGTCTGGACGCCTCTGTCATGGGAAAACCAGTTTATGAAAGCCTTGGTTTTTCCAATGGGAATGCTATGCAGCAATACGGTTCAGTTAAGGATAATTGTAGGTTGGGTAGAGCGATCGCTCTACCCAACAAAGCCGTGATAATGTTGGGTTTCGTTCCTCAAACGCCAGTCGCCTGCGGAGGGAAACCCTCCTGCAGCGCTGGCTCCCCAATCTACGCATGCATCAGGTTTTTAGCTCTAACTGAACCGTATTGTGCTATGCAGTTGGACTTAATTGATATCAGTTCTTTCTTGTCTTAATGTATGTGGACGGGTATAATATCAAATCCGGTTAATTACTTACTGCGTCTATACCTCACCCCTTCCCCTCTCCTTACCAAGGAGAGGGATGGCGCAGCCGGGCTGAGGTTTCGTCGATACGACAACTAAACAAACGGATTTCATATGATGCCTGTTCTACAAAAGATTGATGACAAAATTGAACAAGTTCATAAAGGTTCTCATGTAAATAAGGTTACACATTTTAATACGTGCTTCAGCGATCGCTACAAACTTTCATCCGTGTCATCGCTTCAGTCAATTGACTCACTACAGTCGTTTTTTAGCAATTGGAATACAAAACTATGTCTCTATCTTTCAATAATTAGAAGGGGAACGTCCGCTACTTGGGCTAATAAATCAGTGTACTCAATAAGAACGAGCCGCACATCATTTAAAACCTGCCTGAGTTCTTCATGTCTTTCCCAGTTCCTTTCATGCTCCAATACAGAAAACCTTGCTTCTCTTCTATTCTCATAATCTGATAGTAAAGGGTGCCATTTTGCTAAAACTGGTCGCAAAACAGTATTCAAAATTGCAACAGCTAAATATCCGAACGAAATATGACTCTCGCCTTTGGAGCGAGCAACAGAAGCACCATATTTTTTAAGAATACCCCTAGTTGTTCCGAACAAAGAATAAAGAGAGGATAGAGCTTCTCGTAGCAATCCTTCGTCAGGTTTTAATTCTACGACAGAAATACGAGTGATTAACTCTACGTAAAGTTCCCAAGCTGCACTTACTTCACTTTCATCAGGTTCCCATACTCCCTCTACTGATCCTAGAAAAGGTAAGCGGAGATTAACTTTCACACTTTTGAATTTTGCCATCTCTCCATCTCCAGTATCAAAGCCTTTTTCTAGCGTCAGACTCTAAAGCGCTTTCTTACTCACTTATATATAGTTTAAGTAAGTCGGCGTTTTAATCTAATTATCGCTCAAACTTGCAATTCAAGTCTTATCCTCTAGTTACTCTACTTAGAAGATTCATGAAGAAATTGGATGAATTCTGAGAAATTCTTCTGATCTGTGAAATTAGCACGTAACTTGTCAGAGAGTAGCAGGGGTATGCTGTTACTGTTATTTGAGCCGTCGAGACTCAGAGGAATAACCCTCCTAGATGTATCTCCGCTAAATTCTCTGTAGAGAATAGCGCCATATTCCGCCCGACACCAACCGGAGGTTATTAATTTTTCACTTAGACATACCACAACATATTTGCTTTTTTGTAATCCTTCCTCAATTTTGGCTACTATACCATCGCCAAATTTGATTTGTTCGTGGTCAACCCAATATGAAATATTAGCTTTCTTAAAAGCATTAATCACTTTTAACACTACTTCCTTGTCAGCACTAGAATGCGAAAGAAATACAGAAAAGGGATGTGTTGGCTGCTCGCTCTCCTCATCTTCCTCTGGTAAAATTGGCTTCATTTTAATCTCCTCGATCTGAATTTTTTGTACCGTAACAGATGAACTGTAAAAGCGAACTACACCGCAATTACCAGGAAATGGAATTTCTGGAACAAGATAGGTTAGAGTGTGGGTCTCAGTCTCTGTAATGATTTCCCCAATCATCTCACCGGAAAAGAACTGTAGAGAAATATGAAACTGACGATTGGGAATTGAAATGGAATGCTTTAAACCAACTAGCGATTCAAGCTTTCCATACTTGAATGCTGCAAGACGAACGCCGTATAAATCGGGGGAAGTATCATCAGTTACGACGTAAAATGCAACGAATGAGCGCATTTCATTTGCACGGCAAATAACTCCTGCACCATTAATGGGTCGATCTCCAGCAATACGAATGTAAGCTGATACTCGTCCGTTCAGAAACGAACCAATATCTATATTGATTGCATATGCACTTATGTAAGCCCCCTCTCCATTGCCAAAACCGCTTAAGACCTTACCAATTGGAGACCATGATTTATTAGGAAAACTGTGCCAGTTGCTCATTTATTCTCTCGCGGATGTCCAAAAACTCTTCTTGCATATCTGGAAAACTATTTATGAGACTATCTGCAAGAGATAAAGCTTCCTCAAGCATTCTTCTAGCAGCCCAATCATCCATATCTCCTCTAGCATCCCATCCTTTCTTTCTCATTTCTCTGCCTTTGAACAGCTTGCGGTACACCATGATTAGTCTTTCTGCTTGATCTGATTGACCCAGTCCCTGAGAAAGTTGAATCAACTGAACAACAGTGGCGAGTGCCTCATTTTCTTCAATTTCCTTACGAAGTTGGGCAAGTTCGCGTTCGCGTCGCTGAGGTTGAATTTCAGCTTCACTCCCCCAAGACATTGCTGTAGCTCCCGCAAGTTTAGACTCTAGCTCTTTCATCAGGTTAGACTGGCTTTGCAGCATTTGAAGCGTTGTAGTCACATTTCGAGTATCCATTTCCTTAGCCATCTCCTCGTCTGAGGTGGCTGCTAAGTACTTTGTGACAACCATTGCAACACGAGGATCTTCAGGACTTTGAACGTACTCCTGCATGGAGCCAAGACTTAAATTAGTTTTGGTTTTCTGCACCACGTCTGTACCATCCAGTAAAGTTGCGCTGATGGTTAACTCGCTGCCATCAACTTTAGACGGATCTATTCGCAGTCTTAATGCAAAACAGAACTGATCATTTGCCTTGATTGGTCGAATACGATAGCGATCAGAGGTTTTCTGAAGATTGTTCAACTCTCGTATAATTGTGACACCGGGAGGAAGGTTTACCTCTATTCTGGGACGTTCCAAAAATACTGAAAGCGCCCCACTGAACTCCTCCTTTATAATGTCTTCTATCCCAACTTCAACAATAAACCAGAACCGCCCTCCAGATTCATTCGCTAGAGTGGCAAGAATATCCTCTTGGAAATCCGTTCCTATTCCAATTGTTGATGTAGTAATTCCCATCTCATTTCTCGCTCGGCTCGACTCGGCACCGAGAGTACTTGGCTTTTGTTCTCCTTGGTTAGCTTGCCCATCCGACAACAGTATGAGCCGATTAATATGCTTATCAGTGGTATAAGTTTGCAGCTCCAAAAGACCGAGGTACCAACCTTTGGACAGATTAGTTTGCCCCCCTGGTTCAAGAGCCATTATGCGCTCCTTAACCAAATTTGAAGGGGTTTGAGGATTTACAACAGATATCACTTCGTCATCAAATGCAAGTACAGTTAGTCTGTCACTCAAGTTGAGACTCTCGTATATGTCTACGCAGCTTTTCTTGGCTTGCTCAAGCTTTTCACCTGCCATGCTCCCACTGCGATCAATCACAATACAGAGGTTGATAGCATAATTGGTTGACTGCGTTCCAATTGTCTTAGTCGTGAGAAGATCAATTGCTATGTCAATGTCAGAGATTTGGTCATTACGGACAACGGGGCGCTCGGCGATGACCTCAAGACTTAGCTGATCGGTTGACATTGTTTCCTCCAGTTTTAAGTTTTCTGACTACTGTTAATAAAAGTACATTGGAGCTGGTAGAAATTTTTTTTGACGTATATCTGTCACCTTTTGAATAGACTTTGTTCATAGTGTGTAATACCGTTTTACTGTAATGTTGATACAAATGGGCAGCATGGGAGCAGGGTGCTCTGAGCAGGGGGAAATAATTATAGAAAATTATTTGTATCAAGGATTTCGTGAAATGGTATAAGACTCACTCTATAACTGGCAGTACCCAAAAGGGTTCTTCTAAGAATTCACAATCTTCATGGATGATTCCGGAGGTTCGCCTTCACTAATTGCAATAAGTTACAAAGCAATAAGCTCTTACCATCGCCAGTTCTCCAAGGGCTTTCCTACTAAGGGTTCTGCGGTCTAAGTGTCAAAACATAACAATTTAGACAGACAGGGCAAATAGCCCAAAGAATAAGAGAGTTTCAAGAAAATGGTTGAGCCAGTGGTTACAGAGCATTCAGTGTATTTATAATTACACTTAGTACTCTACTACTGCTCATGAATCAATCTGCAACAACATCTTGGAATGAAGTCCGCGCTGCATTTCAAAAAATCTGGGGTTATGAAGATTTCCGTCCACCGCAAGGAGAAATTATCCAGAGTTTGTTGGCAAAAAAAGATGCCCTGATTATCATGCCTACAGGTGGGGGAAAGTCGATTTGCTTTCAACTTCCAGCGCTGCTACAAACTGGATTAACGCTCGTTGTTTCACCTTTGGTGGCGCTGATGGAAAACCAAGTGCAGGAACTTCGGGAACGCAATTTACCAGCGGCGCTTTTACATAGTGAATTGCCGTCTAACGAGCGACATAAAACTTTGCAAGCTTTGCAACGGCAACAGCTGAGATTACTTTACTTGTCACCAGAAACTTTACTGAGCAAGCCAGTCTGGGAAAGGTTATCTCAGCCGCAAATTGTGATAAATGGCTTGATACTAGATGAAGCGCATTGTTTGGTACAGTGGGGAGACAGTTTTAGACCAGCTTATCGAAGGTTGGGGACGGTACGACCAGCGCTACTCAAATCAAAACCATTGGGAACAAATATAGCGCTAGCCGCTTTTACCGCCACCGCGGACCCTCTAGCCCAAACTAAAATTCGAGAAGTTCTTGAGCTGCAGCAACCTGCAGTTTTTTGCATTTATCCTTACCGATCTAATATTAACCTTTTTATTCGCATAATTTGGACGCCAAGAGGCAGAAAGCAACAATTATTAAAATTTCTTTCGGATAAACGACAACAAACTGGGTTAGTTTACGTTCGCACAAGGCGAGATAGCGAGGAGTTGGCTGCATGGCTGCAAGAAATGGGTTACGCCACAGCAGCTTATCATGCAGGATTGGGCGCAGAGGAACGTCGCACCATAGAAGCACAATGGCTGAGTGGAAAAATGCTGTTTGTTATCTGTACCTGTGCTTTTGGTATGGGGATAAATAAAAGTGATGTGCGTTGGGTGGTTCATTTTCACCCACCGTTGTTGATTTCAGAGTACGTGCAGGAAATTGGACGCGCTGGACGCGATGGAAAACCAGCCGAGGCGTTGATGTTGATTAGTGAACCGACAGGGTGGTTAGATCCCGAGGATAAGCAAAGACAAAAGTTTTTTGAGGAGAATTTGCACAAGCAACAATTATCGGCGCAGCAAGCCCTGAAAAAATTGCCAAAAACAGGGGAAGTGAATGCTGTGGCGAGAGAATTTCCCAATGGGGCGATCGCTCTTTCTCTGCTACATAGTACCGGACAACTCCAGTGGCTTGACCCTTTCCATTACACTATCGTTCCGGGGGCGAAAACTCAACCAGTCACACAATTGCACGCTGCGAAGCAGATGAATCAGTATCTTACGACTAAGCAGTGCCGCTGGCGTTTTTTATTAAGTGCTTTTGGTTTTGAGGAAGAGATGAAGAACTGGCGTTGTGGTCACTGCGATAACTGCCGTACGTAGTCAGCCTATCTTAAGAAAAGCGACTTTTCCAGTGAGTTCACCGGATCAGATAAATTGCTATTTCCATCACTCAAGCGACAATAAAGTAGTCGAATAGAGGAGGAAATTATGTCATCTTCCATTGTCGAACAACAAGCACTCTCGCTACCACCACTGATTCCGCGTGAAATTCTCTTTGGGAACCCGCAAAGAACCAATCCGGGACTTTCGCCTGATGGCAAGTACTTGGCGTATATTGCCCCTGATGAGAAGAATGTCTTGCAGGTGTGGCTGCGAACCGTGGGACAGGAAGACGACCGCATACTCACTGCTGACAAAAAGCGTGGTATCCGCATTTTCTTGTGGACTTATAACGCTGACCAGTTGATTTATCTGCAAGACTCCGATGGCGACGAAAACTTTCACCTGTACTTGGTCAATATTCAATCAAATATTGTACGTGACTTAACGCCATTCCAAAATGTGAAAGCACAACTGGTGGGACTTAACCCCAAATTCCCAAACCAGGTGCTGGTGGGGATGAACTTGAACAATTCCCAAAAGTTTGATGTTTACCGCGTCAACTTGAAAAACGGTGCGGTTGAGTTTAACACCGATAACCCAGGTAACGTCATTCATTGGACAGCTGATGCCGAGTTCGAGATACGTGCAGCGACAGCTAGCACACCTGATGGTGGTTCCGACCTTTTCTTTAGGGAAACGACAGATAAGCCGTGGGAAACCCTGCATCACTGGGAACCAGATGAGGAAGGCGCTTCAGTAAGCTTCTCGGCTGATGCGAAAACACTGTATATCACAGGCAATCACAATGCCAATGCCCAACGTCTGATTGCCCTAGACCTTGCCACCCGTCAGGAAACGATCATCGCGGAAGATGAACAATATGATGTTGGCAATATTATAATTCAACCGATAACGCGAGTTATCCAGGCTGTTTCTTTCTACAAAGACAAACAGGAATGGAAGGTATTAGACCCAAGTATTGCGGCTGACTTTGAGACAATACCAAAAGTGCGACCTGGAGAATTTTTTGTCGTTAGCCGCGATTTGGAAGACAAAAACTGGCTAGTTGCTTACATCACTGACGATGGTCCAGTATACTATTATGCCTACAACCGAGAATCCAAAACGAGTACATTCCTGTTCAGCAACCAACCCAAACTGGAAGGGTTGCAGCTAGCGTCAATGCAAGCGATTTCCTACAAGGCGCGCGATGGCTTGACGATTCACGCTTACCTGACAACTCCACCGGGTATACCTGCTGTTAACCTACCAACCGTATTGCTGGTTCATGGTGGACCCTGGGCGCGCGACATTTGGGGTTACAATTCGCTAGCACAGTGGTTGGCTAACCGAGGTTATGCTGTTCTCCAAGTCAATTTTCGCGGTTCCACTGGCTACGGTAAGGCGTTTCTTAATGCTGGCAATCGCGAATGGGCTGGCAAAATGCACTCGGACTTGATTGACGCCGTTGACTGGCTGGTACAAAAAGGCATTTCCGATCCGAAAAAGATTGCCATTATGGGTGGTTCTTACGGTGGTTATGCAACATTAGTAGGGTTAACTTTCACACCAGAAGTCTTTGCTGCTGGTGTGGATATTGTCGGACCAAGTAACTTGATAACGCTGGTGCAAAGTATACCGCCGTATTGGGAACCGATAAAGGGGATGTTTTACCATCGGGTGGGCAATTTGGAAACAGAACAAGAGTTTCTCAAGTCGCGATCGCCTTTATTTTTTGCCGATCGCATTCAAAAACCCTTACTTATCGGTCAAGGTGCGAACGATCCAAGGGTAAAACAGGCAGAAAGCGATCAAATTGTACAAGCAATGCGGCAACGGAATTTGCCAGTAGAATACGTCCTTTACACAGATGAAGGACATGGCTTTGCACGACCAGAAAATCGACTACACTTCTATGCCATAGCAGAGGAGTTTCTCGCAAAATATTTAGGCGGCAGATTTGAACCTATAGGAGATATCCAAGGTCATTCAGGTGTGATTAATTAACTCTTAGCGCTATTCATCGCTGGGATGAATAGCGCTAAGAGTTAAAACTGCCGTAAAAAGCGTAGGTCGCTAGCATAAAGGCGGCGAATATCATCAATTTGGTGCAGAACCATTGCGAAGCGTTCTACACCAAAACCAGCGGCGAATCCAGTATAAACTTCTGGGTCGTAACCTACGGCTTTGAGGACATTTGGATCGACCATGCCGCAACCCATCACTTCTAACCAGCGACCCTTCCACTGTAAATCAACCTCAGCAGAGGGTTCTGTAAACGGGAAATAACTAGCGCGGAAGCGAATGGGCAACTCGCCAAACATTGCCTCCAAAAATACTTTAATGGTGCCTTTAAGGTCGGTAAACGTTAGTTCCTCGTCAATTGCTAAAAGTTCTATCTGATGGAAAACCGCTGAGTGTGTTGCATCTACGTTATCTCTCCGGTAGACTCGCCCTGGTGCAATAACGCGGATCGGCGGTTCCTCAGTTTCCATATAACGAATTTGTACCGATGAGGTGTGAGTCCGCAAGAGATTGCCGTCTGGTAGGTAGAAGGTATCCTGCATATCACGGGCGGGGTGGTCGGGAGGGGTGTTGAGAGCCTCAAAGTTATAGTAATCTGTTTCCATCTCTGGTCCTTGAGCTACGGTGTAGCCCAAACCGACAAAGATATCCAAAGCTTTGTCGATGATGCCATTGAGGGGATGGATGCGACCTTGAGGACGATAAGTTCCTGGCATTGTCACATCCAAAGCTTCAGCTTCTAGCTGTGCCTGAATTTTCGCGCCTTCCAAGACTGCGCGTTGCTGCTCTATGCTGTTTTGTAGGGCTTCTTTGACTGTATTGGCGATCGCTCCTATTGTCGGTCGTTCCTCGGCACTGAGTTGCCCCATACTCCGCAACAGCGCCCCTAGTTGACCCTTTTTCCCTAGGTAGCTGACTCTAAGTTCTTCCAGACGTTCTAGCGTATCAGCGGCGGCGATCGCTTTTTTTCCTTCCTCTCGCAGTTCTAAAAGTTGAGCCTCTAAACTGTTAGTCATTAGTCATTAGTCATCAGTTATTAGTGAGCCAGCGCTCTTTGGAGGGTTTCCCGACCTAGGCGACTGGCGTTCGTCGAAGACGTGCCGCAGGCATACCCGAAGGGTCATTAGTCCAAGGCTTTGGGCTACTGGACAAATAACATTTAGTAATATGCCATTAATTTGTCACGCGACAGTAGTATAGCCCAAACTTCTTTTTACCAGTTTAGCCGCTTTAGAGAACTCCACAACGTACAAGGTATGACTCTAAATAGTGAATTTGAGCGTAGGGGGTGCCTGCTGGTCTTGACACTTAAGTAGTAACTAATGACTAATAACTAATGACCCTTCGGGTATGCCTTCGGCACGCCTGACGGCGAACGCCAGTTCCCTACGGCGGGAGACCCGCCTGCAGGACTGGACTCACTAATGACTATTGAGCAATCTCTTTGACACTCTCAGCCCTAAAGGGTCTGAGATTCTGCTAACAGAATCGTAATTCAGTAGAGGATTTTTACTCAAACCGTACTTACAATTTCTATCTTGCTGCGTCCGTCAAGCGACGCCTAAACA
>JAESFT010000540.1_pt1 | contig 20834 bp, 27 predicted proteins | sample 9269451 | NCBI WGS metagenome assembly JAESFT01 (sample SAMN14502557, study PRJNA617106) | algae metagenome | isolation source: Scytonema hyalinum WJT4-NPBG1 and co-occurring heterotrophs from well... | place: USA: Mojave Desert, Joshua Tree National Park, California | collected 2006-05-25
GCACGCGCGAGGGCGTACGTCAGCGCGCCGGCGAGGCCGAGGGGCCACGCGACCAGCGCGACGAGGAAGCGGCGGAGGTTCGCCTTCACATGTGTCTCGTAGCGGCCTAACGCCCAAGTTCAGCTGCGGGCGGATCATACAATGCCGCGGCGCAGCCGAGGCAACTCCGCAGACCGCCCGTCTGCTGCAACGCCACGTTAGCCGGCGGCTGTGGGATGTCGTCCTTCGGGCTCGAGGTCGAACGCGCCCGCATGCGACTCAATGCCTTCGCAGATCACGTCCAGCAGTTCATCGTAGAACATGACGCGGTAGTGGCGGCAGCGCGCAAGATGTCGCGGGGTGAACGTCGCCAGCCACGCGCTCCGTCCCATGTCGAGCACCGCGGCAGGCCGCAGCCGCGCGAGCGCGTCCCCCAGCCCGAGCCGCCCGTAGTCGACGACCTCCTCGGGCGTGATCTGCACGGCCTGCGGGCGCACGAAGCGGAGGTGCCGGACCCCGGCTTGGGTATGCGGCGCGTCCGGGTTGTAGTAGTCCGCCGCGGCGAGCACCGCCCCGGCGCCACGCCAGTGCAGGCGCAGGAGCTCGGGACCGCGCCCGTCGTGGTAGAACTCGCGGATGAGGATGGGTTGCGTCACGAGACGTGCGTGAGCCGGCTAACGCCCCAGTTCAGCTGCAAGCGCATGCAATATTCGCCGAGGCGCAGCCGAGGCAATCCGAAGCGCGCTTGTCTGCTGCAACGCCACGTTAGCCCGCAGGCGCGATTGGCCCGTGAGTCTCTCCAGCTTCGCCAAGGTACTGCCCGCGGATGAACTCCAACTCTGGGAGCCCTAGCCGGAACGCGTACCAGCCGTCCAGCTCCCACACCCGGCCGGTCAGTGCGTTGCTGGTGACGGCATCGAAGCGGATCCCGTCGAGCGCCACGCGGTGCGTCGGCGCAGTCTGGTTTGCGTCGTACCATCCAGGTTCCCGCCGCCATGCGAGGCGATCCTCCTGCCGGCCTGCCGCCCACAACTCCGTGGTGTCGGCCACGAGGACGAAGTCCCGGCCAGGGACTGACATGGCCTGCTGCGCATAGTCCCACGGCGTCCGGCGCAGGAGCGACCCCGAAGTGGCGTCGACCACGTACCCTTGGCCTCCAGCGACCACGAGGACTGTGCGGCCATTGTCGTCGGCGAACGGAACGACCGCGCTGTAGCCGGAGATCTCACCGCTGCCGAAGACACCGACCCACTCGGCGCCGTCGTCGTCAGTGAACCGTACCCACTCGTTCTTGCGGGCCGAGACCTCGAAGTGTCGCTCGAGTACGGTCCCGGACATCGGCGGCGCGTGGAGAAGCTCGAACGTCATCGAAGTGTGTCGCGGGCTAACGCCCAAGTTCAGCTGCGGAGCGGGCATCACGGAGCCTTGGACGCCACGAGGAGCGCTGGCCCGCTCCGTCAGCTGCAACGATTCGTTAGCCCGCAGCCACGGAGAACTCTACCGGATCGCGCGACCGAACGTCGACCCACTCGTCGTGCGAGGTGACGACCCGCCGGTCCGTCGCCGTGCCGCCGCGGGCCGGGAGCAGCGCCGCGTCCCAGCCGTTCTCCAGGATCTGCCCCAGCAGCTCCTCGAGCTGCGCCACCTCGCCGGTGCGGAACAGGTGGCCCGGTGCCGCTTCCAGCGAGCGACGCTCGCCGTGTGCGCCGCGCCACGCGTAGAACCGGGGCCAGTCCTCCCCCGAGGCCCACACGCCCCATCCCGTAAGCCACACGAGGCACTCGTCCCACGCGCCGAGCGCGTCGACCGCCGCGGCAGCAACCACGCGCTCGCGCCCTGACCGCTGGCCCTCCGCGTAGAACACCCGCGCCCGGCGGCTGAGCGCCGGATCGTCGGCGAGGGTGATGGGCACGGGCGTGTCCGCGTCGTCGCCGTCGAGCGCGACGCCATGCTCGCGGCACCAGTCCCAAATGAGTGTGTGATCGAGGACGTCCATCGATGCTCGTTGCGGGCTAACGCCCAAGTTCAGCTGCGGCGCTCCGAGCCGAGCGCGCGCAGGGAGGCCGAGCCGGGCACCGACGCCGAGCCGGAGGAACCATGATGCCCCCGCGGCGCCGTCAGCTGCAACGTCACGTTAGCTCGCGGCCTCGCGGTCCGCTGCTCGGTCCCACCACCGGCGCTCAGGCGGGACCTCGGTGTCGGCGGGGCCGTTTAGCCGCCATTCCCACGCCTCCGCGGGCGAGAGGCGCCGCACCCCGCAGTGCTGGATGCTGCAGGAGCGTGGGAACGAACCATCGACGAGTGAGATGCCTTCGACGTCGTCGTCCTCTATGCGCACGCAGAGGCACGGGTGGTAGGCGCAGTCCTCGTAGATGTCGCCGGGCCGGAGGTCGGCGGCGCTGCGGACGTCGGTCGGCAATCCGGTGGTCGTGAGAGTGTGTGTCGCGAGCTAACGCTCAAGTTCAGCTGCCGGCCCCAAGACCGCAGGCGCGCTGCCCTCGATTGTGCGACGAAGAACGCGGGGGCACAACCTAATGCTCCCCACGGCCGGTCAGCTGCAACGCCACGTTAGCCAGCAGGCCGGGGGTGTGCGATTTCATGGGGCGACGAGCCCGGTGGTGACTCGCACTTCCGCGAGGCGCCCGGCCGAGTCGACCAGCGCGAGCTGGAAGCGCCGCGTCTCGAACGCGCCGCGGGCTCTCTCCGCGCTGCAGTACGCGAAGCGAAGCGAGTCCCGACTGCCGGTGAAGGTGGCGCGGCCTGGCGCCTCACAGCGGAAGCCCGCCCCCTCAACCCGGCGACGCGCCTCAGCGAGGTCGGTGCCGAGCGGGGCGAGCGCGAGCACCTCGGCGCGCATGGCGTCGGCGTTCTCCACTCGGTCGGCCAGCCCGCGCGAACAGGCGGTGAGCGCCGCGAGGAGAATCGCCCCTGCGCATAATGTGCGCATGTACACGGGTGGTTGCTGGCTAACGCCCAAGTTCAGCTGCGGGCGCTTCGTACGCCTCGCGCCCGGAAGCTCGCGCCGCGCGAGGAGGTGCGCCAGGACGAGACCTGATGCGTGACGCGCCCGTCAGCTGCAACGCTACGTTAGGTGGTGGCGGGACCGGGCCATCCCTCCTGCGCCCGGAACGCCGCGACGAAGGCCGCCGTCCCGGCGCCCGCGGACAGCGTCCGCAGCACCGCCCGGAGCCCGGCGGCGTCGAGCCCAACCACCGTCGCCCATCCGTCATCGTCGGCGGCGGCGGCGACGTTCGCATCGGGCCTGTCGGCCAGGAGCGCGGTCGCCGCAGCCTCGAAGTCCACGCCGACGCGTGTCAGCTCGCGCTCGACGTCCGCCAGTAGGGCCTCGTGCGCCCCTGCCTGATCGTGCGGGAGCCCTTCCTCCATGCGCGCCCTCCGTGATGCGTGCACCCACCTAACGCCCCAGTTCAGCTGCGGGCGAGTTCAATATTGCCGAGGCGCAGCCGAGGCGCCCCGCAGATCGCCCGTCTGCTGCAACGTCACGTTATGCCGCTGATGCGCTGACCTCCGCTCTCACACGTCAAGGAGCGCGGAGTCGTACCACACGTCCACGTAGTGGCCCGTGAGCAGGAAGCGCCATCCCGGCGGCAGCCCGAGGTACGACAGCGCCTCGGGCGCCAGCTCGTGCAGGTGCGCTGAGTGCACCGGAAAGAACGCGTCGTCGGCCGCCGGCATCACCTCGCCGGCCCACAGGTACCACCCGCAGGTGTCCCCCTGTGGTGGATGCCGAAGGCCATTGATCGGCTGTCGACCGTCGAGGGTCCGGAGTGCCACGCCGAGCTTCGCCTCGGGCGCAGTCGGAGCGCACTCGGCGCCGTAGGCGCGACACACCTCAAGCTGGCGGGCGAGGACGTCCATGCGACGGAGGAAGTGGCGGCATAACGCCCAAGTTCAGATGCGGGCGGATGCAACATACGCCGAGGCGCAGCCGAGGCATTCCCTAGCCCGCCCGTCAGCTGCAACGCCACGTTAGCCCGCGTTCGTGGGCAGCGCGTCCGGTGGGATCGGTAGCCCCTCGGGCGGCTCCGGGGGCCCCAGGGTGCCGAACATCTCGTAGGCTTGCTGGCGCGTGAGGAGGACGCGCATGCGCTCCTCCAGCTGCCGCACGCGGGGCCGCCCTTCCTCAACCGGAACGCCGACGAGGGTCGGCAGCTGCGCGATGGCGTCGCGCACGAGCGCCTGCTGCTCGTCTGCGAGCGTCGAGCCCGGTGCGAGGAAGCCGGCGAGGTGCTCGCCCCAGAGCGCCACGCGCACCTCAGGCGCCACGGCGTGCACGATGGCCTTCCGGAACGGCACCGGGTATCGCACCAACTCCGCGAGCGTACGCGGGAGCTCGTGGCGATGCCGCTCCACCCAGGCGCGGATCTCGTCGGGGCCCAGCGGGAACCAGCTGCACGAGCCGGACATCGGGACCTCCAGGAAGCAGGCCGGGTAGCGGCGCCCCGCCGGCGCGCGTCGACGGGCTAACGCCGGAGTTCAGCTGCGGAGCGGGCCGGACGGAGGCTTGGACGCCAGGAGGGGTGCTGGCCCGCTCCGTCAGCTGCAACGATTCGTTAGGTTGCCGATCCGGAGAGGGCGCTGTCAACCGGCACCAACGCGATAGCCGGCAGCCCGCCGTCGTCAGTGTAGCGCCGGTTCACGAACGACGTGCAATCCCAGAGTCCCTCGACAATCTCCGGCGCCCGCAGCCGGAAACCCTCCGCATCCGGGACCTCGAGCAGCAGGATCTCGTCGGGGGCGAGCGAGACGCTCGCCATCCCGGCCGCGCTTTCCTCGCGAAGGTCGGAGAGGCAGTCGATCCACGCGTTCATGTTCGCGCCATAGAACGCGGGGAAGCCGAGCGCGCGCTGACACTCGGCGTGGAAGCTCGGCCAATCGGTGATGCGAGCTGTGTCGAGACGTACGCGAGCCATGCCGATGCGGTCCGTGATGCGTGTGGCAACCTAACGCCCAAGTTCAGCTGCGTGGGCAAGGATACCACTGCGGCGGCGGAGCCGCCGCTTCCGCTGCGCCCACGTCTGCTGCAACGCCACGTTATGCCGCGGGCGGATACGGCCCCAGCACGGCGAGCACCTCGACCGCCGCGCAGACGAACGCCAGGTCGGCGCCGCAGCCGGCGATAGCCTCCAGCGTGACTGCCACCGAACGCCCCTCGTGGCCCGCGGGGTCGACCGACGCGAGCTGAAGCTCGCCGACGATGTTCTCGAGCAGGAAGTCGCTCAGCGTAACTCGCGCCACCCGGTGGAAGCGCAGCGTGACGGTATACTGCGAGGTGGCATGAAAGCAGCCGTCCGCCCCCTCGGCGTAGCCGCCGGCCAACTGGAAGTCCGCCTCGAGCGCGGGCGCGCTTGGCCCGTCAGTCGTGAACCGGAGCGCGAGGAGGAGCTGGTCGTGGAAGCTAGACCAGCCCCCAAACGCTGCGTCGAAGGCTGCGCGGTTGATGATCGCCGCTTCGGCGATGGAGTACTCCGGCATGCGCTCCGGGTGAGTGGTCGACGGCATAACGCCCAAGTTCAGCTGCGGCGCGCCGAGCCGAGCGCGCACACTGAAGCCGAGCCGGGCACCGCGGCCGAGCCGGAGTACCCATGATGCTCCCGCGGCGCCGTCAGCTGCAACGCCACGTTAGCCAGCGCGGCGCAGATGCTCGGCGGACGACAGGCCATCCTACGCGACGAGCCACGCGAGAACCAGGAGGGCCGGTGGCACGACGGTCAGCAGGAGCGGGCGCGTGAAGTCCACCGTTCCCGTGTACGTGACCTGGCGCTCCCCGGGATGGCGCCCCGGATCGACCGTGACATGAGCGGCGGCGCGGGCGGCTGCCTGACGTGCGGCGAGGCCGGGGCGGCGTACGTAGAGTGCCCACCCGACCGCCAGCACGGCCCAGTACAGCGCGACCGCGACGAGGAGTTGAGTACCGTTCCACGATCTCATGTCCATGCGGACCTCCCAGGGATGAGTCGCTGGCTAACGCCCAAGCTCAGCTGCGGGCGGATTATACAAGTGCCGAGGCGAAGCCGAGGCGTACCATAGCCCGCCCGTCTGCTGCAGCGCCACGTTAGATCGCGCGGCGCGCTTGGCGGCCGAGGCGCAGCCGGAGCGCGAACCGGCGCAGCGCTACGCCAGCTACACCGGCGGCTGCCAGCGTGAGCGCGGCGAGCACGGTGGCGAGCACGCGGGCAGCAATGCTCCGCGGGGGCCCGGGCTGGAGCGCGGGGAGTGCGGCGTCGAGCCAGAAGTAGGCGCTCGCGGCGACGCCCATCCCCGCCCCAGCGCCCGCGGCCTCGCGGTACGAGAGCGCCGCTAGCCGATCCCGTAGCCGGCGCTCGCGGGTGGCGGCAACGCGCTGCTCCCATTGCGGAGGTGGCGCGTCAGGTGGAGGAGTGCGCATGCGTGGCGACGGAGGTGTTCGCGATCTAACGCCCAAGTTCAGCTGCGGGCGAACCATACGAGAGCCGAGCGCAGCGAGGCAATCCAATGCTCGCCCGTCTGCTGCAACGCCACGTTAGGTAGCCGGCGCGCGGACGTCAGCCCGACAGCTGGCGGGCGACCCACGTGAGCGCGAGCCCCACCACAACGACGGCGGCCGCCACCCCGTAGCCGGCCCGGCGCGAGCGCCGGCGGTACGCCCATGCGACGCCGGCCGGGCCTGCCCAGAACACGGCGCCACCGAGGCCGAGCGGCGCGCCGACGGCGCGCGCGAGCACGCGGTGGTCGAGCGCGGCAGCGGCGGCGGCGGCGGCAAGCCACGCCACGATCAGCAGGGGCGTGGCCGCGTCGACGGCGTCTTGATCGGTGGCGGCGGGTTCCTTCACGGTGGAAGTGCGTGGCTACCTAACGCCCAAGTTCAGCTGCGTAGGAACTTACCGATGCCGAGGCGAAGCCGAGGCGACTCCCCAACTCCTACGTCAGCTGCAACGCCACGTTGGGCAGCAGGTGCTCAGAGGGTGGCGATCCACGCGCGCCACGGCTCAGGAGCGGGGCCCAGATCCGCCCCTCGGAGCTTCACAAGCAGATCATGCGCGGAGTAGGTGAGCATTGGCGTGCCACTCGCGAGGTAGGTGAGCACCAACTCGCCGCCGTTCCGCAGGAACGCGCGTGCCTGCGTGGGTCGCACGCCGCTCTGTCGCAACAGTTGCAGAACTGTGGTCGTGGCGCCGAGCGACGTGCCGTCCAGCATCGCGTGAATCCCGTCCGACACCGGCCACCACTCGACCGGTCGATCACTCCGGTCCGGCAGGCGCTGCGCGACCAGCAACGCCGCGCTCTTTGCATACCCATCTGGTTCGCGCAGCGCCTCCACGAGCGCCCGCCACGTGTCATCCCGGTCGCCGAAGTTCCGGAGCACGAGTGCCGCCACCGCACGGTCCAACTGGTTTGGGCTCTCCCGCAGGGCGCGTAGCGCCGCGCGCCGGTCAGCCTCCCCCGTCCGAGACCGCAGGAAGGTGAGAGCCGACGCCGCAGCGGCGTGATCGCCCGGGTCGCCCGGGTGCGGTCCCGGGGCCAACACCGTATCGCCCTCGAGGAGCGCTGTCACGGCCAGCCGGTAGGCGACGGGCCGCTGCTGGATCAGCGCCGAGACGGGGCGCCAGTCCGGCCGGCCCGGGCTCGTGTCCTCGGGCAGGCGGCGGAACCGGACCCGCGCCGAGTCCTGCGGCTCCCGCAGTACGACGACGGTGCGCAGCGGCCGATCCCGGTCCTCCACCGTCGTGGCGGCGGCGTCCGCGAAGCCCAGCTTGTAACGCAGCGTGGCGGCGCACGAATGCTTGTGGAGCGAGTCCCCCGGCGCGTAGCGCGACAGCGAGTCCTGCAGCATCGCGAGGGTCCAGCGCCGCAGCCCGAGCACCTCAACGATGCGCCCGTCCGGCAAGGACAGCACCGCCGAGGGCCGCGCGGGCTGGGCGCGTAGCGGGCCGCCGCTCAATAGGCACAAGAGGATCAGCCCCGCGATGATGAACGCGCGCGTCTGAACGCTCCGCATGATCCGCATGAGTCGTGGTGGCTCCGAGAGATGGCGAGTATTGCTGCCCAACGCCCAAGTTCAGCTGCGTGGGAACTTACCAGTGCCGAGGCGCAGCCGAGGCCCACCGTAACCCCACGTCAGCTGCAACGCCACGTTAGCTAGCAGGCGAGGGAGTGCTGGCCGCGCGAACGCCGAGCCATGTGCGAAGCTCAGCCTCGGACGCGAGGACGTCCCTTCGCGTCGCTAGCTCTGGATGACACTCGGCCGGCGAGTACCCCGTTGGCTGGCCGTCAGCCTTGCGGACCACCCAGGAGTGCTTCGCGTCGCGAGGGCGGCCCTGCATCAGCGAGCGCGCAGGCCGGCCGAGCAGCGCGCCGATGGCGCCGTAGGTGGCACGCTGCCGATGCGCGTCGAGCGCGTCGAGCACTTGATCGAGTGATTGCACGACAATCGTCGGTGTGAGTTGCTAGCTAACGCCCAAGTTCAGCTGCGGGCGAACGATACCACTGCCGAGCGAAGCGAGGCTTCCGCAGCTCGCCCGTCTGCTGCAACGCCACGTTAGCTCGCAGGCGTGGCTTCGTCCGGCTCCTCGACGCGCGCGCCGAGGCAATACAGGTCCAAATCGAGCCCCAGTCGTAGGGCCGCTAGTCGGGCCAGCAGGGTGGCGTCGAGGTGGAAGCCCGGATTCACCTCGCGGAAGTACGCCGCGCACGTCAGCCCCACCTCATACCGGCGCGCCGCCTCTGCGATGGCTTCGCTCCGCGCTTCCAGCAGAGGCAAGAGGGCCGCGAGTTGCTCGTCGACGGGCGCCTCAGCGCCGGCCGGGCTCGCGAGCTCCCAGCGGCCGTGCCGCCGCCTCGCGCCACGCTCCCCGGCCAAGCCAGGCATCGGCGTGCCTGGCGCCCACGCCTGCGTGGGCTCGATCCCGAGCAAGTCGGTCACGACCCGCGGGTCGTCACCGAAGTCGAAGACGCCGAGGTACAGCCGGATCTCTGTCACGCGATAAAGCCGGTTGCGAGCTAACGCCGAAGTTCAGCTGCGGGCGAACCCACCCGAGCCGAGCGCAGCGAGGCATACCATAGCTCGCCCGTCAGCTGCAACGCCACGTTAGATGGCCGCTCACGAGTCGTCGCCCGACGCCTCGTACGCGGCCACGATGCGCGCCGCGAGTGCCGCCTGCCCCGCTGGGTCGGCCGCGAGGCCACGGCGCTCGGTGGACGGAAGATCGCGTAGGTGCAGCGCCACGTGGCGCACGTCGCCCGCGCTCGCGATCCCCGCGAGACTCGTCGCGAGCGCGAGCAGGCCGTGCGGGTCCGGCTCGAGCGGCCAGCCGGCGGAGCGGAGCACCCGCCAGACGGCGACGGTGCCGGCCCCGAAGTCGCCGAGCCGGGCCAGCTGCTCGCAGAGGTAGCCCACGACGTGGGTCGGCGACGTGGAGCGCGCGAGGTCGCCGTTCGCCTCCAGGTGCGCGAGCGCGGCCTCGACGATCTCCCAGGTGGGCGAGCCCTCGAACTCCGCGTAAGGATGCGGTGCCGTCACGATGCGGTCTGACTGGTTCGTGGCCATCTAACGCCCAAGTTCAGCTGCGTGGGCACCTCATGATAGCCGAGCCGCAGGCGAGGCGTTCCGCAGCGCCCACGTCTGCTGCAACGCCACGTTAGCCCGCGATGCAGGTTCAGGCCGTGGCCATCAGCTGATCCAGCCGCCCAGCGAGCGTACGATGCGCCACGCGGCTCCGTGTCGGCGGATCAGCCACGATTGTCCCTGGCCGAACCCCTGCCCCCGCCCACGGTACACATACAGGCACGACAGCGTCGCGTCGACCGTTCGCTCCGCCAGTGTGGTGGCCGGATGGATCGCGACCGCCACGACGTAGCCCGTCTCGCCGGGGAGCAGCGCCCCGGCCGCATCGTTACTTCCGGGACACGCGATGGCTGACGCGCGCTCGACGCGCGCAATGGGCACGTCGGCCGAACGGAGCAGCCGCGCGGTCGCCGAGTCCTGCACCACGAGCACCGCCCCTGGCCTTCCCGCCTCACTCAGCAGGGAATCCGCCACGAGCCGCGCAGCGAGCACCCACCGTGGATCTCGCTCGCTCGGGATACCGCTCTGCGCGCCAGCGGTCGCGGTCACGAGAACGCCGAGCAGGGCGCCACAGACTGTGGCCCGGAGTCTCATCCTCGCCTCAGGCAATATTCAGTCGCGGGCTAACGCCCAAGTTCAGCTGCATACGGAGGCAAGAACGCCGAGGCGGAGCCGAGGCGAGTCCTTTGCCCGTATGTCAGCTGCAACGCCACGTTGGGCAGCGCCACGCGATGCTCGCTCCCACGAGTGCGGAGCACGCCCCCACCAGTGCGGAGCACGCCCCCACCCGCGGCTACGGCCGCCCGCACGTCAGCCCGAGACCGAGCAGCGCGAGGCCGAGCACGAGCAGCCCGATGCGCCCAGCCCGCGGCATCGGCGGCCCCGGCGTTGCGCTGAAGCGTGCGGACGAGACGCGCGTGCCGGGGAGCACGGCCCCCAGGAGCGCGAGGGCGCCGGCGATGAACGCGAGATACCGCAGCACCGACACTGTCTCTCCCGTGGATGGTCGCTCCGGCTGCCCAACGCCCAAGTTCAGCTGCGGGCGGGTGCAACATTGCCGAGGCGCAGCCGAGGCGTACCGCAGACCGCCCGTCCGCTGCAACGCCACGTTAGACCGCGGGTGCGCCGGCCCCTCCCGGGATCAGAGTCGGCTGGAACCTACAGCCGCGCACGCGATGTGCGCGGATCGCTTGGTAGAGCTGTTGGCTGACGAGCACGTGCCGGAACGCCTTCGCGCCATCCCCGAACACCTCGCGCGTCCGGACGGCGTGCCGGCCGGCGAGGTCCCCGACGAGAGGCGGCAGGAACCCGCGCACGAACGGGGCGTACTTGCGGCGGCCGCACAGCGGGCAGTCGGACGCCTGATGGTCGCCGAGTGCGAGCGGACCAGGCGCCTCGGCCCCGAAGTCGAGCTGCACGACGCCGGTCAGTTCAGTACCGCTACGGTGCTCGACCACCGGCCGCGCGCCCACGCCGAGGGGAGCGAATACCGTCGCCCACGTCTCGGGCGCCATGAAGAACTCGTCGTACACCCAGTGCAGTTGCAGGATACGGCCGGGACGCAGCGCGGGGTCCCGCTTCAGCCGAAACGGGGCGCGCTGGACCGCGCCCGCTCCACACTGGTCACACCACAGTGCCGACTCGTAGGTCGCCGCCGCGTAGCCATCTTCCGGTTGCGGATACCCCTGGTGCGTGGCCGGGAGCATCACAAGCCAAGCCGCGGTCGCGCGCTCGGCCTCCGTCGCCTCGGTGGTGATGATGTCCACCCCATCGGGCGCCAGCGACCGCACGGCGGGCCAGCGCGGGTCCGCCTCGTCGACAACGAGCGTCAGGAGCCCGGTGGGCGCGCTCGGGTCGAAGCCGAGGGCCAGCAGCTCGGCCGCATCGGCGGACGTAGGGCGCCAACTCAGGCGGTGCAGGATTTTCACGGAGGCGCTGGGGAACCAGGAAGGTGGGCGCGGTCTAACGCCCAAGTTCAGCTGCGGGCGCCGAGCCGTCGGGGGCAGCGTCGCCCGCTCCGCTTGACGGAGTCCGCCGGCGTAGCCCCACGATGCGTGACGCGCCCGTCAGCTGCAACGCCACGTTAGGTCACACGGCGCGCCGCGGCCGCAGCCGGCGCCCGCCTGCCCCGGGCCACCGTCCCGTCAGCTGAAGGCGCGGAGCGGCGCGCCGCAGCGGGCCTCCCACGCGGCGTCGGCCCGCCGCCGGGCGCGGCATACGTGCCGCGCCCGGGCCGTCCCGTAGGATTCGTCCACCTCGACGCGCACGTGGTCGGAGCCTTCCCAGACCGCCGCGCGCACGGTGAGCGCCACGGGGTCGAGGCCCGGCGGGGTCGGCGGGTCGACGCGCCGCCCCAGCGAGTCCACCACCACGTACCAACTCGCGAAGGTCGGCGGGCAGCGCCGCCGCGCCACGACGGCAACGCGCGCGGCGGTGAGCCGCGCGAGCATCGGCGCCGGCGGGTCCGCGGCGTCGCGTAGCGCGAGGCAGATGACCAGCGGCTGGCTGTCCGCGGCGGCGGCGCGCTGCCCGAGCGGGCCGACACCGGGCAACACGGCGCGGAGCGCCGCCTCTTGGGCGGCGAGGAGCAACGTCTCCACGTCGGCCGGCGGCGCCGGGCGCGCGGGCTGCGCGGCGAGCGCGCCCGGATTGCAGCCGTGAAGCACGGCGAGCGCGAGCACCACTGACAATATGCTGTTGCGAGCCACGACGATGCTTGAGTGTGACCTAACGCCCAAGCTCAGCTGCGGGCGGACCAAACATGGGCCGAGGCGCAGCCGAGGCCACTCCTTAGCCCGCCCGTCTGCTGCAGCGCCACGTTAGATGACGCGGTCCCTGGCCTTGGGGCGCTCGACGGCTTCGGGCTGCTGGCCCACGCCGAGCGCGGGAGTGACCGCCGGTCGCTCCGAGCCGGACGCGACGCGCTCCGCCTCGCGCAACGCGAGTCGCGCCACGATGGCCCCCACCAGGAGGAGCGCCACCCCGAGCACCAGGACGGCGACCGGCAGGGCCGCCGCGATGGCGCGCACCTGGGCGGGGGGCAAGTCGATCCGCTCGACGCCCACCACTGCGACGACCCCGAGCGCCGCCGTGGCGGCACCGAGCAACATGATCAGGGCAGCGAGGCGGCGCATGGATGCAAAGGGAACGACGGTGGGCAGCCGGGGAGAGGGACGCGCCAGCGGCGACGCCATGGTGCGTACGCGCCGGGACAGCGCCGGTGTCATCTAACGCCCAAGTTCAGCTGCGGCGCGCTGGCGGGCGCGTGTTCCTGATGCTGCGGAGGCGGAAGCCGGCCGGCGCATCCACCGAATGCGCTCGGAGCGCCGACAGCTGCAACGCCACGTTAGGGTGCGCCGACGCGAGCGCCAGCCCGGGCGCGGAGTGGGTGGGCAGCGTGGGCGGGCGCCTCGGCCCCGGCGCACGGACGCAGGCTGCGGATCGAGGAGCGCCGCCCGGCCCCCCACCTGATGCCGGTCGTGGTGCTCGCTGACCGGCGCACTGGTCCGGGCCGCGCGTGGGCCTACGCGAGGAGGGCGGCCCGGCCACCCACGGCCCTGAGCGCGGCACCCTGCCCCACGCTGGAGCCACCCCAATCACAGACTGGCACTCCGGCGTGAGCGCAGCCTAACGCCCAAGTTCAGCTGCCGGCCCTGACCCGGCGGGCGAGATGCGCTCAATTGTGCGATGCCGACGGCCGGCGCACAGCCTGATGCTCCCCACGGCCGGTCAGCTGCAACGCCACGTTATGCGGCAGCGCGCGTGAAGTGGCGGGGCGTCCGGCGCGTCAGCGCCCGGCTGGCGGATCATCCGTCTCCGCAGAGGCGCGCGCAACGGCGTTGGGGAGTGTACCAGCCCACAGCCCCCGTTCGAGCCGCGCGGCGCGCTCGGCGGCCCCGCGCCGGCGATCCCGAGCGAGCGTCACCCAGACCACGGCGACGACGAGCGCCAGGAGCGCCAGCGACAGACCGGCGAGGCGCGCGGGCCCCGGCAGCCACCACGTGTAGTACCACACCGTGCCGACGGCCGCGGTGAGGCCGAAGAGCCGCCAGAACCAGCGCTCGCCCCGGGTATCGCCCATCCGCCTCTCACGACCGTGATGTGGGTTGCCGCATAACGCCCAAGTTCAGCTGCAAGCGCATGTAACCGACGCGCGCCGCAGGCGCGCTACCATAACGCGCTTGTCAGCTGCAACGCCACGTTAGGTTGGCGCCCTGCGGGTCCGCCCCGTCAGCGTGCCACCGGGACGAGGTGCCGCTCCACCCACGTGGTCAGCTGCTCGCGCGACAGCGCGCCCGACGCGAGCGCCAGCATCGCGCGCTCCCCCTCATCGACGTCCGCCGCCAGCTCGTACCCATTCAGGACGAGGAACGTCTCCAGCGCGGCGTGCGCCACTCGCTTGTTGCCGTCCACGAATGCGTGGTTCAGGGCGAGCGCGTGGCCCAGCGCAGCCGCCTTGGCCGCGAGCGTCGGGTACAGGTCCGTGCCGCCGAACGTGGCGCGGGGCTGCGCGACCGCCGACTCCAGCCCGCCCAGGTCCCGAAGGCCCTGCGCCCCGCCGGCCTGCGCGACGACGAGCCGGTGGAGCTCGAGGACCTCCGCCAGGCTGAGGTAGCGCACGGCCGCGCCCCTCAGGCGAGCCGGCGGTAGAGCTCCTGGTTTTTCGCGAGCACCTGGGTGGCGGCGGTCTGGAAGTCCGCCTCGCGCTGGGCGAGCAGGTCACGCAGGGCGGCGGCCGCGAGATCCTCGGCCCGCACGTTCAGGCGGGCCGCCACGGCGGCGAGCTGGGCCTCAAGGGCCGGCGGCAGGTCGACGGACAGGCGCATGGAGGCAATCTGCCCGGCGTGCTCGCCGCCGGGTAGGGAGGCCGTGCCAACCTAACGCGGATTATGCGGCGCCCACTGCAGCATAACGCGGCGTCCATGGCGCCGGCGCCCGCTGCAAGTTCCGCCGACGCGAAGACTTAGCGTCCAGCGTTCCGTAGCGCCAGCAGCGTAACGCGGCGCAGAAGACGCGCGCGGCCAAGCGCTCGTCCTGAGTTCATGGCGGCACCCCTACTCAGCCACGCGGTCCGGCAGGCGGTCCGCCGGACTCCGCACCCCGCGCCCGCCCCGGTTCAGCACGTGCGTGTAGATCATCGTCGTGCTGACGTCGGCGTGGCCCAGCAGCTCCTGCACGGTGCGAATGTCGTAGCCCGCCTCCAGCAGGTGCGTCGCAAACGAATGCCGGAGGGTGTGGCACGTCGCCCGCTTGGCCACCCCGCTCGCCCGCACCGCCTCGGCCATCGCGCGCTGCATCACCGTCGGGTGCAGATGATGCCGGACCAGGAGCCCGGTCGCGGGATCGACGTAGCGCCGCCCCGCCGGGAACACCCACTGCCACGCCCACGCCTGTGCCGCTTGCGGCAGCTTGCGGGCGAGCGCCCGCGGTAGAGCGACCGCTCCGCCCCCGGCGGCGAGGTCGCGCGCGTGCAGCCGGCGCACGCGCTCGAGGTGTGCGCGCAGCGGAGCGACCGCCGAGTCGGCGAGCAGCGTCCGGCGATCCTTGCCGCCCTTGCCGGCGTGCACCACGACCTCGCGCCGCACGGGATCGACGTCCTTCACCCGGAGCGCGAGACACTCCGCCAGCCGGAGTCCCGAGCCGTAGAGCAGGCGCCCGATCAGCGCCGTGATGCTCGCGTCGCGGCCACGCCGATCCTCGAGCGCGCGTAGCACGGCGTCCACCTCGGCGGGCGTGAGCACGGCCGGCACGCGGCGCGGTCGGTCGGCGCGGACGGCCTGCTCTGGGATCGCGAGCGGGAGTCGCAGGACCTCGCGGTACAGGAACAGGAGGGCGGCGAGCGCTTGGTTCTGCGTCGACGCCGCGACGCGTCGCCGCACGGCCAGGTGCGTGAGGAAGCGCTCCACCTCCGGTTCGCCCAGCTCGCGCGGGTGCCGGAGCCCCGAGAAGCGCACGTACCGGCGCACCCACGCGACGTAGGCGGCCTCCGTGTGCGGGCTGTAGTGCCGCACGCGGATCGCGTGGCGGACGCTGGTCAGGAGTCGCACGGCGCACCTCCCCGTGTTGAGATCGCGCGACGGGCACGAACGATGGAAGACCGGCGATGACCAGAGGCGCGCGACACCGGCGCCGCTGCGCGAGCGGCGATGGCGCGACCGGTCACGGGCACTCCTGCGAGCGGCCCAGTCGGTAGCGCGGACCCGCACGATGACCGCCGCTGCTCCAGCGGCGGGATCACCGCACCGCGGCACCAAGCCACGCGACGCACGGGTGACGACCCGTCGCCCCGTGCCCCAGCGCACCCAGACCCCCGCGCGGAGCACCCCGCGCGGCGCCACACCAGGCGCCCGCGCCGGGATCGGCGCGCGGGAACCGGCTCCTCTACGCTCTGCTCAGGCGCCCCTGCCTCGCGCGGGGAGCTCGCCTGCTCCTCTAGCCGCTCCACCCCATCCCCTGCCCGCCCCCCACCGAGACCATGACGACCTCGCTCGCCCTTCCCCTCAGCGGCTCCCTGATGGCGCCGGTCACCGGTGCCCCGACCTTCAGTGCCCCGACCGCCAACCGGCCCGTCGCCGGCGATCTCGCCGCGGGGTCCCACAGCCCGATGCGTCCGGCCACAATGGCGGCCATGCCGGGCCGCCCGTCCAAGCGAGACCTCGTGGCGGTGTCCTCCTGGCACGAGGCGGCCCACGCCGTCGTCGGGGTGCGCCTCGGCATGCGCCTCATGTCCATCCACGTCCGACCCCGCAAGCTCGTGAGCCCCAGCGGCACCACGATGCTGTCCTCCGGCTTCACCTCGTACGAACTGTCGACGCTGATCACGCAGCTCGGGCGGGTCGAGGCGCACCGTGCGTGCGCCGTGTTCGCCGCGGCGGGGCTCGTCGCCGAGCGTGAACACGGGGACGGCAATCGTGCCGCGACGGCCGACGACGTCGACGGCATCGTCCGGCATGGGAAGGCGGCCGGCGTCCAGGCTTCGGACCACGCCGCGTTCCTCGCCGAGTCGGTCAACGCGGCGGCTCACCTGCTGCTGTGCGACGACGGCGCGGCGTGGCTGCGCGTTCGCAGCGCGCTCCGGCAGCAGCGGTCGCTCTCGCGTGCACGCGTGGAGGCGCTCGTCGGGGATCACCGCTGATCGGGCACCGCGCATCGCAGGGTACCGGAACCACGTCACGGGTGGTCGCCCATTGCCGAGCAGGGGCGACCACCCGCGACGCCTCTACGGCGACTTCGGACTTCGCTGTACGCGTCCGTCAAACGCGCGCCGTGTGTGAACGCAGGCGACGAGCAGTACCGCATTGCGCGTAGCCGCGCCTGAACACGTGCCTGAGCACGTCTGACCGCCTCAAGCGGTGGTGTACATCAGACCGCGCGGCGTCGCGAACCATTACGCGTGCGCCGCGCCCGCCGCACGCGTGGGGCGACAAGCCCGCGCGAGCGAGCGGTGCCGAGGTGCGCCGAGCGGTGCGAGGTATCGAGAAGCCCGTCATTGCACTGGGGCGGCGCACCGGGGCCGTCGCCTGTCGCCCCGGCACAGCACGGCCGCCTACCTATGCGGTCGTGCCGTCGGCAAACTCGAGCCGCAACTGCAGTGGGCTCGTGGCCCGCCGACGGCGTGGCGCGCGTACGCGACGCCAGTCCGGCAGCGGGTCAGCCCCGATACCCGGCTCTCCGTACCACACGACCGCGAACAGGTCCGCCGCGAAGTCATCGACGTCCGATGGGTTGGTCAGCTCCGTGTCCTCCTGCAGCCTCCCACCGTCACCTACCATGGTCCCGGCGAAGCACATATTCGGCTCGTGATACCGCAGCGTGAGGTGCAGCGACGTGAATCGCCGGACCACTTCCACAAACCATCGAGCGGGCGGTCCCCAGGGCGAACGGAAGTCGAATTCGACGCCGCCGGGCACCGCCCGGCGCGTGACGCCACCGTCCACGTCCCACTTCACGCCCCAGTGCGCGCGCTGCCAATCGTACCCAGCTGCCGCAAACCCCCGGCGGCGCACCCGGAGCGGCACGGGCACCAAGGCGTGCAGCGAGAGCGGCGTGGCGGGCGGGCGCGGCTCCCACTGCAGCGCCGTCCTCATCGACTTCGGCCGCACCTCCGGGCCGGCGGCGTTGCAGTCGGAGGTGGTCGGGATCGGAGCGCAGGACGCAGGAGCGGGGATCGCGTAGCGCGCAGTCGGACGCGCGGCGCGCCGGCAGAACGCGAAGATGTCGTCGGTCTCACCGAGGACGGTGAGGCGGTTGCCGCACCAGTTGGGCACGGGAAGGAGGGGCCGAGGGGAGCCGGTGGGTGGCTGACCCGCGGGGCACCTGCACCTGGGTCCCTTCGAGACTAGGGGGAGGGCCGCTCGACGCGCCGGTCACCGCGCCGGTCACCGCGCCGGTCACCACCGCAGAGTCCTTCTGCGCCCTCACCGCAGAGTCCTTCTGCGCCCTTCAGCAGCCCTGGCGTCGGTCACTCGATATGCAGATCGGGGGGGGCACTCGCCTCGCGCTGGCTTCCCACGCGCTGGCTTCCCACGCGCTGGCTTCCCACGCGCTCGCTTCCCACGTGCTGCCTTCCCACGTGCTGGCTGACGACGCGCGAGCTAGGACGCGCGCTCCCTACACCGCCCGAACCACCGCGTGGCCCTGCGGCGGAGTGCGCGCCGCGGCAACGCCTCAACCCATTCGGGTTTCGAGCGTGAGCGGGCCGCAGAGCCGGTGGTCGCACCGCGTCCAACGCACCGCGGCGCGGCGGCGTACACGAGGCGCACCTCGACGGCGGACTTCCATCGCAAGCTCGCAAGGCCGACGTGAGAGGTCCGAGCCCGAGCCTCGCCGCCGGTGGAGTCGCGCCGGGGCAACGCGCCCACGTTCGACCCCACCGGTGGCGAGGCTCGGGCCGCACCGCTGGCCGCCACCGCGATTCAGAGCGCCCGCTGGAGCGCTTCGCGGACGGCACTCTGGTCCACTCCGTACCGTGCCAAGAGCGGAGCGACGGGGCCAAGTGCATCGCGCAGCAGCGCCGCCAGCAGGTGCACGCCGTGCACCATGTCCTGGCGCCGCTCGGTCGCAAGGGCAACGGCGGCGTCGACTGCGGCCTGCGCGTCGGGGTGCATCGCAATGGCGGCGTGCTCGCCTCGGTCACCGGGTGGATGCAGCCGGTCCGCCATGTCGGCACGGAGGCGCTCAAGCTCCATCCGGCCGGCGCTGACGAGCAGCGCGAGCGGCGCGCCGCCGAGGCGTAGCAGCCCGACGAGCAGGTGCTCGGGCCGCACCGCCGTCTCGCCCGCGCGCGACGCGTCGTCGGCCGCGAGCGCCAGTACCTCCTCGAACACCGGCAGGCGCGTGGGAGGCGGCACGGGCCGCGCGTCGCGCTCGGCGAGGACCCGCACGGGATCGAGCCCGCACAGCACCAGGATGCGACGGCGACCCGCGTCGTCGGGCCGCTGCTCGAACAGCGCGCGCGCGAGCTCGCGGGGCGTCATGTCGGGCTGACGGCCGCGCAGGTCGAGGTCCGCGCCGGCGCGCACCAAGCCTTCGACGGCGGCGGTCAAGGCGTTGCCGACGGCGATGTTGAGCAGCGGCGACCCGTGGAGCAGGCTGTTCACCGGCGCGCCGCGCGCGGCGAGGGCCTCGATCACCGCGGTGCGCCCGTTCAGCACCGCCACGAGGAGCGCCTCGACGAGCAGCTCCTCGTCGTCCGCCTCCGGCAGCGCCGGGATGGGCGCCAGGCCGGCCGCGTCGAAGTCTGGCCGGAGGCGGCGCGCCGCGGGTGTCGGCCGGCCACGCGAATCGAGGAAGGCCCGCACGCCGGCCACATCCCCGAGCCCCGCGGCGATCCAGAGCGCGCGACGCGGCCGCGCACGTGCGGCGAGCACGTCGACGGCCTCGCCGTTCCAGTAGCGCAGGAGGGCGTGCTCGAGGACCGGAATGCCGTTGGGCGCCACCCAGTGCGGGTCCGCGCCCTGAGCGAGCAGGGTCCGCACCTCGTCGGCGGTCATGTGCAGGTGCCCGCACAGCTGCGCGTTGAGCTCCCGCTGCCGGTCGCCCCCGCGTGCGGCCAGCCAGTCCAGGATCGGGCGCATCGCGTTCGCCCCGAGCCGCCGCTCGTGCCTGATGGCGGCAGCGACCAGCGGGCGCCCAACCGCTTCGTCGTCGGCGTCGGCCGCGCCCGGCCGCAGCAGCTCGGGATGGGTCGCGACGACCCGTTCGAGGGCGGTGAGGTCGCCGGCGGCGATGGCGGCGTCCGCCTCCCGCTCTGGAGCGATGCCCTCCCACGTCGACTGACGGCGCGCCTTCTCCTGCCCGCCGGCGCTTCCCTGCGCCGCCTCCCAGCTCGCGAAGCCGTACTGGCGGGCGACGGCGAGGCGGGCGTCGTCCTCGCTCACCGTGGCGGCGAGCGCCGCCTCCGGGCGCAGGCCGTAGAAGCGCGGCACGTACGCGGCGAGCTGGCGGGCGGCTTGGGCGTCGCCTGCGCCGTGCCGGGCGAGCAGGTGCCGGACCGCGCGGGCGAGCACGTCCCCGCCCGGCCCCGACGCGCGGGACCGCCGAACGCGGTGCAGCAGGCGCTCGGCGGCCTCGTAGTAGCGCACCAAGCGCGGCCAGCTCGCGAAGCCGTACTCGCGCGCGAGCACGAGTTGCGCGTCAGCCAACCTCGCGGCCGCCGGGTGGGCGGTATCGAACCCGGGATGCCGAGCACGCGCCCGGGCGAGGGCGTCGGGATCGCCGGCGCGCAGCCGGCGGAGCAGGGCCTTGGCCTGCTTGCGCTCGTACGCGAGGCTGGGCCTCGCCGGGAGCGGGCGAACGTTGGGCGGGAACGCGGACATGCGGCCTCCTGTCGTGGCGGCCCGCGTCCGCGTGGGGGCCCGAGAGGAGGAGCGGTGTGCCGAGCGCGTGCGGCGGCTGCCTCCAGGCAGCTTCGGATGGGAACGTCCCTTCCCGCGGACCGGGCGCGCTCCGAGGGCGCGTTTGAGCATCGCGCCGCTGCGCGACTGCGTCAAGACGGCCGCCGGGAGCCGACCGGAAGCCAGCGGAGCACGCTCGAGAGGCGCCTGAGGGGCGGCGAACTTCGGACTCAAAGCACCAGCAATCCGGCGCGCGGACGCGACAGCCGGGACACCGGGGCTGGTAGGGCACCGCGTCGGCCGCTTGCCCCGCCATCGCGTCGGCGGCCCTGGCACCGGAGCCTGGCTCTACCCTCGCCGCTGGCAGGCTTGCCCACGCGTCCACGCCTCGCCTGGCGCACGCCTGCGGGGCGCAGGACAATCAGGCGCCGGCAACCGCCGGTGACGGGTTCGTG
>JAESFT010000541.1_pt1 | contig 20759 bp, 24 predicted proteins | sample 9269451 | NCBI WGS metagenome assembly JAESFT01 (sample SAMN14502557, study PRJNA617106) | algae metagenome | isolation source: Scytonema hyalinum WJT4-NPBG1 and co-occurring heterotrophs from well... | place: USA: Mojave Desert, Joshua Tree National Park, California | collected 2006-05-25
TATTGTCCAATTATTTAGTTCAGCAACTAAAACGCCCGAATGTTCCCATGTTTATTGTCTAGTTGTTTGGCGCTCGGTGCGGCGCAGCCGCACCGTCGCTTGTGACAGTTGCGTAAGTCCTGTTATTAACAGGGTTGAAGGCAAAAACAAAAGGAAAGAAATCCTCGCCAGGACAAATGAAACTACCTTGGGATGAGTGGAAAGCAACGAACCAAGAAATAGAAGAAGTAGCGTGCAAGTTTGTCTTCGCTAATTGTTATAACCCACAATTTGCCAGCATCGTACTACAAGTACAACAAAAAGATCCTCTTTAGATTCAGTGCCAGGTAACGGAAACGTAGAAACCGCAATACTTCGTGGGTAATCACTTGTTTGCGAATCTTTACAATTCTGTGTAAGCCTTATATGTTACAGTTTACAAGTCTGGACGCGAGAGAAGAGAGGTGTTCTCGGGGTGCCCATGAAAAAAACTCATGCCAAACCCATGCCGTATTACCCGTAACCGGATAACCCGCGGTTTCAACACGCCAAGCGATCCGCGCCGGGAGATGTCCGTTTGGGGCGTTCTTGGGGGCATTTGTGAAGGTTAATTCACTGTAATCCAGCCAAAATTTCCATTTAAGTATTTTTTGTTTGCGCCAACCCACGCGATCGCCAAACTTTTCTTCGTCTTTACCCACACTTTCCCAAATGCGCTTTTGCACACTAAAGCCGAAGCACCGCTCACTGTATTTTACCCAAAGTTGGTCAATTGTGCGGAGGTCAGTGCAGGGAAAGTTTTCGATGGATTCACTAGAGAGCCAGCCTTCTTTTTCTCTGCCAGTTGCCTTGAGCATGACAGCAAGAGTTTCCTCATCCGCTTCTTTCCACTGTCCTGCTTTTAGGAAATCGCGCAGTTGTGTGTAGTTTACACCGGTTTCGCTACTAAGGTCATCACCTGAATCATCTCGTTGATTTTGCGGGGTGTTTTGAGTTTCAATAACTTCTCTACTGGAGTCATCGACCTGCCACTGCTGTCCTGTTATAGCTCCAATTAGTTCTTGGATTGGAGCTTTAGATGTGCGCAAATCTACCGCGTGATGCTTAAATAACCAATCATATGGTGTATAGGCGTACTGATTCCGAATTTCTTGGAATGTTTTTTGGCAACTAGGTAGTATAACCAATCCTACACGAGGCGTAGTTTCTCGTCTAAGAAGCGTGAAAATAAGCGTGAAAAGGTTGTTATTTCGCTGAGATATTTCTTCCTCAGTCCATGTTATTTCCCGCTTTTGCCACTCTCCAAACCCTGAGGAACCAAGGAATACAGCTACAGCATTCATCTGAGAAAGATTTTCTTTTATCTTTTTCTTCCAATCGTCAAACCCTATGATATCTTTCTCATCCATCCAAGTTTCAATACCTTGCTGGCGTAGCTTATCCCTAATTTGTCTTACCTCCGGCTTGTCGTCACTGTTGTGACAAAGAAATACGTTATATTGGGACATCCTCATACCTCAACTTTTCTTGACTAATTCTCTACACCAGCAATCTGTGCTAAGGCATGAGCATATTGTTCCAAATCCCTTCTCAACGCTTCCAACTCAGCCCGCAAATTTCCTTCCTCAGACCAATTGCGCTCATGCTCTTTAGGACTGAGGTGAGGAGGACGCTGTGCTTCCCATGTCTGCAACAGTGGATGCCATTTAGCAAGAATGGGGCGCAAACCATTATTCAGCACGGCTATAGCAATGCCTCCAACTGACTCGCGGGATGCACCAACATCTGGTCCGGCTTGTTTGAGGACTTCCCGTGTTATGCCAAACAGACTGTATAAAGATGTCAGCGCCTCACGCAACAGTCCTTCGTCAATTTCCAAAGGTTGAACAGCAATACGAGTAACAAGTTCAACATACAACGACCATGCAGCCCGACGCTCTGTTGGATCGGCTTCCCATTCAGCGGAACCGATGCCAAAGGGAAGGCTGACAGAGACTTTTTTCAACTTGGCGGGGTCTATTTTAGGCATAAGTTTGTTGTCACTAGTATAGAGTCGCAGCTTTTAGGTCTTAATAATCGTCCGCTTGGCATCATTCAGCGGTTGCAGGAAATTTAATTAATTTTATAATTTAATAATTTAATAATTACATACAGCCAGCTTGCCGTGAATTCCGGGTGAGCAGTAACACAGCACCACGCCCAGGCGAATATAGCGATTCTCACTCGCATAGAATACACGCTACACGGTAGGGGCAAAGGCTTTGCCTATACGTGTCAACTTAAGCCAAAAGCCATTATTGGCAAGCATTTGATCATTTTTGATGTACCATCTAGATTTTTGATCCCCCCTTAATCCCCCCTTAAAAAGGGGGGAAATAAAATCTTAGCCCCCTTAAAAAGGGGGGAAATAAAATCTTAGCCCCCTTAAAAAGGGGGTTGGGGGATCTACAAGACGGGAAATTGCGTATTTCAACGTGATTGTTGACACGTATGGGCAAAGAACAGCCCCTACAACCTGTATTGCACCCAATTGAGAACTACTATAGAATTCCCCTTATCTAAATCCTCTATCCCCAATTGCTTTCCTTAGAGTAATGATGTAATCAATATGTAGGCGATAAGCCGGAGGCTTGACGCTACGCGTATCGCGCTTTGTGCAGTACCCAAAAGGCGATCGCTCCTTGGCCGACACTCTGTGCCATCGCCTGAGCTTGACTCTGCGAAAAACAAGCATCAATTCTAGCTGCTGCTAGTCTGTCTAGTTTGAGTTGAGGGCTTCGTAGTAAGCGCTTACTACAATACACGTCTAAGAGTTGATTTATAAAGTAAATCTTAAGTAGGGTGCGTTACGGCTGACTCAAGGGCGCACCATGTTATATGGCGGTGCGTTAGGCGCTTTGAACATGTTTGTCCTTACAAATCTATCGAAAGGGCGCGCCTAACACACCCTACAAGAATTCTATTTTTACTTTATAAATGACCTCTAGCACTCAATTTTTTCTTGACAGACCATTATTCTATTCTCTCTGCTTTATCCTCTATCTATAGGTATATGAGTATAGGTATATTTAGAAACTAGCCAGGGATAGATACCTCTTTCTTAAGAAAGATTAGATAATACCAGAATTTGTAGTAACACATACTACTTAGAAGTAGATTGCTAATTTATCTCCAAACCTTAGTTGCGTAAAATTTTTCATCCTCATATGGTAAATACTCCTCCATCGCTGTTTTCCGAAGATCAATACAAGGTAGAAGATGCAGAGGCAGAAGTCGCTGCCATTATAGAAACTCCACCATCAGAGACAGAAATTGACCTAGAGTTCCTCTACACAAGAGATATTGAATTTCGTCAGGAAACTCTCTATTTTATTGTGGTGGATCGCTTTTATGATGGCGATCGCTCAAACAGCGAAGGTGAAAATGCAGAACTGTATGATCCAACTCGACAAGATTGGGGTAAGTACTGGGGCGGTGATTTGCAAGGCGTCATCGACAAGTTAGACTATCTTAAAAGCATGGGAGTGACTGCGATTTGGTTAACTCCTCTGTTTGAGCAAATAGAAGAATTGTTTGTTGGCAATGCCGCAATGCATGGCTATTGGACGAAGGATTTTAAGCGGATGAATCCTCGCTTCATTGCTAACGAAGAAGAGCCTTCTTTAAACAAAACCCAAGAAACAAGAAATACAACTTTTGATAGGTTAATTGCCGAACTGCATGAGCGCAAGATGAAGCTGGTGCTGGATATTGTCTGCAACCACAGCTCACCTGATATTAGTGGTACTAAAGGTGAATTATACGACGATGGAGTGAAAATTGCTGACTTTAACGATGATGAGCAGCACTGGTATCACCACTATGGCGAAGTGCAAGACTGGGAAAACGAATGGCAAGTACAAAACTGTGAACTTTCCGGTCTTGCAACTTTTAACGAGAACAACATTGAATATCGTAATTATATCAAGTCGGCAATAAAACAATGGCTAGACCGGGGTGTGGATGCACTGCGGGTAGACACTGTTAAGCATATGCCCATCTGGTTTTGGCAAGAATTCACTGGTGATATGTACAATCACAAACCAGATGTGTTTATTTTTGGTGAATGGATTTTCAGCCATCCCTATGACGATCGCTCTGTAGAATTTGCCAATAATTCTGGCATGACGATGTTAGACTTTGGGCTGTGCGTTGCCATTAGGGAAGCTTTAGCACAAGGTGCAGAAGGTGGATTTCATCTGATTCAAGAGATTTTTGACCAAGATTATCGCTACAACGGAGCGACAGAATTAATTACCTTCATTGACAACCACGATATGCCCCGTTTCCAATCGCTGAACTCTGATCCAGCGATACTGAAAGTGGCAATTACCCTGATTATGACTTCTCGTGGTATTCCTTGTATCTATTATGGGACGGAACAATATCTCCACGATGACACTAATGGAGGTCAAGACCCATACAACCGTCCCATGATGGAAAATTGGGATACGGATAGTGAAATTTATCGTTACATGAGGCTACTTTCTGGCTTACGGCGACTCAATCCAGCGATTTCGATGGGTAGCCAATGGCAAAAATATATCACGCCGGATGTTTACTCCTACGTACGTCGCTATCGTGACTCTTTGTGCTTTGTATTACTAAACAGGGGTGAAGCAGTCACCATACCAGAGGTAGAAACAGAACTGCCTGATGGCGAACACACCTGTGTGATGACTCGCAACAAGTATGAAGTAAAAGACGGTAAAATTTATGACTTGCAACTCGAAGAGCGGGGCGTGATCGTCTTAAGCCGTGTTGGAGAACGGGTGAAAGGGCAAACGATTGTGCGAGTCCAACTCAATGGTGTACAAACTCAACTGGGTGAAACTATCGTTGTGATTGGAGATTGTCCGGAATTAGGCAACTGGGATATTGGCAAGGGATATCCTCTGGAGTACATCAACTCTAATACATGGTTTGCTGAGATTCCCTTTGATGAAAGTGCTGGCAAGTTGATTAGTTATAAATACGCTATGTTGCGAGAAGGGCGATCGCCTTTGCGTGAAAATCTGATGAATCGCCGTTGGGTGATTGCCAAAGAAGGTACCGTGAAATGGCGTGATACTTGGGCACCTGGACGCGAATCTTAACAGTTATCAGTTATCAGTTATCAGTTATCAGTTAACAGTTAACTGATAACTGCTCCCAAAGGATCTTGCAGCTTTGCGACCATCTCAGCACGCGCCGAAACTTCTAGCTTGCGGAACATCCGTTTCAGCGCTTGCTTGACAGAATTTTGTGTGATCCAAAGTTTTTCGCCAATTTCCGCATTCGTTAACCCCCGCGCCACCAACTCAGCAATTTCTAATTCACGGGGAGTCAGGCGACTTGCTAACGGACACAGGGATGTTTTTGGTTTCGCGCGTAAGGTGGCGAGTTTTGCGGAAACATGAAGGCATAAAGCACTCATGTCAGCTAAATCGTTCACGTTAAAAGCAGCAGTACCATGCTCACGGGCGAGGTTAAGCGTTCCGACAAGACGACCATCACAGACAATTGGTCCACTCATGACGTGTTCATGGTCATGACGCGAGCAAAAATGCTTCCAGTCTCCTGTTGGTAACACCAATTGCTCGTGAACAGGAGCATGACGTTCAACTACGAAGCGCCCAACAGGGTTGCTTTCCATACACACACCTGGAACAGCTTGAACATCAACCTCTGGTGGGAACGGCTCATCCAGCAAATGGATACCCCAACGCTGAACGCCAAAATACTCCCCCACTGTATCTGTCACAGCTAGTCGTAGTTCTTGCTCATTGCTGACAGAAGCTATTTCATGAAATACAGTTTGAAGAGAATGAACCATACCATAGGTGTACCCACTTGGGGTCTATGCGAAACTTCATAATTACTTCTATGCTAATAGCAGCAAAGGTAAAAAGCTAACATAACAGGTGACAATAGGAGAAACAATGACAGCAACACAAGTTTCTGCTCAAGAACTTTTTCGTGCTGCATACGAAAACCGTTACACTTGGGAGAAAAACTTCCCTGGTTACACCGCAGATGTCACCTATAAACAGGATGAGCAGGTGTTTACAGGCAAAATTCGCGTTAACTCGAATCTCAAGGCGGAAGTTTTTGAGGTAGAAGACGAGGAAGCGAAGCAGTTCATTAACAATCAAGCATGGGAGATCGCCATTCACCGCATTCGTCGCTCTTTTGAAGAAACCCACAGCGCAAATACATTTCGCTATGGTGCGACTGATGAAACTGGTGCCGTTGAGATTCTTTTAGGCGGTAAGTCCGAGGGCGATCGCTACAAAGTCCGTAACAATGAAGTGAGCCACGTCCACCGTCATATCCACAATGTTGTTGTGACGATTGACACCTTCAGCAGTCACGATACAGGAGAAGGCTACCTGTCTCATCAATATGACTCTGTTTACCACGACCCGAAAACGGGCGAACAAAAAGGCGGAAGAAGCGAGTTTACAGATGAGTACGAAAAGGTAGGCGATTACTTCATCCTAAATCGCCGAGAAATTCGCACCGAGACACAAGGAAAAACATCCATTCAGGAAATTATCTTTTCCAACATTCAGTTGTTGGAGCCTGTTGCTGCTTAATTCCAGTGCAGATGGATTAGATTCCCGACTTCTTAAAGAAGTCGGGAATCTTGTTGTTCAGGAATGATTTAGGATTGCTATATATTAGATTAGTACTCACTTAGTTCTTCTGGTGTTTTTGACCTCTGTTGCACGACAGATAACAGGCGCAGACAGAATTACGAAAGCAATCAAAGCCACGTTAATCAACATTGTTTAACCCCTTTTGTTTTTAAAGTTCTTCTTGGTATAGGACTACTGGTTTTTTCTCTAAGGTTCCGGAAATTCTCTGGTCTTGAGGACAGTTTTCAAAGCTTCATAGTTAAACTTGTTTTTAGGCATTTTTTGATTAGAAAAATTGTTTAAAATATCTGGCACTGGTTAGATAAGGGTACATTAGACCGATAGAGAGTTTGACGCTTAACTAGTTCGGCGGAATTCCCCATCCCTGAGTAGGGTTTAGGTAGTGAATGTTTAACGCACGGCTCTGGCAGCTTTTGCAATCTTTTTTCAGATTTGTCCAGCAACTGCTGATTACCCATTGGCGATCGCTGCTGCTGCTATTGCTCGGAGTCTTTTTACCTTTGCAGGTTTTCGGGGAACTGGCAGAGGATGTTTGGGAGAATGAAGGTGGCTTCCCGTGGGATGTACCGGTACTGTTGGCAGTTCACAGCACAGCCAATCCTCAATTGGACGTTGTGGTAACAATGCTGACTAAATTGGGTGTGTTTTGGGGTGTGTTTCCGATTGCGACTGTCACCGCGCTACTGCTATTTAACCGCCGACGATGGCGATCGCTCACTTACTTGATTGTCACCTTACTGGGTAGCATCATCATCAACCGGACAGCGAAGGTACTGCTGCATCGAGTCCGTCCCCACTTATGGGAGTCACCTGCACCAGAATTTGACTACGGATTTCCTAGCGGTCATGCAATGTCGAGCATGACGTTCGTGGCAGTCTTAGTCATTTTAACTTGGGGTAGCCGATGGCGCTGGTTGGTTTTGATTGTCGGGACAATTTTTGTATTGGTTATCGGTTGGACGCGCCTGTACCTGGGTGTGCATTACCCCAGCGACATTCTAGCAGGCTGGATGGTATCGGTTGGCTGGGCAGTTGGGGTTAGTCTCATCATCCGACTTTGGCGATGATCCAGTTGCCACGTGTTGGCGAGAGTAAAAGCGCGGATATAACCAGGGGGGATTGAGTCTAAAGTTCCCCCGTGGCAATGTCCTAAATGAGTCCAGAAGCCTTGATATTTACCGACATCTTTACCGCAAAGCGCCTACATCTATAAAGTTCCAATGAAGCTTGAGAAAATATTTTATAAATCAAGGTAAATTTTCTACCAGTACTTGGTAAAAGTAAGAGACATAAGGGGTAAGTCTATACAGCGTGTTCTTGTGACATAGGTAACCCATACTGAAGAAAAAAATGAAGCTAAATCAAAAACTAGCAGTTACTACTGCTGGCGTTGCTTTGGGTCTCACTGCAATGAAAGCTAACCCAGCAAGTGCTGCAGTCATCACCGTTGATTTCACTATCACTGACGTTACTCAAACAGCTTACTACGGCGGACCACCACTACTTATAGAGCAGCCGCTTTCAGGTTTTTACAGCTTTGATGACGCATCAACACCCGTCATAGTGCCTCCAGCATCTGTTAATCTCTCTTTTTTTCCTTTGACAGATTTTAATTTTAACTTCCTAGGACGCCAATTCTCGCTAGCAGATATAAGCGGCTATGGTGGCACGGCAACAAGCTTATTCATTTTCGGATCTCAAAGGGAGAGCGATACCGTACAAACGAATTTTTCCATCCGTAACATTCCTAGACCGGATTTTGCCGAACCGGATTTTAGGGGCTTTGCCGAACGAGGTCCTTTTATATACTCTATATCTGGCAAACCACAGCTTTCTCAACGCACTACCACCCCGGTTCCGGAACCAACAACCATAGGTGGTTGGTTGTTGGCGGGTCTGTTTTCCATCGCCCTTAAGAAAAAGGCAGCATCCAAAAAACAGTAAAAATTGATGAAAGTCCTATTTGGATGGGAACTGGGAGGAGGACAGGGACACATTCAACGTTTGGCGGCACTAGCTCGGACACTGGAGTCTCACGGAGTTGAACCAGTCTTTGCTCTGAAGTCTTACAAAATCAAAGGCATGAGTTTTCCGTGGAAAATTGTTTGTGCCCCGCTCCTGCCATTTTCTGGAAGGTCTGAATCCTATACGTTCGCAGATATCCTGGAAACGTTTGGTTTTGGTAATGCGAATCTACTGCGATCGCACCTACAGGCATGGCAATCTGTTCTTTTAGAGGTTAAACCAAGCTTAGTTATTACTGATTTTGCGCCTGGTTTAGTGTTGGCAGCTCGCAATATTATACCCACAATTGTCACAGGAGACAGCTTTGCAGTACCACCACCCATTGAAGTATTTCCGCCCTTAAGATTTCCCACCCCGTCTGAATCAGAAAAGCGCCAAGAGCAACTTAGCAACACGGTTCGTGAAGTTGTTAAGTCAGATACACTCTTAGGGGAAGTTCTGTCTGGGGATGCCAGTTTTATCTTTGGCATTCCTGAATTAGATCCTTATCGGTATCTGCGGACTGAGTGTCAGCAGTATCTTAGCGTACACATTACACCTATTCCAAAAAATCTGCACTCCAGCGATGGTCCTGCTTGGGCTTATTTATACGATGACTATCCGTACCGTGACTTGGTGCTGCAAACCCTTAGACCTCAATGTGATTTCAAACCCTTAACCGAAGTTCTAGCGGGAAAGTCCTTGGCAATTCACCACGGAAGCTCAACAACGGCTATTACTTGTTTACTTGCAGGCATTCCTCAATTAGTCTTTCCCAAACACCTAGAACATCAACTCAATGCCATTACACTCTCTCAGTTAGGAGTGGCAAAGATCAGCACCACACCAACATGGGAAGGTTTGTTAATAGCACAAGCTGAGGCTTATGGACTGACGGAGAATGCCTTACAAAAGGCAAAAAGTCTTGCCCATTGGAACCAAAACTTCATGTCTATTTTTGTCAAAACCTGTCTCGAATTTCTGGGAGCACAGCCATAGCATCTCAATTTCTCAGGAAGGACAACAATTTGTCGTTGCAATCACATAACTTGGCGATCGACACCTTGAGAGATTACGGAGGATCTAAATACTATGAACAAGCGTTTGAGACCTAACCATCCTCTCGCCACTTTTGTCAAGATGTTTTTTCAACAATTTACCCAAAATAGAGATACCTTGCTCGATGTCCTGTGGTGAGTTGGCGAAAGTCAGTCGCATAGCTGGATAACCCTGTTTATCTGGAAAAAATGCGGAACCACAGAAAATCAGCACATTTTGTGACAAGGCTTCCTTAGTCATTGCCTCAATAGGAATATCGGCTGGTAATTGCACCCAAAGAAATAAGCCTCCTTTGGGAACCGTCCACTTTGCTTGTGCGGGAAAATAACGCTCCATGGCTTGCAGCATAATATTGCGGCTATGGATATTTTCCGCTCGCAGTTGGCTGAGGTGACGGCGGTAATGTCCTGATGCGAGGTATTCACTCACTATTGCCTGGGAAACCGTGGATACGTGGACATCATGGAATAACTTCCGCTCCAAAATTGCTTGATAATGCTTGCCTGTAACTACCATATAGCCCACTCTTAACCCAGGCATAAAAGTTTTAGAAAAGGTACCGACGTAAGTCACCAAATCGTGTTTATCTAAAGCTTTAATGGGCGCTGGTACAGGCTCGAAATTCAACCCTTCATAAGCATTATCTTCCAAAATAGGACATTCATATTCTTCGGCTAAGGCAAGCAATTTTTGGCGATGTGCCTGAGTTGTCGTCAAACCGGTAGGATTGTGTAGGGTACTAATGGTGTAGATTAATTTCGGGCGATGGCTCTTGAGGTATTGCTCTAACAACTCCAGATTCATCCCCTCGGCTGTCATGGGAATACCAATGATTTTGGCTCCTAAGTTTTCTAGGATGGCGATCGCTCCAAAATAGGTAGGAGCTTCCACAATCACCCAATCTCCGGGTTGCACAAAATGATACATTGCCAATGACAGAGCTTGCTCAGAGCCATTGGTAATAATTAAATCCTCCGGTGAGACATCCAGTCCCTGATGTACCGACATTTGAGCAGTTTGTCTGCGTAGCGTTAACTGTCCTTGTGGCAAGTCGTATTTAGATAATGCATCTGCCTGCTTGAGCGCTCGTTTGGCAATTTGCATTAAATTCTTTGGCGGACGAGGAAAGCCAAAACTCATATCAATCATTCCTGGCTGCGCTTGTGCTTGCACTGCTGCCATATGCATATCGAAAAAAGAATTGCCTCCTGGCTCTTTAATGATGACCTCTTGTTCTGGGGCAAATGTTGGTTTCAGGTTGGCAGACACCAGAGGCTGAGTGTTAACAAAATAACCAGAACCTTGACGAGCGCAAATCACTCCATCTGCTTCTAAAACGTTGTATGCCTCAATAATGGTGAGTTTATTAACTTGCAAATTTTCTGCTAAAGAGCGGATTGAGGGGAGGCGATCGCCCCCTTGGAGTGCGCCAGATTTAATCAGACTACTCAGGCGATCGCGTATCTGCAAATAAATAGGCTTAGGTGACTGCCGATCTAAAAAAATCTTCATTTTGGCGCACTCATCAACGACGACAACAGCACTATTACTGGCAATATAAGCGATTTTCAATTGTTGTGCATGGTACAGTTGGGTGAATTTTGACTAGAACAGTTGTCAAGGTGCATAACTGTTCTAGTACAAATCTGCAAAAACTGTACCTTCTCACTGTTCAATTCCTGAGCGAAGGTAAAAGTAATAGTTCACCAAACAGTAATAAACAATCACTGCTTAGTGCTGAACCATTTTCACTCAGCACTCAGTACTCATCACTCAAAACTTCTCAAGTTTACTGAGGAAATTTTGCTATGCAAATCTTTAATTTTTCAAAAGAAATATTGCCGAAGATAAAAAACGTTTGGCAACATTTTGTAATATGGCTGGTGAGCAGTTCTGAACTGCAAGTATGGCAAGAATCAGACCGTCGTGGTCGTGCTTTTTCTTGGCACGCCTACGACCCGTTAACAGGACGTTCTGCTTGTTTTGGTTCTGAAGAAGAAATGCGAATTTGGATTGAGCGTTGTTACTACAGGTAACAGATAAAGCAATCCTATTTGATTCGTGAAAAGTAGGAGACAAGGACAGACTTGGAGGACAAGGCAGACTTGGGGGAGGTATTTCACAAATGATTTAGGACTGCTATAAAATACAACACTACTACACCAAGAACGCTTGACTATGGTTGAAAATTATCTCCAAACTAAAACCCCGTCTGCTTGGGGCAACAAACAGACAGGGGTTCTCAATTAAAGAGAATACAGTTTTAGACTCTTGTGGGATGGGCTTCTAGCCCGTCCATCTTGGCGGGCGAGCTATAGGATTAGCTTGGGTAGACATAATTCTCCTGGGTTCAGGTTGAGTACAGTTGTTTTGAAGGTGAAAGTTATTTCCTTCGCCTGTGCAAAAGTAATAGTTGGCAGCAAAATCAACTGATGCAGTTTTCAAAAAAAATTCGGTTTCTCAACCTGATATCAAGTCCGGATAACCACTTATAAAAAAATACCCTGCCCCTAATCCCCACAGGCAATCGGTGAGTTCCCCAACCCTCCCCTTGATAAGGGGAGGGTGCCGTCAGGCGGGTGGGGTAAATGTGGGATTTATAAGCAATTAAGCGGACTCCATATGACTCTGTGTTCCCAGACTCTGCCAGGGAATACATTCTCAAAAATTTTTCTGCAATTTGCATAGCGGCTGATCATAGCTTTGCTTTTCTGCTTACAGCCAGCCCAAAAGACTATGCTTGCTCAATTTCGACTGGTTCTTGGTCAAATTGCCGCATCAAGTCCAGCAGGGCTTCTTTATCTGGCTTCTGCCCATTTTTCATCAGTTCCGCCAAACCCTCAAAATACTTTTCGCGTTCCCCGCCTGGAGTAAACATAATCAGCAACTTCGCAGGCTTTGTTCCCCGGTTGGCAAATGCGTGAGGTGTAGCCCGAGGAACCAGTACAAACGCCCCGGGTTGACCTTGCACTTTTTGATGACCAACTAGGATTTCAACCTCTCCCTCCAGGACATAAAACATCTCTTCCATGTGGCGATGAATATGCGGTCCCGGCGCAGTTCCCCCTGGCTGTATTAAGTTTTCAAACACACCCAAGTGACCGTGAGTGTCACCACCAACAGCTTTGAATGTCACCTCGCTATTGCCCATTGTCAGGTGGTTGCCCTCTCCTGGCGCTAGTACAATTTCTTGAATGGGTAATGTCATCACAATTCTCGCTAGCGTTTCTCCAATTTACCGACTCGCGCCTCTAACTGATTGACTTGCTGCTTGAGTTCTATTACTAGAGTTGCCAATCTATCGAACATCTTATCTCGTTCTGACTGCGATACAGTTCTTCTAGAACGTGTAGACGATGACGGTGTAGTCGGTGTACCGCCAGAAGGTACCCGACCGCTTTGACCGAGTCGCGCCTCAATCTGGCTAACCCGCGACTCCAGACGATTAAAGTCCGCTTCTAAGTTGTAGAAGCGGGATTCTGTTTGCTGAGATGAGGCGGTCTTTGAAAACACTCCGCCCCAAAGCATAATCACCAAAAACAGGGCTAATGCTACCAGCCCAATACGTTTCATCGCTTTGCTCCAACTATAAGGTTAGACGTGCGGTGCATTAACATGACATAAAAGATGACTAACATGAACGCACTATCACGCACCCTACTGTAAGTTTGGTTGCAGTTGAGAAAACAGCCTTTGCCAGTCAAGAGAACTAGCGGTATTTTCTCCCTCTTTCACCTCAAACGTGACGTTACACGCTGTCTTTTGTTGTAGCGCTTCTACACATAACTTGGCGACATCCTCGCGGCTGATTTTTCCCCTGATATTGTCACCTTGATCACAAATGAATTCCTTGCCCCCTGGTTCCTCTGTCAGCGCACATGGCCTGATAATCGTGTAAGGAATTCCACTTTCTCTTAAACTATCTTCTCCCTTCAACTTCCACGTTAAAATTCCTCCTAATTGGTCATTTAATTTGACTGCTGGCGGTTCTTCATCCAAATTAATTCCGGGGCGTCCAGGACGAGTTACACCTGCTGAACTCACTAAGACAAACTGTGGTAAATTTGTCCCACCATAAGCTTGAATTGATTCCACCTGCAAGGTGAAACCACCAGGAGAAAATTTGGGATTTAATTCGCCGTCATATTCAAACTTGCTCAACATCAGTTGAAATGAGCAAATTTTGCTAGCATCAATTGAGGAGCCATCTTTTAATGTTTTGGCACGAAATACCGGAACCATATCAGCAAAGGGAATGCGGACATCTATCCAGGTATTCGCCTCTGTGTCAAAAGAATAACTATAGGCAACACCATCCCATTGTGCCTCTGTACGCAGAAGGAATTTGTAACGCTTCCCGTCACCTCTTAAGCGCAGTTCCACACCTTCATAACCGGACAAATTGAAAGGAGGAGTGAAATTTTTCGTTCTTACAGAAGCAAATCCCCCAGAGTTGGCGGTTGAGACATTACCAGCAAACAAAGCTGTCTCTTCCACCAATTGAATATTACTTTGACTCACGCCACCCATCACGACATCATCCACCGCACCCCAAGTATTCTTCAATTCGGTTGATGGTTTTGTGAAATCAAATAATAGTTGTTTACCTGCTTTCGGCAGATATTTGGCAGCAGCTTCTACTAAGTTTTTCACCCCCTGGTATTCCACATTTTCAGGAGTGTCGCCAACAATTTCTGGTTGGTAAAATTTGATGCCTTGATAGTATTTACCGCGTTCTGGCGTATCTCCTTCTACTGGTTGCACGCGCACGGCTGTGGCGCAAATCACAGCTTGGATATTAGCCATGAGTAAGGAAGTCAGAGTTTCGGGTTTGGTAATATCTGCGACAACTAATTCAACCTCATTACCAAGAATTGACCGTGCTTTGTCGATGTCTCGCACAAGCGCACGTACTTTATAGCCCTGTTCCACCAGTCGTCGTACCACTCGCTGACCGACTCCACCTGTTCCACCTGCTACTAGTATTACACCCATTTGTTTTGCTCCATCAGGTATATCGCTGCTACTATCAGAACGACCTTGGATTAAATCCTGTATCCAGTTGAGAAAAGGGATGACCTCAAAATATGTGAGGGTTTGGATGAATCTGCCTAAGTCCCATTGAGAGCGATTGTTGTTAGCCACAATTCATTTCTCACGCTTATCCAGTGCAAAATTATTATGACGATCATTCTTCATAAGTTCACCATCATATAGACTGATTTTTTCCCTCTGACTAGACTTGCTATAAAAGTTGCCTTGCCACATTTGAGTACTTTGATGCAACCACACTTGACTTTTGAATAATTAAGGATATTGTGACTCTTATCTAGTTTTTTTATTTCGTAAAAGCAAGCTTTCAAAAGTGTAGAAAACAGCAGGAAATATCAAAAGAATAAAATTAAATTGTGTCAGACCTTGGGTGTACAGTCTGTTTGGAAACAGGAGAATGAAACCACAGATAAAAAATACAATAATTAACAATATATCTTTACGCTGAAATAAGTTGGGACGTACAAATGGTACAGCGGATAAAAAGAGTGCTACAGCTATTAAAATAATGCCTAAAGAATTGACTTGATGATTGAGCATATTTGAGGTCTCTGATAGTTTAAAACTTGAACGCAAAAAGTTAACCGCCAACTGATGACTGATTTGTTGTAGTTAATGGTAAGCACCTCAAAATAATCAAGTAAATTCTTTATTACCTCCCACGTAAACGAATACATTCAGCGACAGAAAAAACTCCTGCTCCGGCTAGCAAAGATTGACCAATTGGTATTTCTTGAGTGCCATAGAACCGAGAATCTTGAAATAAAAGAAGTATGCCAGACAGGCAAAACACAACAGCAAAAATGGCATCGTAATCTCGCCCTAATCTAGGATACCAAGAGCGTAGAAAAAATAGTCCTGCTCCAAAAGCTACCAGAACAACACCTAGTAATACTAGCCAGGTAGCAGCTTTAAATAAAAATAATCCAAATGCACCGATAAAGGGTAAGAATCTTACCACAGATAGAGTTGGATTTAGCCAAGTTGGTGGTTTTGGGAATAGTCGAGAGTGGTTTATTGCACCAGAAACAGGTACTGAGGATGGTTGCTGGGATACTGCAACAGGTATATTTGACGTAGGCGCAGCGTTATATATGTATGTAGGCGGAATCCATAGTTGCGTTGCTAGTAGGGGATTTGTGAGTTGCTGCAAGTCTTGCAATACTTCTGTCGCTGACTGGTAGCGATCGCGGTAATGATAGCACACCATCCTCTGCATAATCGCCCCGAGTCCGGGAGAAACCTGCGCCTGATGTTGCCAAATCACTTCTCCTGTTTCCTGGTTTTCCTGAAATTGAGTTGGCAATAGTCCCGTCATTGCTTGGATGGCAATCATACCTACCGCGTAAATATCACTATTGTGCCGTGGCTTACCTTGCGCTTGTTCTGCTGGCATATAGCCAGGAGTACCAATAGCAACAGTAGCAGTTATTTGGCTAGGAGATGCTACGAGTTGAGAACGCATTTGTTTAACTGCGCCAAAATCAATTAAAACTAATTTGCTGTCTTTGTCACGTCTGATTAAATTATCTGGCTTAATGTCGCGATGAATAACACCATAGTTATGTACAAACCCCAAGACACCCAAAATATCTTGTAGCATTTGAATAACTTGGCTTTCAGTCCAAGGTTGACTAACTTGCATTTCCGTGCTGAGTGGACGCCCTACAATCAACTCTTGCACCAAAAAAAAATCTTTACTTTCTTCAAAATAAGCTAAAAGACGGGGAATTTGGTCATGATTGCCCAATTGTTCCAAAATTTCGGCTTCGCTATTAAATAAACGTCTAGCAACTTCCAAGCAGTACGCGTCAGAACTCGCAGGTTTCAGCAGCTTGAGAACACACTTGGGATTTCCTGGACGGCGTGTATCTTCAGCAATGTAAGTTTCACCAAATCCTCCAGCCCTGAGGACTTCGACAACTTTGTAACGCCCATCTAGTAACTTTCCTAACATTGTATGGCTTATGCGAGTGTTTTTACTACATGATCTTGCCACAAGATCACAAAAGCACTTACGTACTGAGATCTCTGGTAAATTTTTCTCTTCACCTACCCCTATACATTTGTATTTCTCTACACCCTACACCCTGTCCTCTCGAATAACTCTATTTGCAAGCTAAGGGAAAATTGAACAAAGAAGAGTTTAAACTTTATTCATGATGCTCCAGTTTCAACCCCCTGGCTTTGGACAAAAAATCATCAACACCCCCTTGGGGTTGATGGTTTACTATACCCAAACAAATGCACCTTGGTTGATTGCTGAAACTGAAGATTTACCTCCCCTAGTCTTCCTCCATAATTTTGGTGGCGGGGCTTCTGCTTATGAATGGTCTAAAGTTTATCCTGCTTTTGCCGCTACGCACAAGGTGCTAGCCCCGGATTTAATTGGTTGGGGTGAATCTGCACATCCTGTGCGAGATTACCAAATTAGCGATTATTTGACGACGATTGCAGAATTTATCAGACATACTTGTCGTCCACCTGTGACGGTGATTGCGTCTTCATTAACAGCTGGTTTGGCGATTCGCCTCGCCATTGCCCATCCTTTTTTATTCCAAGCACTGTTTTTGGTGTGTCCCTCTGGATTTGATGATTTTGGGCAAGGTGTTGGACGTAGACTTCCTCTTCAATTAATAAATACACCGATGTTGGACAATCTCATTTATGCTCTGGGCGCAGAAAATGAATTGGCGGTACGCAACTTTTTGCAAAGGTTTTTGTTTGCCAAACCCGAACGAGTTTCCGAAGAAATGGTACAGGCTTACTTAGCCTCTGCACAACAGCCCAATGCTAAATTTGCCGCCTTGGCATTTTTACGGGGGGATCTTTACTTTGACTTAAGTTTGTATATTCAACAACTGACCATTCCTACAGTGATATTTTGGGGTAAGGAGGCACAATTTACCAGTGTTAAGCTAGGACAGCGTTTAGCAAAGTTCAATCTTAGTGCTATTCGAGATTTTCATGCAATTCCAGATGCAGGGGTTCTGCCCCATCTGGAAACACCAGAGATCATGATTGGTTTGTTACAGCGCTATCTATCGCCCAATTCCTCTACTTGAGAAACATCTAAACCCGTGAACCTGGCGACTTGTTCCACTGTCATTCCTGTCTGAAGTAAATTTCGTACCGTTTGCTGCAACTGCGACTGCACTTGTTCAGCGCGTTGATGTTCCTGTTCAGCGCGTTGATGTTCCTGTTCAGCGCGTTGGTGTTCCTGTTCGGCGCGTTGGTGTTCCTGTTCGGCGCGTTGGCGTTCCTGTTCGGCGCGTTGATGTTCCTGCTGTGCAATCTCCGCAGCAGTAGGTAACAGTTCTCCCTCCGATGTCGCCCAACGTAACCAAACGGTTTCCACTCCTCTGTATTTCCCCTGCCAACGCTGCAATCCTAACCCTAATGACTGACTCACCAACTGATTTCGCTCATTGGAAACCAAGGGCTGGTAAACTCCTTGTTGAATGGAGAAACCTGCCCAATCATCAGGATTAAACGGATCAAACCAGAAATATTCTGGGACGCGCATTTGCGGCTTGATAAATCAGCTTTTTCTCGTTCTTATCTGCTTGGGCGGTACTTTCCGATAGCAACTCAATCACTACGTCCGGTGCTTTACCCTCTTCCCAAACAACCCAACTGCGGCGTTCTCCCTTTGGAACACCCAACACAACAAAAAAGTCTGGTCCTTTAAAATCTTTGTTCCGAAAGAGCGCCATACTGTAGTAGACAAACATATTGCCACTAACAAACCCATCCTCACGTTGTCCTAACCACAACTCTAGGGTTTCAATCAACAAGTCCATCTGATATTTGTGCCTTTGGGTTTCCATAGGAATACCATCATCACAAGGAAGTTCTGCCTGAGTTGGCGGTAGTGTTACCTATGGTGCAGCTATATCGGACATGGCTTTTCACCTGTTGCGTAGCCATTGCGGACTCTTTCTATGTTACTTGATTGCGCCTTGGAAGGGCGATCGCGCGTATCCCTCACGGGACGCTTTGCGACTTAGCACCCGCCTTTACGCGATCGCATAGCTTTATGCGTGATACGAATTCTATGTGAGTATGCATATAATAATATCTTTATATAGCAAGGATTTCAGACGTTTTATTTTGTGCAACTTCATACAGAATTGGTATGAGTGTGTTGGGTTTCGTTGGTCAACTAAACCTACAAACTTACTCTCGTGTAAGTTGAATTATTGTTAAAATTAATGCGTTGGCTTTGAGATTTATTCAGGTTTGATATAAATGAGTCAATTTATTCAGCCAATAAACTTGCAAATCTCACCTGATTCCTTAAATCAAGGTGAACCGGCTATCCGTCAGGAATTAGCCCTACAGCTATACGTGCAGAATATTTTTACCTTTAGTCAAGCGCGTCACCTAGCTAACTTGTCTGTATGGGAATTTCAGAAACTTTTGGGGCAAAACAAAATTGAACGTCATTACAATGAAGCAGATTTAGCCCAAGATATTGAGACAATTGAAGCAGGTTTTTAGAAATTGTGACGGTTATTTGTAACGCTACGCCTCTGATAAATTTTGCAGTTATTAATCGCCTTGATATTTTAGAGACTGCATTTTGTCAAATTGTTATTCCCCAAGCTGTATATCATGAAACAACTGTTGCAGGGTTTCCAGGCTCAGAATTTGTGTTGCAAGCAATTGCTTCCAGGTGGTTGCAAGTTCGTTCAGTTTCAATTATAGCGCCCAACATACTACTAAAATTAGATAACGGTGAACGCGAAGCAATTGCTTTAGCACTCTTAACTGGTGAAGAGCGAATTCTGTTAGATGAACGGGAAGCACGCCAAGTTGCTCAAAGTTTGGGATTACAGGTCATTGGTACTTTAGGTGTTCTTTTATTGGCAAAAAATAGAGAGATTATTACGCAAGTGCAACCTCTGCTCGATGCCATGATGGATAATGCCCAATATTGGGTGAGCCGCACTCTTTATGAACAAGTCTTACGACAAGCGAGAGAATTCATTGACTAGGCAAAAGATGTGAACTATTCCACCCTAAAAATACCAGTAAAAATTAGAAGCCCAAACCCAATATCCAAATATACGATTTGACCATGCGACAGCAGTTTCAAACAAATCTGGGGCATTGCGATGTAGGTTAAGATTATGACCTGCGTTCTCAAGAACCTTAACCTCATACCTTTGAAACAAAGGTAAAATCGCACTTCAATTAAAGAATCAGTGAACATAAAAAGTGCGATGCCCCAAAGGGGCAAGCGCCTTGCGCGATCGCTGAAAGCGGGCACTCCGTGCCATCGCTTATTCTTAGCTATTGATGATACTACGCAGTCTGACTTTTCTCAGCAGATGTCTCTGCACCAGCTTTCAAGCGGTTCACCGAGCTTCTGCGGACACGTTCGCTTTTGCGAACACCACCCGCCATCTCATATTCGCGGCTATCTTTGCCGTACTTAAAAGCAACCCCAATCAACATTTTCTCAGAGAGTTCGCCCAAATTTTTTCTAACTCTGTAATCTCAATTTTAGAAGAGTCAATCACAGCTAGAGCCGTATTATAAGCATCAATTTTTGCGCGTAATAACTCAATGAGTTGTGTCATATTTTGTAAATTGCGAGTATCCCCAAAATCCATGTTTGGATCAATTGCCTTGAGTCCAGAGGTTCTTAACTCAGCTTTTTTAAGAATGCGGGATGTGCTTTTTTGACGAGTCATAGATATACTCCTTATAAAAAGTTCTACAGTTAGCTTGCCCTAATGAAGCAGCGTTCTGAATCAGCAGAAATAGCATAAAATTGTATTTTTTCTCAAAAAAATATCTAGTAATCCTAGTGATTTCTCTTAGAAAGCATTTATAAAAGAAATTTTAACTTTGTAGCGACTGTCTTGAAAGTCAAGCGATCGTCAGGGCAAACGCATCTAAATATTGACAAAGTGGTAAGTAGAGATGTGAAATAGTGGTACAGATATACTAAGTAGGGGGATAAAGGCAGCGATC
>JAESFT010000544.1_pt1 | contig 20677 bp, 21 predicted proteins | sample 9269451 | NCBI WGS metagenome assembly JAESFT01 (sample SAMN14502557, study PRJNA617106) | algae metagenome | isolation source: Scytonema hyalinum WJT4-NPBG1 and co-occurring heterotrophs from well... | place: USA: Mojave Desert, Joshua Tree National Park, California | collected 2006-05-25
TACAGGATCGGGATGGCCGGGACAAGCCCGGCCATGACAGGGAGGGCGTCGAGCCTATCGTCGGCCGTACTCCTTCAGAGAAGCGCTGCCCTTGCTGCGTCCTCAAGAGCCTTCATCGCCATGCGATAGGGGCCAGGTCCATGGCTGATGCGGGCGACGCCGAGCTCCGCGAGACGCGCGGCCGAAGGCGTCCTCGCGCCTGCCATGATGTTCACCGGCAAAGGCGAGCCTTCGACGATCCGGGCGATCAGCCTCTCGTCGGCGAGGCCGGGGACGAAGAACCCGTCGGCTCCGGCATCGGCATAGGCGCGGGCCCGTTCCAGGGCTTCACCGACGAGGCTCTCGTGCTGATCCGCCGACGCGATCAGGAACACGTCCGTTCGCGCGTTCAGAAATGCCGGAATCCCGAGCCTGTCTGCCGCACCCTTGGCGCCTTCGAGCCGTGCTGCCTGGTCGGATGCCTCGCGCAATGTCGCTTCGCGGAATCCATCCTCGATGTTGTAGCCGATGGCGCCGGCCTGCACCGCACGGGCGATCGTAGTGCCGACCGCCTCGGGGTCAGCCCCGTAACCGCTCTCGAGATCGATGGTGACCGGCAGATCGGTCGCGGCGACGATGCGCTCCAGATTGGCGATGGCGAGATCGAACGGCATGTGCTCGCCGTCATCGAAGCCGTGCGCGGCCGCGACCGACCAGCTCCCGGTGGCAATGGCCCTCGCGCCACTCGCCGCAACCGCCTTGGCGCTGCCCGCGTCCCAGGCATTGAACAGGACGATCGGCTGTCCGGGAACGTGGAGAGCCTTGAATGTTCTGGCTTTCGTAACTTGATCCGTCATGCTTCTGACCCCTTGGAGAATGTCGTTGCGACTCGCCGCTCGTGTTCCAGCAGCCATTGCTTGCGCCAGATCTTGCCGCCATAGCCGGTGAGGGATCCGTCGGCGCCGATCACGCGATGGCAGGGCACGATGATCGCCACCTGATTGGACCCATTCGCCCGCGCCACGGCGCGGGGTGCGTCGGGCCGGTCGATGAGGCGGGCGATCTCGCCATAGCTGCGCGTGGTGCCTGCCGGAATCTGCTGCAGAGCATTCCAGACCGTTGCCTCGAATGGCGTTCCTCTCTGGACGACGGGCACATCGAAGGACAGCGAGCGGCCGGCAAAATACTGCTCCATCGCATGGGCCAATCGGTCGAGCATCGGGTGGTGCCCGAAGGAGATCGGCCCGACGCGCTTGCGCAGGCGTTCGATCTCGGTCGGAAGCGCCTTGCGCTCCGCGAATTCGAGGAGGTGCACGCCCGCATCGTCCGCCACGGCAAGCATGGCACCAATCGGCGTGTCGAGCCAGTCTGCGGTCAGGATCTGACGCATCGACGCGCGGATCGGTGCATCGCCGATGAGCCTGCTGATCGCGTCGCGAAAGCCGCTGCCGGATTCGTAGCCGGCATCGAGCTGGGCATCCATCACGGAACCTCCCTGCTGCAATGTGTTCACCGCCAGCCCCAATCGCTGCGAGCGCGCATATTGCGCGAAGGTGATGCCGTATTCGCGCTGGAACGCTCGGCGCACGGTGGAAGGATCGTAACCGAGAGCCTTCACATCCTCGGCGCTCCACCGCTTTTCCGGCTCGGACCTGATCTTGTCCCTCAAGGCATCGAGGGCGCCGCTCGCCGGTCGCTTGAGGTCGAGCGGCTTGCAGCGCAAGCAGGGGCGAAAGCCCGCATCCTGCGCCGCGTCCCTGCAAGAGAAGAACACCACGTTGTGGCGCTTCGGCTTCCTGGCCGGGCAGGTCAGGCGGCAGAAGATGCCTGTCGTCTTCACGCCCACATAGGCAAACCCCTCATAGGAAGGATCGCGGGCGATCAGGGCTGCAAAAAGGGTGTCGTCGTCGCGGAGCATGGGCATGACCCTTTTTAGCGCAGCCGCCGGGGCCGTGTCGCCGGAAACGAGGCGTGTATTTTTCTTTTCCTCAGCGGGCTTGAGCGATCTCGACACTGAGGCGCATCTCCGGGTGGATGCCGCAGATCACGTCGTAGTGGCCCGGCTGATCGAACCCGACGGTCACCGTATCGCCCGGATTCTGGGCATCGGAATTGAAGCTCTTGCCTGGCCCGTCGATGCGCACGTTATGCACGCGCGTGTCGTCGTTGAGGATCCGCAGGGCCTCGCCCACCTTCAGGATGACGGCGCCCGGCGTGAAGCGCCGGTCCTTCTGGCTGACGGTGGAGACGGGGACCGCCTGCGCGTTCGTGCCCCAGGCCATCGCCTTCGCCGGCAGGCTCGCGGGCCTGGGAGGATCGTCGCTGGACAGGGCGTTGAGGAACGTGACGAGCTGCGCCCGCTCCTTGTCGTCGAGATCGAGCTTCCGTGGCAGGTCGGCCGAGAGAGTAGGGCGCTGCACAACCCGTTCGGCGTAATGGTCGACGACCTCGTCGAACGTGTTCAGTGAGCCGTCATGCATGTAGGGCGCCGACCAGATCCGCTCGCGCAGGCTCGGCGTCTTGAAGGCATGGTCGACCGCGCCCACCCCGAGAACGGGACCGCGGCCCTTGTCCTCGCTCGGCAGTCCGATGTCGTGAAATGCCTCGTCGGTGAAGCGCCACCCCTGGTGGCAGGCCACGCATCCGGCCTTGCCGACGAAGAGAGAGAAGCCCGCGAGCTCATCGGGCTCAAGTGCCTTGTCGTCCCCTTTCACCCAGCGGTCGAACCGGGTTTCCGGTGACACGAGCGTCCGCTGAAAGGCCGCAAGAGCCTTGGCCAGATTAGCTTGCGTGACGGCAGGATCGTCCGGGAAAGCGTGCGCGAAGGCCTCGCGCATCTGCGGGTCGGCGGAAAGCTCACGCAGGGCCGCCGTCAGGTTGCCGGCCATCTCGCGCTCGTTCTCGATGGGCACCATCGCCTGGGTTTCCAGGCTCGGAGCCCTGCCGTCCCAGAAGAAGGACAGGCCCCAGGCCAGGTTCCAGAGCGGGGGCGTGCGACGGTCGAGGGGTTGTCCGTCATGCCCGACATGGCGGTCCACGCCGTCCGAGAAGGACAGGTCGACCTGATGACAGGTCGAGCATGCCACGTCGCCGGAGCCCGAAAGGCGCATCTCTTCGAACAGCTTCGCGCCGAGCGCCACTTTTTCCGGGGTGGTCGGATTGTCGGCGGGCATCGGGGCATGGTCGGGACGCGCGAAGACCTTTCGCCAGTGCTCGACGTCGAGCGGGGCAGGCTTGTCGGCCGTTCCACCGACGAGGGCCGCGAGCACGAGGCTCGCGAGCACCCGGCCGGCTTTGGCGAGGCCCTCGCGCGGCATGATGGTTAGTGGAAGTTTCCGAGCTGCAGCTCGAACTTCGCGACGGCGCTCAGGAACTCGCCGGAATCCTTGACGGCCTGCTTCGGCGGCGTCACGGCCGGGAAGGTAGCCTTCAGGTCGCTGAGGCTCGCCTGCAGGGCCTTGGCCGCATCCGCGTTCCTGGCGGAGGCTGCCGGCATGACGGTGTTGACGAGCCGATCCACCTCCAGCACGAAGCCGCGCGCATCCTGGTACTCGACCACGTTGGCGATGCGTTTCTTCTCGACGGCCTCTTCGTATTCGTCGGCGGCCTGCTGCAGGACTTCGAGAGCCGTTTCGAGGACGAAGTAGGTACCGTTCCCTTCCTTCGCCTTCACGGCCGTCTCGGCGGCGGTCAAACGCTCGTCGAGGGCCGCACGGGCGCGGGCATAGGCCTCCTTGTTCTTGGCCTTCACGGTCTGGGACAGGGACTTCAGGGCCGCCTGGAAAGGCGCGATGTTGAAGCTCTTCAGCTGGTCGCGGATGCTGCCGTAGATCTCTTCCTCGGGATGCAGGAAGTGGGGCAGGGCGTCGGCCCAGCGGCCGGCCTCGATCAGCTCGGCGCCGATCAGGAGATGGCCCCGAATCATCTCGATGCCGCGATAGACGTGGATGGTCGGCTGAAGCTGCGCGGCACCGCCGCCTTCACCCTCGCCCTCGCCGCCAGCTGTTGCGGCCGGTGCCGCATGACCTTGGTGCTGAGCGAGGTGGAGCAGGACCCGGTCGGCCTTGGCTTCGATTCCGGCCTGAGGCTGGACGTGCAGGACCGTTCCTTGAGAAGCCGCGGGTGCCGCGACCAGGACGGCGGTGCCCAGGCCCGCCCACATCTTCCGTTTCTTCATGGTATCTCCCCTCGGCAGGAAAGGTCGGCGCGGTTAGTTTAGAAAAGATAAAAACTGCGTGGCTTTACAAGGGTTTAGCTACATCCTATGGGGATTTCTGACAAGCCTGTAAGGGTCTCGCCATGCTGATCACCATCGCGGATGTCCTGCCTCGGGACGTACTTGACGAAGTCCGTGCCGTGCTGGGCTCCATGCGCTTCGAGGACGGCCGTGCGACCGCAGGCTGGAGCGCCAAGCTGGTCAAGGACAACGAGCAGGCCCGCGAAGGCGCCGCGCTCACCCAGCTTCGGGAGAAGGTGTCGAGGGCCATCCTCGGCAACGAGGTCTTCGGCCTCGCCGTGCGCCCGAAGGTGCTGACGCCGCTGACCTTTGCCCGTTACGGCGAGGGCAAGGCTTATGGGTCTCACGTGGACAATCCGCTGATGAACGGCGTCCGCACAGATGTGTCCTTCACGCTCTTCCTGGCCGATCCGGACACCTATGACGGCGGAGAGCTGGTGATCGAATCAGTCTCCGGCGAAGAGGAGGTGAAGCTGGCGGCGGGGCACCTCGTCGCCTATGATTCGACGAGCCTGCACCGGGTGGCGGCAGTTACGCGGGGAGAGCGCGTCGTGGCGGTGGGCTGGGCCCAGAGCTACGTGCGCGACAGCGCCCGACGCGAGCTTCTGTTCGATCTGGAGACGGCCAAGCGCACTCTGTTCGCGCGATCCGGCAAGACGCCTGAATTCGACCTCCTGGCGAAGTCCAGCGCCAATCTCTTCCGGATGTGGGCGGAGGTTTAGCGTCGGCTCCAAATCGCCACCGCATGTCATCACCGGCCCTGTGCCGGTGATCTCGATTGGAAAAGCGCGGTGTTTCCCAGATGCGGGATGGCCGGCACGAGGCCGGCCATGACGTGGAGGGAACTCGGACGGACGGCGTGGCCTCGACCTGCCGACTCTACTGCCACGAGTAATTGAAGCTCACGCTGATTCGCTCGCTCTCGGCCTCGTTCAGGGGCACCTCGTGGCGCAGCCAGCTTTCCCAGAGCAGCACCGTGCCGGGGACCGGCTTCATATAGGCGAACTGCCGGTTCTCCTGCCTTGCCTTGGCCTTACGCGGCGGGGCCGCCATCATGAAGCCGAGACGCGGGTCCTCGAGCTTGAGCGCACTCGCGCCTTCCGGGATCGTCACGTAATAGGTGCCGCTGATCACCGAATGCGGGTGAATGTGCGACGTGTGGATGCCGCCGGGCGGAAGGATGTTGATCCACAGGCTGTCGAGCACGAGCTTGCGGCCATGAAGGTCGAATTCCAGCTCCTTGGCGAAGGCCGCCACATGCTTGTCGAGGTCCTTCAGGAGTTCGCCGAACACGGGCACGCGCCAGGGCAGGTCGTTCAGGGACGCGTAGGACGTGTAGCCCGGATAGCCGTGCTTGGCGCACCAGCGCTGTCCGGCTTCGTCGTCCTCGGCGATGGAGAGGCAGGCCGCCTCCAGCTCCCCGTTACGGCGCTCGGCTTTGGCGCCCGTCAGCTCGGCGCGGTAGACTTTGGTGACGAAAAGCGTATCGATGCTTGCCATGGCTTGGCTCTATTCCGGCGGCCGGCTCCTGTCAAAGCCATTGCCCTTTCGAGACAGGCATCCCAGCTTTCATGATGGAAAGTTTCCCCATGGGTTGAAGGATCCATGGGGGCAACACACCTTGGCCTTATGATGTCACCCTCCCTTCCTTCGATCTCCTCGGACGATCTCCTGATCATGGCTCGCAGCCTCGATGCCGAGAGCCTCGCCCGCGTCATTGCCCTGCGCGACTGGCTGATCACGGTCGCGGGCCAGATGGAGGATGCGAACGAGGTTCTGGCAGGTTTTCTCAACCAGCTGATCGAGCTCGGCCTGCCCATCGACCGGGCCGTCTCGGCCATCGAGACGCTGCATTCGGAATATGCCGGCATCGGGCGGTTCTGGACCCGGGAGGAGGGGACCGTCGTGCGCTACCTTCCGCACGGGGACCGTCGCGAGACCGTTTATCAGATGAGCCCTTTCGCCCACGTGAATCGCACCGGCGAATGGCTTGTCCTCGATCTCACCAATGCCCCCGACGACCTCTTCCCGATCATTCCTGAGCTTAAAGAGGCAGGCTATCGTCATTACGTCACGATTCCCATTCGCTTCACGAACGGGGCCGAGAACGCGATCTCGTTCGCGACGAGGTCGCCGCAAGGATTCGGCACCCGCGAGCTCACGATCCTGCGTATGGTGATCCCGTCCTTCGCCCTCGTGACAGAGCTGCGCGCCACCAGCAACCGGCTCGACGAGGTGCTGCGCATCTACGTGGGGGACGATCCGCACAAGGCGATCCTGTCGGGAGCCATTCAACGCGGGCAGGTGACGCGGATCCGCTCGGCCATTCTGTTCGCCGACATGCGCGACTACACGCATATCTCCTCGACCTTGAGCCCTGAGAGTGCGGTCGACCTGTTGAACAACTATTTCGACTGCCTCGTGCCGCCCATCGAGGACGAGGGCGGCGAGGTGCTGAAATATCTCGGCGACGGGCTTCTCGCCATCGTGCGCGACAAGGGCGACGACACGGGCGGTGCCGCGCAGTCGGCGCTCACTGCCGCCACGAAGGCCCTTCGGCGCATCGAGGCGGCCAACAACGAGGGCCGTTTCCCGGTTCCGATCAACGTGGGCTTCGCGCTCCATCACGGCGATGCGGCCTATGGCAATGTGGGCTCCGGCCAGCGCCTGGATTTCACGGTGATCGGGCGGGACGTAAATCTCGCAAGCCGCATCGCGGAGCTGAACAAGACTTTGGGCGAGCCGCTTCTCATGTCGAAGCCCTTCGTCGAGCATCTCTGGGGCGATCCTTCGCCGCTCGGCGCTCACGAAGTCGAGGGCTTTGCCGAGGCGATCGAGGTCTACAAACCTTAGACGTTGTCCCGTCCGTGAGGTGCATCGAGATCGAGAAGCGGTCCGAGCGGCACGATTCCGGTTGGATTGATCTGTCTGTGGCTCTCGTAATAGTGCCCCTTGATGTGAGCCATATTCACGGTCTCGGAGATGCCGTCCGTCTGGTAGATGTCGCGCAGATAACCCGAGAGGTGCGGGTAATCCGCGATGCGGTGCAGGTTGCACTTGAAGTGGCCGACATAGACCGGATCGAAGCGCACCAGCGTGGTGAAGAGACGGATGTCGGCCTCGGTCATTCTGCCCCCGCAGAGATAGCGGCGTGAGGACAGGTGCTCGTCGAGAGAATCGAGCGTTTCGAAGAGTGGGTGAACTGCCTCTTCATAGGCCTGCTGCGTGGTCGCGAAGCCTGCCTTGTAGACCGCGTTGTTGACATTGTCGTAGATGCGTGTGTTCAGGCCGTCTATGTCGTCCCGCAGATCCCGCGGATAGTAATCTCCTGGCTTGGCGCCGACCCCGTCGAAGGCGGCGTTCATCATGCGGATGATCTCGGCGGATTCGTTGCTTACGATGGTGCCGGTGGCCTTGTCCCAGAGCACCGGCACCGTCACGCGCCCGGTGTAGTCGGGCACGGCCGCCGTGTAGATCTGATGGAGATATTGCGCCCGGTTGACCGGGTCCGGGATGACGCCCGGACCGTCCTCGAAGGTCCAGCCGTGCTCCAGCATGCGCCAGTGCACGACGGAGATGGGGATCATCTTTTCGAGGCCTTTGAGCTTGCGCATGATCAGGGTGCGATGAGCCCAAGGGCAGGCGAGAGAGACATAGAGATGATACCGCCCGGGCTCCGCCTTGAAGCCGCCTTCCCCGGTTGGGCCCGGCGAGCCGTCGGCGGAGATCCAGTTCCGGAAGGCCGATGCCTTGCGGACGAAGCGCCCGCCGGTACCCCTGGTATCGTACCATTGATCCTGCCAGACACCGTCGATCAGCAATCCCATCCCATCCTCCATGTCCGGTCTGGCCGACCCGATGCGACCGTGAAAGCAGACAGATGGTCGAACCCGGCGGGGGTCAAGAGGGATCTTGGATCCCCGCGGAGTCGATGGCCATGCGACAGTGGGCCCGAGCGAAACCGGCTTGACGGATATTGCGATGTATTACAGGAACATGAGGTCTCGGCCCGCCCGGGACCGATGCTCTCTTCCGGGTTCAGGGGCTTGGGAGAGGCCGGGCCTTCCGCCATGCAAGGGGTGACGAAAGGCTTTCCTTCCGTTAGAGGTTCCCTTGCCTTCTCCGGAAGGGCCTGTAGCTCAATGGTTAGAGCCGGCCGCTCATAACGGTCTGGTTGCAGGTTCGAGTCCTGCCGGGCCCACCACTCATTCAAGTCGATGACTTAAGTAGGGATAGCTTCATCAACGACGGTTCGTGGAGGATGTTTCGCGGGCGGTCAATGCACTGCCCGAAATTCATCGAGAGGCTCCCTTGAGGGTATGTGGGGGAGGTTCAAACCATGGACGGAGGACGAGAGGACCCCAGGCCAATCCGCTTCGGCTTTCTGATCTTGCCGGGATTTTCCCTTATGGCGCTCAGCGCCGCGAGTGAACCCCTGCGCGCGGCCAACCGACTCGCGGCGCGCAGCCTTTATGAATGGCATCTGATCAGCCCTTCCGGAGAACCAGTTCCGTCGAGCAGCGGTTTTCGGCTCCAACCAGATGGTGGCTTGGATCTGACGGTTCGATTCGATGCCGTCGTCGTGGTCGCAAGTCTCAACGTGGCGGAATATCGTGAAACTGCCTTGTTCAGATGGCTTCGGCAGCAGGAGCACCGCGGATGTGACATTGGAGCGGTGAGCACCGCGAGCCTTTTGCTTGCTCGGGCCGGGCTTCTCAAGGGGTATCGGTTTACGGTCCATTGGGAGATGGCCCAGGATCTCACGGAAGAGTTCCCTGACCTCAAGCCCAGCCGGACGCTATTCGTTATCGACCGCAAGCGGTTCACCTGCGGCGGGGGAATTGCCGGCCTCGACATGATGCTTGCTCTCATCGCGCGGCAATTCGGTTCGTCGCTGGCCACCGGGGTCGCAGAACAGTTTCTGCATACTCATATTCGCTCGGCCGAGGACACCCAGCGAACCGACATCGTCGGACGCTACGGAACGACCAGCCCGGCTCTCGTAACGGCACTGACCCTCATGGAGAGCTGCATCGGACAGCCAATTCCGATCAACCTGATCGCTGCCCGATCCGGTGTCACGGAGCGGCACTTGGAACGGCTTTTCGTCAGCCACCTCCAAGCGACCCCGGCCCGCTTCTACCAGGACCTTCGGCTACGGGAGGCCAAGCGCCTCCTGAGCGAGACCGACATACCGTTGACCGAAGTCGCCTTGCGCTGCGGCTTTACCAGTCTCTCTCATTTCGGACGCTGCTTTCGACGGGCGTTTCAGCAGACGCCCCGGCAGGCACGCCGTCATATGTCGGTTTCAGGCAAATAAAGGGCGGTTTTAGGCGAGTTTTGTCCATCGACCTGTGCCACCCTAAGAACAGAGCGCAAAAATGCGCCGAGGGTTCAGGGGATGGAAACGCTGTCATTCATGCGCGACAATGCGCAGACCATTCTGTTCTTGACGGGACAGCACGTGTCCATCGTCGGCGTGGCAGTGGGTCTTGCAGTTCTAACGGGCGTGCCAATCGGGATCGGCATCACGCAGAGTAAGCGGGCTGCCGATATCGTCCTCTACATTGCAGCGATTGTGATGACGATCCCGTCCATTGCGCTCTTCGGCATCCTGATCCCCATTCTGTCGCTGATCGGTCAGGGAATCGGCTACTTGCCCGCCGTGATTGCCGTCCTGCTCTATTCGCAGCTGCCGATCATTCGCAACACCTACACAGCCATCAACAATGTGGACCCCGCCCTGCGCGAGGCTGCCCGCGGCATGGGCATGACTGCCTTGGAGCGGTTGCGCAGGGTCGAGTTGCCGATTGCCGTGCCGGTCATCATGGCTGGCATAAGGGTCGCGGTTGTCATCAACATCGGCGTGACCGCCATCGCGACCTATATCGGGGCCGGGGGGCTGGGATCCCTGATCAGCCGCGGCATCTCGCAGACCGACAGCCGGCAACTCATAGCGGGTGCCGTGTGCGTCAGCTTGCTGGCGATCATCGCCGATTACGGTCTCCAATGGGTTCAGCGCTGTCTCACGCCCGCGGGCCTGCGTGTGTGAGGGAGAGAAGCTCATGATCAGACTTGAAGATCTCACAAAGAAGTTCGGATCCGTCATCGCGGCTGATAGGATCAACCTGGAAGTCGCGACCGGCGAGATCTGCATTCTTCTCGGTCCCTCCGGATGTGGGAAAACCACCACCTTGAAGATGGTTAACCGCCTCATCGAGAAGACGTCGGGCAAGATCATCGTCGGAGGGCGCGATACGGATACGATGGACCCCGTCGAGGTCCGGCGTGGCATGGGCTACGTGATTCAGCAAATCGGCCTGTTCCCAAACATGACGGTGGAGGAAAATATCTGTGTCATCCCGCGGCTGCTCAAATGGGACGACGCGAAAGCCAAACGGCGCGCCGCAGAACTCTTGGAACTCGTAGCTCTTGACCCGGCGACCTTCCTGCACCGCTTCCCGCGCGAGCTCTCAGGCGGCCAGCAGCAACGCGTGGGAGTCGCTCGCGCCCTGGCGGCCGATCCTCCGATCATGATCATGGATGAGCCGTTCGGCGCTATCGATCCAATCAATCGCGAGATCATCCAGGATGAGTTCCTGCGCATGCAGGAGACCCTGCGCAAGACGATCCTGTTTGTCAGTCATGACATCGACGAGGCGGTGAAGATGGGGGATAAAATCGCCATCTTCCGAGCAGGAAAGCTCGAGCAATTCGATACGCCCGACAATATCCTGGCCCATCCGGTCAATCCTTTCGTTGCCGACTTCGTCGGCCAAGATCGCACCCTCAAGCGTCTTCGGCTTGTAAGGGTCGAGCAGGCCAGTGATCGAGATGCTCCTTCGGTCCGCGAGACCGATGAGCTCGGGCGCGCGCATGCCCTCATGCGCGAACACAGAAGCGACAGCATCGTGGTCCTGAGCGCCGCCGGCACTCCAAGCGGCTGGCTCCACGAAGAGGATGCGAGCGGCCGTATGGGAATCGTGTCCTCGAAGGCCAGGCCGCTCCCGGCCATGATCCCCGCAGATGCCGACCTGCGAACTGCCGTATCGCTCATGTTCACGCACGGCATGACGTGGCTTGCCTGTGTGGACCGGGACGGTCGCTTCATCGGCCAGGTCACTCAGGCGAGTATCATGCGCCGGCTGGGCGAGACCTATCACGAGCTGGATGGCGCCAGCACTGTGCCGATCCAGCACGGAGCCGTCGCATGACCAAGGAGATGGGGGCCGCCATCGCGATCGGCCGGCTTTCGAAAGTCCGGCTGCCGGTCCGGGGACTGGTGATCGCAGCGGCGCTGGTCGTTGCGGTGCTGGCGGCCCAGGCCATGGACCTCCTGGACGATATCTCCAGGCGATGGGATGATATTGCCTTCCTGTCCGTCCAACATATGGAACTGGCAGCCGTCTCCGGCGGCCTGGCCGTCCTGATCGGCGTGGCTCTCGGCGTCGTTCTGAGCCGCAAAGCCTTTCGCAGGATTGCGGAACCCGTCATGCAGACCCTGAATGTCGGCACGACCATCCCGACCCTCGCGATCCTGGCCCTGTCGATGAGCGTCCTCGGAATCGGGGCCCCGCCCGCGATCTTCGCCCTTTGGCTCATGACGCTTCTCCCCATCGTGCGCAACACGTATGTTGGCCTTCTCGAAGTGCCGGCCCACCTTGTCGAAGCCGCGACCGGCATGGGCATGACGCCTTGGCAGATCCTCTGGCGCGTTGAACTGCCGAATGCCCTCTACGTGATCTTCGCCGGCATCCGAACCGCAGTGACCGTCAATGTCGGGACTGTGCCGCTTGCCTTTCTGATCGGCGGCGGTGGTCTTGGTGAGCTGATCTTTACCGGCATCGATCTCAGCGAGCCCGGTATGATGCTCGCCGGCGCAATTCCGACGGCAATGCTCGCCGTCGCCACCGACTTCGTCATCGCTCTCGTCACGCGGTTCGTGGTGCCGCGGGGCGTGATGCCGGAGACATAAGGCCAGGAGATCAATCCTTAGGCCGTTTAAAAGGGAGAAAACAACATGAAATATCTTAATCGTCGCCTCCTGCTGGCGGGCGGAACGTTCGCTGTGCTGGGCCTCAACTCCGCTTTTGCCCAAACGCCTGTCGTCGTCGGCGGCAAGAACTTCACGGAGCAGCAGATCATGGCCGAAATGACGGCACAGCTCCTGAACGCAAAGGGTTTCAAGGCTGACAAGCGCGCCGGGATGGGCAGTGCTGTTCTTCGGCAGGCGCAGGAGAGTGGCCAGGTTGATGTCTATTGGGAGTATACGGGTACGTCGCTCATCACCTACAACAAGGTCAACGACAAGCTCTCATCAGAGGAAACCTACAAGCGCGTCAAGGAACTGGACGCGCAGAAGGGGCTCGTTTGGCTCAATCCGTCCCGCGCCAACAACACTTACGCGCTTGTGATGAACCGGGATGCCGCAGAAAAGAACGGTATCATGTCAATCAGCGATCTGGCCGGAAAGGTGAACGGAGGCGCCAAGCTGACGTTCGCCAGCAACGCCGAGTTCGCGGAACGCCCCGACGGGCTCAAGCCTCTCGAGGAAGCCTACAAGTTCAGCTTCGGTCGGGCAAACGTGAAGCGCATGGACTCCGGGCTCACCTATTCGGCCCTCAAAGAACGTCAAGTTGACGTCGCCCTCGCCTTCGCGACCGATGGGCGAATTCCCGCCTTCAACTTCGTGGTATTGAAGGACGACAAGAATTTCTTTCCGTCCTATGCACTCACGCCCGTCGTGCGTAAGCAGGCATTGGACGGCAGCCCGAAGCTGGCCGAGTTGCTGAACGGCCTATCCGCGAAACTCGATGACAACACAATGGCCAAGCTCAACGCCAGCGTCGATGTCGACAAGAAGTCCATCGAGGAAGTCTCGACGAACTTTTTGAAGGCCAGCGGCCTCATCTGACGTCGTGAGGCTGGAGCCGCGGGGCTCCAGCCTTTCACCCTTTGACGCTCCGCACGTGGCGCCCATGCTCAAGATCGCAGCTGCTCAGATTGAAACACCTTTCGGGGATCTCGATGGGAACCGTCGCAAGCATCTCTCCGTGATTGATGATGCGCGTGCCGCCGGCGTCGAGATCCTGCTGTTTCCGGAACTATCGTTGGTCGGCCACTCGGGAGGACGCGAGGCGCCGCGCCTCGCGATGACAGCAGACCACGCCGTCCTGCGCGAGTTGAGCTTGGCGAGTGGCGACATGCTCACGATCGTTGGCGCGGTCGAGGAGGCCGCGGGTGCGTTGTTCTTCAACAGCGCCTTTGGATTATCACACGGTCGGGTCAGGCTTCTCCATCGGAAGATCAATCTCGCCACCTATGGGCAGTTGGAGGACGGAAAGTTCTTCGGCATCGGGCAGAGCCTCAAAGTCCACACCTTAGGGACGCCCTGGCAGGCGGCGGTGATGATTTGCGCCGACCTGTGGAACCCGGCCCTTGTCCATTTGGCCGCCATGAGTGGCGCGAGCCTGCTTCTTGCGCCCGTCAGTTCCGCCCGGGAAGCCGTCGGGGAGGTCTTCGACAACAGCGACGGCTGGGCGATCAATGCGCGATTTCATGCGATGACCTATGGGTTTCCACTCGTCCTCGCCAACCGCGTCGGGCGCGAGGGCAGTCTGACGTTTTGGGGTGGATCACGCATTCTCGATCCGACGGGGCATGCGATCGCTCAGGCCGGTGACGAGGAGGCCCTGGTCACAGCCACGATCGATTACGACCGCGTGCGTCAGGCGCGCTTCTTGCTCCCGACGGTGAGGGATGGAGCCGCTTCCTTCCTGGCTCGCGCCTTTACCCATCTTGCGGACGGAACAGCTACATGAGTGGCGGCCAGGATTTCATCCTCGACGATGAGGATCGTCGGTTCCGCGCCGAAGTGCGCGCCTTCCTGATGCGTGAGCTCGAGCCCAGGGCATCCGCCATCGAGAATGACGACAGTTGGGACGCCGTCAAAGCCGTCGTGCGCTCGTTGGGAGAGGCCGGATACCTCGCTTTGATGTTCCAGGACTTGTATCGTGGATGGCTGCGAAATCCCGGTCTGACCCATGCCACGATCCTGTCCGAAGAGGCGGCGGCGATCAACTATGCATTCGAAACCACCATCGGCACTGCCTTGAGCTGCGCCTATCCGCTCCATCGTTATGCCACACCAGAGATACGAGAGCGCTACCTTGATGAAATCATCAACGGGAAGGCCGTCGGCGCGATAGGCGTCACCGAGCCGACGGCTGGATCCGACACATCCCGCCTCCAGACCCGAATTGTCTACGATGAAACGTCGCAAGAGTGGGTCATCAACGGCCTCAAGCGCTACATCTCCAACGCGAGCGTAGCGGATGTCTACATCATGTACGGAGTCACCGATCCCGATGCAGCTGCCGGCAAGAGCCTTTCGGCCGTGGTCGTGCCGGCCGGAACGCCGGGACTGAGCTTTCCGCGGCGGTACACCTTCATGGGGCGGCGCGGATGCGTTGTCGGCGAGGTGGAAATGGCGAATGTGCGTGTGCCACGCAACTATCTGCTCGGAGAGCCCGGGCAGGGCAACCGCATCATGGTGAGCATGTTCAATTTCGAGCGCGCAATCCTCGGCGGGTCGGGGCTCGGCGTGGCGCGGGCCGCCTTCAAGATTGCTCAGGATCATGCGCAAACCCGCGAAGCCTTCGGCCAGAAACTTGGATCCAAGCAGTTGATTTGGAGCACGATCGCCGAGATGAGCTGGCGAATTGATGCAGCTGAACTCCTGACCTATCGTGCCGCCAAGCTTTATGATGCCGGCATCACCGGCAAGGACCTTGCCAAGCCGGCCGCGATGGCGAAGCTCGTCTCCACGGAAACGGCTGTGTACTGCGCCGACAGGGCCGTGCAGATCCTCGGCGGCGACGGCATCACAAAAGATTACGGCCGTGCGGAGCAGCTTTACCGCGATGCTCGTGCACTTCCGATCGTCGGCGGCACCTCCGAGATGGCGCGCTATCTCATCGCCTCAAGCGATCTCCCTACCTTAAAGCCCAACCTTTGAAGCGACCAGCATGTCCACGATCGCAAATCTCTTTCTCCAGAGCGTCGAGAAGTATCCTGAGCGGATGGCCTTGGTCTATGGCGGCCGGCACTGGTCGTACCGGGCCTGGTATGAGCGCATCGTTCGTCTCGCCGGCGCATTGGCCGAAATGGGAGTGCGTCCTACCGACCGCGTCGCCTATTTCCTCAACACCTCCGAGGCATCTGCGACGACATACTTTGCGTGCCAGCTTCTTGGCGCGGTGGCGGTGCCGATGAACTTTCGGCTCGCCTCGGGCGAGGTGGCCTACATTCTCCGGGATTCCGGTGCTCGGGTTTTGGTCTACGGGCGTAATCTCCAGGATGTTGTGCTTCGGGTCGCGGAAAGCGTGAGCAGCGTTCATGCCTATGTCGCTTACGGCGGCGAGCCTTCTGATCGACCGCCAAGCCACCACCACTTCGATACCCTGGCCGAGCAGCATGCGCCGCTCTCATCCAATCGTCCGGATATCCGCCCGGAACAGCTCTCGGCTTTGGTCTACACATCCGGAACCACGGGCAAGCCAAAAGGCGTCATGCATTCGCACGCCAACGATGTGGCGATCGCGCAGAACTGCACGATGGAGTACAAGCTGTCGGATCAGGACGTCGCCCTCCACATCGCACCGCTTTATCATGTCGGCGGGATGCAGGCCTACTTCAATCCGCACATGATGGTGGGCGGTGCGAACGTCATTCTGGAGCGATATGAGGCGTTCAAGACGCTCGAGGCCATCCAGACGGAACGGATTACGACTCTTTTTGCAGTTCCGACGCAGATCCAGGAAATGCTGTTCCATCCACGTTTTGCGGAAATCGATGTCTCATCCCTGCGCATGATCACGACCGGTGGTGCTGCAATCGCGAGCTCCACCATGCAGCAGGTCATCGAGCGGTTCTGCCCAAACATCTATAATGGTTATGGCATGACGGAGGCGAGCCTCACGCTGCTGCTGCATCCGAACGACGCGTTGAGCCATCTCGGTTCCTGTGGGAAGCCTACCCTGATCACGAACTGCCGTATCGCACGTGTGGGGGAGAATGGAGATTGCGATCCTGACGATTTGGTCGATCTAGGTGAAGTTGGCCAACTCCTCGTGCGCGGGCCGCAGATGATGGCGGGATATTGGAACAACCCACTTGAGACGTCGAAAAAGCTGCGCAACGGCTGGCTGATGACGGGTGATCTATTCAGCCGTGATGTCGAAGGCTTCTACACGTTCCGGGGTCGGGCTGACGATATGATCGTCTCCGGCGGCGAGAACATCTACCCGCGAGAGATCGAAGATATCCTGTACCGGTGCCCAGGCGTCCAGGAGGCCGCCGTCGTCGGAATTCCCGACCCGAAATGGGGCAGCGTGGTAACCGCTTTCATCGTCAAGGGAAGTCCAGACCTGACGGCGGAAACCATCGAACAGTATTGCCGCGCCAGCCAGGATCTTGCGCCGTTCAAACGTCCAAGGCGCATCGTGTTTGTCAACGAGTTGCCGGTCAATCCCAGCGGCAAGGTTCTCAAGCGCGAGTTGGTTGCCCGTTATTCGCAGGAGGCGGCCTGATGACCGATGCTGTCCTTTATCAGCGACAGGACCATGTCGTCACCCTGACACTCAACAGGTCGCAGAGCCGCAATCTCGTCACGGATGTCGATGTCCTCACGGATCTCAATCATGCCTGCGAACGCATCAGGGACGATGCATCCGTTCGATGCGTCATTCTGACGGGAGCCGGCAAGACCTTCTCCGGAGGGGGCAATCTGAAGGAAATGCGTGGCCGGTCTGGCAGCTTCGCGGGGAAGCCGGCGGAACTCCGCGAGCGTTACCGTCAGGGTATCCAGCATACGATTGCCAAACTCTTCAACCTTGAGGTTCCGACCATCGCGGCCGTGAATGGCCCCGCCTATGGTGCGGGTTTCGACGTCACCTGTGCATGCGACATCCGCATCGCAGCTGACAGCGCTGTATTTGCCGAGAATTTCGTCCAGGTCGGCATCATCTCGGGAGACGGGGATCCTGGTTGCTGCAACGGGCCGTCGGCCTCAGTCGTGCCGCGGAAATGACCTTTACGGGTGATCCCATCGATGCGAGCAGCGCACTGGCCTGGGGTTTGGTCTCTCGGGTCGTGCCCGATGCCGATCTTCTTGCGGAGGCGACGGGCCTTGCGAAGCGAATTGCCGCCAATCCGCCACTGCAGTTAAGAATGTCGAAGCGTCTCTTGCGCGAGGCGCAGAATGTTCGATTTGACACGCTGCTGGAAATGGCCTCTGGGTTGCAGAGCCTCTGCCATTTTACCCAGGATCACGAGGAAGCCGTCCTGGCATTCTTCGAGAAACGCCCGCCATCGTTCACAGGTGAATGAGTCCTGGTTCGCGTTAGATCGCGGGACCGTTCTAAAAACGGGCAAGATCGTGTAGATCATCACCTTGCGAGAAGTTTGCTGGCCTAAGGAAAGGCTCGGACGCCACGATGGAGTCGACGAGGACGCGAGCGGGCAGGGCAGGCGACCACTTGTCCCAAATGCGTTGGGGCCGGGTTCTCGCCTGGATGCCGATCGAAATTGACCATGTGCTCGGCAAAATGGCGGCCGCTCGCTACTGAGCGGCATCGAGGCCGTGGGCTGCCAGAGTCGATTCCATCTGATCACAAATGGCCCTGAACTCTTCATCGGCCACATTATGGATCTTCATCAGCAGCTCCATCCGCGCTATTTTGAGGCACAGCGCGGCGACGCCGGTATCCGTTCCGTCCAAGAGCTCACTCAGTGAGGCCAAATCGGCGGCGATACGGGTGAGATCATGATCCTTAGCCATTGAGCCGGCCTGTGTTGAGTAATGCGTGGCTCGTCGAGACGACCCATTCGGCTGTGGTCTGGACCTCACCATAGACTGCAGCGAGCTTCCCGACGATATTGTGAACCTCCGTTTCGTCCGAATCGTCGAGCGGATGGCTTGCCGACGCGTCGACGAGATACGTGATCCGTTGACCCCGATGAAAGGCATCGACCATGGTGGAGAGGCATGCTACCTCGCCAGCAAAGCCCGCTATGACGATGCTGCTGGATGCGGCAATCACATCGGAAAAGTGCTTGCTTGCAAAGCAGGACGGTCGATCCCGTTCGAAGATCATGTCGCCACCAGTCGGCTCAAAACCTTCAATCCAACGTGAGAATGGAGCTACTGCGTTGAGGAAGGGTGAATGGCCCATCCAGCGGACAAAGGCGACAGGAAATCCTCTGGAGCGGGCATGAACCAATGCTTCCCTGCACTTGTCTAAGGCTTTGGCGGCTCTCGGTATAGCGAGACCGCGCGGCGGAGACACATACTCTTGCTGCAGATCAACCAGCACGAGCGTCGGAATGGTTGATGAGTCTGCATAGGACCGGAGAGGGACGATAGCCATTACCCAACGGCCTCATTGATCGAGGGGCGGGTCGCTGCTCTTTGGGCCGATACCTCCAGAATGCCGGGACAATGCCAGCGCCCCTCAGGACGAATGATTTTGTATGGATCTGTGCCTATCGCGATCGCGTCCGGGTGCCGGTCGGTGTCGAGTGCCATCTCGACATAGTCGAAATCCGAGAACACCAGTTCCCGAGCACCTTCGAACACCTTGAAACCGAAGCGACTCCAGAATGGGACCAATCGCTTCTGAGCATGTCCATAGAGGCGTCGGTAGCCCTTCACGCGGCACAAGTCGATTGCAGCCCGGACAAGCTGAAAGGAGAGGCGGGTGTTGCGGAATTCCTGCCGGACCGCCAATCGCTCGACCTTGGCGAAATCTGCGAAGTAACGAATGCGGAGGCAACCGGCTGGCTCGTCACCCATATAGCCGACGAGATGTGTTGCCGACAGATCGTTGCCATCAAACTCTTCATCATAGGGGCATATTTGCTCACCGACGTAGACAGCGCTGCGGATACTGATGACGCGCGCCAGATCCTCCATCGACCGGGCTACGGTTACGGTCAGCTTCTTCTCTGTTGAGGGGCCCTGATAGCTGTCGTAAAGCGGCCTCGGCTCCGCTGTCTCAAATCTGCGCCTATAGACGTGCAGATGAGGGGCTATGGCCTTGCCGTGCCGAAGGAGGCCTTGCCTGAACCCAAGGGCTTCCAGGAACCGGTGACCATCGATCGTAACAGCACGGGCATAAAGGTCAGCCTCTTGATACAAAGGCGTGCAGATTTTCTCGAAAGCCAAAGGCAGGCCGCCGGCGAGACGTCCGAGAGCGTGAATCGCCCAGACATAGATGCCGGCCGGCTTTTCGCTCTGTGTGGTGAGAAGGCTCAGGTCCGGATTGCTGGCATCGAACGTGCCCTGCACGAGCTGTTCTAGGCCGGCTTCGTTCAGCGGCAGCATGGCGACGAAGCCCTCGCCTTTGGGGGCCGCCGCGGAGAAGCGGTCTCGACGGGCGATGGCCCATAATACATCCGGGTTGTGCGTCATGACCCGGTGGGCGACGTCAGCAGAGGCCAGGCCGGGCAGTTCACGGCAGGCACCAGCGATCAGCTCGCCAACTTGGCAGCCGCTCGGATTGAAAACAACGTGGCGACGCGCGAAACGCCGTGGATCAAGATCGCCAAGGAAATGAAGGGCCGGCTGGCCGGATCGCGCCAAGTTGGCCGCGCGCGTCACCTTATGGTCATGCATGCTCATGGCTGCTGCCTCACGGGGGTTGTGCAACTGGTAGTATTGATTAACTGTTAGAATGTTGCAGGGAGGTCGTATGCAGCCAAAAATGAAAAGGGGCGTTCCACCGGTGGAACACCACGTTGTCACGCCTCAAAGGCGTCACGACTGGGACGGGATACGACTCTTTCTTGAGGTGGCACGGCGCGGCAGCTTCCGGTCGGCTGCCGAACACCTGGGTTACTCAATCAACGCCTTGCGCCGTCGCATCAACGACTTGGAGCAACAACTCGGCACCGTCCTTCTAACCCGCCACGTCGACGGCATTCGCGTGACGTCCGAGGGGTCCAAGATCCTCGCGGTCGCGGAGAGGATGGAGACAGCATCGTTCGATATCACCCGCGTCCGCGATCAGACCTCGCCTGTGCTGGCAGGCGAGGTCAGGATTGCCGTGACTGAAGGGCTCGGCACGTTCTGGCTCGCACCGCGTCTGGTTGAATTCCAGCGGAGCTATCCACGTCTGATCGTCGACCTGAACTGCGCCATGCGCTCAGCCGACGTGCTGCGGATGGAGGCCGATGCATCGGTCCAGCTCACACAGCCAACCGCACCCGACTTGAAGGTCGTCAAGCTCGGCCGCCTCCATTCCATGCCATACGTCTCGCGGTCCTACGTGGATACGTACGGTGTTCCCAAGAGACTGGAGGACATGCTCCAGCACCGGATCGTCTTGCAAATTGCAGAGCAGACGACGACCCAAGAGGTTTTCGCACAGTTGGCAGGCGGAGTTCCCCAGGAGGGGTTTG
>JAESFT010000545.1_pt1 | contig 20621 bp, 21 predicted proteins | sample 9269451 | NCBI WGS metagenome assembly JAESFT01 (sample SAMN14502557, study PRJNA617106) | algae metagenome | isolation source: Scytonema hyalinum WJT4-NPBG1 and co-occurring heterotrophs from well... | place: USA: Mojave Desert, Joshua Tree National Park, California | collected 2006-05-25
ACCGGCTCAAGCAGTTCCGGGCGCTGGCCACCCGCTACGCGAAGCGGGTGGCCTACTACCGATCAGAGATCGTCATCGCAGCGATCGTGTTGTGGCTGCGAGCCGACTTACGGACACTCCCTAGGTGGCGCGGCGCATTATTGACGACCCGGACGTCCTCGGGTTCCTGGCCGGGCGCCCCGAGCGGTAGCAGCAGCCCAACCTGCTGCTCGCCGCCGTCCAGCATCTGGCCGGCCCGACCGTCGGCTGGCCTGGGTTCCGGGCGGCGTTCGCCGCGCGCCGCGCTGCCGTCGCGGACGTGCTGGAACGCCGGTCCACCCAGACCAACGTCCCCGGGCGCTGTGCCGTGCTGCTGCCGGTGTTGGCCGCGCTGCCCCAGCCGCTCGCGCTGCTGGAGGTCGGGGCGTCCGCGGGCCTGTGTCTGCTGCCCGACCGCTACGGCCCCGGCCCCGGCGCCGGCGCCGGCGCCACGCTCCCCGGCTCCCCCATGCTGCGCTGCACCGTTTCCCCCGGTACGCCCGTCCCGACCCGGCACCCCGGGATCGCCTGGCGGGCCGGGCTGGACCTGAACTCGCTGGACTCCAGCGACGCGGACGACCGGGCGTGGCTGGAGGCGCTGGTGTGGCCCGGAGAGGGCGACCGGCTGGCCGAGCTGCGGGCCGCCCTTGACACCGCCGCGCTTGATCCACCACCAGTTCACCGGGGCGACTTGCTCGCCGACCTGCCCGCGCTCGCCGCGGCCGCCCCTCCCGGCGCCACGCTCGTCGTGCTGCACACGGCCGTCCTGGTCTACGTGCCCGACGACGTCCGCCGCGCGTTCGGCGACGCCGTGCGCGCCACCGGTGCCCGGTGGAGTCGCCGCCGAGTCGCCCCGAGCCCTGCCCTTCCCCACTCCGGTCGGCGCGCCCGACCGGATGCTCCTGTGCCTCGACGGCGATCCACTGGCGTGGGCGGATCTACACGGGACCACCTTGGCCTGGCTGAGCGGTCCCTGAAATGCCGACATGCGTCGGCCGTGTGTCAGCTTGATGGTGTGTGAATCTTTGATTACTGGGCGAGTGCCAAGTCGGTCGAGGTGTGCTCAGGGCGACTGCCTACTTCCGGTAGGCGCGGCCCAGACGAGGATCCACGCCACCGCGGCGGCAACGAGCGCGGTTAACACCGGTGCGGCGGGCGAGACTTCGTAGAGGGCGGTGCTGAGCAGTGGGCCGAGGGTGAACGTCGCGCCGGTGCTGGCCGAGATCAGTCCGGCCACTGCGCCCTGTTGTGCCGGGCCGACAGCGAGCGAGGCTCCGGCGGTGAAGCCTGGGATGCCGAGGCCCAGGCCGAGCGCCAGTAGCGCGAAGGCGAGGGTGATCGACCACAGCCCGTCGGACACGAGCAGGACGGCGAGTGATAGCACCACTATCGGCACGCCCACCCGCATCAGTCGCAGTGCGGTCCAGCCCAGCCTGGGCACCAGCGCGCCCTGCACCCCGACCAGCACGACACCAGCGCTGAACAGCACGACTCCGACTGACCCGGCTGTGGCTCGGGAATCCAGGGAGAGCCGGTCGGTTAGCAGGAATCCGAGGATCACCTGCACCAGTCCGAGCGAGAGGTAGAGCAGGAAGCAGATGATGAGCGGTAGTAGCACGCGGCGGTCCCACGGCCGGACGCCCACCGCCGGGGCCGGGCGCTCCGCGCGGGCCGGCATTCCAGCGACGGTGACCAGCACCCATCCCACGAGCAGCAACGTCAGCACCGGCGCGACATACAGCGGCAGAATCAGCGACACCACGGCGAGCAACCCGCCGATCGCCGGGCCGAGAACGAGGGAAAGCCCCTGGGCCGCGCCCACGAGTCCGACCGCACGGGTACGGCCAGCTTCCGTGCTGGTGATCGTGCCTGCGACGGCGAGTGCTGCCACCGGTATCGCGGCGATCCCCGCGCCGAACAGGACACTGCGGGTGGCGAGGATCAGCGGGAACGTCACGGCGGGCGTCGCGGCGCCGTTGAGGCCGAGCGTCGCGACGACCGCGAACCCGACCAGGCCCGCTGTCGCGAGACCGAGCCCAGCGAGCAGCACGGTGCGCACCCCATAGGTGTCGAGCGCGCGTCCCCACGCCGGGCTGGTCGCGGTGACCATCAGCGCTGCACTGGTGATGACGGCGCCGAGCTGGGTCCCGGTCAGCACCAGCTCTCGCGACAGCGGAGCCAGGATCGGGGTGAGCAGCTGCTGCGCCGAGAACAACACCAGAACGGCGACCAGCAGCGGCGTCATCGACCTGCGCACGGCGGGCTTGGACTCCTTACTGGGGATCGATTGAGGTCTACTTGCAGGAGCCCTGGCTTGCGGCACTGACCCGCTGCACCTGTCCCTCGCGTTCAACGTCAGCGCCGTTTCCGTAATCTTCTACTGCGACATCGCGCGCAACCTGCTCGAATAGATCAGGCTTGGTCTCCGACAGGGTCCTGACGCCGCCACCGTCGCAGTGCAGGGTGTGTTCCAGCGATCACGGCGACGGCCAGCACGCACGCCAGTCCACCACTGACGGCCGCCGCCGAGGCCGATGCCAGGCCGGCGACGAGTCCGGCCCGCGCGTCGCCGAGTCCCGGCCCACCCGCACCGACCGCGTACTGCGCCGAGTTGATCCGGCCGCGGAACCCGTCGGGAGTCTCCAGTTGCACGAGCGTCCCACCCGAGATCACCCCCACGCTGTCTGCGGCGCCAGCGATGGCCAGGCACGTCAGCGTCGCGGTGAGGCCGTCGACGAAGCCGAACCCGGCCAGCGCCAGCCCCCACACCCCGACCGAACCGAGCATCACCGCGCCAGGTCGGGCGGCGCTGGTGACCGCGCCGGACAGCAGCCCGGACGCTATACCGCCAACCGCGACGGCGGTGAGGAACAGCCCCAGGGTGTACGGGTCGCCCCCAAAGCGCTCCTGGTTGATGACCGGAAACAGCGCGACCGGCATCGCCAGCACGGTCGCGGCCAGGTCGGTCGCCAGTACCCCGCGCAGTGCCGAGCGCCGCCAGAGGAACGCGAACCCCTCACCGGTGGCGCGCAGTCCCGCCCGTGTCGAGCCGCCCTCGGGGCGCATCGACGGCAGCCGGGCCACCCCGTAGAGCGAAATCACAATGGCGAGAGCATCGACGGCATAGGCCCAACCCAGACCCCAGCGGGCCAGCACGACCCCGGCCACCGCGGGACCGACCAGCATCGCCACTTGGAACGCGAGGACCTCCAGCGCAACCCCGGCCGAGACCTGGGGCTGCGGCAACAACCGGGGGATGAACGCCCGTCGCGACGCGAAGCCGAGCGCGGCGCAGGACGTCTGCGCGGCGACCAGAGCCAGGACCAGCGCCCCAGACTCGATCCCGACCACCGCCTGCGCCGCCAGCAACGCCGCTGCGACGACCGCGCCGACGCTGGTCAGCAGCACCACACGGCGGCGATCGAACCTGTCGGCGATCGTGCCTCCGACGAGGCCGAGCACGATCGTCGGAACGGCCGTCGCCACGCCGATCGCGCCGGTCCACAACGGGCTGCGGGTCAGCTCCCACACCTGGTAGAGCACCGCAACGACGGCCATCTGCCCGCTGAACCGGATCGCCACCGTCCCGATCCACAACCGCCGAAACGCCGGCGAGGTTCGCAGCGGGCGAGTGTCCAGAAGCCCCGTCCGCACTACGTCTCCTCAAGGAGCGGGACCTCGGCCGGTCCCCGGCGGAGGTGCCCACCCAGGCGCATCACCGCTGACGGGATCCGAGACACGTGAACCCCAGCGGTCCAGCACCGTGCTGTCGATATCGGCCCGGTCACGTGCTTGAACCAGGTCCCGCCATCGACGAACCCGCGTCAGGGTTTGCCTGGTCGTTGGCCGCGTGGTCAGCGTCGCCGACCCTCTCCTGCCGTGCTGCGTTCTGGCCGTCCTGCGGCTGGGGAGGCATGGCGTCCCCGATGAGATCGGAGATGCGGTCTTTCATGCTGTGGCGGCGCAGCGCCTCCCTGGTGGCGATCGCCGCTCGGCTCAGTGAGTGCGGCATGACCTCGTCGTCGAGGTGGGCGATTGCGCGTTCGGTGGCCCGCCACTCCGCCTCGAGGAACGGGATGATTGAGCGGCCGCGATCGGTGAGGGTGATTCGTCGGGTGCGGGCGTCTTCGCCGGGCTCGGAGTCGACCAGTCCTTCCCGGCGCATGCCGGCCAGGGTCTGGCTGATCGCCGAGTGTGTGCGACCGAGCGACTCGGCGAGCTCGCGGATCGTTAGCGGCCCGGTATGGGCCAGTCGGATCAGGGGATAGGCGTACCGCGGGCGCACGCCGTGCAGACCTCGGGCTGCGTAGACGTTCTCGATCTCGGCCTCGACCTCTGCAAGTAAGTCCCGTAGTGGCTGCCACCGATCCCGTGACTGCGTCGGGTCCCAAGATGTCACAGCGCTAATATAACAGTGCTACTACGTTGTGGAAGTGGCCCACACGGCCCTGCCCCCGGCTGGTCAACCACCGGCTCTGCTGACTTCGCTCGGTCGTGCTCACCCCCTGCGTGTCGGTGCGTGATGCAGCCAACGTGGCCGATCCGATCCCACTACCGTCGCTCGGGCCCACCTGACAGAGCCGCCGTGTGCGGTGTGCACATGGTCCGGTCAGGAAGACGGCCATGGGCGGGGGTGGCGTAGTAGTGCTGGGGCCAACGAGTGCTGGCCTAGCCGCTGCCCATGCGACATCGACGATATCGACAGGTGGTGCAGGCGAAGGTTGAGAGAGCCGCACCCCTCACTTGTCCATGGCGGCCGCTGTTCGTATCGAGACCTTCTGGCGCGGGCCGGGTGGGGGCCCACCGCGCCGGTACCGGGAGTCGCGTCAGCGTTGCGTCGAGGCTGTCACCCGCGTCTACACCGCAGCCATTGGGTGCAGACATGCAGTTGCCGCGGCCGCCCTGAGCAGCACGCATCCAGAGGCCGCGCCTCACGGGCTGCGAGCGTGTTGACGCTCGCCTCTGACGATCGCTCGGCACTGGCGGCGACCGCATGCTCTTCTGCCGAACTCGCGCTGCCCTGCGGGCTGATCGCGCAGGCGATGGTCCAGCGGCTGACTGCCGTCACTCGCACAGTACCCAACGGCTCAGCGAGTCATCGACTCCGCTTTACTCGCCGAATGTGCACGGCAGACCGACCGCGTGCTAAGTCTCGTACCGAGCGTGGGAGCGCGCCAGTAGAGCATTGATTCGTACGGCCTCCGCATTGCTGTCATCCAAAGTCTCGCCGTGCCGGCAATGCTCCGAGAAGCGCCGGTCGGGCACCGAACCAGTCGGTGATGTGGCGATGGTCGTTAAATCAGCCGGCGTACCTGACGCGCTGCCCGTTCGGCGATCAACATGGTGGGTCCTTGTATCGCGACTGCCGGCAGTCGCGGGATCACGGATGCGCCGGCGATCAGCAGGCCTGTGATGCCGTTGACCTGAAGGGAGGGATTGACGACTGCCGCTGCGCCGGTGCCCATGCGCGCGGTCCCCGCATGGTGCCAGTAGGTTGCGAGGTTTGCGTTGATGAATGCGTCGACGTCGACGTCGACGTCGGCCAGATCGGCTTCCGGCTCAGGTGCCAGTCGAGGCCTACACAGGTCGGCGAGCGGCGCCTGCTGGAGGAACTGCTGCATGAGTTCAGCCCCTGCCGCAGGCGTTCGCGGTCGGGTTCGGACTGCAGGTCAGCCAGAAAGCACGAGTTGATCACATTGAGAGCTCCCAGTCGCGGTCGACCGTTCGCGACCGACCTCGGCAAGTGAATCACCCCTCCCTGCTAGATCGACGCCGCCGAGCACGGTCGAGCACCTCCTCCTCGGTCAGCGGACTCGGCGGGTGGTGGCTGAGGCACAACGGCGCGCGGATGAGATCGATCCCGGTGCCGTCGGTGGCCGCGTAGAACTGTCCTGAGGTGAGCCGGGCGATGTCGGGCACGTCTCCACCCCGGCGCCGCGCCAGCTCGGTGATCGCGTTGATCTGCACCCCCGACAGCGTCCGCCCGTACACCTGCGTGGCGGCGTTGCCTGCAATGCGGTTGTGCAGACCCTTCGGGGCCTGGGTCGCGAAGACCAGACCCAGCCCGTACTTGCGAGCCTGCGCCGACAGTTTCAGCGTGCTGTCGGTGCAGGGGGTGAAGCGGTCGGACGGCGCGAAGTCCTGCGCCTCGTCCATCACCAGAAGCCCACCCAGCGGGCGGTCGCCAGCGGGGTGGCGGCGGATCCAAGAGAACAGAGCGAGTTGGAGCTGGTTGACGAACGTCTGGCGGTGGGAGTCATCTGGCAGCCCTATCATGCTGATCACCGAGATGCGGGCGCGGTGTCCGGCTTCTGGGGTCAGCAGCTCTGCGGGGTCGAGCGGGTTGCCGCTTCCGCCGAACAGTGGGTCGACGATTGTCGCGGCCCGCAGCTTGTCGCTCATGTCTGCGGCGAGACGGCGGGCGTCGCGCAGATCGCTGACCCCGTCGGGCAGGTCGGCCAGCAGGTTGAGGTAGCTGTCGAGGTCTCCGACGCCGGTGGATGCGTGGTGGGTGAGAGCTTGCTGGAGGACTGCTCGGCCCTGCGCGGCCCGCGATGACGGCAGGGCGACCCGGGGCAGTAGCCCGGCCACCGCGGCCTCCACCGCCTGCGCGAGCTCCTCGGGGTTGTCGCGGACGCCGGCGAAGTCGGGCAACGGCCGCAGCACGAGTGGGCGGCCCTGCTGCTTGCGGGGTGTCCACACCACGACCTCGACGGTGCTCTGGTACTCCCGGGCTCGCTCCTCGTCACCGGGTTCGCGCGGCGGCGACTCGGGCCACGGGTCGCCGAGCCGGGCCAGGTCGGAGTTGGGGTCGAGCACGATCGATGACACCCCGCGCAGCGCGCACTCTTCCACCAGCCTGCGCAGCAGCACTGTCTTGCCCGAGCCGCTGCCTGCGAACACGACCGTGTGCTGGCGCAGCGCGGGCAGGGGCACGGTGACCAGCCGTCCGTCGGCGGTCCGGCCGAGCGGGACCGCGTGGTGGTCGGCAGGCGGAGCAGCCGGGGCTGGATCCGCGGGCGCGGCGGTGGACGGCAGGTCGGTGAAGACCTTCCCGAACAGCTCCGTGCCCGACGCCGGGCGGCGCTTGGTGAGCCACATCCCGAGACCAGCGGGCGCCTGCTCGACGAGGGTCTGTAGCGCCGCGAAAGTGCGGATGTCGTCGTCGCCCAGGACGGTGATGATCGCGCCGAGCGCCTCAAGCGCCTCGATTGTCCGCGTGGTCGCTTTGCCGGCTGACATCGGCGTGTTGCGCAGCAGGATGAGCCGGCGCCGGTCGGAGTCCTCGCGCAAGCCAGCCTCCGTGCGCGCGTTGCGCAGGCGGCTGAGCACCGCGTTGGGATGGGTGCTCGCGACGGCCCGGAACGCCCAGTGCTGCTCGTCGTCGGTGACCTCATCGAGTGTCCGGCGGAGTCGAGCGTGCAGCGCTGGTCGGGCACCCGGCAGCGGGTCGAGGGAGAGGTCGCGGCCGCGCTCCCCCAGTTCCAGCACGAACGCCTTCAACGCTGCGGCGAGCAGGCGCGGTACCACGTCATCCTCGGTTGCCGGCGTAAGGGCCGCTGTCACGTCCGCGGTGGCGCGCAGCGCGTCGAACTCGGCATCGAGCGCGGTGAACGCTTGCTCCTCGCCGGTGCGGTGCGGTTGAGGTGCTTGCGCCTCGTCCCCGAACGAACTCAGCTCGGTCGGCTCCCCGGCTTCCACGCACCTGCGCACATGCTCGGCGACGTTCCTCAGCAGGCGGCGTGGGGTGTGGTGGGCTGTGGTTCTGAACGCCTCGGGACGCACAGGCCAGGTGGGGTGCGGAGGGACGAACCCCGACTCGGCGTAGCTGGAGTCGAGCCGCAGCCGCACGAGGTCAGCGGCGACGTCGGCGCTGGGCAGGGCGCCACGCAGCTGCGTGACTGTGAATCGGTCGGCGGCCGTACTCACCGCCCGTGTGGTGATGAGCTGCCAGGTGCGAGGTAGGCAGGCGACGACGACGAGCGCGCGGCGCGTCTGTCCCCGCAGTTCCATGAGCCCGTCCGCCACCTGAGCGACGAGACCGGACGATCCGTCCCCGCTGGCGTTGGCCTGCGCCATGAGCGAATCGAGCTGGTCGACAGCCACGAGGGTCGGGCCGGTGAGCGCGAGGACCCGGAACAGCTCGCCGAGGATCTGCTGCGGCGGCCGGGCACCGTGCCGCAGCCCCCAGGCGACACGCTGCTCGGTGTCCACCTCGCCGTCGTGGGCGAAGTAGCTGCGACCCGCCTCCCCCGCGACCTTGCGCGCCCGGTAGAGGGCCAAGGCGCGGATGGTGTCCTCGCATGTCACCGCTACCTCGTGAGCGGCGTCGAGCAGGCCGTCGACCAGCACGTCGAGATCGGCGCGGGTAACCGGGATCATGCCGCACAACTTCATTCGCGAGAGGTCCTCGACCTGGGCGAGGTCGCACAGCCGGTGCAGCAGCCGGGTCAGCTGATCGCTGCCCCCGGCGTGGAAACCGGCGACGACACCGTGCAGCACGCTGTGCCAGAACTCGCCGCCCTCCAGGAACTTGACCAGGAAGAACCAACCGCCACCAGCCTGGACGTCCTCGCGGAGCCGTCGCAGCATGTGCGTCTTGCCGACGCCCTTCTCCCCCTCCAACACCACCCCGAGCGGCGTACTCGTCCGCTCGGTCTGGGCGAACCGGTCCAGAACCTGCCGGGCTTGGCCGGCGTGTAGGGCGGAGACGTGCTGAGTGAGCGGGCTCCACACGTCGTCGGGGTCGACCACCCAGTCGAGCTGCAGCCGTGCCAGTGCGGCGAGCTGCTCATCCCGCCCCGTCACGCGGGCTCGATCTGCAGGTTATGCCGGTCCTGCCCGCCCAGGCGCAGCGCGGCGGCCCGGTCGGCGTCGGTGAGTGATCCCTGGTCCTCCTCGGCGCGTAGATGCACCTCGGGTGCATCGGCCATGCGGCGCAGGGCATCGTCGAGCAGGCGGGTCGGAAGCGCGTCCAGCGCGTCGCGCAATGCGGACAGGCGCAGCGGCGCGCCGGGTCGGGCGGCGAGGCGTCGGTAGGCGGCTCGGATGAGTGGCTCCGGTTCGGGAGCGAAGAACTCATGCAGCGGTAGGCCGCCGCGGTCGAGGCTGCGGTGCAGCGCCTCGAGCACGCCGTGCAGCACCCCCATGGGTGCGGTGGCGCGTGCGGGTCGCGGTGCGGTGAGCTCGGTGTGGCAGCGGCCGGTGCCAGCTTCGGTCAGCTCGTGGACATAAGCTCGGCCCCGCTTCTCGCTGGTGACGAGTTTGAGCTCGTTGAGCCGCAGGCGCGGCGGGCCTGACAGCTCGACCCCCACCTCCTCCTTGAGCTCGGCGTTGGTGACACCGCGCCCCACCGTCATCAGCGCGAGCAGCGCCAGTCGTTCGCGCGGGGTGAGCGGTTCGTCGTGCACGTATCCTCCTGCGGTCAAGGTGTCGGATGGTCGACGATGGTGAGCCCATCGGGGGGCACCGCCAGCTCCTGCCGAGGGCTTGCCGGGTCGCGTGTGCCGATCACACGAACGGTGCGGCCCTCCCGGTGCGCGGCAACGGCGACGCTGTAGACGCGCGGGCCGGGCAGCCGCACCCAGATACCGCGGGCGTCGGCGTGCTCGGGGTCGTCAATGAGCCGCCCGCGGACCCGCACGCGCCATCGGATGCCGTCAGGTGCGTCATGCAGCGTCTCGACCCGCCCGACAACGGTGGCCGGACCGGGCCGGCTGAGCGTGCGCAGCCCGGCCGCGGCCCGCCGAATGCGGGGACCTGAGCCAGCCGGGAAGGTCCACACGGTCGGTGCCAGCGGTGCGGGTCGGCCGTGGCCCCAGCGAAAGTCGAGGGCGAACGGGCCGGGCCCGGCGAGGTCACCCAGGGCTGTGCCGAAGCTCGCTGAAGCCCCTGTCAGCGCGACGTCGTCGAGCGCGTGGTCGTCGTCGTGCTCGACCCAGCGGGCGAAGGCCGCGGTCGCGTCGTGGAGCTGCAGCGTGACAGCCCGCCCCACTCCGGCTGGCTGCCCGACGGGCAGGTGCAGGGTCAAAGCAACACCTGCAGCAGTCTCTGACACCACGCTGACGCTGCCGAGGAAGCCGAGGACGTCGGGTGGTGGGGTTCCGGTGAAGTTTCGGTGCGGTCCCTCGACGACCGTGCGGGTGGCGGCGCCCACGAGCCGCCGCAAGCCGCCGACGGCGAGCGCACCGCGAACAAGGGGCACGCCGTCTTCCGCCGATGCGGGGCCGCACCGGTACCCGGCGCTGTCGCGGTGGGGCTGTGCGATGTCTCCAGCGATCTGCTCGGCGTTTCGGCCCTCGACCTCAGCGAGCCGGTCGAACAGCTCCCGCAACCGCAGCGGTGCGTCGCCCAACTCGGCCGTCGGCGGAACCAGGACCTCGGTCGCACCGGCCGTCCACACCGAGGCTCCGCGCCAGGTGTCGGTCGTGCGGACCCAGCCCGTTGCGGCGAGGTAGGACTCGACGTCACTGATATCGAGGGCGATGGGAGTCATCGGGCGGCGTCCACAAGTTGTCGCAGCCGCGGCACGGTGAGCACGTTCGCGACCGGGACGTGGACACGCACCCCAGCGCGCTGCTCCGGCACCGGCGGCCGACCGGCTAATGACGTGAAGTAGCCCTGGTAGCGCAGGAGCAGGCCGCGGTGGTCGAGGTCGGCATACCGGGCGGGGTCAGGCGGGACGATCACCACAACCAGGTAGCGCGGCACTACGAAGCCCGGACCGGCCAGGCGGTTGAACTGCCGTCCGTCTAGTCCGTCGAACGCGAGCGTGCCACCTTGCACCTTGCGCGCGGTTGTCTTCACCTGCACATCAATCCGGGGGGCGCGGATGTCGCCGACGTCGCCTGGGCGGACGATCTGCAGGTCCACGCCATCAACATCGGGGCTGTACTCCATCACGGTGAAACCGGCCGCAGTGGCTAGAACCCGGACGTAGTCCTCGCCGAATCGTCCCTGGTGCACGTGCCGATGGATGGCAAGTGTCCTTCCGTGACCGATCGATGACGAGTGGTACTCACCCTACGAGGCGCCGCGGCGCGGTGGTAGGGCTTGACACACCGCCGACCCCGTGTTGGGGCGGTGCTGGTCGGCGGACCCGCCGACGCTGCCATGTGCCGACGCTGCCATGTGCCGACGCTGCCATGTACGGCCCGACCACTCGGGAGCACGCATGTGCGTCCACGACTCGACGGCGTCATGGCGTCGCTCTGCGCGTCCTCGCCAACGAGATACCCAGCGATGACGACGTGGCGTACCTGCGTGAGCAGGTAGGCGACGCCCTGATCAAGCAGGGACCGAGACGCCAAGCAACACCTGGGACTAGACAACCCACTTCGCTGTTTCCAACCTGGCGATGACGAGGTTGGCGGGAGCGCGGTGGCGTCGCAGGTGTGGACGAGTCCCTGACAGACAAGTTGACCTGCCTCAATCAGGAGCTTCGGGGGGCCTTCCTGCCCCGCCGGGATCGGCACACCCTGTAGTGAGCGAGCATGGTGGCCGTGCCCAGAGACAGCAGCCCCAAGAGACCGGCAGGAGGCGCGGCAGTCCCCCCGCTGCCGTCTGAAAGCCACAGGTGCCTCCAGTGCGGATTTTCCTACCACGATCTTCCTATGCAGGCTGCGCCTCGCGCCGTGGAGGAAGTGCTCGGCGAACTCCGGAACGTCGTAATAGGTGTGCCGCGCGCCCGGCTGCGGCAACGGGCAGCCGAAGGCACTTGGTCGGTCTTGGAGTACGTTTGTCATCTCCGAGACGTCTTCGTCACTTCGACCATCCGGCTACACCGCGCGGTCACCGAGAACGCTCCCGTGCTTGAGCCGATGCTCAACGACCTGCGTGCCCGACGGTTTCGATACAACGAACGCGACATCGACGCCGTCCTTGACGACCTCGCTGCTGCCGCAGCCGGCTTGATGGACGAGGTCGCCGAGATCGCATCCGCAGACTGGGACCGCCAGGTCAGCCGCCTACCCGGTGAGCACCGGACCGCCCGGTGGCTGGTGCGGCACGCTGTGCACGAGAGCCGGCACCACCTGCACGACATTGTTTATCTAGCCAACTCCGTCGCAGAACCGGGGCCGGTCTCAGCAGAACGTGCCTAAGGTATTGAGCCCCTTCTAACGTCACTGACCGGGTGTAGGGCGGCTTGCGGCGTGGCATCACTAGAATGAGTGAAGCTCCTGGCGGTCTGGCCTGTGGTGCGGCAGCAGGTTGCCGCGGTTCCGGGGCTTCACCGGTGCTGCCCGCCTTGCCGGTAGCGCTGCATCTTGGCCCGGGCGCCGCAGATATTCATATCGCACCAGGTCCCGCTGCGGTTGCGGGAGGTGTCGTAGAAGGCCCACCGACAGCTAGGGTTCGCGCAAATTTTGAGTCGCGGCCACGCATCGGTGGCATTGACGATCGCGGCGAGGGTAACGGTGAGTACCCGAGGCGCATCCGGGTGGGCCCGGACCATAGGCCTGCCCCGCGGATCAAGGTCGACCACCAGTGGTGCGGTCATCGCGACGGGAGCCAGCGCGGTTCGGGACTGCTCCAGCGCCGCGGCCCGCAGGGCTTCCCGGGCAGTCCGCAGTGGCTCCAGGTCGGCCGCGGTGAGGTCATAGGGGGACAGGTCCGCACCCGCCGCCGCGGTGCTGCTGGTCAGCCACGATCGCGCCTGCTCGAGTGTGGTCAGCAGGTCGAAGTTCCGCAGCAGGCTGCGCGTGTTCAGCATGTCCTGCACAAGGTCCAGCGGAGCCGGCGCTGACCGGACCCCGTGTGTACCTCCGGCTGATCGACCCGATGGCGAACCCACGAAACCCAGTGTGCCGCGTTACCGTCGAACTCATGACGAAGGTAACCCGGCAGTGCAAGGACCCAGCGCTGTGGCGTGTGGCCGCGACCGGGGCGGCCACCATCGCCATCGCCTACGGGTTCGCCCGCTACGGCTTCGGGCTGTTCGTCCCGGTGCTGCGTACCGAGTTCGAGCTGTCCACTGCCCTGATCGGTGTCGTGTCCAGCGCTTCCTACGGCTCCTACCTCATCGGCCTACTGGGCGCCGGCGTGCTCACCCGACGCCACGGCCCACGCCGACCGGTCCTGCTGGGCCTGGGCGCGGCAGCCGTCGGCACCGGACTCGTCGCCACGGCCAACCATCCGATCCTGCTTACCGCCGGCGTCGTGCTCGCAGCAAGCAGCGCAGGCTGGTGCTGGGCCCCGTTCTCCGACGCCACCACCGCGCTGCTGCCACCCTCGACACGGGAACGCGCGCTCGCCATCATCAGCACCGGAACCACCTTCGGGTTGCTGGTCGCCGGCCCTGCCGCTCTACTCGCCGGCGGCCTCGACTCCGGTTGGCGATGGGTCTGGTGCGGCTTCGCCACCACCGCCCTGCTCGCCTACATGGCGAACCTCCGGCTCCTCCCCGGGTCAGCGGCCTCAACCACGCTGGCCCGCACTGCCCTCGGCCCGCGGTCCGACGGCCGACAACATCGACTGGGGCGGAATCGACTGGGGCGGATAGGGCTGCGGCGTCCCGGCAGCGCTCGGCTCCTCGCGCTCAGTGCGGCCTACGGCGGACTTGGGGCGGTCTACTTCACCTTCGCCGTCGACCTCGTCCAGGCCGCCGGCCTGCCCCCGACTTGGGCCAGCTTGCTCTGGGCGCTGGTCGGACTCGGGGGGCTCACCGGCGTCCTCACCGGCTACCTCGTCGACCGCGTCGGCCTACGCCACGCAATTGCTGCCTGCGCGCTGCTGCTCACCGCAGCGATCGCGGTGCTAGCCGCTGCCCCCGCCCACGCGGTACTCGTCGCCACCAGCACAATCGCCTTCGGCGCCGCCTTCATGCCCCTCGCGGCCCTGCTGTCCATCTGGAGCACCCGTGTGCACTCCGACCGCCCCACCACCGGCTTCACCACAGTCCTCACCGTGCTCGCCGGGGCTTCCATCGTCACCCCGGCACTGTTCGGGCTTCTCGCCCAAGCCACCGACATGCGTCTGATGTTCGCCGTCCTCGCCACGCTCCACGCACCCGTCGCGCTTCTGCGCCCTCCCCCAGACGAACGTTAAGTTCCTCCCGTCGACCTACTCTCCCTGTGGCCGATGCCAGGTGGAGGGACTTAGACCTGGTCTCAAATCCCTGCGTGTCGGTAGGTGATCTTGACGGCTGGATCGGCGATCCTCCTCTGCCGTGGAACTGCGACAGCAGCGACTCATCGACGACCGGCTCTGGGTACTGATCCAGCCGTTGCTCCCGCCTCACCCTCGACCGCGAGGACCAGGTGGTCGACCACGGATTGACGATCGCGCCGCGCTGGAGGGAGATCCTGTTCGTGCTGCGCACCGGCTGCCGCTGGCGTGACCTGCCTGCCCAGCTCGGGTGTGGGTCCGGGTACACCGCCTGGCGGCGGCTGCGGGCCTGGCAGGACGCCGGAGTGTGGGACAGGCTGCACCGGGTCGTGCTCGAAGAGCTGTCCGAGGCGCAGGTGCTGGACTGGTCACGCGGTTGCATCGACGCGGTGTCGGTGCGGGCGAAAGGGGGGCGAGCTGACCGGGCGCAACCCCACCGACCGCGGCAAGGCCGGCAGCAAGTACCACCTGCTCTCCCGACGCCAACGGGCTACCACTACGCGCGTTGATCTCGGCGTTCAACACCCACTTTCAGCTTGCTGTTCGAGCCCTTGCTGGACACCAACCCCGGTGTCAGCCGGCGAAGCTGCACGCGGACAAGGGCTACGACTTCCCGCGCTGCCGCGCCTACCTGCACCGACGCGGGATCAAGGTCCGCATCGCCCGCCGCGGGATCGAGTCCAGCACCAAGCTCGGCCGCCACCGCTGGGTCATCGAGCGCACCATCTCCTGGCTGCTGCGGTTCAAGCGCCGCGGGCTGCACTACGACCGCACCGAGAAGACCCTGACCCTCGCTATGGTCCTGATCAACCTCTGGCGCCTCGTCGATGCTGGGTTCTGAGATCAGGTATTAGCTGGTCGCGGTTGTGTGCTGCATGGACGAGTGGCGTCGAAACAGCGTAGTGCCCTCGGAGTAGCCCTTGTCAACGGCTGCGGCCAGACTTGTTGCCTGCGCGATGTCGTGCGCGCTTGCTCCGTCCCGGGTACCGCTGAGGAGCTGGTAGAACAGCACGATCGTAAACACCAGGGTGGCGGTGTCGTCCACCGGCGCATCTGGCGCGATCACTTCCCGCACGCCAACGTCGTGCCAGGCGCGCATGAAGCCTCTACTCCTCCCGGCCGAGCAGCCGGTCAGCACCAGCAGCGGGGTGAACCACCGCACGTCACGACGAATCTGCTCAGGAGTGAGCAGGAGCTCGACCTCGGGTCGTTCGGGATCGCGGTCATCGAGAACCTCGATGCTCAATGCGCCGTCGACCACACGCGGGCCCTCCGGTCGATCCTGCTCGTCGAGTCCGTGGCACAACAGCACGACCGCGTCGGCCACCCGCCCTTCACGGGCCAGCGCGGCCTCCCACCGGCTGGCGTGCGACAGCGTGATCAGCTCAACCTGCAACAGCAGGCTCTCCAGCGTCGCCCGCAGCGCTACCGCCTGGTCCTCGAAGCCGTGCGCCGCCAAGATCCACACACGCGCGTGATGCTTCACACGGCACATCCTGTCAGCACTGCCCTCTTCAGCGGCGCGACGTCCGAGGCCAGCCGGATCGCTGCACTCGGCAGGCAGCTAGGTCAACTGGGCCGACACTTCTGGATCATCGAGCGCACGATCTCGTGACTGCTGCGGTTCAAGCGGCTCGGGCTGCGCTATGACTGGACCGAACGCACCCTGACTTCACTACTGACCCTCGGCATGGTCCTGATCAGGCTCCGCCGGCTCATTAAGACCGAGTTTTAAGACCAGGTTTTAGGGCCGCCTGCTTTTATGGGGATTAGCTGCGATGCGCTGCTACTCGAAGTCCGTCGCTCAGAAGCGTTCGCAGGGGTTATACGAACTCGCTGGTTCGGCGGCCGTGGCTTCCGCTCGTCCTCATCGATGTCGGCCTGATCAGCGTGCTGAGCGGGCCAGCCGTCAATTACGGCCTACTGCTGTCGCACACGGCGGCCGTGGTCCACTGCGGCGGCGCTGGCACCGCCGCCACCGCGGCGGCCGGCCGCCCCAGGTCGAGTGCCTGTTCGTCGCCGACCAACCACTCTGAGGCCGGTGCGTTCACGCCCTCAGCCCGGTCCCGCTGCCGCAGCGCTGGTTGACGGCCGACGCCTTTGCGCAGACGATGCGCACCTCAGTCGACGACCCGGCGATCCGCGCCACGGCGGCCGCGACCGGCGCACGCATCCGCGCGGAGACGGGCACCGCGACCGCCGCGGCCGCGGTGGAGAAGACAGTGCGCGGGACCCGCGACCTCGGGCGCAGTATTGGCGGTTCGGCTTGACCTTGACGCTGCGTCAACCCCCCACACTCCTGCTGTGGCCGACCGGGGCCACCGGACAGAGAGGGAGGAACTCGATGAGCGACCGGCCGGCGGCGCCCGCCGTCGTGGTGCGCGGCCTGGAGAAGTCGTTCAAGGACGTGCACGTGCTGTGCGGTGTCGACTTCGAGATTGCGCAGGGCACCATCTTCGCCCTGCTGGGGGCGAACGGTTCGGGCAAGACCACGACCGTGAAGATCCTGTCGACGCTACTGCGGGAGGACGCGGGGACGGTAACGGTCAACGGGTACGACGTGGCCGCCCAGGGTGCCCGGGTGCGGGAGTCAATCAGCCTGACCGGGCAGTTCGCCGCGGTCGACGAGATCCTCACCGGACGGGAGAACCTCGTGCTGGTAGCCCGGCTGCGGCACCAGCCGCACCCCGGGCGGGTCGCCGACGACCTGCTGGGCCGCTTCTCCCTCACCGACGCGGGTGGCCGCAGGGTGGCGACTTACTCCGGGGGCATGCGCCGCCGGCTCGACATCGCCATGAGCCTAATTGGCGACCCGCCGGTCATCGTCCTCGACGAGCCGACCACCGGGCTCGACCCGCAGTCCCGCCTCGAGGTGTGGGCCACCGTTAAAGGGCTCGCTGCCCGGGGCACGACGGTGCTGCTCACCACGCAGTACCTCGAGGAGGCCGAGCAGCTCGCCGACCGGATCGCGATCCTGCACGAGGGCAGAATCATTGTCGACGGCACGCTCGCCGAGCTAAAGGCGCTGCTCCCGCCCGCGACGGTCGAGTACATAGAGAAGCAGCCGTCGTTGGAAGACATCTTCCTCGCCCTCACCGGCACACCGAGCGCCAGGGCCGGCGCCGCAGGGACCGGGGGACGGTCGTGACCGCACGCTTCCCGCGCGATGTCGCCGTCCTCACAGGGCGTTCACTGCGCCACATCGGCCGCAGCCCCGACACCATCATCACGACCGCGGTGATGCCGATCGCGTTCATGTTGCTGTTCGTCTACGTCCTGGGCGGGGCGATCGAGACCGGCGGGGATGGCAGCTATGTCGACTACCTGCTCCCCGGGATCCTGCTCATCACCGTCGCCTCGGGGATCGCCTACACCGCCTACCGGCTCTTCCTCGACATGCAGAGCGGCGTCTTCGAGCGGTTCCAGTCGATGCCGATTGCCCGGTCGTCGGTCTTGTGGGCGCACGTGCTGACCTCGCTGGTCGCCAACGCGGTGTCGCTCGGCGTGGTGGTGCTGGTCGCGCTCGTCATGGGTTTCCGCTCCGGGGCGGGTGTGCTGGGCTGGCTCGCGGTCGCGGGCATCCTGCTGCTGTTCACCTTGGCCCTGACGTGGCTCGCAGTGATCCCCGGGCTGACGGCGAGTTCGGTGGAGGGGGCGAGCGCATTCTCTTACCCGCTGATCTTCCTGCCGTTCATCAGCTCGGCGTTCGTGCCCACCGACTCGATGCCCGGCCCGGTGCGGTGGTTCGCGGAGAACCAGCCGGTGACCTTGATCGTCAACGCCCTACGCAGCCTGTTCACCAACCAGCCGCCCGGCGGCGACCTGTGGATCGCGCTGGTTTGGTGTGCCGGGCTGCTGGTGGTCGCCTACGTTCTCGCGATGACGGTGTACCGCCGCAGGATCGCGTGACGGGCGAGCGGAGGCCACGGCGGTGCTGACGATCGGGCAGCTGGCGTCCTACGCCGGGAGCACCGTCCGGGCGGTGCGGCACTACCACCAGGTGGGGCTGCTGCCGGAGCCGGAACGCGACACCTCGGGCTACCGGACCTACAACGCCAACGCGGTCGTCCGGCTCATCCGGATCCGGACCCTCGCTGAGGCCGGGGTTCCTCTGGCGCGGGTGCAGGAGCTGCTCGACGCCGACGCCGAGGGCTTCGCGCAGGGCACGGCCCGGATCGACCACGAGCTGCGCGCCCGGATCCGCGGCCTTGAGGAGCACCGCCGGCGCATCGCCCTGCTGGCCTCGGGCGACTCGTTGGCGGTGCCCGCCAAGGTCACCGACTATCTCGACCGGATGCAGGCCATCGGGGCACCAGTGGTGCTGGTCGAGGCCGAGCGCGACGCCTGGATCCTCGTGGCGGCCCGCTACCCGGACAGGATCGCCGCCATCATGACCGACAAGATCCGGCAGCTGCAGGACCCCCGGGTCATCCGGTTCTACCGGCTCATCAACCGCATGATCAGCAACCAGGTACACGAGCAGCTGGTCCAGGAGACGGCCGACCTGCTCGTCGAGCTGTTCGAGGACGCGGCCGCCAACGGCCAGCTCGAGCAGCAGGACCTGGACGCGGACGACTCCGCCTTCGTGCAGCTGCTGGACTCCATGGCCGAGGGCAATCTGATGATCGCCCGGCTCCAGGAACTGATCGCCGAACGAGGCTGGACCGGCTGGACCCGGGTCGAGCGGATCGGGCGTCGGCTTCCGCCCGACCCGCCCAGCGGACGACAACCGTTCCCCGTCAGCCGGACCTAGTTACGGACGAAGCCGTCAACCGAGCCCGGCCTTGGCGAGGAGATGCCTCGGCGGATCGCCTGCTCGACCGGGAAGGGATCTCGGCCGGTGGCGAACGGGTCGAGGGGGTGCGCCGGTTCGATGCCGGGCTGCGCCAGGAAACGGTGACGGGTACCGCGGTGGGCTTGTGCGGCGTGGACCAGGAAGGGGTGGCAGACGTACACGTCGCCGCACTCCCCGACCGCCTGCACCTCGCGACGTCCCCGTGAAGCCTCGACCACGGCCCCGGCGATCTCCCCGCTCGCTGCGCCTCGGTCCCCGTACGGGGCGAGCAGCGCCGCGATGTCGAGGTGCGACCCGACGCGGATCCGGGTGGGGGCATCGGCGGGACCGACGTCGCTGAACAGCATCAGCACGAGCAGGGCGCGTCCGCGTGAGGAGACGTTCACCCGCCAGGGCGCAGCGCGCAGCGCGTCGGCGTCGGTGAGGTCGGCGTCGTCGAGGTCGCGGTCGGTGAATGCCGAGTCGATGTGCCACCCGTCGTCGTCCGGTGCGGTCGCGTGCGGGAAGCGGAGGGGGAACGCACCGATGCTGTCCCGCGGCGTCCAGCGGCCGGGGCCGACGAGCACGTCGAACGCCTCCACGAGGACCGGGCTGTTGATCGCCTGCACGAACGGCGGGTCGTTGCGGTGGAGGATCCAGTGCACCGGGCTGGACCAGGTCTGCGGATCGTCGGGGTCGTACCCCGTCTCCTCCCACAGCAGCCGCTCACAGCGGCGTGCCAACGGGCGGGGAACGGCGGCCGGCAGGCGCACAAACCCTTCCTCCAGAAACGCTCCCGTCAAGTCGCTCCCCACGCTCACCTCCGCTGGTCGACAAGAAGCACGAGATAGGCATAGCAGGTGGATCTGCAATATGACGGCAGAACCGGGTGCACCTCTTACCAGTACCTAGCTGTCGGTCACGGGCCACTCTGCAGGTTGAGATCCTGACGTGCCCGCGTCAGGTCCTGGTTCCAGATCCACAGGCGGTAGGGCGGCTCGATGCGGTGGTAGCCGTAGAGGCCGACGATCTTGCGGGTGCGGAGGTCGACGCACACGCGCCGGAACGCCTCGGCAATACGCTTCTCCGGGGGAACGGATGGCTCGTTGTCGGGGTCGGCGGCGCCGAGTTTGAGGCATGCGCGGTACTCGTAACCCAGCAGCAGATCATCGCCGAACTCGGCCCACGCTCCCCGCTTCTGCTGCCAGGCCTGCTCCGCGGCCTGCACGGCGATGTTGAGGTCGACGTCGCCGGGCAGCGATGGGTAGAGGGGGAAGAACGCGGCCCAGCCGGTTTCGACCAGCTCCAGGTTGAACGTGCGCCGGCTGGGGTCGTCGCGAGGCGGCAGCGGCGGGCGCAGCCACGGGGTGATGTAACCCAGTAGGCGCTCGTTCTCCTCGATCACCTCGCCGGTGACGATGATGCCGACCTTGGCGCGGCCAGTATCGGGGTTGGGCTGCAGGCGCGCGGCGCGCATCTTCGCGAACTCCTCCGCGGCGCGAGCCCCCGCAGCGAGGTGTCGGCGGGCGGCGTCTTCGGTGACTCGGTCCAGGAGATGCTGGCGAAGGGGTTGTCCGATGGCGTCGTACACGCCATCACCTAGGGAGTGTCCGTAAGTCGGCTCGCAGCCACAACACGATCGCTGCGATGACGATCTCTGATCGGTAGTAGGCCACCCGCTTCGCGTAGCGGGTGGCCAGCGCCCGGAACTGCTTGAGCCGGT
>JAESFT010000466.1_pt1 | contig 20537 bp, 24 predicted proteins | sample 9269451 | NCBI WGS metagenome assembly JAESFT01 (sample SAMN14502557, study PRJNA617106) | algae metagenome | isolation source: Scytonema hyalinum WJT4-NPBG1 and co-occurring heterotrophs from well... | place: USA: Mojave Desert, Joshua Tree National Park, California | collected 2006-05-25
GCCTTCGCCCGGGATATACGAGATCACTTCGCGCGAGTTGGTCAGGCGAACCTTGGCAACCTTGCGCAGAGCCGAGTTCGGCTTCTTCGGAGTCGTCGTATAAACGCGGGAGCATACACCACGCTTTTGCGGGTTTGCTTCCATGGCCGGAACCTTGTTCCGCTTTGGCTTGCTGGCGCGTGGTTTGCGGATCAGCTGATTAACGGTGGGCATTGCGCTCTTTCCATCGTCCAAAATTCATTGCGGTCTAGCAAAACCAAACCAAAACGGCGCTCGCCCGACCCCGTAAGAGGAACGGCGGCGCCTTAATTGCAGCGGACCACCCGCCTTTCGGCAGCAGTCATGCGCACAAGGATTTGCTTCGTCTAGTTACCTGACAGTGTGTTTGAGTGTCCTGGATGCCCGCACAAGATGGCAGGTACCCGGTGTGACAATCACGACCGACCGCTTAGGTAGGCGCTGTTTAGAGCCGACTCTCCGGCGCGTCAAGGATTCTTTGATGAAAAATCCGTGCAGCTACCATACCGTTAACGCATCGGCGCTCATCAGCCGCTTCAATGACACCAAATGGTTCGGCATGGCCAGCTTTCAAGATGCCGCTATGCCACTCGGGTGAAATGTGTAGGATCACACGGCCGTGACACGCCAGGCTTTGTCGCGCCAAGAGGGAGATTGCACATGAAGCTCAGATCCGTTTTAGCCGCTGGCGCCTTAGCGCTCGCCTTGTCTGTGTCTGCCCAGGCACAAAACGACATCACGGGCGCCGACACCGACGAGATCCTCAACGTAGCACGAGGCTATGGATCGGCCACCCTGGCCACCCAAAGCAATGGCGACCCCCAGATCAACGGCAAGATCAACGGCATCACCTATCAAGTCTACTTCCGCAATTGCACGAACAACACGGATTGCGAGGACCTGAACTTCTACCTCGGCTTCCTTGATCTCAAGCCTTCGCTCGAAGTGATCAACGACTGGAACTACAACAAACGCTTCAGCCGCGCCTACCTCGACCCCGACAAGGACGCCTGCGTCGAAATGGACATCGACCTGGTCAAAGGCGTCTCAGCCGAATACCTCGACTCCCAATTCAGCCTCTGGAACCTGATCCTCACTCAGTTCGCCGAACACGTCGGGTATAAATAGGAGGTAAGAGGCGAGGAGCGGCGTGCCTACCCCGATCTTGCCCATCGCCGGAACGTCACCCTCGGACTTGATCCGAGGGGGTTCGGCACTTCGTGAACGTCCCGCAAGTACAGCCCCCTTGGGTCAAGCCCAAGGGTGACGATCGAGGATGGTGCAAGGTGGCTTCCGAAAACTCGATGTCAACCCGGCCTTGAGCCGGGGCCCATCCCGAGTTCCCACCACAGCCGCAAGCTGCTTCGAACAACCCACTGTTGAACACCCCACCACCTCAGGATGGATCCCGGGTCAAGCCCGGGATGACACCGTGGATGTGCGGCATCATACACCTACAACAAACTGGCTGATGGAAACGTCCACCGCGTGTCACTCTCGGGCTTGACCCGAGAGCCTGCCCTCGGACTTGATCCGAGGGGCTCTGCACTTTGCCAACTCACCGCAAGTACAGTCTCCTCGGGTCAAGCCCGAGAATTGCGATCGAAGGTATGGCACCATCTCGTCCAACCATCAGCCCTGTCCCTCCCCTTCCCAGGGGGGAGGCTAGGTGGGGGGTACCCGCGCCCCCCAATCTATCCCCCTTCTCCCCCTGGCAAATCCCCATGCCATCATCCCCTCATCCCCGCACATGCTGCGCGGTCGCGACGAACGGTCGGTGCGGGGATGCCAGGTGAGGTGGAGGTCGCTCCCCCTCCTGTGGTTCTTGGATGATCTGTGACCCGATTTGAGCCCCCGGGTCCTGGAGCAATGCGCTCCTTTTCCGTCGGCACGGGCTAAAGCCGAGGACGGTTTATGCCATAGAGTCCCTGGTCACATGGGGCGAGGTGGGTTCCACCTCCAACCTTTCGCCGGACGACCGGCACCGGGACGAACCTCGTCCCATGTCGCACATCAACCGCAGGGCCTCAGGCTCAGGCGGCGCTTCGGCACGCCCTCACTGAGCCTGCCTGAACTACATCGTAAATCCGTTTGGGCGCGAGAACCCGCAACATCCGTTCAGTCAAAAAGAAAGGGAGCCTTACGGCCCCCTTCCCTGTCACTTGCAATGCAAACTTTATTCGGCGGCAGGCGCCGGGATCTGCACTGTGTTGGCCTGCCGGCGACGCTCTTCAAGGATGAGGTCGTCGCGCTTGGTAGCGATCAGCTTGGCCGAGGAGATGCCAGCACCGGTACCGGCCGGGATCAGGCGGCCGACGATGACGTTCTCCTTAAGGCCTTCGAGCAGGTCGGCCTTGCCGGAAACCGCAGCTTCGGTGAGGACGCGGGTGGTTTCCTGGAACGAAGCCGCCGAGATGAACGAACGGGTCTGCAGCGATGCCTTGGTGATGCCGAGCAGCACCGGATTGGCCGTTGCTGGCTTCTTGCCATCAGCGATCAAGGCATCGTTGAGTTCGTCGAAGTCCAGCTTGTCGAGCTGCTCGTCCTTGAGCAGGCCAGACTCACCTGGATCCACGATCTCGACCTTCTGCAGCATCTGGCGAACGATCACTTCGATGTGCTTGTCGTTGATCAACACGCCCTGCAGACGATAGACCTCCTGGATTTCATTGACGAGGTAACGAGCAAGCTCTTCCACGCCCTTGATGGCCAGGATGTCATGCGGTGCCGGGTTGCCGTCGAGGATGTACTCACCCTTTTCAATGGCGTCGCCTTCCTGAAGGTGGAACGGCTTGCCCTTGGGGATCAGATACTCGACCGGCTCGGCGCCATCCTCATGCGGCTCGATGATCACGCGGCGCTTGTTCTTGTAGTCGCGGCCGAAGCGGATCGTACCATCAATCTCGGCGATGATGGCGTGATCCTTCGGACGACGTGCCTCGAACAATTCAGCCACGCGCGGCAGACCACCCGTGATGTCCTTGGTCTTGGCCGACTCCAGTGGAATACGGGCCAGCACGTCACCGGGCGAAACCTTCTCGCCTGGCTCGACCGCAATAACGGCATCCACCGAGAGAAGGTAACGGGCGTCGCCACCACGCTCCACCTTCTGAACGGAACCGCCACGAGCGATGGCGATCGCGGGCTTGAGGCCCTCGCCACGCTGGTTGGTGCGCCAGTCGATGACAACGCGCTTGGTGAAGCCGGTCGCCTCATCGGTGTTTTCCGCAACGGAAGCACCATCGACCAGATCCTCGAACACGACCTCGCCTTCGACCTCGGCCAGAACCGGACGCGTGTAGGGGTCCCATTCGGCTAGACGCTGACCGCGGCGAACAGAGTCGCCTTCCTTGACCAGGAGCTTGGAGCCGTACGCCACCTTGTGGGTTGCACGTTCCTTGCCCTCGGCATCAAGGATGGCGAGCGAGACGTTACGGGCCATGACGACCAGCTTACCGCCCTCAACCGGAACCACGTTCGGATTGCGGATGGCGATCTTGCCTTCGGCGCCGGACTCGAGGAACGAGCTGTCGACCACCTGAGCCGTACCACCGATGTGGAACGTGCGCATGGTGAGCTGCGTACCGGGTTCACCGATCGACTGCGCGGCGATCACGCCAACAGCTTCACCCATATTCACGGGCGTACCGCGAGCAAGGTCACGGCCATAGCAAGCCGCGCAGGTGCCCTGGCGCATGTCGCATACCAGCGGCGAACGGATGCGGACGGACTGGATCCGGGCTTCCTCGATGATGTCGACATGCTTTTCTTCAAGCATCGTACCCTTGGGCGCGATCAGGTCACCGGTCAGCGGATGGAAGATGTCATCCGCAGCCGTACGGCCCAGAACGCGCTGGCCAAGTGACGCAACGATCTGGCCAGCATCGACGATCGGTTCCATGGTCAGGCCGCGATCGGTGCCGCAGTCCTGGGAAACGATGATCGCATCCTGCGCCACGTCCACCAGACGGCGGGTCAGATAGCCAGAGTTTGCGGTCTTCAGCGCCGTATCAGCGAGGCCCTTGCGAGCGCCGTGAGTGGAGTTGAAGTACTCTAGAACGTTAAGGCCTTCCTTGAAGTTAGCCGTAATGGGGGTCTCGATGATCGAACCGTCCGGACGAGCCATCAGGCCACGCATGCCGGCAAGCTGCTTCATCTGAGCCGGCGAACCACGGGCACCCGAGTGAGACATCATGTACACGGAGTTGATCGGCTTCTGACGGCCGGTCTCCTGGTCGATCTGCACGGTGCGGATCGCGTCCATCATCTCCTCGGCGACCTTGTCACCGCACTTGGCCCAGGCGTCGACCACCTTGTTGTACTTCTCGCCCTGGGTGATCAGGCCGTCATTGTACTGCTGCTCGAACTCTTCGACCTGCTTGCGGGTTTGCTCCACGATCGAATACTTCGACTGCGGGATAACCATGTCGTCCTTGCCGAACGAGATGCCGGCGTCACAAGCATTCTTGAAACCAAGCTGCATCACGCGGTCGCAGAAGATCACGGTCTCCTTCTGGCCGCAGCCACGGTAAACCGTGTCGATCATCTTGGAGATCATCTTCTTGGTCATCAGCTGGTTGGCCGTCGAGAACGGCACGGCCGGATTTCGAGGCAGGATCTGCCCAATCAGCATACGGCCAGGCGTGGTCTCCACGATCTCGGTGGTCTCGTTGCCGTTCTCGTCCCAGGCTGGCACACGGCCTTTGATCTTGGTGTGGAGCGTCACGACCTTGTTGTCGAGCGCATGCTCGAGCTCGGCATAGGACGAGAACGCCATGCCCTGCCCTGGCTCACCCTCGTTCATCAGCGACAGGTAATAAAGACCCAGCACGATGTCCTGCGACGGCACGATGATCGGCTGGCCGTTTGCGGGATGAAGGATGTTGTTGGTCGACATCATCAGGACGCGCGCTTCCAGCTGCGCTTCCAGCGACAGCGGAACGTGCACGGCCATCTGGTCACCGTCGAAGTCGGCGTTAAAGGCCGAGCAAACGAGCGGATGCAGACGAATGGCCTTGCCTTCGATCAGGATCGGCTCGAACGCCTGGATGCCAAGACGGTGCAGCGTCGGAGCGCGGTTCAGAAGAACCGGGTGCTCGCGGATCACTTCGTCAAGGATATCCCAAACCTCAGGCTTCTCCTTTTCGACCAGCTTCTTGGCCTGCTTCACCGTCGACGAGAAACCCTTGGCTTCAAGACGCGAGTAGATGAACGGCTTGAACAGCTCGAGCGCCATCTTCTTGGGAAGACCGCACTGGTGGAGCTTCAGGTTTGGACCCACGGTGATCACCGAACGGCCTGAATAGTCCACGCGCTTGCCAAGCAGGTTCTGGCGGAACCGGCCTTGCTTGCCCTTGAGCATGTCGGACAGCGACTTAAGCGGACGCTTGTTCGCACCGGTGATGGTGCGGCCGCGCCGGCCGTTGTCGAACAGTGCGTCCACAGCTTCCTGCAGCATGCGCTTTTCGTTGCGGATGATGATATCCGGCGCACGCAGCTCGATCAGGCGCTTCAAGCGGTTGTTGCGGTTGATCACGCGACGATAAAGATCGTTCAGATCGGACGTCGCGAAGCGCCCGCCATCGAGCGGAACGAGCGGACGCAGTTCCGGTGGGATCACCGGAATGACGGTCATGATCATCCATTCAGGCTTGTTGCCCGAAACAATGAACTGCTCGACGATCTTGAGGCGCTTGGCCAGCTTCTTGGGCTTAAGTTCCGTAGTGGACTCGGCAATCTCGACGCGCAGGTCGGCCGCGATCTTTTCGAGATCAAGGGCCAGCAGGATGTCGCGGATGGCTTCGGCGCCGATCTTGGCGGTGAAACTATCGGCACCATATTCGTCCTGCGCATCCAGGTACTGCTCTTCGGTGAGCAGTTCATGGGTGGTGAAGGGCGTAAGGCCGGCATCGAGAACCACATAGTTCTCGAAGTAAAGGATGCGCTCGATGTCCTTCAGAGTCATGTCGAGCAGCAATGCAATGCGGCTCGGCAAAGACTTCAGGAACCAGATGTGAGCAACGGGAGCAGCGAGCTCAATATGGCCCATGCGCTCGCGGCGAACGCGGGACAGGGTGACTTCGACGCCGCACTTTTCGCAGATAACACCCTTGAACTTCATGCGCTTGTACTTGCCGCACAAGCATTCGTAGTCCTTCACGGGGCCAAAGATGCGCGCGCAGAACAGACCATCGCGTTCAGGCTTGAACGTACGATAGTTGATCGTTTCTGGCTTCTTGATCTCGCCATAGGACCAGCTGAGGATCTTCTCGGGGCTCGCGATCGAGATCTTCATCTGATCGAAAGTCTGCACCGGGACAGCCGGGTTGAACGGGTCCATGACGTGGGAATGATGATTCATCAATTCTCTCCTCTATCCGTTCAGAACTCGATTATGAACCAATTCTGAACGGAAGTTGAATGGGTTTGGAAGTGCCGGATTATTCCGCCGCTTCCTGAGGAGGTGCGAGCTCCGCTTCGGCCTGGCTCGGATCGTCGCCGAGGTCACGCATGTCGAGTTCGACATTGAGACCGAGCGAGCGGATTTCCTTGACCAGAACGTTGAAGCTCTCGGGGATGCCCGGCTCGAACGTATCGTCGCCGCGCACGATGGACTCGTAGACCTTGGTACGACCGGCCACGTCGTCCGACTTGATGGTGAGCATTTCCTGGAGCGTATAAGCCGCGCCATAGGCTTCCAGAGCCCACACTTCCATCTCGCCGAAGCGCTGACCGCCGAACTGCGCCTTGCCGCCCAGCGGCTGCTGGGTAACCAGGGAGTAAGGACCGATCGAACGGGCGTGGATCTTGTTGTCCACCAGGTGGTCCAGCTTGAGCATATAAATATACCCAACCGTCACCTGCCGGTCGAACTGCTCGCCGGAGCGGCCGTCATAGACAGTGGACTGGCCAGAGGCCTTGAGCCCTGCCTTTTCCAGCATCTCGACGATGTCTGCTTCCTTGGCGCCGTCGAACACAGGCGTTGCGATCGAGACACCCTTGGCAAGGTGTTCGCCCAAACGCACCAGGCCGTCGTCATCGAGGTCGGTGATGGTTTCATCACCGGCAAACAACTCCTGCACTTCGGTCCGCAGCGGCGTCAGATCGCCATTGCGCTGATAGGCGCGAACCATCTCATCGATCTTCTTGCCCATGCCGGCGCAAGCCCAGCCCAGGTGCGTCTCGAGGATCTGGCCCACGTTCATGCGCGACGGCACGCCCAGAGGGTTCAGCACGATATCGACCGACGTACCGTCTTCCAAGTACGGCATGTCTTCCACGGGAACGATGCGGGAAACCACACCCTTGTTACCATGGCGACCGGCCATCTTGTCGCCCGGCTGGATCTTGCGCTTGGTGGCGATGAAGACCTTGACCATCTTCATCACGCCCGGCGGAAGTTCGTCACCGCGCTGGAGCTTGTCGACCTTGTCGATGAAGCGCTGCTCGAGCAGACGGCGGCTTTCTTCATACTGAGCATGAAGAGCTTCCATCTCGGTCATGACCTTGTCGTCTTCGACCGCGAATTGCCACCACTTCGAACGGGGCTGAGCCTCGAACATCTGGTCGTTGAGCTTGGTGCCGACAACATAGCCCTTCGGACCAGCCGTCGCCGCCTTGCCGAACAGCATTTCCTTGAGACGCGCATAAACGTTGCGGTCCAGGATCGACTGTTCGTCGTCACGGTCCTTGGCGAGGCGTTCGATTTCCTCGCGCTCGATGGCCATGGCGCGCTCGTCCTTGTCGATGCCGTGGCGGTTGAACACGCGCACTTCAACAACAGTACCAGCATCGCCCGGCGGCACGCGCAGGGAGGTGTCGCGAACGTCCGAAGCCTTCTCGCCGAAGATAGCGCGGAGGAGCTTTTCTTCCGGCGTCATCGGCGATTCACCCTTGGGGGTGATCTTGCCCACCAGAATGTCGCCAGGAGCGACTTCAGCACCGATGTGGACGATACCGGCTTCGTCGAGGTTCTTGAGCGCTTCTTCCGACACGTTCGGAATGTCGCGCGTGATTTCTTCCGGACCAAGCTTGGTGTCGCGGGCCATCACTTCATATTCCTCGATGTGGATCGAGGTGAAGACGTCCTGCATCGCGATCTTTTCGCTCAGCAGAATGGAGTCTTCGAAGTTGTAGCCGTTCCAGGGCATGAACGCGACAAGGACGTTACGGCCCAGGGCCAGATCGCCCAGTTCGGTGGACGGACCATCGGCAATGATGTCGCCCTGGTTGACGTGGTCGCCAACCACAACCAGCGGACGCTGGTTGATGCAGGTCGACTGGTTCGACCGCTGGAACTTCATCAGGTTGTAGATGTCCACGCCCGACTTGGACGCATCGGTTTCTTCGGTGGCCCGAATAACGATACGGGTGGCGTCCACCTGGTCGACGATACCCTTGCGCTTGGCAACGATAGCAGCGCCGGAGTCACGCGCCACCACCGCTTCCATGCCGGTACCGACAAAGGGAGCATGGGCACGCAGCAGCGGCACAGCCTGACGCTGCATGTTCGAGCCCATCAGCGCGCGGTTCGCGTCGTCGTTCTCAAGGAACGGAATGAGCGACGCCGCAACCGACACCATCTGCTTGGGAGAAACGTCCATCAGGTCGACGTTTTCCTTCGGCGTCAGGCCGTTGTCACCGGCATGGCGGGCAACCACGAGGTCTTCAAGCAGTTCGCCCTTTTCGTTGAACTGCACGTTGGCCTGGGCGACGTAGTGCTTGGCCTCTTCCATAGCGGAGAGGTAAACCACTTCGTCGGTCAACTTGCCATCGACGATCTTGCGGTACGGGGTCTCGATGAAGCCGTACTTGTTGACGCGCGCAAAGGTCGAGAGCGAGTTGATCAGGCCGATGTTCGGACCTTCCGGCGTTTCGATCGGGCAGATACGGCCATAGTGCGTCGGATGCACGTCACGGACTTCAAAGCCTGCGCGCTCGCGAGTGAGACCACCAGGCCCAAGCGCCGAAAGACGACGCTTGTGGGTGATTTCCGACAGCGGGTTGGTCTGGTCCATGAACTGCGATAGCTGCGAGGAACCAAAGAACTCACGCACAGCGGCAGCAGCCGGCTTGGCGTTGATCAGGTCCTGTGGCATCACCGTGTCGATCTCGACAGATGACATACGCTCCTTGATGGCGCGTTCCATGCGGAGCAGGCCAAGACGGTAGGAGTTCTCCATCAGTTCGCCCACGGAGCGAACGCGACGGTTGCCGAGATTGTCGATGTCGTCGATTTCGCCACGGCCATCGCGCAGGTCGACCAAGGTGCGGACGACTTCCACGATGTCTTCCTTGCGCAGGGTACGCATGGTGTCAGGCGCATCGAGCTCGAGGCGCATGTTCATCTTGACGCGACCGACGGCAGACAGGTCGTAGCGCTCGCTGTCGAAGAACAGCGACTGGAACATGGCTTCGGCCGTATCGACGGTTGGCGGCTCGCCGGGACGCATGACGCGGTAGATGTCGAACAGGGCGTCTTCACGCGTCTCGTTCTTGTCCACAGCCAGCGTGTTGCGGATGTAGGCGCCAATGGTGATGTGGTCGATGTCAAGGAGTGGCAGCTCGTCGAAGCCCAGCTCAAGCATGCGAGCCAGGGTCTTTTCGTCGAGCTCGTCGCCTGCCTCCATGTAGACCTCGCCGGTCTTCATGTTGATAAGGTCCTCGGCAACATACATGCCGTAGAGGTCTTCATCGACCGCCAGCAGGTGCGTCAGGCCGTTCTCGGCAAGCTTCTTGGCCTGTCGTGCACTTAGCTTCTTGCCGCCCTCATGCACTACGTCGCCGGTCTTGGCGTCGATCAAGTCGTAGGATGGCTTGGCGCCCTTCCACTTTTCCGGATCGTAAGGTACGCGCCAGCCCTTCTCGGTCTTCTCGTACTGCAGCGTGTTGTAATAGGTCGCAAGGATTTCCTCGGCATCCATGCCGAGCGCCTTGAGCAGCGAGGTCACCGGGATCTTGCGGCGACGATCGATACGCGCATAAACGATGTCCTTGGCATCGAACTCGATATCGAGCCAGGAGCCGCGATAGGGAATGATGCGGCCCGCAAACAGCAGCTTGCCGGACGAGTGGGTCTTGCCCTTGTCGTGGTCGAAGAACACGCCAGGCGAACGGTGCATCTGCGAAACGATGACGCGCTCGGTGCCGTTGACGATGAAGGTGCCGTTCGAGGTCATGAACGGCATGTCGCCCATATAGACGTCCTGCTCCTTGATGTCCTTGACGGAGCGGGCGCCGGTTTCCTCGTCCACTTCGAACACGATCAGGCGCAGCGTCACCTTGAGCGGGGCAGCGAACGTGATGTCGCGCGCACGGCACTCATCGATGTCGTACTTGGGCTGCTCGAACTCGTACTTGACGAATTCAAGGGAAGCCGTGTTCGAAAAGTCGGTGATCGGGAAAACCGAACGGAAGACGGATTGAAGCCCTTCATCGGGACGGCCACCCTTGGGCTCGTCGACGAGGAGGAACTGATCATAGGAGGCCTTCTGGACCTCGATCAGATTGGGCATCTCCGTGACTTCGCGAATGGAACCGAAGGACTTGCGTACCTTGCGGCGGCCGTTGAACGTGGTAGCCATGAAAGCTCCTGTTTCTTTGCGATTTGTCTCGGAGGCAGATATCCAAAAATCCGACTATCAGCCGTCGGGTCTCGGGATATTTGCCTTTCTTTAGTCTCGTTAGTTAAGCTGGTGATGCCTCTAGCGCCGCCCCAGCCAAGGGCAGTGTCGGCCCGAAAACGTCAAACACCCCATGGTCAAAAACCATGAGGTTCCGTGGACGTCAGCGTGCCTCAGACATCAAAATCGTCATATGTTCCGCAAATTGGCGCCTGCAACCCATCCAATCGGTCCGGCGAATCATCCCGTGTAAACGAGAATGCGAGATGGCACATAGCGCGCCATCTCGCACATTTCAAGTCAAGTAAATGAGATTACTTGAGGTCGACCTTGGCGCCGGCAGCTTCAAGCTTCTTCTTGATGTCTTCGGCTTCAGCCTTGGATGCGCCTTCCTTGACAGCCTTGGGAGCTGCTTCAACCAGTGCCTTGGCTTCGCCGAGGCCCAGGCCGGTGATGGCACGGACTTCCTTGATGACGTTGATCTTGTTGTCGCCGAACGAGGCGAGGATCACGTCAAATTCAGTCTTTTCTTCAGCAGCAGGAGCGGCAGCACCGGCAGCACCGCCAGCAGCGGCAACAGCAACTGGAGCAGCGGCGGAAACGCCCCACTTTTCTTCCAGCATCTTGGACAGTTCGGAAGCTTCCAGAACGGTCAGGGCAGACAGGTCGTCTACGAGTTTGGCGAGATCAGCCATTTGATAAATCTCTCTTGTATGGTGTTAGGTTCAAACCGGCCCCACTTGGGACCTTGGGGTTACGCTGCTTCGTTGCTCTTTTCCGCATGTGCGGCCAACACGCGCGCGATACCACCAGCAGGCGCCACGATGACGGACGCGATACGCGTTGCGGGCTGCTTGAGCATCCCGGCGAGCGTGGCGCGCAGTTCATCGAGCGACGGCATGGTCGACAAGGCCTTGACGCTGTTCGCGTCGAGAGCGGTCTTGCCCATGACGCCGCCAAGAACGACATACTTTGCGTTCTTGTCAGCAAACTTCTGCGCGATCTTCGGCGCAGTCATGGGGTCTTCCGCATAGGCGATGACGATCGGGCCGGTAAACAGGCCCGAGATGTCGGCGTGGTCGGTGTCTTTCAGAGCAAGCTTGGCAAGACGGTTTTTAGCGACCTTCACGTGACCACCGGCGCTCTTCACCTCACGGCGAAGCGACTCCAGGTTGGCCACGGTCAGACCGGTATTCTGCGCAAGGACGATCGATCCGGCAGACCCAAGGGCTGCCTGAAGCGATGCGACAAGCTCACGCTTTTCCGCTCTTTCCACTGCTAGTCTCCACATTTAGCCCGGCATAAAGAATGCCGTGCCATTGCCAATTGCTGCCCTCCCGGTCCTTCGAAAAGGAAGGAGGAGCAACGGTTACATGCCTGTCAACCGTGCTGCCCTAGAAGGGCAACTGGCCTGGTTCGAACCGTGAGCACCCTGCCCTTGTCGGGCAGAAAATCGCGGTCTTCACCCCATCTATGCAGGCGCCTTCATGGCATTAAGCCAACCCGGATCGGCTGGCACCGGCAGTCTCGGACAGGACTTTATGCCATCCGCCTGGCGTACCAAGTGGTGGCATTTGGGCGAATTTCTCCGCCCAAACTTGCTAGATGAGAATCAGTAGACCTCATCCTGAGCCTGTCGAAGGACGAGGTCGTGCCTCGCAACCTTCAACGTGCCCGACCTCGTGGTTCGACAAACTCACCATGAGGTCTCAAAAACTAGAGAGCCGAAGCGGGCTCCACATGGACGCCAGGGCCCATGGTCGAGGACACGGCAACGCGCTTGACGTAAGTGCCTTTCGCGCCGGCTGGCTTGGAGCGAACAACGGCGTCGGTGAACGCCTTGATGTTCTGCAGCAGGGCTTCTTCGGAGAAGGAAACCTTGCCAACACCGGCATGGAGGATACCGGCCTTTTCGACGCGGTACTCAACAGCGCCGCCCTTGGCGGACTTCACTGCACCGGCGACGTCGGGGGTAACCGTACCAACCTTGGGGTTCGGCATCAGGTTGCGTGGGCCCAGGATCTTACCGAGGCGACCAACGATCGGCATCATGTCCGGAGTGGCAATGCAGCGATCGAAATCGATCTTGCCGCCCTGGATCTGCTCCATCAGGTCTTCAGCGCCAACAACATCAGCACCAGCCTTGCGGGCCTCTTCGGCCTTGTCGCCACGGGCGAACACGGCAACGCGCACGGTCTTGCCGGTGCCGTTGGGCAGGTTCACGACGCCACGGACCATCTGGTCGGCGTGGCGGGGATCAACACCCAGGTTGATCGCGATCTCGATGGTTTCGTCGAACTTCGCCGAGGCGCGGTCCTTGACCATCTTGATGGCTTCATCAAGCTTGTAGAGCTTGTTGCGATCGATGCCTTCGCGGGCCTTGGCGATCTTCTTACCGACTTTTGCCATTTTTTTTAGCCCTCGACCTGAATGCCCATGGAGCGGGCAGAGCCAGCAATCATCGACACGGCAGCGTCGATATTGTCGGCGTTGAGATCCTTCATCTTCTTTTCGGCGATGTCACGCAGCTGGGCCGTGGTGATCGTGCCAGCCGATTCCTTGCCCGGAAGCTTGGAGCCGGACTTCAGGTTCACGGCCTTCTTGATGAAGTAGGTCACCGGCGGCTGCTTCATCTCGAAGGTGAAGCTCTTGTCGGCATAGGCGGTGATCACGACTGGAATGGGCGAACCCTTTTCCATTTCCTGCGTGGCAGCGTTGAACGCCTTGCAGAATTCCATGATGTTGAGGCCGCGCTGACCCAAGGCTGGGCCGATCGGCGGGGAAGGCGTCGCGGAGCCCGCGGGCACCTGCAGCTTTACGTAGCCAACGATTTTCTTTGCCATTTTTCGTCCTTTCTAGTGCCCGGCGGAAGCCAGGCGTTTGACGCCGTGGTGCGAGGCTGATGGGCATTGGCATGCGCCCTGCTCTTCCACGGTTTTCCAGCTCAAGGCTTGCGCCAAGGCTGGGCGATTTCGGCTTGCGCCAAAACGCTGGGCCATTTTGGCTCGCGCCAAAAGGCTGGTCAGACCTTTTCGACCTGACCGTATTCGAGCTCCACCGGAGTGGGACGCCCGAAGATCGACACTTCCACCTTGAGGCGGGCGCGTTCTTCGTCGACTTCTTCCACAACGCCATTGAAGCTGGCGAAGGGGCCGTCGGACACGCGCACGTTCTCGCCCACTTCGAACGAGACGGAAGGCTTGGGATGCTCCACGCCTTCCTGCACCTGCTGCAGGATGCCCATGGCTTCCTTTTCTGAGATCGGCATCGGCTTGTTGTCCGAACCGAGGAAACCAGTGACCTTGGGCGTATTCTTGATCAGGTGGAACGCCTCGTCGGTCATGTCCATCTTGACCAGGACATAGCCCGGAAAAAATTTGCGTTCGGCATCGACCTTGCGGCCGCGACGGATCTCCACGACCTTTTCGGTCGGAACGATCACGTCTTCGAACAGATGCTCAAGCTTCTTCTGCGCAACCTTCTGGCGAATGTCTTCCGCCACCTTGCGCTCGAAGTTCGAGTAAGCCTGAACAATATACCAGCGTTTGGCCATGCCTCGTCGCCGCTCCCAATATTCTTGTTTGACCCGCCCCTAGCGGATCGACAGCATCAAACCGACCAGAAACGAAATGACCTGGTCTGCCAGGAGGAAGAACAGGCTCGCCGCAGTTACCAGAACCAGGACCATGATCGTCGAGATCAGGACCTCGTTGCGGCTTGGCCAGGTGACCTTTGACGTTTCCTGCCGGACTTGTTGCAGGAACTGAATCGGGTTCGTACGGGCCATAAGCTATTCTACTCTTGGTCGTTTTGGTGCAAAACCAAAGGCCGCGCAGGAATCCCGCACGGCTGGAGACTGCGTATCTAGAGAAACTTGCCGCCAATTGCAACAGGCTTGGCGGGAAGTTTTCCACCTTACGCCAGACCTGTCCGAATCAAAATCTTAACGATTGTTAAACAAGCGCAAGAATCCGTCTTGATTAGACTCTCCCTTTGCCCTTTGATCCAAATGCGACGAAAAAGTGGCGCTGAGGGGTGCTGGCCATGAGTTTCGATGACCACTCATTCGAGGTCAAGGCGTGTGAGGTCCGCTACTACGGGCCACACCGGGAGATCGCCGGCCGAATAACGGGCGTAGTGCGGGTCCGCATCGAAGAGCGCTTCATGGGCAATCTGAGCAGCTACAACCTTGATCTCAAGGTGAAGGCCGATGTGGGCCATGTTGCATCCAATGAGGTGCGCACGGCGTTACTGGCTCACGCTGCCCACCAGCTGAACCGGCTCAAGTCGCGCCACAGCTATCGTGCGCCCGTCGCTGCCGAATAGATCAACAGCGCCTTGATGAAGCCATGCGTGGGGAGCAACTTGATGTGGCTCCGGAGGTTTGCGCATGTTCAAGCTGTCTGCTCTTACACTCGCCAGCTTGGTAGCGCTTTGCGGCGCTGCCACTGCTGCATGCCCGACCTCCGTGCCTGGAACATCGGCTGAAGCCATTCGCGCGAATGCTGAGCGTCTGTTATGCCTCCAGGAAGAAGTCGACGAAGACACTCGCCGCCGCCAGTACGAACTTGAACTCAGGGCGAACCGGGACGCGCTGAACGACCTGCGGCTGCAGCGGCGCTTCGACATGCTGCCCCGCTATGTTCCGCCGTCCAATTTCGCGCAGCCGCCCTTGTTTGTTCCCCGCTAAGCGAAGCTGCTTGATCAGCTTGGAACCACCTCCCTCTGATACCGTTTGAGGGCGCAGTCAGTTATCGGAGGGTCTTATGCAGTGCAAAGACTACGTCGTAACGACCAGCGCTGGCCGTTGGTGGATCACCGAGGCAACTGAAAGACTTGGTCCCTTTGTGTCCCAGCAGGTCGCAACGGAGGCGGCAATCCGCTCGGCCAAGCTCGACTTCAAGGCTGGACGCCATGCGCGTGTATCGCTGGACGACGCACCGAACGGCGCCCAGTTCCTCTACGACTCCACCATTTAGATCACGCGGCAGATTGCTTCCGGCCGGAGCGTTGTGCTGATGCGAGACCGGTTCGTGCGTCTTGCACCATGCGAGGCGGCATGCCTGTACCAACCGGCCGCACAATGCATGTTTTGTGATGGACCCCTGTACCGCTCCTCGCGTTGGGCTTTCTCAGTGAACGGAGAGATACCATGACCAAGCAAGAACAGGCTGGCGCTAAGCCAAAAACTGAGACGCAAAGCGTTGATCGCAGCCCTGCCCGGTCCAAGCAGCAGGGTCACGAAACCAAGCAAAAGGATGATGACCTGCCGGGCGCCGAAGGGCCCAACTCGGCTGGCGCCAATGAAGATACCTATGACTAGGAGGTGGCCATGTCACCGCAGTCCCTGAGCCCGGCCGTTGACGACGAAGATCCGGATCAAAGTCCAGTTGCTGACGACAAACGCAAGCAACAACACACTAAGCGGCCTGCCCAAACTCCAGCAGCAGGTGATGGAGCCATCAGCGGCGCGCAGGCGGAGAACAACCAGACCGGCAACAAGGCCGACACACCATAGCGCAAGGTAAGCACATGCCAGATTACCAACTGACAGTCAGCGACGGCACGCGGATCGGGTTCACCGATGATCGCGAGCTAGAGCAGATCATCGAGCAGGTTCTTGAAGAAGGATATCTGCGGATCAGCGGCGAACGCACCATCGTCGACGAAGCGGCGCAAATCGAAGGCGACTATGTGGCCTTCGAAGGCCATATCGTGAGTATTTCAACCTGAATGTGAGAACACTGCCATGACCAGCACCAAGCTGACCCAAGGCCTTAACGACCGCCCGAAAGGCGAAACCATAGCGCAAACCGGAGAAGGCCTGCCGGACGACACGGGCAGGACACCCGACATCAGCGACGAGGAAGCTGCCAGGATTGAACAGAAGATCCGCAGCATCGGAAGCGAGGGTTCTGAGCAGGCCCATGACCAGCTCAGTGCGGAGGTTCAGCAGGACATCGACCTGCCGCTCAAAGGGTCAGCCTAACGCAGACCGGCTACCAATTGGTCTCGAGAGCTTCGGTGACCTGCTCCTCCGACCAATGCGCAGGAACCCAGACGCCAACTTTCTTGCCTTCCTGGTCGACATAGGCATGCCGGAGGCGCGTGGATGGGCCGCCTTCGGCATCCATGTGCTCATAATCAGCGGAAGAGTGGCTGAAAGACTGCCCACGTTTGTCGCCCTCGTGCAGCCACAGGCCGGTAAACTCGTCTGGCGCAGCGCTCATGCCGATTGATCCTTGATGGTTAGAGGAAAGCTTTCAACCTTCGGCGTCCAGCTGACCCTTCCAGATCAGCCTCGTGCGGCCATTGTCGTCCGGAGCATAGACCGCGGCGGGCCGGGAGCGATCGCCAAAGATTTCGATCAGCTTGAAGGCGCAGGTGATGGCGTCTTCCTTGTCCTCGCACGGACCAAATGGTTTGCCCTCAATGTCGATCCACCACGTTCCGGTTATCTGGACCACGATGTAACAACAGGTTGGCGCCGACGTGGATCTTTCGCGATTATCCATGAGGTTCATGCGTGCAACCCGGGAGCCAAAGGAATCTCTCTGACTCGCACCAACAGCAGTCGGAGCGATTCAGTTGCCTCAACACATGGATTTATACCGAATGGCTGGTACGGACCTCAGGACAACCATAAGGCGGCATGACGCCGGCGCCACGCTTCAATCAGCCGGTGGATCTTGGTCGAGCGGCTTGGCAGCTTCTGCGCAATGATCTCGAGACGCACAATCTCTTCGCGGATGAGTTCAAGGGCCTTTTCGCGCTTGGTGGTCACTGTCAGCTCACCATAAGCTGCGAGTTTGCTACGGGACGTATTGATATGAAGTTCTGCTTCTGTAGAGGTCATTATCGTTGCGGCCCAGGGCCGGTGCTTTTGTTTCAAGATGGCTGAGCAACGCGAAACCGCCAGCTTCGATCCAGACTCAAGCTGTGGAAAAGCAACAATATTTTTTGATTTCAAGTGATCCAAGACGCAGGCGCGCAGGGGCCGTTCGACTCAGGTCAGCGATTTGGTGGGAAGTGCCTGGCAGGGGCTGGGGGACTCGAACCCACGACCCTCGGTTTTGGAGGAGGATGCCCAATGCCGGATTTGTTAGCACCTGCGCCAAGTCGAAAACGTCTAACCTGCTTGCTTGAATCAAAAGGTTAGGTGCAACGATGTCTAACCTTTTGACACAGTAAAGGATAGCGCCATGGACATCATTTAGTGGCCCGACTGGGACGACCTTCTGACATGACCGAAACACCCGAACAGACCGCCACTCGCTTCCTAGGCCATGCCGGTGAATACAGCATGTTCACGACTGCTCAGGTGAAGGCCTTGCTCATCAAGGCTATTGAGGAAGAACGGGCTCGGAAGAAGTGAGCAACTGGTACGAGCTCAGGATCACACCCGAGCACAAAAAGGACTACGTGACCGGCGGTCGTATTCTCATCGTCTATGACGACCGACCCAAGGCCAAGATCATCCAGGCCATGGACGAGGAGGGCTCGGTGATCCTATGGCGCGGCGCGTTCCGGACGGACAAGACTGGCATTGAGACACGCGGCACAATTGCCATCTTCAAAGGTCATCTAATCAGCATCGAAGATCGTATTGATCTAAACGAGAGGTTCCCCAAGGGACCGGCTGATCGGAGCCCCTTTTGATCTACCAATGGACTACTGACGACGACGAAGTGGCATTAGACGCCATTATCGTCGGTATTGGCGACGACAGCCCCGCCTTGATGGAAGCAGGAGCAACCCCGGTGGAGCCCACGGCAAATATCTATTGGGCAGATTGGGTAGGCGGAGGCGACAAGATCAAGGCTTCCATGGAAGGCCCGTATTCTGTTCCCGAGGCCTTGGCGCGGGCTGATGTGCTGTGCGCGTTCTGGGGCTTCAACCGCGTTGTCATCGCGCTACAGCGGCGCGAGACATGGCAACCGCAGTGGGGCGAACTAGCAGAGGCGGAGGGGCTGGATTGAGCGGGGAGCAAGCCACCGTTTGCGGTAGGGTCACAGCTTTGCGATCGATGTTGAAGATCGTGGGTTGAGCTCTATCTATCAGTCAGGCCGGTGCGCGACGTCCCTCCACGCAGCGCCGGCACAAAGGAAGGCTCTGGCGCTTTGCAGCGACGGGGCCTTTTTCTTTGATCGAATCTGCTACTCAGCGGCCATGACCGTCGAAGAACTCACCCCCGAAGCCGTTGCCATCCTCCGCAGCCTAGTCAACAACCCGCACCCGATTGAGGACAGCCCCTTGCTGCAGCTCTTGTTTGCGGACAGGGTCATCATGGGATCGCCGGCGAAGGTACATGCAACTCAGCAGGGGCTACGCCTACTTGCGCAATATGAAGCCGCCCGGCTCAATTAGGTCTCGACGTCGACTTGCTGCACGACCGCGTGCCGAAGCTTATCGCTGCCCTTAAGATAGCGCACGCGCGCGGTCATCCCCGGTTGCAGCCAAATGGCGTCACGCTTCAACCCGAGCACTGGCGACTTGGCTGCCGTCTTTGCTTCCACGTACCGCCAGAACGTGCTTCGCATCGATCCGGGCAGCCCGACGAACGCGGTGCCTTGATAACCCCTCTCGTTCGCCAAGAGAGCATAAGGCACATTGTCAGCGCCACGCTCAATGCCGATAACCTGCATTGTCGCCGTGGTCCAGCACTTGGTCTTGTACCAGGCTTCCGAGGTGCCCGACCAGTAGCGGCTGCCTTTGCGCTTGCTGACCATGCCCTCCAAGTCGAGGCTGTTGACGAGCGCGAAGAAAGTGACGCCATCCCCATCGTACTCATCCGACATGACGATGCGGCTGCCGATCACCTGGCCAATCAGGTAGCGCAGCTTGGCGCGGCGTTCCTCGAGCGGCGCCGGGCGCAGGTCGACGCCATCCAGATGCAGCAAGTCGAACGCGAAGAACACCAGGTCCTGCGGTCGCGACTTGATAGCAGCCGGCAGCGCGGAGAAGTCGGTCACGCCTTTCTCGTCCTGAACGCAGATCTCGCCATCGATGATCGCCTGCTTAGCAGGGATGCCGCGTGCTGCTTTCGCGATCGGCTGGAACTTGGCCGTCCAGTCGTGGCCGTTGCGGGTGAATGTCGTTATGGTCGGCCCGTTCAAATGCAACTGGATGCGGTAGCCATCGTATTTGATCTCGTGCAGCCAACCGCTGCCGGCAGGCGGGTTCTCAACCAACTTCGGCTGCATGGTGGGGATGAACTTGAGAGGTGTAGAATCGTGGCTAGATTCAGAGTCCCGGCGGACTGACCGCCTTTTTGCGGGGGCTGGGCTTACGCCCGCCATGGACTACTCGGGTACATACTGGCCGACTCAACTCGGCACCAGCGACTCAGTTCCGAATCGATTTTGTGTTCAGGTTGATAAGCTTGCTTCTTTATAAGCGCTCGACCAATCTCCGACAGGATGCCCAGGCCGATAGCGAGTAAGTTAAAACTTTGCTGCAGCACGTCGCCCCGATGTGCGCGGCAGGAAAGGCTCCGATACTCCTAAGCATCGGGGCCTTTCTGTTTCACTACCAGACATAGAAGCCCGCCACCCAAAGGCACCGAGCTCCCATGACCGTCCATCCAGGAGACGGCTTTCGGTATGCGCCCACCCTTTCATGTAGGGCGGCGATACTAAAATTGGCTTAGTTAGTCGACCAGCTTGTCAGCCAGAAGCGCTTCCAGCCGAGCGATCCGGCTAGCTAAAGCGTTAGCATCATTTGCTGGCACCATGTCTTCGTATTCGCCAAAGACAGCTTCGTAGGTAAGAGGATCATAATACCGCATGAGGTTCTTAGCGAATTCCCGCAGCGGAACCTTCAGGGCCTTAGCGAACATTGCGTACTGATGTGGCGGCACGCGCCCACGGCCACTCTCGATCTGTGAGATGAAAGTGT
>JAESFT010000546.1_pt1 | contig 20462 bp, 15 predicted proteins | sample 9269451 | NCBI WGS metagenome assembly JAESFT01 (sample SAMN14502557, study PRJNA617106) | algae metagenome | isolation source: Scytonema hyalinum WJT4-NPBG1 and co-occurring heterotrophs from well... | place: USA: Mojave Desert, Joshua Tree National Park, California | collected 2006-05-25
GGCACCAGGAAAAGGAGATCTGGTGCAATGGGCGCCATTAATGGGCAAGGTAGATAAAATCCATGTTTATCCGGCATTTGGTTGTGGCGCTTTAAACCTTGAGGTTTATTGGCACTACCAACGGGTTGCAAGCCACTTTCAGAAACTTTTAGACACGGGGTATATGGCCCGGCATTCGGCAAATTGCGAGAACAACAAGCGACTGTTTGCGGATGGTTTCGAATCTAGACATCTGTATGTCATGGCCTCTGAATTATTGAAGGATTTTGGGGAGGTACCCGCAGGATTCAAAGAAGCGCTTCAACAAGATGAGTGCGTAATCTGGAAAGAGAATGTTCTTTGCTCGAAGGGATTTAATGACACCGAGTGGAAAGCTACGGGACTAGCGGTTAGCTCTCCATATAAAAAATAAAAGTTGTCAGCATGCAGTAGGAATTTGACTCGGTGAACCTTCGACATAGATCCGGTACATCGAACGTTTTAATTCACTGTAAATCGGCCGAAAGTTGAATGTCACTGATGATTTTTAACCTACCCCGCTACATCGGCCGCTTCGCCCCCTCCCCCACCGGCCCGCTGCATTTCGGCTCCCTCGTGGCAGCGATGGCGAGCTACCTGGACGCGAAAGCGCACGGAGGCACATGGCTGGTGCGCATCGAGGATATTGACGAAGCACGCACGGTTCCGGGGTCGGCGGAATCGATTTTGCAAACATTGGCGGCCTTCGGCATGCTGCCGGATGACGAAGTAATCTGGCAAAGCCATCGCAAGGCGCTGTATCAGCATGCACTTGAACGTCTGCAAGACCATACCTATCCCTGCGGCTGCACACGGCGGGAAATTGCCGATTCCCGGACCAGCTTCGCCGCCGACGGTGCGGCTATCTATCCCGGCACCTGCCGCAGCGGGCTGGCACCAGGCAAGGCGGCGCGTACTTACCGTTTGCGCGTTCCCGACGATGCGAGCGGGCGCATTTGCTTTCCGGATCGCTGGATGGGCGAGGTATGCCAGGATCTGGCATTGGAGGTGGGCGACTTCGTCCTGAAGCGCGCGGACGGGTTCTGGGCATACCAGCTTGCGGTAGTGGTTGACGACGGTGACCAAGCCGTAACGCATGTGGTGCGCGGGGCAGACTTGCTGGATTCGACCCCGCGGCAAATCTATTTGCAGCGGTTGCTGCAATTGCCGACACCGGCGTATCTGCATGTGCCTGTCGTCGTCAACGAGCGAGGGGAGAAACTGTCCAAGCAGACCGGCGCGCGGGGATTGGATCTGGCAAATCCGCTGGATGAACTGATCGCGGCGGCCCGATTTCTGCAGTTGCAGGTCGAGGGTGCCTCCTCGATCGGGACATTTTGGAAGACCGCGATCCCGCTATGGGGAAAGCGGTTTCCGATTCGGTAGTGCGTCGCCAAGTGCGTTCGGAACGGTTTTGCACCGATTCCCGAATGCCGGATCAGCGTTTCGGAATGCCGCCCAGCAGCGCCGCGACTTTAGGTTTCTGCGGCTTTGTAGACGGATGCTCACCGCCCACGTCGGCTTCCGATGCCGGGCTTTGCTGGGGCTCATAGGGCTTCAGGAACCACGGATCGACTTTCTCCTTGCGCCCGCCATAGCCACCGTTTCCACGGCCGTACTGCGATCCCGTGCTTTGGCTCGTCGGCGCCGGGCTGGAAGGTGCATCGTCGCGTCGCGGACGGCGTTCAGCGGCGCGTTGCGGGACAAAACCGGCCAGGTCAACCTTGGAAATCGTGTGCTTGATCAGCTTTTCAATGTCCACCAAGAGGCGGGTGTCTTTGTCGGTGTACAGCGAGATCGCATCGCCCGACGCACCGGCGCGTCCTGTGCGTCCGATGCGGTGCACGTAGTCTTCCGCGTTATACGGCAAGTCGAAGTTGATCACGCATGGCAGTTCGGCAATATCCAGTCCGCGGGCAGCGACATCGGTGGCCACCAGTACTTCAATTGAACCTTGCTTGAACGCCTCGAGCGCCGCCATCCGTTCGCCCTGGGTTTTATCGCCATGGATGGCTGACGCTTTCACGCCTTCCTTTTCAAGATGGCGGGCCAGGCGCGAGGCGCCGATCTTGGTGTTGGAAAACACGATGACCTGCTTCAGACCGCGCTGGCGGATGATGTGCGCGACCGCATCACGCTTGGCCTCTTCCTCGACTTTGTAGAGCACCTGCGTGACGTTGTCGGCGGTAGCGTTGCTGCGCGCCACTTCGATCGTCACCGGATTCTTGAGGAAGCTGGAGGCAAGCTTTTTGATTTCGGGCGAGAACGTCGCAGAGAACATGAGGTTCTGCCGCTCTTTCGGCAACAGGTTGATGATCCGCTGCAAGTCCGGCAGGAATCCCATGTCGAGCATGCGGTCGGCCTCATCCATCACCAGGATTTCGGTTTGCGACAGGTTGAGGGTCTTTTGCTGCACATGGTCGAGCAGACGACCAGGCGTGGCGATGACGATCTCTACACCGGCCCGTAACGCGGCGGTCTGCGGCGCCATGTCCATGCCGCCGAAAATCACGGTGGAACGCAGGGGCGTGTAGCGGGAATAGGCTTTGACGTTGTCGGCGACCTGGTCTGCCAACTCGCGCGTCGGCGTCAGGATCAGTGCGCGTACCGGATGCCGCGCGGGCGATGCGCTGTTATTGGCATTGGCCAGCAGCAATTGGATGATCGGCAAAGAAAATCCTGCTGTCTTGCCCGTACCGGTCTGGGCGGCTCCCATCACATCGCGTCCCTTCAGGACGACCGGGATGGCCTCGGCCTGAATCGGCGTTGGATGGATATAGCCTTGGTCGGCAAGCGCACGCAAAATATCGGGCGACAGTCCGAAATCTTCGAAACGAACGGCCGGAGCGGTATTTTGCGCGGGTGCTAACGAGGTGTCTGACATAGTATCTATTGGTTTGACCGATTGACGACGGCACCGATGGGCGGAGGCGGACCGGTAGCGCTTGGTAACGCTGGAATGCCGGTCGGCCATGCCGTCGCTGGGGCGGCGACCGCAACCGTCTGTAGTTGCGTTTAAGAAATCTGCAGAAGCAGCCTGAAATCGCTACTTCCCAATTGAACAGCCAGTCATTATACGCTTCCGCTGCCTGATCTATCACATCAGGCACTTCCCCGCATCTGGCATCGCGTAAGTTGCCCGTTCTGACCGCCTGCGGAGAAAAAAATTGCATCCGCCGCAAAAAACCTTGGCGCCTCGGCGCCTTCTTCGCACGGCGATTGCAGCAGACCAGCCGGAGTTCATTTCCCGCATTGCCTAAAGCAGCCATCGTGCAGGAAGCTTTTATTTAGCTCAACCAGCGGACGGCAAAAAATATTCGGGCGGAACACGATGTTAGAATGCGCTGTCCATCGCCCGGGCATTGACGCGGCAGTGCCTGTCCCCATCGACCAGCATGCTTCGGTGCATGTGTTGCGGTGTGTTTGTCACAAACCATCGTACCGACGAATTGAGAATATCCCTTTAGCGCCCATGCGTATGACTCACGAAGAGCGTCAACAGATGATTGTCGAGGTACTTGCGCCGGCGTCCGGAGGCGCGACCGACGCTGGCGGAATCGCGGCGCGCACGCTCTGGTCATGGGAGCGGGTCGCCTTTCATCTGACGCCGCTGATCGGTGAAGCCGGCTTTCAATCCCTGTATGCCCGGGCTGTTCATCTTGCACTTCCGCAATGCTCGGGTTTGACGGCAGCTAGCCCGGCGCAATCCCTTGGATCGCTGTTCGAAAAACTGCAAAAAGAATTAGAACAGATGGACGCATTAGATGCCGCGCGCACAAGCAAGCTCGTGCTTGCTACCTTTACCGAGCTGTTATCAACGCTGATTGGGGAGTCGCTCACTTCCCGCGTTTTGCATTCGGCCTGGAATGACAAGCCAAACACTATCAGTGGAAAGGATTTCCGGAAATGAATGACAAGGTGGTTTTAGGCAAACTGCCTACCGGCGTGCCCGGACTGGATACGCTTCTGGGCGGCGGTCTTACCGAATTTTCATTCAACGTCATTGCAGGGGCACCGGGCAGCTGCAAAACGACGCTCGCTCACCAGATCATGTTTTCGCTGGTCGGCCAGCATCGCAAAGCATTATTTTTCACCGTCATCGGCGAACCCCCGCTCAAAATGCTGCGGTATCAGCAGCAATATTCCTTCTTCGATATCGACAAGGTCGGATCCATGATCCGGTACGTGAATCTGTCGGACGACTTGAAAAACGACGGATTCAGCGGAGTGCTGTCGCGCATTCTCAACGAAGTGGCCGACTTCCAGCCCAGCCTCATCTTCGTTGATTCGTTCAAGTCGGTGGTACACACTGCCAAATCCGGCAACGAGGGTATCGCGGACATCCAGCAGTTCGTCCAGACATTGGGTATTCAACTCGCCACCTGGGAGGCGACGACGTTCCTGATCGGGGAATATCCGAATGCGGAGTCCGAAGCCAGCCCGATTTTCACCGTGGCGGACGGCCTGATCAGCTTGTCCCAAAGCCTGCACGAGAATTATGTCGTACGCAAAATCCGCATCGTGAAGATGCGCGGCCAAGCTCACCTCGATGGTTTGCATACCTTCCGCATCAATGACGATGGTTTGCGAGTCTATCCCCGTGTGCTCCAGCCCAGCCGCAGCGAGCAATCGACAAGGATGGACGTCAAAGCGCCCCGGGTCACCATGGGTAATACCGAACTCGATGCGATGTTGTGCGGAGGCCTGCCAAGGGGATATTCGCTGCTGGTCGCCGGGCCATCGGGCTCGGGCAAGACAGTGCTTGCGACGACCTTCCTGGCCGAAGGCGCGAAGAATGGCGAGCATGGCCTGATTGCTTCGCTGGAACGAAGTATTGCTCAGGCAATGACCAGTCCGCTGGCTGAGCTGGTCCGTTCCGGCCAGATCACGGTCATGGAGAACCGCTCGCTCGGACTATCGGTCGAGGAAGTGGTCGACAATCTTCTTCATGCCATCGACATGCACCAGACCAAACGACTGGTCATTGATTCGCTCTCCACCCTGGAACTGGTCATCGCTCCCGAATTCCGCCACAACTTCCTGGAAGCGATGTATCGCATGGTCGCCAACCTGACGGCGCGTGGCGTCACCGTATTGATTACGACCGAGCCCGCGGCACAATACGGCGAGACCAAATTCGTCTCGTCGGACAAGGCATTTTTGACGGACGCCGTCATCGCATTGCGATTCTTCGAAAGCGACGGCGATCTGAAACGCATGATCATGGTGCCGAAAGTGCGGGGCTGTGTACACAGTACGGAAATAAGGCAGTTCACAATTACCGACGATGGCCTGGTGATCGGCAATACCTTGCGGGGTTATCAAAACCTTTTTTCAGGTGAGGCGACGAAGAAGCCCCCTGTTGTCGACGAAAAATAAGCGAAGAACATATCCATGACTGATGATGGCAGGCGACGCTCTACCCCGGACGACCAAGCCGTCCCGGTATCCACTGGAATGGAAGAGGCTGACTTAAAAATTCGACCTGACGGTAATCGGCTCAAGGACGCCATCGACAATCTGATTTCCGAAGTCACCGCATCGAACGATACCCAACAGGCGATCACTACACTGGAAAATCTGGTGTCTCAGCTGCGCACGGCTAACCAAAACCTGGTATTGGCGACGGTCAAGGCGCAGACATTGCGTGACGAAGCTGAGGCAGTCAATCGCCGCCAGAATGAGTTTCTCGCTATGCTGGCGCATGAGCTGCGCAATCCGCTTGCCCCGATCAGCAACGCCGCCACCGTCCTGGAGCGAATCACCGCTGCCCATCCCTTGTTGCCGAAGGTGCATAACGTTTTGAGCCGGCAGGTGCAACATATGGCGCGCCTGCTCGATGACTTGCTGGACGCTTCGCGGGTCAGCAGCGGCAAGATCAGCCTGCAAAAACACGCTGTCTCTCTCGCCGACATCATCGAACGCGCGGTTGAGGTCAGCCGCCCACTGATTGATAAGCGCTCTCAGCAATTGACGATCAGCGCTCCATCCGATGCATTGATCATTGACGGCGATCTCGTGCGGCTTGCCCAGGTGTTTTCGAATCTGCTGATCAATGCGTCCAAATACACGCAGGATGAAGGAGTGATTGGCCTCACCGTAGAACAGCATGGCGAAATTGTAAGCATCACTATTTCAGACAACGGCATAGGTATCACGCCGGAAGTGCAACCCTATATTTTCGACCTGTTCACACAAGGCCCCCGATCGCTGGCGCGTACCGAAGGTGGATTAGGCGTCGGACTGACGGTAGCGAAAAGCATCGTCGAAATGCACGGCGGCGGCATCACTGTGAAAAGCGACGGACCCGGATGCGGCAGCAGTTTTCGGGTCACCCTGCCCGCCCATGCCATCGCACCATCGGCTTCGACGCAATCGGCACGTCAGTCGGCGCAGCCGGGCCGATATCAGATTTTGCTCGTGGAAGACAATCTCGATGCGAGCGACACGCTCAAAATGCTGCTGGAACTCGAAGGCCATGTGGTCGATACCGCACCCGACGGCTTGCGTGGTCTCGCGCTGGCCACAGCGGCGCATTTTGACTTTTTGATCTGCGATATCGGTTTGCCGGGCATCGACGGCTTCGAACTCATCGCACAGCTCCAGCAGCGCCGCGACCAGCCAATGCCTCGGATGATCGCGCTATCGGGGTATGGCCAGCCGGAAGACCGGGCCAAGGCATTGCATGCCGGATTTGACGAGTATCTGGTCAAGCCGGTGGATGGGCAGCAATTGCTGCGGGCTGTTTCATCGCTGGCGGCACCGTTTTCTGCAGGTGTGATTACCTAGAGTTATGGGTTGGTCGCCTGACATCGTGCGGCATCGAGCACGCCACAGGTCGAGGAAGAAATGAAAAAGGGTTAGCTTCCGCTAACCCTTTTTGTATGTGGTGGGCCTCCCGTGAGTCGAACACGGCACCAACGGATTATGAGTCCGCTGCTCTAACCAAGCATGAGCTAGAGGCCCTTAAAGTCTGTATCTATCCAACTGCGTTACAACCCGGCTCAAGCCGCGACGAACGCCGCCCAAACCAAAGTTGCATATTGTACTCAGTTAGATCAGCTGCCTTCAAGGAAACTCTTCAGCTTGTCGGAGCGCGAGGGATGGCGCAGCTTGCGCAGGGCTTTCGCTTCTATTTGCCGGATCCGCTCGCGGGTGACGTCGAATTGCTTGCCGACTTCCTCCAGCGTGTGATCCGTCGACATTTCGATGCCAAAGCGCATGCGCAGCACTTTTGCTTCGCGTGGTGTCAGCGAGTCGAGGACATCCTTAACCACACCACGCATGGATGCATGCAGCGCCGCATCGGCCGGGGCCAGCGTGTTGTTGTCTTCGATGAAGTCGCCGAGGTGAGAATCGTCGTCGTCGCCGATCGGTGTTTCCATCGAAATCGGCTCTTTCGCGATCTTCATGATCTTGCGGATCTTGTCTTCCGGCATTTCCATCTTGATCGCCAACGTCGCCGGATCCGGTTCAGCGCCAGTTTCCTGCAAAATCTGGCGCGAGATGCGATTCATCTTGTTGATGGTTTCGATCATGTGGACCGGGATACGGATGGTGCGCGCCTGGTCGGCGATCGAGCGGGTGATCGCCTGGCGAATCCACCATGTCGCATAAGTCGAAAACTTGTAGCCGCGACGGTATTCGAACTTGTCCACCGCTTTCATCAGGCCGATGTTGCCTTCCTGGATCAGGTCGAGGAACTGCAAGCCGCGATTGGTGTATTTCTTTGCGATCGAAATCACCAGGCGCAGGTTGGCCTCGGTCATTTCACGCTTGGCCTTGCGCGCCTTCATTTCACCGGCAGCCATCTTTTTGTTGATGTTGCGGAGATCGGGCAGCGGCAGGACGACGCGTGCCTGCAGATCGATCAACTTCTGCTGCAGTTCCTTCACCGTCGGCACGTTACGGCCGAGGATGGTGCTGTACGCCTCGCCGGAGGTGACTTCGCCGTCGATCCAGTCGAGATTGGTTTCATTGCCCGGGAAGGTTTTGATGAAGTGGGTGCGCGGCATGCCGCACTTGTTGACCACGACATCGAGGATCTGCTTCTCGATATGCCGCACTTCATCGACCTGGCCGCGCAGCGTGTCGCACAGCTTTTCGACAAATTTGGCGGTGAATCGCATGCTGAGCAATTCATTGGAGATCGTTTCCTGCGCCTTGACGTAAGGCTTGGAGTTGTAGCCTTCCTTTTCATAGGCCTTGCGCATCTTGTCGAACTGGCTCGAGATTTCGCCGAATTTTTCGAGCGCGTCTCGCTTGAGCTGTTCAAGCTGCTCGGCGGAGAAACCGGCCGCGCCTGATGCGTTGCTCTCTTCTTCTTCCTCTTCGCCTTCTTCGTCTTCGTCCTCGTCTTCTTCGTCAGCGGACGCGGCAGGCGCTGCGGCAGCGATGGTCTGCTCCGGCGCATCCATGTCGACCATGCCGTCGACGATCTCGTCGACCTTGATTTCGTCTTTCTCGATGCGGCTTGCGGCAGCGAGGATTTCGGCGATGGTGGTCGGGCAGGCGGAGATGGCCTGGATCATGTCCTTGAGGCCGTCTTCGATCCGCTTGGCGATCTCGATTTCGCCTTCGCGCGTCAGCAGTTCGACCGAGCCCATTTCACGCATGTACATGCGCACCGGATCGGTGGTGCGGCCGAAGTCGGAATCCACGGTGGACAGTGCGGCTTCCGCAGCGGCTTCGGCGTCGTCATCGCTGGCAACCGTGGCGACGCTGTCGGACAACAGCAGACTTTCCGCATCCGGCGCGTGTTCGTAGACGGCGATGCCCATGTCGTTGAACGTGCCGATGATGCCGTCGATGGCTTCCGGATCGACGATGTTTTCCGGGAGGTGATCGTTGATTTCCGAATAAGTGAGAAAGCCGCGTTCCTTGCCGAGCTTGATCAACGTCTTCAGTTTCTGGCGCCGGCGCTCAAGCTCCTCTTCGGTCGCTTCGGTGTCGGACGAGAAAGCATCCTTCAGCAGCGCCTTTTCCTTGGCCTTACGGTCTTTTGCCTTGGCCTTGTCTGCGGCCTTCAGTTCGGCGCGCTCAACGGCGTTCAGTGCTGCAACTTCGTCGTTTTCGGGCTGGAATTCCTTCGGCTTGCGTCCGCGGCGGCCCGGCACCTTTACCGAAGGCAGGACGTAGCTGGACGTATCGATCGCCGCCAATGCGGCGGCGTCGGTAGTCTGGTTGACCGCCATGACTTTCGCTTCGGATTTCGGCTCGACCTTTGCCTGAGCCTTGCTAGGTTTGGCGACGGTCGTTGTTTCGGTTTTCTTGTTTGTCACAGGAGCTTTCAGTTTCTCGGAAGCCGGCTTCGCACCGGCTTTGGATGAAGGGTTAGCCTTGGACGACGGTACTGTATTCACCGGTTTCGCTACGGTCTTGGCGGCTGATTTCGTCGCGGCTTTACTTGGCGTTTTTGCCTTGCTTGCGGGTTGGGCAGCAACGGAGTTCTTGACGGCAGGCTTTGCCATCGACTTGCCCGAGGCGGGTTTAGTTGCAGCCGATTTAGAATTTTTTGCGTCTGGAGTGGTTTTCGCGGTTTTTTTCATTGCGTTCGCCATGGGATCAATTCCAACTGGATTGCTCTCATTGCGCAACAAAAGTGCGTATGCGGAGCCTATGAATACATTTGTGCTTCAACCGGCTTGGTAGTCGCCCGCGCGATTATCCCGAACATCCCGACTTGGAATTCAATTCGCCAAACGAATTACTCTAAGGCCTTGAATCAAAAGCTTTAAATAATAACACAGCGAGCAATGTTGCTCCAACTCAAAGCTGTGCAATCCTTAAACAATGCGGTCAGCGCGTCACGTTTTCGACCTCTGCCTGACGCCGGAGTTGCTCTTGCTGCTGGAACAGTTCGCGATAACGGCCGCGTGCTTCCTCGGTTCCCAAGCCGGATGCCGCCAGCGCATCCATTTCTGCTTTCAATAATTGCATTTTAGTCTGCCGAATCGCACCGGCAAGCTCCAAACGCGACGTGGCGATCTCGGACTCCGGTTCTGCGGCAACTTCGGCGATCAAGGCATCAAAATCACCGTTTCCCATCTTTAATTGCTGCGCGAGGGCAGCAAAGTTGGCCTGTGGCCCCAGCGCCCGGCAGGTATCAATAAGCTGCTGCAGCATCGCGCTGTTGTCTGGCGAGAGGCTGATGATCGCGTCGATGGCGGCCTGGTCCAACTCCGACGCTAGCGCCGGATGCACAACGAGAAGCCGGATAATCTGACGCTCAAGCCCCATCGGTGGCGTGCGCTTGGTGCGTGGCGGCGCAATCTTTGTCCGTGCAACCGGCTGCGCCAGTTCGAACAAGGCTTCTATTTCCGCAGGCGTTGTCTGCGTCATTTGCGCGAGGCTGCGCACGATTTGCAACCGCAAAGCGGACGGCGGCATCGCCTGCAGCATGGGTTTGGCATCAAACTGCGCCTTGGCACGGCCTTCGGATGTCTTCAAATCGGTATCTGCCGTAACTTCCTTCAGCAGGAATTGCGACAACGGCATCGCGTCGCGTATCTGTTGTTCAAATGCATCAGCACCCATTTCACGAACGTAGCTGTCGGGGTCATGTTCGGGCGGAAGGAACAGGAATTTCAGGGTTTTATTGTCCGAAGCATGCGGCAAGCAAGCATCCAGTGCTCGCCGTGCGGCGCGCCGGCCAGCCGCGTCGCCATCAAAACTGAAAATCACCTGATCCGTTTGCCGCAGGAGCTTCTGCACATGGGTCGGCGTACAGGCCGTGCCGAGCGTTGCAACCGCTTGCGGAAATCCCAGTTGGGCAAGCGCCACGACATCCATGTAACCTTCGGTCACCAGCGCATAACCGGCTTCGCGAATCGCCTGACGAGCTTCAAACAGGCCATAAAGCTCACTTCCCTTCTGAAATAAGGGTGTTTCGGGGGAATTCAAGTATTTCGGCTCACCACCATCCAGCACTCGCCCACCAAAACCGATCACCTGCCCTTTGGTATTGCGAATGGGAAACATGATGCGATCACGGAAGCGATCGTAGCGCTTGCGCGGCCCGCCGTCGTCGTCGCCTTTTTCGATCAGCAAGCCTGCCTCGACCAACTGCGGTGCGTCGTAATTCGGAAACACTTGCCGCAGGCTGTCCCAGCCGTCGGGCGCATATCCCATTGCGAAACGTGCTGCAATTTCTCCGGTCAGCCCGCGCCCCTTGAGGTAGGCAACTGCATGCTGGGCGCCTCGCAGCTGCTGGCGGTAAAAATCGCAGGCTTGCGTCATTGCGTCCGACAAGGCAAGGCTTTTCGCCTGCACTTCCGCGCGTTGGGCGGGCGGCAACCGGTCTTGGTCGGGGACCGTCATGCCGACATTCTGGGCAAGATCCTTGACCGCCTCGACGAAGCCAAGTCCGGAATATTCAATCAGGAACCCGATCGCCGTGCCATGCGCGCCGCAGCCGAAGCAGTGGTAGAACTGCTTCGTCGGGCTGACGGTAAAACTGGGAGATTTTTCGTTGTGGAATGGGCACAAGCCCATGTAGTTGGCGCCGCCCTTCTTCAGTTGCACGTAGCGGCCTACCACGTCGACGATATCGACCCGGTTGAGCAGATCCTGAATGAAGGATTGTGGAATCACAGCCGATGATCAGCGCGCGGCGCTCTCCTAAGCCATATCAAGATTTTGACAATGCAGCCTTTACCAGCCCGGAAACCACCGTCATATCGGCCCGTCCTGCCAGTTTCGGCTTCAGCACGCTCATGACCTTGCCCATATCTTGCGGTCCGGCCGCACCAACCTGCGCCACCGCTGCGGTGACTTCGGCCTGCATTTCTTCGTTGGACATGGCAGCCGGCATGTAGGTCGACAATACGGAAAGTTCTGCCTTTTCGATATCGGCCAAATCTTGGCGACCTCCAGCCTCGAACTGGCTGATCGAATCCTTGCGCTGCTTGATCATTTTTTCAATGATGGCAAGGACATGGGCGTCGGTCAGCTCGATGCGCTCGTCGACTTCCTTCTGTTTCATCGCTGCCGTAAGCAGGCGGATGGTGCCGAGCTTCGCGGTATCCTTGGCGCGCATCGCGGCCTTCATGTCTTCGGTGATTTGTTCTTTCAGGCTCATGCAAGCTCCAGATTCGACGAATATCGATAGATGTGAGGGAGAAACCGATTATTACAAGGCGGACAGAGGTGGGCATCCATTGCTCAATTAGCACATGGATCCCCCGTCCGTGACCGGGTGAAAATCGGAGCCGTACAAGGCGGAGCAGGACGCCGGGATAAAACAGTCTTATCGGTGCCGCAACGCGCTTGCTTTGCGGTACGGACGTGCATAAGCCAGCTTGCATTGCAGGCTTAGCGATAGGCCCGCCTACGGATATATCCGGCTCTAAACGCCAAAACCCGCTGCGGCCAACCGGAGCGGGTTTGCATTTGACCGCACATCTGGTGTGCGGTCGGAAATCAGTACAGCTTTTTCGGCAATTGCTGGCTGCGGATGCGCTTGTAGTGGCGCTTCACTGCAGCGGCGAGCTTGCGCTTGCGCTCTGCGGTCGGCTTTTCGTAAAACTCGCGCGCACGCAACTCGGTCAACAGACCGGTTTTTTCAATAGTGCGCTTGAAGCGACGCATGGCAACTTCAAACGGCTCGTTTTCTTTAAGGCGAATTGTGGTCATGTAAACTTAAACCAAGGTTTCAGGGAAAGACGGCGAGTATAGCAGCTTAAGATCCCAAAGCAAAGAAAATTGAGCGGCTTGTTGTGAGCGGCACTGCGGTCGGCGCAGACACAATATTATCGTTATCAAACCGCCAATCCCGCGGCAACGCCGGATGCCCATGCCCACTGGAAGTTGTAGCCGCCCAGCCAGCCGGTGACATCCACCGCTTCACCGACAAAGTAGAGCCCCGGAGCCTTGTTCGCCATCATGCTTTGCTGCGACAGTTCCCGTGTGTCGACACCCCCGAGCGTCACTTCGGCCTTGCGGTAGCCTTCCGAGCCGTTGGGCTGCAAAGTCCAGCGGTTCAGCGAACTGCCGAGGCGGCGCAGTTCCTTGTCCGGCATGTCGGCGATCCGCGCGTCGTGGCGGAAACCATTGGCACCCAGCCAGCCGTCGGCCAAGCGCGCGGGCAGCCATTGCGCAAGAAGGTTGCCGAGATTTTTCTTCAGCACCGATTTGCCTTCGATCAGCACCTCGGCGACATCCATTTCGGGCACCAGGTTCAGGGTGAGCGCGGCTCCCGGTTGCCAAAAACTCGATATCTGCAAGACGGCCGGCCCGGATAGGCCGCGATGGGTGAATAACAGGTCTTCCCGAAAATGGCCGCGAGATTTCTTCTGGCCGGTTTCGATGTCGACTTCCAGCGCCACGCCAGCCAGAGGTATAAACGGTTGCCAGCCGGAAGCATCGAAGGTGAGAGGTACTAACGCGGGCCTAGTCTCGACCAGTTTCAAACCAAACTGTTTCGCGACGCGAAATGCAAAGTCGGTCGCGCCGATTTTCGGGATGGATAAGCCACCGGTGGCGATCACGACGCTGTCGGCCTCGATGATCCCGGCATCGGTATCAATACGATAACGTTCGCCGCTTTTGCCGATTGCCTCGACCTTGCACGGCATGCGCCAGGCGACATTGCCGGTGGCGCACTCGGCCTTCAGCATGTCGATGATTTGTTCCGCCGAATCGTCGCAGAACAACTGGCCTTTGTGCTTTTCGTGATACGCGATGCGATGGCGTTTCACCAGTCCGATGAAGTCCTGCGAAGTGTAGCGCGACAACGCGCTTTTGCAGAAATGCGGGTTTTGCGACAGGTAGTTCTGCGGGCCAGCATGGAGGTTGGTGAAGTTGCAGCGGCCACCGCCGGAGATGCGTATTTTCTCGGCAAGCTTCGTCGCATGATCGATCAGCACGACCTTGCGGCCACGCTGACCAGCGACTGCGGCGCACATCATTCCGGCAGCGCCCGCGCCGATTACTGCAACATCAAATTGTTTCGCCATGGCTTGTGGGGTTGAAAGCAAGCCGCGATTCTATCGTGTTGGTGATGGGCAGGTGCGCGCTCGTGATTAGTTGCTTGCACTTAATGGCACCGGCTGCGCGGAAAAAGCTTCCGCACATCGAACAACATCGCCAATGACGATGATGCTCGGACTGGCCAGTCCGGAGGCAGTCAGCGCTTCAGTCAACTCGCCGAGCGTCGTCACCAGATGCGCCTGGGATGGCAGACTGGCGGCATGGATGACCGCTACCGGTGTCGACGGCGCCTTGCCGCCTTCGATGAGCGCATTGCGGATATCGCCGCAGCGGGCGACACCCATGTAGATCACCAGCGTCAGATCCAGCTTCGCCAGGGCGGCCCAATCCGGATTGGACGCGGCATCCTTGCCATGGCCGGTGACGAATACGGCGCCCTGGCTCCAGCTGCGGTGTGTCAGCGGGACGCCGATCGCCGCCGGGGCCACCATGCCGCTGCTGATGCCGTTGACGATACCGACATCGATACCGGCGGCCTGCAAATGGTCGCGCTCTTCGCCGCCGCGTCCGAACATGAAGGGATCACCTCCCTTGAGCCGCACGACGCAACGTCCGCTGCGGGCTTCGCTGATCATCAGCCGCTCGATGAATTCCTGCGGCGTCGATCGGCAGCCGCCGCGTTTGCCCACCTGCACTATGCGCGCATCCGGCCGTGCATGCGCCAGTATGGCGGGATTGACCAGATCATCGACGAGGATCACATCGGCGAGGCCAATGGTTTTCGCCGCCTTGATCGTCAGGAGTTCCGGATCGCCGGGGCCGGCGCCGACCAGATAAACCTTAGCGTGCACTGTCATGGTGAGAAACTGTCCGGTTGCGAAGTTCTCTTGCAACATGCAAACAATGTTCCACCTGCTCAACGATGGGCGCCGGTATGGGTTGCATGCCTTCCAGCGCCTGGCGAATCCAGCGTGCCGTGGTAGGTGCATCACTACTCTCCGGCAGCGGCGGCATTTCATCGACCGCTGCCTGCTTCTCCACCAAAATGGTGCATGCGTGTTCATGGAACCATTGGATCTGCTGCGCGCGCTTGGGATTGGCGACGGTCTCGCCTTCGGTACCGCGCATCAGGAAGGCGTCACCGCGTTCAGGCGGCACGGCGGTGGTGAAGTAAGCCGACAGCAACTCAAGGTATTCGGGATGGGTATAGGACGTCAGCCGCAATGCCGGTCCGGCGAAGGGTTGCATGATCTTGACCAGCGTATGGGTGGAATTGCGCACTCCCAGGATGCGCCGCAACGACAGCTGATGCGCCATGCGCGGCGCCAGCGCGTCGATCGGCATGAACACCGGGCGGCGTTCGGCGAACCCGGCCTGTGCGTCCGCTACGTTGCCGGCGAACGGCAGGCCGAGTTCGGACAGGATTTCCGCCGTCGTTACCCGGCCAGGATCGGTAGTGACGCCGTGCAGCAGTACCGGCACGCCCTCCCGCGCAAGCAGAAGAGCCAGCAGCGGCGTCAGATTGGGCAGGTTGCGGGAACCGTTGTAGGTGGGAATGACGATAGGCGCGTAGTCGCCGGCGGGCGCGTCCAGCGGCTTGAACGATACCTCGGCCGCGTCGAGGAAGCCGGCGATTTCATCCACCGATTCCCCCTTGATGCGCATGGCCAGCATCAGCCCGCCCATTTCCAGATCGGACACGCGGCCGTCGAGCATGGCGGCGTACAGTTGGCGTGCGTCGTCGCGCGAGATGCTGCGCGCGCCTTTTTTGCCCCGACCGATCTCCTTGATGAAGCGGGCAATCGGGAACGGGTCGGAGTGAATGGTTGATTCCATGAGCAAGCGATATCCAAAAACGGGTTCCCGCGATGATAATGCTACGCGGCCGCCTTCGCCGACATCCGCTGGAAAATCATTTTTTTTACCTCCGGCACGCATGAGCCGCAATTGGTTCCGCACTTCAGTTTTTCTTGAAGGGAAGCAAGTACCGCTTCCGGCGTGCCACGGTTGATCCAATCCTGCCTGTCGAGGGCTTCGCCGATATCGATCTCGCTGACATTGAAGCAATTGCACACCACCCGTCCACGCGCCTTGAAGCCTTTCGGCGCCTGGGACGACGGCATCAGGAGCATGCGGCCGAGCGCGGACACCGGCTGGTCGCCCTGCAGGTATTCCTTCAACCAGCGTTCGGCGGAAATATCGCCGGCAAGCGTCACTGCCCTTAATTTGCCTTCATCAAGCAGGATATGCCGGGCATTTCCGCGTCGCGGATCGTCGTAACGCAATACGCCGGCGCCGACGATGCCAAACCGGGTTTCGATTTCCTTTACCAGTTCGGCAGCGGCGGGATAGTCATCGGCGGCGCGGAACAATACACCGGTCTTGTCGCGGCCGAACAAGGTACAGGATGCATAGGCGAACTGGCGCATGTACGGGCGCATTGTCGCCTGCAGGTCGAGCGCCTCTGTCTCGTCCACCCATCCAAAGACCAGCAATTGCCAGGGCAGCTCCGCTTTCAGGACTTTTACCGCGGCATGCTTCAGTTCGGGCTGCTTCGAACTCGGATCGAATGCCGACACCGTCAACGCATTGACGCCGCACGTTCCTCCACCCTCATGGCCACGCCCCGACACATATTCTTCGCCCCAATGCATGCCGATGAATGCCTGCCCCGAACGCATGTCATCGCCGGCGATGGCCGGCAGGATCTGCGTACCGCGCCGGCTGGTGACATGCACCAGGTCGCCGTCGGCGATCAGGCGCCGGTCCATGTCGATCTTCGCCAGCACCACTGCCGGTTCCGATGCATGGGAAAACAATTGGCCGACCGTGCCGGTACGGCTCATGCCATGCCATTGATCGCGCAGGCGCCCGGTGGTAAGACGGAACGGAAAGCGCGCATCGATGGCTTCGGCAACCGGTTGGTAAGTTGTGTTGACGAACTTCGCCCGGCCGTTTGCCGTCGGAAAAACGCCGTCTTCATACAATCGCTTCCTTCCTTCGGCCGCGCCTTCAGGATAAGGCCATTGTTGCGGCCCCTGCTCTTCCAGAATCCGGTACGACAGGCCGGTGATATCGAGATCGCGCCCTCGGGTGGTTTCGCGATGCTCATTCCAGATTTGCTCCACGCCGGTGTACGGGAACAGCGTCTTGTCCTTGCCGGTCAAGCGTTCCAGCCGCTGCGCGAAGTCCACAACGATTTCCCAATCGTGGCGCGTTTCCGCGGGCTTCGGCAGTACCGGCTTGAAGCGGGTGATCCGCCGCTCGGAATTGGTGACCGTACCTTCCTTCTCGCTCCAGGTGGTGGCGGGCAGCAGCACGTCCGCATAGTCGACGGTGACGGTGGTCTTGTAGGCTTCCTGCACGATCACCAGCTCCGCCTTGCCCAATGCTTCGCGTATCAGTTTCTGGTCGGGCATCGACTGGGCGGGATTGGTGCAGGCAATCCAGATGATCTTGATCTCGCCGGCGCGGATGGCCTCGAACATTTCGACCGCCGTCTTGCCCGGCTTGGCGGGCACGTCGTCGATACCCCACAGTGCGGCGACTTCGGCGCGGTGCTGCGGGTTGTTCATGTCGCGGTGCGCCGAAAGGAGGTTCGCCAGTCCGCCGACCTCCCGTCCGCCCATCGCGTTCGGCTGGCCGGTGAGCGAAAACGGCCCGGCGCCGGGCTTGCCGATCTGGCGGGTGGCGAGGTGCAGATTGATCAGGGCCGCGTTCTTTGCCGTACCGGATGATGACTGGTTCAGCCCCTGGCAGTACAGGGACAGCGATGCTGCCGACTCGGCAAACCAGCGCGCTGCGCGGATGAGATCCTGTTCGTCGATGCCGCACACGCCCGCCACATATGCCGGGGTGTACTCGCGCAGGGTCCGCTTCAACTCCGAAAAGCCTTCGGTATGCGCATCGATGTACGCGGTGTCGATCAGGTCTTCCCATAGGCAGATGTGCAGCATGCCGTTGAAGAGCGCTACATCGGTGCCGGGAAGAATTGGCAGGAACAGGTCGGCTTCGCGTGCGGTATCGGTGCGGCGCGGGTCGGCGACGATGACTTTCAGGCCAGGGTTGATCTTCCTTGCATCCTCGATGCGGCGGTACAGGATGGGATGCGCATACGCCGTATTGGAACCGGCGATGAAAATCACCTGGGCGTGATCGATGTCCTCATAGCATGCCGGCGGCGCATCGGCGCCGAGCGTCTGCTTGTAGCCGGCCACCGCGCTCGACATGCACAGGCGCGAGTTGGTGTCGATATTGTTGGTGCCGATCAGGCCCTTCGACAGTTTGTTGAACGCGTAGTAATCCTCGGTCAGCAATTGGCCTGAAATGTAGAACGCGACGCTGTCCGGCCCATGTGCCGCGATGGTTTCGGCAAAGCGATGGGCGAGATAGTCCATCGTCGCGTCCCATGATGCCTGTTCGCGGCGGTCACCACGGTCGAAACGCATTTCCGGATGCAGTGCCCGGGCCTGCTGCTGCAGCGCGGGTTTCGCAGTCAGATGCAGGGTGCTGCCTTTCGTGCACAAGCGGCCGAAATTGGCGGGATGGTCGGGGTCGCCGCGGACACCGACCACTTTCTCGCCGTCGCTCTGCACGATCACGCCGCATCCGACGCCGCAATAGCAACACGTCGCCCTGGTGTCGCGCAATGAAGTCATGCGGTTTCAGCCTCGGACGACGTGACATTCAGTTCCTGCAAATCAAGATAGACGCGGCCATCCTCGACCTTCACGCTGAACTTCTGCGTGCAGCCTTCATCGGGCGCGGTCGCGCAGCCGGAGTCCAGCTGGATGTTCCAGTTGTGCAGAGGACAGGCGACGCGCTCGCCGAAGACGATGCCCTGGGAGAGCGGGCCGCCCTTGTGCGGACAACGGTCGAGCAGCGCGAAGATCTTATCTTCGCCGTTGCGGAAAATCGCCACGTTTGGCTGCTTTGCCCGGTGAACGACCCGTGCGCCTAGCACAGGGATATCTGCGACGTTGCAGATGGCTTTCCATTGTTGGGACATGAGGGTTCCTTGGGGGTGGGTTTTAACTTTAAGAGGGTGGCAGAATTGGTGTCGACGTAACAGAGCGCGGCCTGCTCCTTCCCCCTCTTAGGGAGAAGGTTGGGATGGGGCGGCCCGCGCAGGGGTGATGAGGTCGAGCAATTGCATGCAAACGCCCGACCTCCCTACCCCCACCCTAACCCTCCCCCTGAAAGGAGGAAGGGACCGGCCTGTGGCTACTTGTTACACCGACAACGGCTCGAACTGCCGCGTATCCACCAGCGCCTTCTCCTTTTCGTGCCACGGGTCCGGTTCGCCGTCGAGCGAGAACAGCAGCCGTTCGTACAAGGCCTTCCGGTTGGCCTCGTCGTCCAGCACCTTTTTCTTGACGTAATCCAGCCCCACCCGCGCCAGGTAATGCACAGTGCGCTCCAGGTACCAGCCCTCTTCGCGGTACAGCTGCAGGAAGGCGCCGGAATATTCCAGCACTTCCTCATGGGTCTTGAGCTTGACGAAGAAATGCGCGACTTCGGTCTTGATGCCGCCGTTGCCGCCGACATAAATTTCCCATCCGGAATCGACGCCGATCACGCCCACGTCCTTGATGCCGGATTCCGCACAGTTGCGAGGACAACCGGATACCGCGATCTTCACCTTGTGAGGCGCATACATCTTCCACAGCGCCCGTTCGAGCTGCTGGCCCATCAGTGTCGAATCCTGGGTGCCGAAACGGCACCATTCGGAACCGACGCAGGTCTTCACCGTGCGCAGGGCCTTGGCATACGCATGACCGCACGGCATGTCGAGGTCCGTCCAGACCGATTGCAGGTCTTCCTTCTTCACGCCCAGCAGATCGATGCGCTGCCCGCCGGTCACCTTCACCGTCGGGATGTTGTACTTGTCGACCACGTCGGCGATGCGGCGCAGATCCTTCGCGGTGGTTTCGCCACCCCACATGCGTGGAATCACCGAGTAGGTGCCATCCTTCTGGATGTTGGCATGGGCACGCTCGTTGATGAAGCGCGATTGCGGATCGTCCTTTGCCTCGTGGGGCCAGGTCGACAGCAGGTAGTAATTGATCGCCGGCCTGCAAGTCGCGCAGCCGTTCGGCGTGCGCCATTCCATGAATTGCATGGTGCCGGCGATCGTCAGCAGCTTGTTGGCCTTGATCGCATCGCGCACATTCTGGTGCGTGTGGTCGGTGCAGCCGCACAGCGGCTTGACCTTGCTGGAGCTGGAGTAATCACCGCCGGCGGTGAACATGATGATCTGTTCCACCAGACCGGTGCAGGAGCCGCACGATGCCGACGCCTTGGTGTGCTTGCGCACATCCTCCAGCGTGAACAGGCCTTTTTCCTTGATCGCCTTGACGATGCTGCCCTTGCAGACGCCGTTGCAGCCGCAGACTTCGGCGGTGTCCGGCATGGCAGCCGCCTTGGTGAATCCTTCGTGGCCGACATCGCCGGGACGGCCGGTATTGGCTTCGCCGAACATCAGCGTATCGCGGATCTCTGCGACATTTTTCGCC
>JAESFT010000547.1_pt1 | contig 20449 bp, 35 predicted proteins | sample 9269451 | NCBI WGS metagenome assembly JAESFT01 (sample SAMN14502557, study PRJNA617106) | algae metagenome | isolation source: Scytonema hyalinum WJT4-NPBG1 and co-occurring heterotrophs from well... | place: USA: Mojave Desert, Joshua Tree National Park, California | collected 2006-05-25
AGCGCGGCCGAAGCTGGGCGTCGTGAACCTGATGCCTAACGTGGCGTTGCAGCTGACGTGGGAGCTAATGTGCGCCTCGGCTCCGCCTCGGCATCATGAGGTTCCCACGCAGCTGAACTTGGGCGTTGGGCAGCAACACGCCTCACTTGAGACGCAGACGTAAATGACACTTCCGTACGCCACGCGTTCGCAGGTCGGACGGCGCCTCGTGTTCCTCGTGGTTCTCAGCGCGGGGTGCGGGCACGGCACCTCGCCGGGCTTCGAGTCGTGGGGCTTCAGCGTCACGCCAACTGCCGTCGAGGCGGTCGCGGGAGACTCGGTGGTCGTGCAGACCGCGGTGAGCGGCCGGGCGCCGGCCGGGCCGATTCTCGCCGAGTGGCGGAGTGAGCGGCCCGCCGTGGCGCGGATCGACACCGTCGCGCCCCTCGGCCGGCCGGTCGTCCTGCGCGCGGTGGCGCCCGGCGCCGCACTCGTGACGGTCCGCGCGCTGACACGCGACGGGAGCACGTTCGCGTTACCCGTGAGCGTCCGGGCGCGGCCGTGAGTCCCGTGTGCGCCCCTGCCCAATGTGGCGTTGCAGCTGACGTGGGCGCTGCGGAGTCGCCTCGCCTGCGGCTCGGCTCTATGACGTGCCCACGCAGCTGAACTTGGGCGTTAGGGCGCCACACACATCATCGTAGCGCGACCTTTATGAACCGACGCCAGCTAATCCAGACTTGGCCCGCAGTGGCCGCGTTGGTGGTGGCGAGCGTCCTGGGCGTCCTGGCGAGGTTCGGCGATTCGGTGCTCAGCGTGCACGGGCCGCTATTTCTCCTCGCCTTGCCGGGACTTGTCTTCTCGGGCTCCTTCCTGGACCGCGTGCGCGGTCCCGCGTTCCACGCAGTGTTCTTCGCGGGTAACGTGGTTGCGTGGTACCTCGTAGGGTATGCCGCCCGCTGGGTCTGGCGTGCTGCCCAGGGCAAGGAGTAGCACCGGGCGCCCTAACGAGGCGTTGCAGCTGACCGGCCCTGGGGAGCATCAGGTTGTGTGCGGGCCGGTTCCGTCGCACAATCGGGCGCAACTCGCCCGCCGGCTTGGGGCCGGCAGCTGAACTTGGGTGTTATGCCGCGACGACCTTCTATGACCGCATCCCTGCGCTGTTCTGACATCCTCCCGCTGCTGATCGCCGCTTGCCCAAGCATCGAACCGGCCTGGCGTGAGTATGCCGCATGGCAAAATGACCGCGAGCTGGTCACCGTGGATCTCGGCGAGTTCGCCCGCCATCTGACCGCGCTGGCCGGTGTTGGGCAGACGGACGAGCTGCCAGGCGTGCTCGTGGCGGTCGAGCGGCTCTTGGCCGAAGGGGATGCGGACGCGCAGAATGCGGTCGTAACCGGACTGCTGGAGGCACTCCCGTTCGATCACAGCGATGGGTACGCGGACGCCGACCGGGCGTTCGCCGTGTACTTCGGCCCGGAGACCAGGGCGGCGTGGCGCGCACTCGGCGCGCTGTACGAGTAGGCGGCCGGCGAACGCGTGGGGATATTACAGCGCGCACGCGGCATAACGAAGCGTTGCAGCAGACGGGCGGTCTGTGGAGTGGCCTCGGCGCCGCCTCGGCCTATGCTTGGTCCGCCCGCAGCTGAACTTGGGCGTTAGGCGACGACATCCATTCGCGAGCGTGCATGAGCAACCCTTCGCATCACGACTCCTCACCACGAGCCGGCGCTGAGTTCGGGGTCAAGCTAGCGCTCATAGTGCTCGTCGTCTGCTTCTTCGGCGCGCCGCTCCTGCTTGAGCGCCTGATCACCTGGGCGCGCATGCCGGATTGGGCCACTTGGGCGGCGAGTCTGGTGGGTGTCCTCGTGGCGGTGCCGCTTGGCCTGCGGGCGCGTCGCCGTGGGGGGGCGGTGGGGGTGGGCTACTACCTGCGCGCGGTGGCGCTGTTCTACGCTGTGTTTCTCGTAGTCGCCCTGCTGACGGTCGCCGTCCGCGCGGCCGTCGCCTAACGTGGCGTTGCAGCAGACCGGCCGTGGGGAGCATCAGGTTGTGATCCGGCGCGCGGCGTCGCACAACCGAGCGCATCGCGCCGGCCGGCTTGGCGCCGGCAGCTGAACTGGGGCGTTAGCCCGCTATCTAGCACCAGCGTTCCGCCGGCCGCGTCCCTCGCTCCCCACCGCATTCATGCAACTCGTCCGACGCGTCGCACTCACGTTGGCACTGGCATTGCCGCAACTGGCTGCAGCCCAGCGTGCGGACGCCGTCTACGCGAATCCTGTGCACCGCTGGACCGTGGCCTACCCCGTAGGCTGGACCGTCGATAGCCAGAACGTCGCCGCCGTTCAGTTGCGGGCACCGTCGGGAATGCCTTTCGGTCTCGTGGGCATCCACGCCGCGCCCGTGCCGTTTCGCACTGCCGACGAGTTGGTCGACCTGGTACTGGCTGCGCAGCGACAAAGCCCACAGGGGGTCCGTGTGCTGGCGCGACGCGCGGTGCGCCTTGCGGATAGCACGCCGGCTGTCGAGCTGGAGACGGATCTTGGGACGGGTGTCGTCGGGCGGTCACACCGGCTCGTCGCGATCACCAATGGTGTGGCCTACGTGCTCGACGCTGAGGCACACAGCGAGGCGTGGCCAGTCATGGGTCCAATCTTCACGAGCATCGCGCGCTCGTTTCGCGTGCGACCAGCGCCAGGTCCCCGCTGAGCGGGCGCGGCGTGCGAGCGGGCTAACGTGGCGTTACAGCTGACGGGTGAGCTATGGAAGCCTCGCTACGCTCGGCAATAGGTTGATTCACCCGCAGCTGAACTTGGGCGTTAGCCCGCGACTGACCTCTGATCCCGTGCAACCATGCGGAACATCGTGATCATGCGCGGCACCGGGCTGCCGCCCCGGGAGCCGGAGGCGAGCTGCGAGGCCTGCGGTGCGCGCGGCACGGTTGGGCGGGCCATTCGTACCGCGCAGGATGGCGAGCCGCTCGAGGTGCACCGCTTCTGCGCGCGGTGCTGGCCCGAGGAGAGCGCCCGCTACCAGGCGCGTTGGCGCGAGGAGGACCGGCTCGCGAGCGAGGCCTGGCTCCGCTCGGAGGGACAAGTCTCGCCGCCGACGCGCGGCATGGCGCTCGAATCCGCGACCTGGCACATAACGCTCGACCTGCTGGCGGACAGCAGGCGTGAGATGCGCCGCCGAGAGCGGGAGGGCGCCGCGCCGCTTCGGGACGAGGATCTGACACGCTTGGCCAACGAGATCCGGCAGCAGGCGCCCGACATGGAGGGGCCGATACCACTGGAAGTCGACATGTTCCTGCAGCGCTACGGCGCACCCGCGGGCTAATGTGGCGTTGCAGCTGACCGGCCGCGGGGAGAATCAAGTTGTGCCCGAGCGCGCTCCGTCACACAATCGAGTGCATCGCGCCCGCCGGCTTAGGGCCGGCAGCTGAACTTAGGCGTTAGACGTCAACAGCTCTCCGAGTAGCCGCATGCGCCCTATCCTGCTGGTTCCGCTCCTCGCCGCAGCGCTGCAACCCGCACAGCCGGCTCCGAGCACGCGAGTGGCCCAACTCCTCGCCATGTCAACCAGCGGCGGTCTGTGTCAGGTCCGGGCAGCGTCGCCGGCGGCCCGCCGGCTGGGGATCGCGCGCGTGGTGTCCTTCTCCGCCTCTGGCGGACGCCAGCGCATCAGCGTGCAGCTCGACTCAGCCGGGCGGGTGCGGCACGTCGGGACCGCGACCGAACCACGGCCGAGCGGTGCCGCCGAGCGACTCGCGGCCGTCGTGGACATGGGCGGCGACGTGACGAGTGGAGCGCTGTTCTGGACCCCCGCCGCCGCTCGGCCGGGAGAGCCCGCTCCGGAGCAGAGCCGAGCGTTGCAGGCGGCCGAAGCCGCGGGTACGCTCCGCCTCGCGCGTGACGTACGCACACGCTGCGGCGCCTGACGTCTAACAAGTCGTTGCAGCTGACGTGCGAGTTGTGGAATCGCCTCGCCTGCGGCTCGGCTCTACGGGTTCCCACGCAGCTGAACTGGGGCGTTAGCTGGTCTCACCATCTCCCGCGGATCGCATCTGTATGGCTCGGTTTCGGCTCCGGGTGACCCGCTACCCCGACGTGCTGGATGCCATCGAGCGGCTGCTGACGCCTGCGGCAGGGGGCGTGACGTGTAGCTTCGGGGCTGGGCGCGTCTATCTCGTCGTGCGAGGCGCCGGGGCGACCCGCTGGACGGCGGACGCCCAGCTCGCGCGGGCGCTCGCACTGGCGGCAACCGTGCGTCACCTGCTCGGGTCGGATGCCCGAGCGGCGGTCCGGGCGCACGCGCGGCACGCGGTGGTCATCCGCTACGAGGATGTCGAGGTGGCGGGCGGCTGTGACGTGCGGGCCCAGTGGGAGTGCGTCGTCCCGAGCCCCGCCAGCTAACGAGGCGTTGCAGCTGACGGACCGTGGGGAGCATCAGGTTGTGCTCAGGCTTCCTCCATCGCACAATCGAAAGCCACGCGCCAGCCGGCACGCAGTCCGCAGCTGAACTTGGGCGTTAGCTGGCAACAGAAATCTCTGACACCCACGGTGATTCCGACCCCACAACCGGACATGTGGACGCCGGCGCCCGGCTCCCCGCAGGCGCGGGCACTGGCGTATGTGACCGCGCGGAGCGTCGGCCCGCCAGTCGATCCGTCGCTCCGAGTCACACTGCAGTTCCACCCTGACCGCCTGCACGGCGGCACGCCAATCCTTCGGGCCTTGGCATCTGCCGGCGTGTACCGCTCACAGTTTGAGACGGGGACGAGCAACGGCGGGCTCACCGCGCACCCCGGCGGCGACCGCTGGAACTGGGAGAGCCGCATCTTCGGCGGCGCCTACGACGAGGCGCCGCCGGCCGAGCGTCCGAAGTATGGCTCGCTGAACTTCCGCCGGCGCGCGACCGGAGGCGCGCCGCGGTTCGGCTCCGCATACTTCCGCCTCAGGCCCGAGGCGCTCCTGCGCACCACGTTCTGCTATCCGGACAGCGCGTATGAGCCGGAGGATTTCGGCGTCGCAGAGCGAATGGCACTGATTCCACTCGCGCAGCACGACGGCCGGCGCGACCCACTCGACTGGAGCATCGAGGCCCACGTGCACGGCCCGGTACGGCTCGCGCTCGACGTGGAGGCGCTGGTGCTCGATCCCTGTTACCGGGAGACGGACATCGAGGTCTTGGCTCGTGCGTTGCCGTGTCCGACCGAGTGGCATCCGGGGTTCCGGCTCTCGACGGACGACCTGCGGCGCCACCCAGAGTACCGGGGGCCCGAGTACGTCGAGCTTGGTGCCGCGCTGGCCCGTGATGGGCAGCTGACGCCCGCGATGATCGGTGCGGCGGCGCGGGCGGGACGTCACAATCCTCAGGATCTGAAGAAAGTCTGGCACTACCTCGCGCGATTCGGCGACCTCTCCGCCGCTGGGAGGGATCATCCGTGACCCCGGACCGCCCTGCTCGTTGTTCAGCGCTCGGCGTGCTGCCAGCTAACGAATCGTTGCAGCTGACGAAGGCGCGCGGCTCTCAACGCCGGCAGCATAGCTCACTTGCGCGCCTGCGCAGCTGAACTCTGGCGTTAGACCGCAACGTGGGCCTCTGATGTCGCATCCCGCATCTGTGTGCGCGCGTGTGCTGACGTGCGCGGCCGCCGTCTTCACCCTCGAGGGCTGCGGCGGGTGCAAGAGCGACCTGCAGGTCGCCGTCACGCCCGGCGAGCGGGCGCTCGCGCTGGGGGAGCGCTTCACGCCGGCTGTACGCTTCGCGGGCTGCGGCGGCACCCGGACCCTGCGGGACGCGGTGACCTGGCGGGCTGAGGACACCACCGTGGTCCACGTCGACCCGCAGACCGGGCGCACCACCGCGGTCCGCCCAGGACGCACGCGCGTGGTGCCGTCGGGCCGGCGATACGGCGAGGCTGGGGTGGCGGTCCTCGTCACGGTGCGCGCTAGCCGCCGGGGCTGCCGTCAACGCGCATGCGGTCTAACGTGGCGTTGCAGCAGACGGCGGAGCTAGTGTATGCCTCGGCTGCGCCTCGGCATTTCACGAGGTTCCGCCGCAGCTGAGCTTGGGCGTTGGGCGGCCGCGCCGAGCCACACATTCAGCACCTGCTCCGTAGAAGCGCGAGTGTGACGACGAGGCCGTACCCTGCGTTCAGCTTTCTCCGAGCGGCGCTCACCCAAGACCGGGGGCCACGATGCGAGTTCTCGAAGCGACGACGCCCGACGCGCCGCGCCGCGGTTGGCGCGACTGGGTACGGTACGGCGCCGCAGCAGCGCTGTTGCTGGCGCTGACCGCCCTGGGTGCCCGGCTCGCTTTCGCTCCGATCCACAGCGTGCGGACCGCCGCGGAGTGCGCGCGGGCGTACGCCGAGGCCCGGACTCACGCGGATACCCTGTCCGTGGACATGCTGTCCTATCCGGGCTCGCCGGGCGAGCCGGCGGGCCGGCGGGTGTGCGGCGGGCTCCGCCGCACCGCGACCCTCGACCTCACCCGCCCGTAGGGCGTCGCTCCGCGGTCCCGCCGCCCAACGAGTCGTTGCAGCTGACGGAGCGGCCCAGCGCGTGTCGTGCATCCATGGCTCCGCGCGGGCCGCTCCGCAGCTGAACTGGGGCGTTAGATCGCAACGAACTCCCGATGAAGTACAGGAACATCAAGAGCGTCGCACACAACATCGGGCACTCGTTCCTGAGCGACATGAACGCCGTCGGCTCGGGTGGCCGGTACACCATCGTGCCGGAGTTGCTCTTCCGGGCGGCTGAGCGCGAGGCTGTCCCTTTCGTGCGCGTCGACCTGCTTGCCGGGACAGTCGAGCCGCCCTCGCTGGCGCTGCCGGAGGTGCGCGAGGCTGTGGGGTACTACGTACGGCGTCTGCCGGAGCTACTGGCGACGCAGAACGTCACGCCTTCTGCGGTGACCGGGGCGAGGCTGACCATCGAGTTCGACCACTCGCAGCGGCGCGTAGCGAGGTATCACCCGGAGGTGAGCATCCCCGAGTTCACATGCGTGGTCGAGCTGACTGACGACCGGAGCGCGATCCACCACGGTCGCCCGGACAACTGGTGGTACAGCTAGGTCGCCCTGCGATCTAACGTGGCGTTGCAGCTGACGTAGGGGCTGCGGACGCGGCGCTGCGCGCCGCATCTTTTGCAACCCTAGGCAGCTGGACTTGGGCGTTAGCCACTCCAACCGAGCGAACGTGAGCACTAGGGCGACGATCACTTCCGCACTACTCCTCGCCAGCGCAGCCTGTGCTCCCAGCGGCGCGCCCTCCGCTGAGGACTCCGCTGCGGCAGCGGCAGCCGCCGCCCGGCTGTCAGGCTCCTCCGGTGCCGTCGAGACGGGGGAGGAGCCGCGCGACGATCCAGCTCTCGTGCGCGCCCGCCGCCGCGCGCGCTGCATGCTGCCGGAGCTCATGCGCCACGTCCGTGCCGCGCGCGCGCGCCATGACACGGTCGCGCTGCGCGCGCGGCTGGTGGAAGCGGCGCACACCGAGGACCTGTGGCTGCGCGTGATCAGCGTGGCGTCCGACACGCTCGTGCGCGGGGTGCTGATCGAGGCGCCCCAACTCACCTCGCGCTACAGCATCGGCGATACGGTGCACGTCGGGCCCGCCTTGGTCCTCGACTGGTACGCCCAGGAGGGTGGGGGGCGCGCGGGAGACTTCCTGGCAGCCGAGCATGGCGCAGTGCACGCCGGCGCGGCGTCGGGTACGGGTACGCCCGCACCGACTGTCCAGCCGTCCATGAGGGCCGCGAGAGCGGACGTGAGTGGCGATGCTCCGGCGCCCGGGTGGTTAACGTTGCGTTGCAGCTGACGGGCGAGTTAGGGACTGCCTCGGCTGCGACTCGGCGTTCGTATCCTTCGCCCGCAGCTGAACTCGGGCGTTAGACGGCGCCACGCATCTCACCACGCTCCGGCCTCGCGTCGCTTCATGTGGTATTCGCTACCGACCGCGGTCCTGCTGCTGGGCGGCCTCGCATCAGCAGCCGGTGCACAACCGCCGCCTGCCGCCCTCGGCGCGCTGGGCACCGACTCGACCGCTTGGCAGCGTGTGCTCGTCCACGTCGTAAGCGCGCTGAGCAGCCATCTTGTGCAGGCGGCTGCGGATCCCGCAGCCCAGCCCTGGCGGATCGAACTGCCCGCCGACGAACCACAGCGCGCCCTGCTCGAGCCGCAGCTCCGACGGATCGTGCGAGCTCGTCCTCCGGCCGATGCTGACAGCGTAGTGTACGCGCTGTCACTCGGCCCGCTCAGAATCGTCGGCGACACGGCGCGCATGCAGTTCCGTCTGTCCTTCACACAGCAGTGCGTAGGAAGCGCCCAGACCACGGGGTGGGGCAACGAAGAGGAGATCCTGGTTCCTCGCGCGCCAGCGGGGTTCTGGCGGGCAGCGTGAAGCACCCACCTCGTGCACGGCGACGGTGTCGGGTGTCGCCCGGCGCGCTGAGCCGCGCCGTCTAACGTGGCGTTCCAGCAGACGTGGGCGCGGCGGATTGCCTCGGCTTCGCCTCGGCGTTGGTTGCCCGCCCACGCAGCTGAACTTGGGCGTTGGGCGGACACCACGCCTTACATCGGAATCCCATCTCCTGGAGGAGCCCATGCATCGTCCGGTGGTCCGGTCTCTCACCGCCAGTCTCGCGAGTGCAGCTGCGCTCCTCACTGCTCCGGTCGCTGCCGCGTCTGCGCAGCGTGCTCCGCACGTCAGCCTCGCCGTTGGAGCAACGCCGGTCTCACATGGAGACTGGGACCGCGGGTACGCCGGCGGCGCGCACGCCCAGCTCTCGCTGGAACAGGATCGGGCGCTCGGCCCGATGGGCGTGCGCGCCGACGCGTTCGTCCACCGGTTCCGCCGTGAAACGTTTGGCGGCACGCTCTCGCGCCGAACAACAGTCCCAGGCGCGACCGCAAGCCTGGTTCTGCCTCTGGGCGTCGCCTGGGCCGTGCGGCCCTACGTGCTCGGTGGCGCAGGGGCGTACCAGACCGAGTATGGTAACGGCCGCGCGTGGCACGCGGGTCTAACGGCTGGCGCAGGCGTGCGGTTCGACGCGGGGCGCCTGGATGCATTCGTGGAAGGCCGCGTGCATCGGACCGAGACCTCGACGCCGCAGTTGGTTCCGCTCTCCGTCGGGGTTCGGTTCTAAGCGCGTGTGTTCAGGTGCGGCACCAACACCGCCGCGGATGGCGTCGCCGCTGACGAGGGGAGTTGCAGAGCGTTCCCCTGCGCGGGACTTTGCGGAGTCGTCGCGCGGCTCGTCTTGGGCATCGGGCAGCAATCATGCACGATGATTGAAGGCCCCCATGATCAACTCTGGACTCGGAGCACCCCTATGCGCGTGTCTACGCGAAGCCTTGGTGCGGCAAGTATGATCCTGGCTTGTGCCGCGGCGTCTGGCGCACAGCAGCCCGCGACGGAAGGACTGCCGGACTCTCTCACGAACGCCGACTTCGCCCCAGCCCTCGGAGTAGATCTCGCGCGCTTCGCGCGGCTTGCGCCAGGGGTGTACGCTCGGGACGTCGCGACGGGGGAGGGCGACAGCGTGCGCGTCGGGGCTCGCCTCGCGCTGCACTTCCGGATCCGCCGCCTGGACGGCGTAACGGTCGCGGACGTGCACACCGATGGACAGTCACAGCCGTGGCTCCCCGGCAGGTACCTACGCGGCATGGAGGTGGGCCTCCGCGGCATGCGGGCCGGCGGACGGCGACAACTCGTCGTGCCCGCGGCTCTGGCCTACGGCGCAAACGCAGGGCCGAGTCTCCCGGCGAACACGCCGCTCGTGATCGACTTGGCCCTCGACGCGGTGCGTTGAGGGCCGTCAACCCAGCATCGGTCCTCCGCCGCCCAACGTGGCGTTGCAGCTGACGGGCGGTCTGCGGAGTTGCCTCGGCTGCGCCTCCGCATTGTATGATCCGCCCTCAGCTGAACTGGGGCGTTAGGCCGCAACTTCTCACAGTGCGGAGGCACGTTGATCAGTAGCGTCGTTCGACTCCTGAGCGTCGGGCTGCTGCTCGCGGGCTGCCGGGGCGCCGCGCGCGAGGCCGAAGCCGCTGGCGGCGGGCCGCCGGGTCGCTACGCGCTCGGCGCCATTGGGGAGGCCCGGCTGCCCATCACCGGCGTCGGTGCGTTGATTCCCGGCGAGGGCATGAGCGTCCGTGGCGGGCGCCTCGAACTGCGGCCCGACGGCCGGATGGCGGCGCACCTCGACCTGCTGTGGACCGACTCGGGCACGGTGTCGGTCGCGCGCGGTGCCGTGGGGCGTTGGGAGCGCCGGGGCGAAGTCGTGCTCCTCGACTACCGGTGGTGCGTCACGGCGCGCTGTGCAGACTCGACGGCCGCGCGGGACACGGCGCGCGTGACCGCGGCGGGGCTGGCGGTCCCTGAGCTCCTCGGTCTGGGGCCGCGCATGCTGGGAAGCGGCCGGCCGCTTGGATTCCACCGCCTGCCGTGACTCGCCAACGCGCCGTGCCGCTGCGGCCTAACGTGGCGTTGCAGCTGACGTAGGGGCTACGGATTCGCCTCGCCTGCGGCTCGGCGCTACAATGGCCCTACGCAGCTGAACTTGGGCGTTAGATGGCGCACGATCCCGCGACGCGGCGGGCAGCACGACTGGTCCCCCTCGGCTCGGAGATCCCCATGCGCATCGTCCCTGCGGTGCTCGGCCTCATGCTGCTCGCCCCGGCCGCGCTCACGGCGCAGGCACCCACCACGCCCGCGCCGGCGTACGTCGTCGGCTACGCGAAGCCGCCCCTGGTTACCCTCGGCGTCGCCGCTGCCGTCGCGGCCGACCCGGTGGCGCTGCGCCGGGCCGCGGAGGCCGCATGCGCTGGGGCGCGCCCGTGCGCCGCGCGGATCTGGGTAGGGCAGGGGCAGCGCTTCCGCACGATGAGCGACGCCGAGGTGCGCAGCATGGTGGCGTCGTACGTGGTGGCAGCCGAGGGGGCGACGCGCTTCGTGTGCGGGCCGGCAGGGGCGGCGCCGAAGACCTGTGGTGCGCGAGCCGCGCAGGCGGGCAGCGTGCCCCGACGTCCCGCCATCTAACGCGGCGTTTCAGCAGACGGGCGGACTTTGGACTGCCTCGGCTTCGCCTCGGCGTATGTTGTATCCGCCCGCAGTTGAACTTGGGCGCTCGGCCGACTTCAGTCTCTCCGTGTCAAACACACATGCAATCGCTGCTTCATCGTGTCGTCCGCGCGACGTGGCTCGTCGGTGTCGGTTCGTTCCTGGCTGCCGGTGCGGCGCATGGTCAGGCCGCTGCCCCGCGAGCACATGCCTCGGTGCTCCTTGCAAGCGGTTTCAGCAATAACATCGAGGCGCCCGGCGCGGGTGCGCAGGTGGCGATGCGTCTCCGGCAGTGGTCGCGCGCACGCCTCGAGGCGGAGATCGGCGGCGTCGGATTCGCGACCGTGCAGGAGGTCTGCTACGCGAGCGTTGGTCTGTGCGACAACCGCCAGCTCAGTGGTGCCGCGTGGGCCGGGGTGGGCGTCGTCGCCGGCCCCGGCGGCGGGCGGCGGGGGCGGGGCGTATTCGTGGTCGGCGGCGCGGGACCGTACAGCGCGTGGGGCATCGGCTGCGCCTCCGCAGGGCGCGGGTGTGAGGCGGGCATCCGCACTCTCGGACTGCAGGGGAGCGTGGGCGTGGGCACGCGCTTCGGGATTGGCGCACGGACGTGGGTTGCCGGCGCACGGGTGCTGACCCTCGAGCGGGCCACCGGCGTGCGGGGCGTGGTCACTGTCCTGCAAATCGGACCTAGCTTCTGACTCGCGGCTGCCGAACGTGGCGTTGCAGCTGACGTAGGGGCGGCGGATCGCCTCGGCTCCGCCTCGGCATTGGTGGATTCCTACGCAGCTGAACTTGGGCGTTAGTCGACTACATCTCACCTCATGGAGGCGTGTCCCATGTCGAGCCGCACCCGCCTGCTCCTCCTCGCCGGGCTCGCGCTCGGGGCCAGCGCGCTCGTGGCGCAGTCCCGCCGGGCGCCCAGCGCACGCCTCGTCGTGACCGCCGTGCCCAACACGCCGATCCGCGTCATCGCGCGTGATCCGGCATCGTTGCGCTTGCAGGTCGGCTCCGGGACCTGGCGCGGGGACACGCTGCTCGCCCGCACACCGCTCTATCTCACCGCCTCGCTCGCCCGAGGCGGCATCGCCATCAGCGCCGAGCGCGAAACGCCCATCCACGTCGACGCGGAGTTCGGCGGCCGGCTCGGCGGGCGCGGCTCGGGATACGGGTACACCGTGCACCTGCGGGAGGACGGCGGCATCGAGGCGGGACGCTGAGCCGTTGCACGCAAGCTCCAGAGGCCGGGCTCCGCGTCCCAGTCGGCTAACGGAGCGTTGCAGCTGACGGCTCGGCACGGGCGTCATGGCTACGCCGGCCCGCCCACCATGCCCGGCTCTACTCCATCCTGCGCACTCGGCTCCGAGCGCCGCAGCTGAACTAGGGCGTTATGCCGCCACCGGCAGCGTCGTCACGTACCCCTCCGATGAACAAGCGTCAACGAAAGAAGCATCGCATCGCGGAGTTTCAGGAGCTCGGCTTCGCGCTCCGCTTCTGTACGCCCGCGTCGTGGTCCCGCGGTGAGCAGGATGCGTTCTGGAATGAGTGCATCCGTCGGGTCGAGGACCTGGGGCTTGCGCTTGGTGGCGGGACCGGCGAGTGCTGGGATGTCTTCGTCACCACGCTCCGAGAGCGTGGCAGCGTCACAGTGGAGCAGCGGCAAGCGCTCCTGGAGTGGCTGGGCGCGCAGCCGGGGATCTCCGCGATCCAGGCTGGCGGACTTGAGGACGCCTGGTACGACGACGCCCCGCCCTGCGGTGCGGCGGCATAATGAGTCGTTGCAGCTGACTGGCGGGCTGTGGAGGTGGCGGCTGCGCCGCCACATTGGTTGCATCCATCCGCCGGCAGCTGAGCTTGGGCGTTAGCTGGCCCTCATCCCACTTGTGGAGGTCGCGCTATGCATTGCCGCATCGCACTGGCTGTGTGTCTGTCGATGGCGCTGGCCGCGTCCGCAGACGCTTCTGCCCAGAGTGTGCGCACCCGCGCCCTCGTGCGCTCGGCGGACAGCACGCAGCAGGTCGCGATGCAGGTGCAGCTGACCGGCAGCCTGTTCGCCTCGCTCGGCCCGGCACGACTCCCCGGGGGGGCGCCTGCGGGGGAGGTCGCGCTCTACGGCGATGGGCACGGGACAGCCACGACTCCGGCGGCGCTCGTGGCGAGTGATCGGGCCGGAGTGATGACCTTCACGGCGCCCGCCGCCGGTCCCGAGCTGGAGATCACGGTCCCGGGGACGTCGCTGCGGGCGCGAGGGCGCGTCGTTCGGCTGGTGCGCGACCAGGCCGGGGGCCCGCTCCGCGTGGAGGCGCTCGCCGGAGCGGATCGCTGAGCGTGCGGCCCGCGGCCAGCCAACGTGACGTTGCAGCTGACCGGCCGCGGGGAGCATCGGGTTGTGCACGGGCGGGCGGCATCGCACAATCGAGAGCATCCCGCCCGCCGGCTCAATGCCGGCAGCTGACTCGGGCGTTAGCTCGCCACATACTCGGTCATCATCATGCAGGATTGCAGATTGATTCGCATCGCTGCTGTCAGTCTCACGGCGGCATGTACGGAGTCCGGAAGCCCCACCGCGAGCGTTGGAGCCGGCACGTACACCATCCGTAGTATCGGCGACCGCGCTGTCCCATTCGTCGTGCGTGTGATCAGTCCCTCGCGCAATGTGGCACTCGTCGGGGGCACGCTGACGCTGCGCGACGACGGGACGTTCCGCGCCACTACGGCACTGTACGACGCGCAGGTCGGGGCGCCTGGTATCTCCACCTCGCAGACTGCCGACGTGTCGGGCCGGTATCAGAGCGTGGGAGGCGACGTCACGCTGTCGCTCGCATCCGGCGGTGTTGTTCAGCTCGCTCGCGACGTGGACGGGCGACTACGCGGTCCGCTCGTGGCGGTTCCTGATGCTGCCCTCGACTCGGCTGGGGTGGCGCTCTACGCCAGAGATCCATAAGACGCCGCGCGAGCTAATTGACGTTGCAGTTGACGGGGCGTTGGGAGCACCATTGGGTAGTCCGGCTCGGCCGTGATGCCCGCCCCAGCACTCATGTGCGCGCCCGGCCAGGAGCGCCGCAGCTGAACTTAGGCGTTAGGGCGCTTTCCACCTTCAGGCCAGGGCCACGTATGGGCGCGCCAGCATTGAGTGAGGAGGGGGCGCAATCCCCCAGCGGCACCGCCACGCCGTGTCCGGCCTGCGGCGCGCCGCTAGGAGGCCGCGCCGGCTGCCAGAGCGCCTTCGACGCGCTGTGTGGGCGCGCCTGGGAGGCGCCGGAGCGCCGCGCGGTACACAACCTCGCCGTGGACGCCTACTGCCTCCAGCACCCGGAGGACTACTGCGCGTCGGCCAAGTCGTACGCCGCACATCTGGCCGGCCTCGCGTGCGGGCTGGCACCGGCAGAGACGCAGGCGCGGTACTGGGCCATCGCGCGCTGGCTGGACGGCGCGCGCACGCTCGAGCGGCCCACGCCACCGGCGGCGCGGGGCGCGGTGACTATCGCGGCGGTGTCGGGTGGGGATGAGGGCACCGCCTATGGGACCGCGGTCCGCGTGTGGGCGGAGGTCGTGTGGCGCGCGTACGCGGCCCAGCACGCGCTCGCAGAGCACTGGCTCGCTGCCGCGCTGGCGGGCGCTGCCCATGCAGGAGCCACGCGCGCCCTGAGCAGGTCCGCCGCGCGCGCGCCCTAACGTGGCGTTGCAGCTGACGTGGGAGCTAAGGTGTGCCTCGGCTGCGCCTCGCCTTTGGTTCGCTGCCCACGCAGCTGAACTTGGGCGTTAGTGACCTTTCCCCCGTCTTGAGGGCGGCGCATCATGGGTCCTGACCCTGCCAGCTGGCGGGAGGACCGATGCGAAAGAGCCGGTTCACGGACGAGCAGATCGTCGCCATCGTGCGCGAGGCGGAGAGCGGCGCGCGGGCGGCGGACGTCTGCCGGCGCCACGGCGTGAGCAAGGAGACGCTGCGCCGCTGGCGCGTGAAGTACCGCGGTCTGGAACTCCAGGAGGCCAAGCGGCTGAAGGCGCTCGAGGAGGAGAACCGCCGGCTGAAGCGCCTGGTCGCGGAGCTCGCGCTCGACAACTCGCTGCTCAAAGACGTGGTGGGGCGAAAGTGGTGACGGCGGAGCAGCGGCGGCGCGCCGTCACCTTCCTGCGCACCAGTCGCCGCACGAGCCTGGCCCGGGCGTGCCGCCTCATCGGGATCGGGCGCTCGAGCTACGCGTACACGTCGCGGCGTGCGCCCCGAGACGCCCCGGTCCGGGCCCGCCTGCGCGTGCTCGCCGGGGAGCGACCGCGCTGGGGCGTGCCTCGCCTGCACTGGCTGCTGCTACGTGAAGGGCTCGTGCGGAGCCACAAGCGCACGGAGCGGCTGTACCGTGAGGAGCAACTCGCGCTTCGCCGGCGCCGCGGCCGTCGCACGCGCGGCGGCGCCTCCCGCGTGCCGCCGGACGTGCCGGCGCGGCCGGGCGAGCGCTGGTCGATGGACTTCGTGCACGACACGCTCGCCGACGGGCGCGTGTTCCGCTGCCTCACGGTCGTGGATGACTTCACGCGCGAGTGCCCGCTGATCGCGGTCGACACCTCGCTGCCGGGCAGTCGCGTCGCCGAGGCGCTGGACTGCCTCGCCGGGAGGCGGCCGCTGCCCGCGTGGATCGTGTGCGACAACGGCCCGGAGTTCACGAGCCGCGCCTTCTTGGCCTGGACGCAGCGCCGCGGCATCCGCCTCCAGTTCATCCGCCCCGGCAAGCCGGTGGAGAACGCGTACGTGGAGAGCTTCAACGGCCGGCTGCGGGACGAGTGCCTCAACGAGCAGTGGTTCCTCAGCCTCGCGGACGCCCGCGAGCTGATCGAGCGCTGGCGGCGCGACTACAACGCCGTCCGGCCGCACAGCAGCCTCGCGGGCCGCACGCCGGCGGAGTTCCTGATGGCTTGCGGCCACCATTCCTCTTCACCCGACCCACGACCGCCTGTCCTCATGGCGGGGGAAAGGTCATTAGCTCGCAACGTAGATTGTCATGTGTCTGACCCTCACCGTCCGCGCTCCCGCTGCTGCTGCAGATGCGCTGGCGGCCGCAGTTGCCGCCCTCCCCACGTCCGCCGTCGCCGTCGAGCCGCCGCGCCGGTCGCACGCGCCGCTGTGGCCGTGGGCACGCGCCCGACCGCCGGAGGCGTTCGCGCCGTGCCTCTGCGCGCTACTCAGCGACGAGGCGGACTGGCATGCCGCCGAGTGGGCGCTGCGTCCCGAGGCGCGGGAGCCGCTCGCTGAGACGCTCGAGCGGCTGGCGCGCGCGGTGCCGGGGGCTGAGGTCGAGGTCCTGTGGATCGGCGACCGTGCCGAGCGTGAAGCCGCGGTCACCCCAGCTGGCCTCGCGGCCCTCGCGCGTGCGTCGGCACTCGGGACGAAGACGCGATACCTGATCTTGGACGCGCCCGCGAGCTAACGAATCGTTGAAGCGGACAAGGCGGGCCCATCTTCCTCAGCAGGTCGGGCTCCGTGCGGCCCGCTTTGCCGCTTAACTCTGGCGTTAGCTCGCAACGAATGTCCTTGCCGACCACGCCATGAAGGCACTCACACCCGCCGCAATCGAAGCCGCCGTCGCCGCGCTCGAGGCACGCGGCGGGCCGTTCGCTGTGCTCGACGTAGTCGAGCGCGTGCTGCCGGATTCCGGGCGGGACCTCTCGGGCAACGAGGACTTGGTGTCAGTCGCTGGCGGGATCGCCGAGATCATCCGCGCGAACGTCGACGCGGAGCGCGACGTGGCAGCGTACCTCCGCGAGGTCGAGGCGCAGCTCCGCGGTGCGGCATCCGGACCGGTCGCAGCGTACCGACCACTCGCGCGGCGCATCCTCACGCGCGTGCTCGCTGAAGCCGCGCCTGCGTCCTAACGTGGCGTTGCAGCTGAAGCGGGAGCTATGGTACGCCTCGCTCCGCTCGGCTCTTGTAGAAGTCCCACGCAGCTGAACTTGGGCGTTAGGACGCAACCCGCACCACACGCGAGCAATCACGTGCCCTCGCCATTCCGCCTCGGTCTCCCGGCCCGTATCGCCGCCGGCGTGCTCGGGGCGCTCGCGCTCCTGATGGGCGGCTTCTTGAGCACGGTCACGCTCCTAGAGACGGATGGCGCGTGGGCGCGCCAGGAGGCAGTCCTCGGCTTGGCCTTCGGAGCACTGTTCCTCTACGCTGGCATCGCCGGGCGCAGTCCGCGCTGGTTGGAGCAGTGGATTGGCGGGCGCACGCCGCCGGAGGCAGGCCCCGAGGCGCCGCAGCCAGATGCGCGAGCCAGCTTTGACGTTCGTGCGTCCTAACGTGGCGTTGCAGCTGACAAGGGTACTGCGGAATGGCGCCTGCGGCGCCAAACTGTGGAATGTCCTTGCAGCTGAACTTGGGCGTTAGCCGGACACACATGCCTTCGAGGCCATGACAAGGTCCCCCAAGAACCTCTAACACAACCGCGCGAGGTGGTTGAACGCGAGGAGTGCACAGCCGAGCGTGAAGAAGGCATGACAGATGTCGGCGCGGCGGTCGTAGCGGACCGCGAGGCGCCGCATCTGGTTGAGATGCGCGAAGGTGCGCTCGACCACCCAGCGATGCCGGCCGAGTCGCGCCCGCGAGTCCACACCCCGGCGCGCGATGCGCGCCTGAATGCCGCGGGCGCGGAGCGCGCGGCGCGCCACGGGGAAGTCATAGGCTTTGTCCGCGTGGAGTTTGTCGGGCCGTCGTCGCGGTCGGCCAGACTTGCCCCGCACCGGCGGCACCGCATCGAGCAGCGCGGCGAACACGGTGATCTCGTTCCGGTTCCCCGGCGTCAGGCACTCCGCGAGCAGGATGCCCTGCGCGTCGGTGACGACGTGGCGCTTCGTCGAGGGGCGGGCGCGGTCGGCCGGGTTGGGCCCGGTGGCGTGCCCCCCTTTTTCACGCCTTTCGCACGCACGGGCGAAGCGTCCATGACGGCGCGACTCCAGTCGAGGCACCCAGCGTGTTCGAGTCGGGCGAGGATGACCTGCTGGAGCCGGTCCCACACGCCGGCGCGCTGCCAGTCGCGGAGCCTGCGCCAGCACGTCATGCCTGAGCCGCAGCCCATCTCCTGCGGCAGGTCCTCCCACTGGATGCCGGTCTTGAGCACGAAGACGATCCCCGTGAAGCACGCCCGATCCGGGATCGGCGGGCGACCACCTTTCGGATGCGGCGGATGGGGCGGCAGGAGGGGTGCGACGAGGCCCCAGAGCTCGTCAGAGACAAGAGGCGCAGCCATACCCGGCGACGCCTCGCCAGAACTGGGTCTGTTGGGCGTTCTTAGTGCGCCGCGGCTCTGCGCCGGAGTCGGAGCGGGATTGCGAAGGCACCGCCGATCCACGTGGCCACGACGGCGACGAGCGAGAGAGAGAGGAGACTCATCCCCGCCGCGGACACCGCTCCGGCCGCCCTCGCCGGCCCCGCGGCGTCGACTATCGACGGCCGGAGCACCAGCAGACTGATCGAGAAGCCGACGGCGCCGATGAGCCCGACGACCGCGCCGGCGATGAGCACGGCGAGCATGCCGTCACGACCGGGATGCGTGGAGACGTCGGTCGTCGCCCTCCAACCGGCGACCGCGCCCGCCACGACGGGCCAGATGAACGGATACGAGAGCGAGTAGGGGATGAGCGCGTGGAGGAAGAACGCCAGCCCTCCGGCAAGGCCGACCAGGATACCGACGCGGCGAACGCTGGTCATGCGAGACTCCGGTTGAAGGTGTGACCGGCAGGCCACGATCCCTAGCGGGGTACCCGCGTAAAGGCAGCCATGCCGACTATCTCTCGCAAGAACCGGTTCTGTTAGGGGTTCTAATGTGCGCCTCGCTCCGCTCGGCTCGGGTGCATCCCGCCGCAGCTGAACTGGGGCGTTAGCCAGCAACAGCGCACGGAGAGATGTCCGAATTCGTACGATCCGCCGTGGTTTACCGGTCTCTGCGCGCGGCTCTAGGGCCCGCGCTACAGGAGGCGGGCTATCGACGCGTCCCGAAAACACAGGCCGCATGGCACCGTGAGGCGGCCGGCGGAGAGCTGTCACTCTCGTTCCAGGTCAGCAGCTACGGCGGTGCCGCGCTAGGCGGCAACACGCTCGACGCGTCGGTCATCGTGCGCACCTCCGATAGAAAGACCGGAGCGGCGCACGGAGCTCTCACGCTGCCTCGTCCAGGCGGAACTTGATGAGCTCCGCGCACTCCAAGGCGAGGTGAACGCGCGCCGCCCACTCACATCGGTCACGGTACAATGGCTACCCGGGGATTCCGTTGTGGGTGAGGGGGCGCGCGCTGCGTACGAGCCGCCGGACCCATCGCGCTACCAGGAGGGCCGGTACGTCGGCTTTCACTACTTCAGCGAGGAAGACGTGCGCGCATTTGCGGGGTTCCTTGCCCGGCACGTTGCTACGGCGCTCGAACGGTTCCTCGATGAGCGATGCCCGCCGCCGATTGTCGTCCCAATGTCCAGCGCGTTCAAGATTGTCCCACCTGCTGGCTAGCGTGGCGTTGCAGCTGACGAGCGAGTAGCTCACAGATCCAGCCGCCCGTAAGCATCGCGATGAAGCCGTTGGGTAGCTCGCCCCTCGGGGCTCGCAGCTGAACTTGGGCGTTCGGCGGCCCCGAGCGACCCTGTTCGGGACGGCCCCGCTGGGCTAGACTCCGGGACGCCCCCACACCCGCCGGAGTGCCGTATGTCCATCGCTGCTAAACAGTTACTCCGCGAAGCCGTCGAGCGCCTTCCGGAGGATGCGACCGTGGAAGACGCAATGGAGCGCCTGTACTTCCTGGCGAAGGTCGCGCGCGGTATGGACGCGGCAGACCGAGGCGACGTGGTGTCCCACAACGAGGCGCGTCGCCGCGTCTTTGGTGTCGCCGCCGATGAGCAGGGCTGACGGCGCGTGACGCGCCTCGTCTGGACGCGACCGGCCCTTGAGGACGTCCAGCAGATCCACGACTACATCGCCCGCGATTCTCCGCGCTATGCGCGGGCGCTTGCCGAGCAACTGTTCGCGACGGTCGAGCGACTGTCCGCGCATCCGCTCTCCGGGCGGATCGTGCCGGAACTCGAGCAGGCGACCGTGCGCGAAGTGATCGAGCCGCCGTACAGGATCGTGTACCGCGTCAGGGCTGACGTGCTCGAGATCCTGACAGTCGTGCACTCCGCCCGCCGGTTTCCGCCGCCGGGGCTCGACGCCGGCAGGTAACGCAACCCAATGGCGTGCGGCCGCCGAACGAGGCGTTGCAGCAGACGGGCGAGCTATGGTCTGCCTCGGCTGCGCCTCGGCATTGTGGTGTCCGCCCGCAGCTGAACTTGGGCGTTAGACCGCAACCGGCTTCGATGACGCCCGAGGAGCGTGTCGCAACCATCCAGCGCGGCGTGCCGGTCCTCCGCGCGGTCGAGCGGGAGCTGCGCTCCGCGCTCCCGGCC
>JAESFT010000548.1_pt1 | contig 20404 bp, 18 predicted proteins | sample 9269451 | NCBI WGS metagenome assembly JAESFT01 (sample SAMN14502557, study PRJNA617106) | algae metagenome | isolation source: Scytonema hyalinum WJT4-NPBG1 and co-occurring heterotrophs from well... | place: USA: Mojave Desert, Joshua Tree National Park, California | collected 2006-05-25
AGCTTTACGCCATCGCATTCAAGAGCTGTTTGACCAACTCACGCTTGAACAAGTGATGTCTGTCTGTTCTTATAACTTTATCTTAGAAGCCCTTTTCTATGCAGCTTCACATTAAATTGGTATGAGTGGTGTTCCTAATGACAACGGACCTGATTTCAAGATTGTGGCAGCAAAAACAGTGGGCGAACCCACCAGTATTGTGGGCGCGCTGGTAGTCGGCAGTTTGGGAGCCGTCCTAAAGCGTAAGAGAACAGTTGCAAGCTGCAAATCGCAAGCAACGCCTGATCTGTGAGAATTCTTTGCTAGGAAAGAATCCTCACTGTTATTTGTAGCCCTAAGTACATATATAGGAATCCGGTTTGATTTCTGAATTGGCTCGTAGAGGTAGGCAACAGGCAACAGGCAACAGGCAACAGGAAATAAGGGAGGTAGAGGTGTACGGACTTTTTTCAAAAATCAAATATGAGTCCTATATATAATTAAAAATCGCTGTACATTGGTATCAGCAGCGTAAGACTAAGAATAACTAGCGTAGCAATCCCAATGCCAACAGCCAACCAGGTTTGGGAAGCTTGCATTGCCTGGGTAGCGGGTGCCACAGCAACCTTAGTCGGTGTGAAAGAGGCGGAAGCCATCCCAATGTAGTGCATCGCCGAGATTGCACCCCCCATGACAAACGCACTCAAAATCTTCTCATATCTTGCACCTCACCGTACAAACATAGACAACATAAAAAGATGCACAAAAAAGCTACCTAATTTTTATTGGCTTTCATCGCCAAATCAAAGCTTTCGGTTTCATATTGAGTAATAAATTTACATCAAAAATTCTTGGTGCAAGATGTGAGTCTTGAGATATTTTCGGGTTTGACTGCTCTGTGTCCGCAGTTCAAACGCCATCCATAGCGCTACAATCGATGCGCCAATGGCACTCGCAACAGACACCGTCAACAGCAACGGGTCATACTGAGCGCTTGCTTGCGTCCGCATCGCCGCCATGCCAATGTAGTGCATGGACGCAATGCCAATGCCCATCAACACACCCCCAATCAGTAATTCCTGAATGTTTAGAACACGACGACTGGTGAGGAAAAGTGCGCCTCCGGAAGCGATAATCGCAGGCAGTGTCGAGAACACTACAGTCCACACATCGTAGGCGATCGGCATCGGCAAACTAAAAGCCAGCATGGCGACAAAGTGCATCGACCAGATACCGATTCCCATAGTAATTGCGCCACCAATCAACCAAGCAAGCCTGACCCTTCCGTAGGCTATAGTCACTCGTTCGGTAAGAGTTAGGGCAGTGTAGGAGGCGACTACCGCAATTAAGATAGATAGTGTTACTAAAGTCGGGTTATAGGTGCTACTTATAGCCAGATCTGCTTGGTACATCGTTATCTACGAATTTCGTGTTTGTGTCGAGAGCGGCAATCACTGCTGGCAGTGGATACCATTTGACGAATTGTGGAGCTGGTAGACTTGTTGGGCTACCATGCGCCGCCCATGCCCATACGCTCAAGCACTGCTGCAGCTACTATCCAAACAAGCGGACAGATAGCCGCACTATTTAGGCGGATCTGGGACAAAAAAATATTTAACACACGGTAACATGCACACCGTTGTCACCCAATTGATTTAGGTGAGTGTAGTCAAAAAGCTTGATTTATAGGCTGATATTATATCACGTTTAAATTTAGTTTAAATTTAAAAAAATTAGTAATACCTAAGCGTAGTTTCTTTCCACTCGCCCTCCTCGTACCCTCTACCAACTCACCAGCAACCGTCACCAACGCTTTAGGAAAGCTTGGAGGGGTTTTAGTTTCTCATTCATGCGCTGCCTGTGATGGCAATACGGTTGGCTTAAGCGTTAAGCGCTATTGAAGTTCTAGATAGTGCCGAAGGTGACACCCTGTTGTTTAAGCCATTTACGATAAGCGACAGAGTAGCGATCGCTCGGCAGATGGACTTCGGTTTGCAGGTCCAAAGGGAGGCGTCGTGGTCGTTGTGATTCTACAATGGAAATGTCTTGACTCATAATCTGGTCTTCCAAAGCTTGAAAAGCTGAATCAGGTATTTCATGCAGAAAGTTGTCAAGGAGCCAGTAGCAGAGAATGCACTCTTCCTCATCGACAGGGGTCACCATGAAAAATAAACTCACGCAGCCATCATGTTCTCCGCGTTGTTGGAAGTATCCAGTCAAGGGATGACAGACGCGGTACTGGTAAGTGTTGAATAACATGGGTGCTGAGGAATCTCCCGATTTTAGATCCAGTTCCCAAATACCAAATTTAAAAGTAATACCATCTGGATGCGATTCTAAGTCATAATGCGTTAACTCGGGACGGCTGGAGTCAGCGAACATTCCTTTATGCACAAAGGGAAAGTGGGCTGGATCGATGAGGTTTTCAACGACACGTAGAGGACTAGATTTGAAGTGGTAGGGACCGCACAAAATTTTGCGGAAGGAGGAGTCTTCCCAGTTTGGAAATGTAGGTATGTCATATTGTGGTGTTCCTAGACAGACCCACAGCAGACCGTAGCGCTCTTGAATGTGGTAAGTTCGGATACAAGCTCTTGCGGGGGGCGGTTGATCTGGGCTAGCTGGAACTAGCACACATTTCCCTTCGGTGTTATAAGCTAAACCGTGGTAAGAACAGACAAGATTATCTTTCTCTACCCATCCTAGAGACAGGCGAGCTCCTCGGTGAGGGCAAAAGTCCTGCCAAGCGAAGGCTTTGTCGCCATTGTGCCAAAGAACTATGTCTTCACCTAGTAGACGCTTTTGTAGAATGGTTCCCGGTTGCAGGTCTTGCGAGTGTGCTATGACATGCCAATTATTTAGCAAAATTTGGTCTTGCACCATGAGGATTGCATCCATCAGCTTACACGTTATGATTATTATCTTATTCAGTTAGTTTGTCATTGATACGCTGCCTGTGATGCCAATACGGTTCGGTTAAGCGTTAAGCGCTATTGAAGTTCTAGATAGTGCCGAAGGTGACACCCTGTTGTTTAAGCCATTTACGATAAGCCACAGAGTAGCGATCGCTCGGCAGATGGACTTCTGCTTGCAAGTCCAAAGGCAGGCGTTTTGGTCGCTGCGATTCTACAACAGCATAGTCTTGACTTATAATTTGGTCTTGCATAGCTAGAAAAGCTGGATCTGGAATAGCATGCAGAAAGTTCTCAACGAGCCAGAACCACAAAACGCTCTCTTCTTCTTCTATTGCGGTAACCATGAAAAATAAGGTCATGCGACTCTCATCTTCTCCGCATCGGTAGACGTATCCAGTCAAGGGATGGCAGAGGTTGTACTGGTAAGTCGCAAATAACATCGATGCCGAGGGATCTTCTGAGTTTCGATCCAGTTCCCAAATACCACATTTGAAACTTATACCATCTGGATGCGACTCTAAGTCATAATGCGTCAACTCCGGACGGCTGGAGTCAGCGAACATTCCTTTATGTACAAAGGCGAAGTGGGCTGGATCGATGAGGTTTTCAACGACACGTAAAGGGCTAGAGTTGAAGTGGTAGGGACCGCACAAAATTTTGCGGAACGAGGAGTCTTCCCAGTTTGGAAATGTAGGTATGTCATATTGCGGTGTTCCCAGACAAACCCACAGCAAATCGTAGCGCTCTTGAATATGGTAAGTTCGGATACAAGCTCTTGCGGGGGGCGGCTGGTCTGGGCTAGCTGGAACTAGCACACATTTCCCTTCGGTGTTATAAGCTAAACCGTGATAAGAACAGACAAGATTATCTTTCTCCACCCATCCCAGAGACAGGCGAGCTCCCCGATGAGGGCAAAAGTCCTGCCAAGCGAAGGCTTTGTCGCCATTGTGCCAAAGGACTATATCTTCACCTAGTAGACGCTTTTGTAGAACAGTTCCCGGTTGCAGGTCTTGCGAGTGTGCCAAAACATGCCAATTGTTTAGTAAAAACTGGTCTTGCACCATCAGGATTACACCGATCAGGTTAGAGGTTATGATAATTATTTTATTCAGTTAGTATCTAATCTTCATTTTGCCCAGGTAAATCTAATGCTATCAACAACGCCTGAGCCAGTTTTGTCATTGTATCATCAGAAAGCGCCCCTCGTAAACGCAACAAGCGTGTTTTGGACAACACCCGCACCTGATCTGCCATTGCTATAGACACCAAAGATCGGAAATTACCAGGCGTTAACATAAGGGTAAGCAAGATACAAAATTTCCCTTTTATACAAAAAGCGCCTGTGATACCGATTAATCTTGACTCGCTAATTAGCGCAATTACTGGTATTGCCAGCCCCATAATTAAAGAAAAGATTCAGCGCAATGAGACTGTCATCAAATTATTAAAGCAATTTAACCTTGATCCTGAGCATCCGCCAGCAGATTTCAGCGGTGTTTACGCCTACGCCTTGGTAGAATACGGTGTAGGCAAACCCAAGCCATTCCTCGAACTTTTCCGGCGAGAAGAAATAAAACAAGCTTTTCGCAAGGCTTTAGATCACAACAACCCCTCAATTCTTCTTTCTGAGGTTGATGCTTTTCTCAATGGCTATGCCTTGGGCGATGACATTAGAAATTTGGGAATTGACATTAGGCGAGAAGTTGCGGCATTTGCCACCGTCTTTATCGAAGTTGCCAAACGCAGCCGTACACCTGCTGATGTTTTGATGAACCAGCAGATAGGCTCGCTACATAAAAGGATAGCAGGTATCCAAGAACAACTCGAAAGGCTGCCGACACTCGAAGGAATGAGAACAGAAATGGCGCGGTTGGCAGCACAAAGTGTAGAGACGAGAGGTGGCGCGTCTCTACAGGAAAAGAAATGTAGGGCGATCGCTTTAGCCCAGCAGATGCGCGGCTGGTTTGAAACATTGGGCTACCGCTTTGAGAAGTATGAAGTTTGGGAAGACAATTATTTTGAGTGGATTCTCAACATTCCCGCACGACGTAATCGATATGACCGCATCCTTGTGCGTGGGATTGAAGGTGAGGCGGGACTAGCGGATGTAATGGCTTTGCGACAGTCGGTGGAAGCGCAAAGAACTGATGAAGGGTGGTTAGTCACAGCAAGGCGAATTTCACGGGCGGCGCGTGATGAAGTGGAGAAAGAAGAAAATCGCCACCTTGACTGTTATACTTTTGACGAACTGATAGATCAGGATGCTGACTTTAGCGGCTATCTCGACTGGCTAGAGGCTGAGGTGAAACGCCGGGAAATTGACACAAAGTATGTGCCGCTAGCCTGCACCAAAGAAGAGTTTGACCCAGTGAGCAAGCGCCGGATAGGAGTTAGCCGTTACGATGAACGCGACGGCTGGATTGACGGTTACTTAGACTTGTGGTTAGATGACCCTGCTAAGGAGCATATCTCTATTTTAGGAGAGTTTGGCACTGGTAAAACTTGGTTTGCCTTTCACTATGCTTGGACTGCACTGCAACGCTATCGGGATGCACAAAAACGTGGTGTTGAACGTCCCCGCCTTCCTTTGATAATTACGCTGCGCGACTATGCCAAAGCACTCAATGTTGAGAACGTTTTGGCAGGTTTCTTTTTTACTCAACATAATATTCGCTTAAACAGCGAGGTGTTTGACCAGCTTAACAGCATGGGTAAGCTGCTGCTGATTTTCGATGGCTTTGACGAAATGGCAGCAAAATGCGATTGCGCGGAGCGCACTGCCCCTTGGGCAATCGCCAACAAATGATAAACAACTTTTGGGAGTTGGCGAAGGTGGTCGTTCCTGGTGCTAAAGTTATCCTCACTTGTCGCACCGAGCATTTTCCAGAAGCAAAAGAAGGACGGATGCTGCTAAATGCGGAATTACAAGCGTCTACCGCCAAGTTGACAGGTGAAACGCCCCAGTTTGAAGTCCTAGAACTAGAAAAATTCAACGACGAACAAATCCGTCAGGTGTTGTCATTCCAAGCTGAATCTACCACAGTTGAGCAGGTGATGAGCAATGCGTATCTGTTGGACTTGGCACGTCGTCCAGTGATGACCGAGTTAATTTTAGAAGCATTGCCAGATATTGAAGCAGGTAAGCCAGTGGATATGTCACGGGTTTACCTCTATATGAAGGCATGAATATCAGAGGTGTTACGGGTTTAACCGAAGCAGAGAAAGCCACGCTGAAAACTTTAGGTGCAGTGGAGTTGTAGAAATATGGAAGCGGGAAAAGTAGGGAAAAAAGCGATGGCGCAGAGCGCCCGCTTCGCGATGGCACAAAGTGACCACCTTAAGCGATCGCCTAAAACACAATTCATAAAAGGGCGATCACTTTAGTTCTAAAAACGCTTACGCCTCTATATAGCTATAATATTGCACAAAGAAATGGAGTGAACTTTGCCAATATCCATGACAGTTCAAGAAATCAATAGAACAGAGAGTTTCAAATATGGATACTGCTAAATTATTGACTAATGGTGAGAATCAGACCGTAGTTTTGCCCAAGGAATTTCAGTTTCAAGGGAATGAAGTTTATATCAAAAAGATAGGTAACGCTGTTGTCTTAATTTCAAAAGAAAATCCTTGGCAAACTTTGTTTGACGCGACTGAACTCTTTTCTGAGGACTTTATGGAAACCAGAGAACAGCCTAATTTAGAGGTTAGAGAGGCTTTGGAATGAGATTTATGTTCTGCGCCTTGCAGGTTTCAACTTTGTTTCAAAAATAATTGCTCAACTGTGTCGCTCAGTGCCTTTGCCCAGTATAAGTCAGCAATAACGCTAGTATCAAGATAAATCAATAGCGCTCTTGGTGACGTTGATTAATCACTGTTACACTCAAAGGTGAGCCTTTGACTTGAAGACAATCGCGAAATTCTTTTCTGCTGACTAACGACTGCTCCTTTTGTTGAAACGGGACTATGCGAGCAACTGCCTTTTCTTGCTCTACCAGAATCACCTCTTCTCCCTTGGCTACCCGTTCCAAAAGTCCTTTTAGGTTACGAGCCGCTTCCTCAACACTAATCTTTAGCATTTCATCAATTTTTGAATTTTACCTTAATCCTACACGGTTGCACAAATGGGTAGAAAAGGGGAGTAGGGCGAGAAAGGACGATCGCCTCTCCTTAATTATCTCCTGATTAATTCCTTACAATAAAGTAAGAAATTATTTTAAAAGTAAAAATATCTTATGTCTATTGCCACAATTACCAGCAAAGGTCAAACAACTATCCCAAAAGAAATTCGAGACAAACTAAACTTGCGTCCAGGCGATCGCATTAATTTCATCATTGAACCAGACGGTAAAGTCTACATTCAGCCGCTGAATATCGAAGTTGAGGAATTGTCTGGTATCCTCCATAAACCAGGAAGGGAAGCAGTATCTATCGAGGAGATGAATGAAACAATTGAACAATCTGGTGGTAGCTTGTCATGAATGGGCTAGATACTAATGTTCTGGTTCGTTATCTAGTTCAAGATGACTTGCAACAAGGTTAATTGGCTGCAGAGTACATTAAGCAGGTTAAGGCAAGCGGTGAAACCTGTTTCATCAACAACATCGTTCTTTGTGAACTTGTTTGAGTACTCAAAAGTTCCTATAAACTCAGCAGGAGTGAAATTATCGACGTTCTTGAAAAAATACTGAGAACGGATGCGTTTGACTTTGAAGACACAGAAGCGGCTTGGTGGTCAGTACAGCAAATGAAAAAGGGAAAAGCTGATTTCTCTGACTATCTAATTATGAAGTTAAATGAACAAGCTGGATGTAGTGAGACTGCTACATTTGACGCAAAGTTGCAAGAACTTGAGGGAATTCGGATACTTAACTAATTATTTGCATCACAGTTACACTTAAAGTTACAACGTGATACTCTTGGTGCTTCTTTAATTATTTCCTTTCAAAGCTGCCACTAAAATTCTCATTACTTGCTCTAAATCTTCGGGAACCCGATAGCTATTAATCCCCTGTTCAAAATGCTTTGTGTTGCGGTCGAGCCTACCGAATTGCCATATTGTACCTGTAGAAACAACGCCAATTAAAATTGGCTGTTGGTCAAGTGTAGTCGATCCTGACCACTGATCTAGTGCCACTAATTCGGCGACTAACTGCGTAAAACCTCGCGTCAAATCCTCGTATTTTGCCTCAATCACTAATAGTTGATTGACGCATTTTACTCGCAGTAAATAATCTAAATTACCCTGAAGCCAATTAGAAACTTTCAAATTATATTCAATTCGTAATTCTGCCTGTGTGTAATGAATTAACTCCGTCACCACCCGCGAAATGAGAATTTCTCGTCTTGCAAGTTCGTTAGTTAACGGTACAAATGGTAGTACCTCCTCAATGCGATCGCGTAATTCTCCTAAGCGGTCAAGTTCATCAGGGAACTGAGGTAAATTGAGCGTTTTTCGAGTTAAACTATAGCCAAATTCTTGAGCGAGTTCACTAGCTTCAAAGCCAAGCTCAAAGTATCGGCTGAAAGTATAACTTTGATTGGAGTCAAGAATTGACATAGTTAAAGCTGCGCATGACATTTTTCTTATATCACGGATAGATTAGCAGTGCTTTAGCTAATAACAGTGCGTTACACTTCGTTACGCATCCTACGCCTGTGCGTTACACTTCGTTAACGCACCCTACGCCTATGAGCAACTAACAGCATAAAGTAAGTGAGTGAGCAATCGCTTTTCAACAAAGTTGATGGTGTGGTCGTGGTCGGAATTGTCATTGTCTCTCACAGCAAACAGCTTGCAGAAGGAGTCCGGGAACTGGCAGCGCAAATGGTTCAGGGCAAAGTCCCCCTGGCTGTTGCTGCTGGAATTGACGATCCAGAAAACCCGCTAGGTACAGATGCTATGCAGGTTTATGAGGCGATCGCCTCTATTTACAGTGATGAAGGTGTCATCGTCTTAATGGATCTCGGCAGCGCCGTCATGAGTGCAGAAATGGCGCTAGAGTTTCTTCCAGAAGAACTACGCGATAAAGTCCATCTGTGTGAAGCACCACTTGTTGAAGGTGCGATCGCAGCCGCTGTAGCCGCAGCAGCTGGTAGTCATATTCAACAGGTTATAGCTGAAGCACGGGGAGCATTGGTAGCCAAAGCGACTCAATTGGGTGTAACCCATAACCTCACCCCGTTAGTGCCTGCCCCCCTTTCTGCTAGCCCAGAAGCGGTGAGGTCTTTGGAGGAACCGCAGACAAAAGTAATACATTTAGTAGTCCGTAATAAATTGGGATTACACGCCCGTCCTGCAGCGAAATTTGTAGCAACAGCAGCCCGTTTTCAATCCCAAATAAAAGTACAGAATATTACTAAAAGTACTGAAGCAGTACGCGCTGATAGTATCAATCAAGTATCCACTTTGGGTGTGCGTCAAGGACACGAATTGGCTATTACTGCGACTGGTTCTGATGCAGATGAAGCACTGGCAGCATTGCAAGCATTGGTTGAAAGCAACTTTGGCGAAGTTTTGCCTGAGGCGGAGACACAAAGACGCCCAGACACGCAGATACACATCCCATATTCGCATCACTTTCTCCAAGGCATTCCTGCTTCCAATGGAGTGGCGATCGCACCTGTTTTTCTGTATCGTCCTACTCCGATTCATATTCAGCAATACCACGTAGATGATGTTGACGCAGAGTGGCAACGTTTACAGGTAGCGATTCAAATTGCTCACGAGGAAATTGAAGCTGTATTCTCACAAGCATCTATTCAAATTGGAGACGCTGAAGCTGCTATCTTTGATGCCCATCTGCTATTTTTAGAAGACCCTGTGGTACTAGAGGCAGTTCAGCAACGCATCTTTGAACAACACCTAAATGCTGAAGCGGCTTGGCAGGCGGTTGTCGATGAGTTGGCTAATAATTACCGTAGTATTGAAGATTCTTACTTACAAGAGCGAGTCGCTGATGTCGTAGACGTGGGACAGCGAGTATTACGACTACTGACTAGATTTCAATCCCACATCAGAATTTCAGATGATAGCCATATCAATTTTAATTTCTCCGAGCCAGCAATTTTGATTGCAACTGACCTAAGTCCTTCTGATACAGCTAGGCTAGATCCAGCAAAAGTCCTGGGAATTTGTACGACTTCTGGCAGTGCTATTTCCCACAGCGCTATTATCGCCCGGAGATTAGGTATTCCTGCGATAGTTGGCTTACCACCAGAAATATTGCAAGTAGCAGATAATACCCGATTAGCGCTTGATGGTGAGAGTGGCAGAGTCTGGATAGAACCAGAACCAGATATCCAAACAGCACTTGAGGCAAAGCGAAATGCACAGCAAGTTGCTTATCAGCAAGCACTCGCAACGGCGTTCAGTCCAGCAATCACTCGTGATCAGAAACAAATCAGTGTATTCGCTAATATTGGAAGTATATCTGATACTCAAGCAGCCTTGAGTTTAGGTGCAGAAGGCGTAGGATTGTTCCGCACTGAGTTCCTTTATCTGGAAAGAACAACACCGCCAACGGAAGAAGAGCAACTAGCAGTTTATCAAAGTATTGCCCAACTTCTTGATACCCGTCCGTTGATCATCCGCACTCTAGATGTGGGAGGCGATAAACCAATTCCTTATTTGAATTTTCCCCACGAAACTAACCCTTTTCTGGGTTGGCGCGGAATTCGTTTTTGTCTCGATCATCCTGATATTTTCAAAACTCAGTTACGGGCAATTTTAAAAGCCAGTCCCGGACACCAAATTAAAATCATGTTTCCGATGATTGCGACTGTGCGAGAAATACAAGCAGCCAAAGCAATACTAAAAGAAGTACAAGCTGAACTGGGTCAAGCTGGTATCCCTTTTGATGAAAATATGGAAGTGGGTATTATGGTAGAGACACCCTCGGCGGTTGTCCTTGCTGACAAGTTAGCGGCTGAGGTAGACTTTTTCAGTCTTGGTACTAATGACCTCAGCCAGTATGTCATGGCGGCAGATCGTACGCATCCACGAGTCGCAACTTTAGTCGATGCATTGCATCCGGCTGTGTTGCGGATGATTCAGCAAACTGTCCAAGCTGCACATCAAGCTGGCATTTGGGTGGGATTATGTGGGGAACTAGCAGCAGACCCTTTAGCAGCACCGATTTTACTGGGCTTAGGATTAGATGAGGTGAGTCTGAATCCGCAAGCTATTCCTGGATTTAAGCAGGCGATCGCCCAATTAACAATGGCGCAAGCACAGACAATTGTTGCATCAGCTATGGATCAAGATTCTGCGGCTGATGTCAGAGAATTGATCCGAAAATTATCTCAACATTAGACTTGTTGCATTCATTCCAAAAAAAAGAATAATTAACCACAGATGGACACAGATGGACACAGATGGAACTCACATTCCGCAAGAGGTGTATTAAGTTCCCATTTAAAACAGTGAACAGTGAACAGTACCAGCCGGAGTAACGCCTGCGTATGGTGTGGTTGTACTGACACCAACGCTTTCCAGCAATTGGTCTGGTGTTTCCCCCGGAGGATGAAACTGATAACTGATAACTGATAACTGATAACTGGTAACTGTTAAAAAACTGCTTCCCGAGATAATTCAGCATCAATCGGCTTGATAAGGTAAAGCCGTAACAGATGCCCAACTATTGAAAGTATCAAGGGTAATTTTTGGAAGAACTTGACAATCTTTGGACTCTTGCTGCTGTTAATCTCTGCCAGCTTGAGATTAATATCTGAACACTCCTCCAGCCGCCGGAAAAACTCTGGGTGTTCTGTATCCAGTATCACAGGAAATGCCCGTGCTGCGGTTTCATTTGTGTTTTCAATGACTTGGATGTTGTACTCATATGGATTGATACCAACAGAGCGATAAAATGAGACTCGTTCCAGCACTGTCAAAGTGTGGGTAGCAAACACAGACAGCAGGAAAAATCGCACCCACAAACGTGCTTTCCAGTTATTCCACAGTTGAGGTTGAGAACGTAACAGCGCCTTAAAGAAATCTCCATGTCGATTCTCATCCTGACACCAACTCTCGAAATACCGGAAGAGGGGATAGAATCGGTTTTCTGGATATGACTCTAGGTGACGGAACATGATGATGTAACGCCAGTAGCCAATTTTCTCAGATAGGTAAACTGTGTAGATAATCCACTCTGGCGGGAAGAAGGTGTAAGTACGATTCTTTGTGAGATAACTCAAGTCCAGCGAGAGATTAAAGTCTGACATTGCTTTATTGAGAAATCCAGCATGACGTGCTTCATCCCGCGCCATACAATGAAAAGCCTCTGCCAAAATCGGGTTCCGGTTTTTCAGTCTGCGCGATAACTCTTTGAACAGAAGAAACCCCGAAAACTCCGAAGTGCATGAACGTTCCAAAAAGTCAATAAAAGCGCCGCGTGTTTCCCCATCAATCTGTTCCCAACTCTGCTCAAACTCGGAATCACGCACAAAGTGATGGCGGTTATAGTCAGCCCGCAATTCATCCACAATAGCCCGCAACTCAGGCTCATACGCCGAAATGTCCAACTGCGCTACAGCCTCAAAGTCAGTGGTGTAAAACCGGGGCGTTAACAATGTTTCCTGCACAGGCGCTTTCACACCTGGCTTAAGCAACTCAGGCTCTGAGGTTTGAAGAGACTTAGCCATGAGAACCGTTCAATCTATCTTTTTAAAGCTATATAAGCATGATAAATCTAAAATAAAATTATTTAAACTAATTTTAAAAACTGATTTGCGTTTGGATGGAGTGTCGGGAAAATATGAATAAATATGAATGAATTTATGGTTATACAACTATTTGATAGTTAAATAGTCTAAGTGGTCATCAACGTGGTTTGGAGAGACATTAGCAGTGGTAGTTGCTGGCTAAGTTCTGCTCTAAACCCAAAATTGCTATCTCCCCCTAACTCTGACGTTAACGGTGAACTGCTCCTACAGCCAGTGAGTCCAGCCCTGCAGGCGGGTTTCCCGCCGTAGGGGACTGGCGAACCCGAAGGGTGAAAAAATGCTTATTTAAGCAGGAGTAGTCTATCAATTTTGATTTGAAGAGTTGGTAGTAAGCACTTACTACAAAAGAGATAGCCTGACAAGGGGAATCCTGCGAAAGTCCTAAAATTCGGTAACTCCAAACCTTATAGGTATTGGGTACGTATCTTACTTGGACGAGAACCGCTTTAACGATGAGTAGCAATCTAGCTGAAAAACTTCGCTGTGGAACGCAACAAGCTCATACAGCAGTTGAAAACATGGGATTCATGAAATGCTTTGTCAAAGGAGTTGTCGATAGAAACTGCTTTGCAAAGTTTTTAGGTAACTTATATTACGTCTATAGCGAACTGGAAGCAGCATTAGAGCATCATAAAGACCATTCTTTAATCAGTGCGGTATATTTCAGAGAACTCAATCGCAAAGCTCATTTGGAGAAAGACTTAGAGTTTTACTACTCTCACAACTGGAGAGGGCAAATCACACCAGCAAAAGCCACCCTGGCTTACGTGACCCGTATCCGTGAACTGTCGGCTATCGAACCACAGTTATTGATAGGTCATGCGTATACCCGTTACATGGGCGATTTGTCTGGTGGTCAGATGTTGCAAAAGGTTGCTCAGTCAGTCTTGAAGCTTTCTGGATATGAAGGCACATCTTTCTACAATTTTGAGCAAATTCCAGACAAAAAAGCATTTAAGGACAAGTACCGTCAAGCATTAGATTCATTGCCAATAAATGATGCAACCGCAGACCGCATTGTTGCGGAAGCAAACCACGCATTTCGGCTGAATATGCAGATGGCGAAGGAGTTGGAAGAAACTCTCATCAAACTCATCGGTCAAGTCATGTTCAATAGCCTTACTAACACTAATAACCCAGGTAACACCGAACTCAGTAAAGCTTAAAAATTTTATTGACAATCACCTCTAGACGAGTGAGATAGCGTTTCTCAAGGTGCATCAGTAACGGATTTTGTAACTGGATATCGCGGATGATTTATAGCAGTTCTTAATTAGACTTCTTGCAAAAGTCTGATGAATGGATATTTAGAACCGCAGATGCACATGAATTCACACTAGTTAATCATCTGTGTCCATCTGTGTCCATCTGTGGTTTGATTTTCTCCTTTCTTTGACTTTTGCACTCTTGTTTATTAAATACGAACAAGAAGCGCTATATTCCGTGACATCCATTGCTAGTTTCGTATCCTGTATACATTCATTTCATGGGAAGCAACCTCGATGGTTTTTCAAATTCCTGGTGTCAAGTTTGATTTCGATATCATCAAGAAGTACGATACTCCTGCACCCAGATACACGAGTTACCCACCCGCTACAGAGTTAACCGAAGCATTTACTCACACCGATTTTCAAGCTGCGATCGCCGCCTCGAATCAAAGGAAAACTCCCCTTTCTTTGTATTTCCATATACCCTTTTGCCAAAGTGCTTGCTATTTTTGCGGCTGCAATGTGGTGATTTCAAACAACAAGAATATTGCTAAACCATACTTGGAGTATCTGGTTCGAGACATTAGGAAAACAGCAAGCTTAATTGATTCAGATAGGAAAGTGGTTCAAATTCACTGGGGTGGTGGAACTCCTAATTATTTGAACCGTGAACAAGTGGAACGTTTATGGACAAATATCAATCAACACTTCACACTCAGCCCCACAGCAGAAATCTCTATTGAAATTAATCCCCGCTACATTGATAAAAATTATATTTTCTTTCTCAGAGAGATTGGGTTTAACCGAATTAGTTTTGGTATTCAGGATTTTAACCGTGAAGTTCAAGTTGCAGTGAATCGCATTCAACCAGAAGAAATGCTGTTTGATGTGATGGGCTGGATTAAAGAAGCGAAGTTTGAAAGCGTGAATGTAGACCTGATTTACGGTCTACCCTATCAAACTGTCCAGACATTCCGGGAGACGGTGAAAAAGACTATTGAATTAGATCCAGACAGGATTGCTGTTTTTAACTTTGCCTATGTACCCTGGTTGAAGCAAGTGCAAAAAAATATACCACCAGAGGCTCTACCTCCAGCGCAGGAAAAGTTAGAAATTCTCAAGATGACTGTTGAGGAGTTGACAACTCACCAATATTTATTCATAGGCATGGATCATTTTGCCAAATCCAATGATGAATTGGCAATTGCCCAAGGCGATCGCGCCCTAAAACGCAACTTCCAAGGCTACACAACTCAGCCGCAAGCAGAACTCTTTGGTTTTGGTGCCACATCCATCAGTATGCTAGAAGATACCTACGCCCAAAACCACAAGCAATTAAGCGATTACTATCAAGCAATTGATACAGATATCCTACCGATTAGTAAAGGTATCAAACTCAGTTGGGATGATATTCTCAGGCGGGATGTCATCATGAGCATCATGTGTCACTTTCAACTGTATAAGCAAGACATTGAAGACAAGTACCATATCCCTTTTGATGACTATTTCTCTCAGGAATTAGAGGCGTTAAAGCGTTTAGAAGCAGATGGATTGGTAAGTCTATCAAAAAACCATATCAGCGTCACAGAAATCGGTAGATTACTCATAAGAAACATTGCCGTTATTTTTGATAGGCATACAACAAAACAAGAGAAAAAATTCTCCCGCGCCATTTGAGCGCTTAATAGGAACTTCAGTTAATCGTTCGACTTTTGGCAAAAGTCATATAACGATATTTCAAACCACAGATTAACACAGATTAACACAGATAAATTATCCGTGTCCATCTGTGTTCATCTGTGGTTTTATTTTTATTCTTTTTAACTTTTCCCAGAGGCTTATTTATCATAAATACCCTCACTCGAAAGTTATCTCTCAATTCTTGAGAGATTTACCATAAGGTAGGATGGGGGTTTTTCTGTAGTTAATTCACCGGAATGAATACAACACATCTCCCTAGATATTACGGTTGCCATTTCTTGTTTAAGTCCTTATGGATAACAAGTCGGCAAGGACTACTTTCTCAATGACTCCTATATTAAACAAAATGTTCCCAACGAGGCTTTGGGTTTAAATAAGCCGTTGTTGATTAAGACTACGGCATCAGTAATTCAGTTATATGTTACTAAGGTCACTTGCGGCAACACAACTAAAATAGCAATAATTACAATCTCGTGCAGTTTTTTTCCGGACAAGACTAGAAAAATCTGGAAGATTTGTGCAAGCAAATTCTACTATCGCTCACAAAAATCACACTGATGAGATTTAGCTTTCTGTTAGTTAGCGTCGCCAGTATTCTACTGTTATCTTCTCCAGTCAAAGCAGCTCGCTTGCAATCTTGGTATTTCGACCCCGTTCAAAATCAACTAGATATAACTACTGATTCTGGAGTACAACCAAAAGCTTTTTTAATTAATAACCCGACAAGACTTGTCATTGATCTACCAGGAACAACCAATCTAGACGACAACACAGTCCGTAAAACTCTTGGATCAGCAGTTCGAGAGATTCGTTTGGGACAGGTTGACTCCCAAACAACCAGATTGGTTGTTGAATTAGCACCTGGCTACACAGTATCCCCCGAAAAATTACTGATTCAAGGAGATTCTTCGTCACACTGGATTGTGAAATTCTCTTCAATTGAGCGTGCAGCCTTTGGTGATTCGCAAGTCAAAGTTATAGACACCAAGTCTGGAGAAGAACAAATTCCCGTCCAAATCAGCGGTATTTCGACGTTTGCTGGAGTTGTACCCCTAGGTAAAGAGTTGTCCCAGCTAAACTCTCAACTGAAAACATTGATGGCTCGCTACAGCTTTCTCTCGCCTGGAATGTTTTTCCTAGACTTGGATACAGGCAATTATTTGGACTTCAATGGAGAGAAGGTATTTCCAGCTGCTAGCACCATTAAGTTTCCCATTTTGGTTGCTTTGTTTGAGGAAGTCGATGCTGGCAGAATTAAGCTGAATGAAACCTTAGTGTTGCGGCGTGACTTGAAAGCTGAAGCTGCAGGTTCGGGAGTATTGCAATACAAACCAGTGGGAACTCGACTGAGTGTGTTAGAGACTGCCACCAAGATGATTACTATCAGTGACAATACCGCTACGAATATGATTATTGACCGTTTAGGTGGTAAGGCTAAGTTAAATCAGCGGTTTCGTCGTTGGGGGCTGCAAAACACCGTGATTCGCAATTTGCTTGGTGACTTTAAAGGTACTAATACAACTAGCCCCAAAGACCTGGTAAGGCTGTCAGCGTTGATTACTAATGATAAATTGCTTAATAATACAAGCCGCTCCAAGGTTTTGGGTATCATGCGTCGTGTGCAGAACAGAAGGTTGCTACCAGCTGGTCTTGGTAAAGGTGCGGTTATTGCTCATAAAACAGGAACTCTTGGGGTTCTCCTTGGGGATGCAGGTATCATCGAGCTGCCATCTGGTAAGCGTTACTTAGCAGGCATTTTGGTGAAAAGACCTTTTGGTGACACAAGAGCAAGAGTTTTTATTAGTCAAGTTTCTAAGCTAGTTTATGGCTACCTAGACCAACCGAGAATCACTGGTATTCCCAATAGTAGCGATTTATAAGGCAATACCGTGCGTCCTTCCGCTTTTTCTTCGAGCGCGCGATATTCATCCAAACTGTAAGCGCACATCAAACGCTTGTCGCTGCTGCGATCAGCTTCGCTGCGCGCCTTGCGCGATCGCTCAAAGCATAACTCATAGGACTTACGCATTGTACATATGTACTAAACGTAATTTGGGTATTTTAGCCCGAGTTCGCTATTTTCAGCGTCCAACACAGCAAATTTGCTCGCAAATTAGGACTGTGTAAAAGCATCTGAAACGACCAATTCTCGTGACTCACATTATGGTTAATTTGTACAGTGCGTAAGTCCTAAGTTTAATGCTAAACCGGCTGAAATTAAATTGCTGTTTCGCGGGCAACTCGATCCAGCGCGTTCTCGTGAGTTGCACGAACAAATGCTGGCGGCAGGACTGCCACTTTGAGCGGATTGAAAACACATTGACACTCCCCACCTTAGGAGTACCTTGAAGGTGGGGATTCTACACTCTACGTCAGAATTTGCTCTACCAGGCTTGCACCAAGTAGCGTATTGATTCCGACTCCTGTAGCGTTACTTCGGGACTGCCCATCCCTAGCTTTTGCAAGATTCAGAATATTTATTGCTGCGTTCACATCCCTTTGCAACTCACATCCACAACCACACTTATGGGTACGAGTTGAAAGAGATTTTTTGACAATTGTTCCACAATCCGAGCATTTTTGAGATGTGTATTTTGGAAGGATGTCAGAGCGTCGGTTTAATAAGTTACAGTTATGTGCAGTTCAAGCGGACAAGACGATGACGCAAGTAATTGAAGAGCTTATTGATTCGTTGCCGAACCCGGAGATAGTTCATTCCTCAAACATCTCTTCTCCTGTTGACCTACAGTCAATGTAGAGAAGAGATGCTTTCGTCATTCACCGCCTTATATCCCCGGACTACTGCGCCCTTGGAAGGGGTATTACGGCGTTTTTGATAAAAATGTAACTATTTATAGTTGCAAATAATCCTGGTTGAAACCGATGATTGCAGGTTGGTTGCAATTAATCAAGGGAACGTTGCAATTAATCCTGGCTGAAGTGTAATTATAGTTGCAAATAATCCTGGTTTGAAAATGCCGGGAAGTGCAGGTTTGAGCGATTAGTATTGCAGGTCGCTACCTGCAGAAAGGTTGTGGCCTCTAAGTAACGAGATTGTAGCGAATTATCCCCCAAATTCTTTAAATGAACTCGAACAACTTATGGTGCTTAGTTGCCAAGAAATTATGAAACAGCACGACGTGACATCCTCCCGCCACTGACTCGGAGTACCGAGTACAGTGGGGGCTTCCAAGAATCACTTCTTGGTTCTTCCTGCTTCATTGGGCGCGCCTAGACTTGTGTCCCTGGCGGGCGTTACCTCCACAGGCAGGCAAGACTCGCGAGTCCCGCAGCTGCAAGACCCCTCTGTTCCACCACTATAGCGGCAGCAACATCGCGGTCTGTTGTATATCCACATTCATGACATACATGAACACGTTCAGACAGTTTCTTTTTCCCAGTATGAGTTCCGCATTGAGGACAGGTTTGACTGGTTCCATTAGGGTTCACTTTGGCGAAGTACACCCCACGTTTCCAACAAACCCAAGAAAGGATTCCTAAAAAACTACCCCAAGCGGCATCCAAACAATGCTTTGCCAGCATCCCTCGACTAGTCGCTTTAAGATTCAAATCCTCAGCAAAAACCATACCTACACCATTGCAAAGTGCATGAGCGGTATTGATATGAAACTGCTTGCGTGTGTCATAAATGCGTTCATGCAATCTACGTATCTTATGCTGCGCTTTCCGGTAGTTGGCAGAGTATGCAGTCTTGTTTTTCAACTTGCGTTGCAGCCATCTAAGCTCGCTATGCATTGAATTGAAAAACCGGGGTCTTTCTACCAATTGCCCGTTAGATGCAGCTAAGAACTTCTCCAACCCAACATCAATACCAATGGAATTGCCACGTGGCATGACATCAGGCACGGAAACGTCAGATTGCAAAATCAATTGAGCATACCACCCCGACGCTTTGCTAATAACTCTTATCTGTTTGACTACAAACCCTTCTGGAATTGGGCGATGCAAATTTATAGGCATTGCTCCAATCTTCGGCAGTTTAACTTGAAACCCCGTGACGGGGTTAGATTTGAACTGCGGAAACACAATAGAGCGATACTGACCAGTCTTTTTGAATCGAGGAAACCCAAAACCGCGTTCCATCATAAACTTGAACGCTTTATCAAGTCGCTTCAACGCGTCTTGCAACACTTGAGATTGAACATCTTTGAGTTCTGGGTTTTCTTTCTTGACTGGTGTCAGCGCGTTCTGCTGTTTGTAGTAATCAGGATACGGTGTATCAACCGGGATGATGTATTCACAGTGAATAGAGCAGGCGTTGACAGCACATTTACGCGAAGCAATCCAGTCTTTGCGCTCCCGCAGTGCATAATTATACACCTTGCGACACGCTTCCATCCAAGCAAGTATTCTCGCTTCTTGAACAGCGTCTGGATAAATTCGGTAGCTGTAAGTCAACGAAAGCATCTTATCACCTCCTCAGATATTCTAACAGACTTTGCTTATCTGTTAGAAGTTCCCACCAGATAGGAAAAAGACAGTACATCGAGTACTGCCTTTTCCCATGAGGGGTTCCAACAACCACCACCAAGCGGGGTACCGCTATGGTGGGGGACTTATAGCCCCTCAAACTCCCCATCAGTTAATCCAAGGACTAACTTGCTACCACTGGTGGCCAAAAACAAGGACGGTTTAAATATAACTAATCATCTTAAATATAACTAATCATCCGAACTTGATATAAGACGATTTTTGTTTTTTGTTATGATAAGCATCGCCCACCATTAACCCAAATGTCTATTTACATGACCAAAAGCCTCTTTCTAATCTAGAAAGAGGCTTTATGGTTGTAAAAATAATCCTGGCACCGAGCTATTGTCACAGGCAGCTACCCGCCAACTATCGTCGCCACAG